>Ga0070670_100005800_pt1 | contig 10435 bp, 9 predicted proteins | sample KBSS63metaG_FD_64665 | JGI IMG/M metagenome (GOLD analysis project Ga0070670, IMG submission 64665) | Switchgrass rhizosphere microbial communities from Kellogg Biological Station, Michigan, USA - KBS S6-3 metaG | ecosystem: Host-associated > Plants > Roots > Rhizosphere > Soil ... | reverse complement strand
GCCACCCCGGGGGAATTAGCCGCCGCGGCCGCGAAGCGCTTCTGGTACGCCCGGATCGTCTTGCGATCGATCCCCGTAACGCGCTCGATCTCTCGTTGGCTGGCGCCGGCGTCCAGCAACGTGGCCACCAGTGGGGAGTTCGGGCGGCCGCCGGGGCCTGAGAGCGAGTCTCTGCGCTGATCGAGAAATTTGAATCACGCTCTGAAGGGAAACCACCGCAGATGGGGGCTGATAAGGCGCACACGGACGTCGAATGTCTTTCCCTCACTCGGTGCTCGGTAACGCAATCGCGCGTCGCTGGCCTTCCGAGACACCACTGATCCAGCACCCCACGAATAAGGGGGCAGCGAGGATAGTCACCATTGGCTACCTGCCGCGTCCTTTAGCGGGGATTGGCCCAATGCGGAACCAGACCGAGGAAAAACATTCGGACCGCCTTGCGTCAAGCAGGTGCCATCGCAGCAGTCCATCGCCCGCGTCCTCTCTGCGGTTTAAGCGTTGCACTAGATGGAGCGTTTGCGGCCGTCGTGCGGCTTTGCTCGGACTCGCGCGATCGACCACCGATCGGTAACCCTGCTGAACGCTAACAGCCGTTCAACTGCAGCGAGTTCATCCGTGATGCGATTTATGTGTGGCGTGTCCCAGGACGGTTTCGCATAAGCGGTTGATAGCTCGTCCCTGAGCCTCTCGTGCATTCCCAGCAATTCGTCATTTGACATGTCGATCCCTGTTGCATCTGGTTCGAGAAAGGCCACAAGTGCGGATCAGCGCAGCGACCGAGCGCATGCTGTCAAGGTAAGAGGTCCAAGAGGCCAACAACTGCTAAGAGCACGAGGCCAAGAGTCGCCATGATCAGGCCCCAAAGGAGGAGTACGAACCTTCGCTTGCGCCGTCGCGTAGGTCGCTGTGACGCTGCATCCAGGAACAACGAGTTCGCGAACTCGCGGGACGGTTTGTTCGGAGTAAACGCGGAGCGCGAAAACTCGGTGGAGCTATCGTTTCGCAATTTCGATCCCCAGGCGAAGACGTCGGTCTGCTTGTAGGCGGGGGTCTCGAACGCATGGGGACATTGTCTGTAGCGCACGGCTATGCGAACACCCCGCGACTTGGGGACCGTGGCGGTCATCGCGTGCGAATCGTCACAGGCCCAGACAGCAGTGGACAATGGGAGTCGGCTGGCCTGCGAGCGTCGACCCTCGCCGTTCAGCCAATCCCCACAAAGTCGAATTTGCGACGCGCTGATCCTTCTTCGACCCGCGAACGGAGCTCAACTCATGCGCGATATTGATGCGATCGACGGCGTGACGTGCGGCTTTGAGCAAAAGCCGAGGCGAGGTATGACCTTGATGAACATCGTCTGCGTCGTTGTTATCGATACGAGCCTTCTTCATTAACTTACTGAGAGCGGCGAACGTAGGGCGACCGGTCTTGCCTTGCCTATCGAAACGGGTCTGGGACCTCAGAAACCGGGGCGCGAGGTCGACCCGATGCTGAACACTTCCGCCGGCGTTACCCTGCAGTAGCGCAGCCATGCCGCTGGTGCCCATGGGTGAGTGCTCGGCACCGTGCTCTGAATCCGCCGCGCGGCTGGCGGGCGCTGAGCTTCGCACAGGGGATGGGCAGTTGTGCGCATCGGCCGATCGCTGCGATCTCGAGGCTTGCCGTGAGCCTTTTCGCTGCGGTAGGTCATCCCCCGGGGCATGCCATGACGATCGAGCACAAGGGCGCAAGAAGCATCTGCATGAGCCCCGACGCGTGACACTGTTCGCCAGGCGTTTCGCTCCCGGCGCGGGATTAATGCTCCCCGGGACGAGAAATCGGCACCGGCTCCTACAGCTGCCACCCGCAAACCCGATAAGCCCACATAGATTGGGCTGTAGGTGGCGCGTGGACCGGGTGACTTTGTCGAGAATGGAGATTGAATGGCTGGTCGCCTCCGTCTATGAGAGAGCGCAGCTGATGCCGCGTGATGTGCACGAGCGCCTTAAGTCCCTCGGCTTCGTCAACGACGAAGCCAAGCTTACGTGTGCGGGCAGGCACTGGCTCGATGAGTGGCGACGCCAACATTCGGGTTGATTCGAAGACGGAGCATCCAAGTCTTCGTCGAGTTGGAGACAGATGACCATCGCCACTCGCCATGCCAGACGGATACAGCGGCTTCACAGTTTGCGACATCACGACCCAAACGGAAGACGGTCGGTACATGGCGCGCGCGGCAGTGGTGGGGCGCAGCGGAGGTCACACGCTCTCTCAGCGCTTCTTGGACTTCGAGACGTTCGATACCGAGGCGAAGGCCAAAGCGCGCGCCCACGCGGGCGCACGCGCCTGGATCGACGAGGCAATGTGGGATGTCCCGTTGGCGCTGCCGAGTTACTACACAGCCGAGTTCATATCTGAAATGAAATGCGAGCCGGTTGCGACGTCGAGGTGAATTTGATGGCGTTCGCATCCGGTGCGAGATCGAATCTCTCGCGGTTGCCGTAACTCCATGTGACGAACTATGCCAAGTCGGCCGTCCGCCGCCCTTAGGCAAGAGCACGTGGCGGACCTTCATGGTGGGCGGGTCGAACGGCAGCCGCGACATCAAGATGATGGTCGAGGACTTATCCCGCCGACTACGACGGCGGTGTGGCTGGTTACGGCATCGCGTCGCACATCGAGTGGATGGGTTCGCGAACCCGGTTCCTCCGCAACTATGACGTCATCGCGCCACGAATCGCCGACATCGGGGCCAAGCGCACGGCGTCGCCGAACTGGAATCCAGACGGCGAGCCCTTGAGCCCGCTGCTCAACAATGCCCAGCTCGAGGCTCTGCGCAACATCTACAAACATGCCCGCGCGGGTCGAGTAGATCACCTTCAACATCGGCATGGCCATCGGCTCCGAATACCGCTGGGACCCGAACTACAGCGCCAATCTGGGCTACGCGCAGACATCGGTCGCGAGGTTCGATCGCTTCTACGATCCGGATGGCAACGGCACGCTATCGGACGCCGAGATCAAGGCATGGGACCCGAATTTCAGTCCGCCGCCTGTCGCGAACGACCCGCGCCGCTTCGAGAACACGGGCAACCTGAAGCGGCCTGTCGTCATCGCGCACGGCTCGCACGACCCAATTGTCTCGCCCGGCGAGACAGCTGCCTACAAGCGGCTGGTCGAGCAGCGGTACGGCGCTGCAGGCGCCCGCAACTGGCTTGCGCTCTACTACATCCCACGGATGTCTCATCGCGGCGCACGACGCCTCGCTATCGGCGCAGTTCCACGTGCTCGACGCCTGAGTTGCCTGGCACCGGAGCGGGGGATCGCAAGGCTCGTTGCTGCCGGGCAATCTGGTCGTCAGTGGATCGGTGAGCGATCCGCGTGACTACCTGACCGCGCGCGAGCGCCCCAATCAGCCGTCGCCGGCGGCTCGAGCGCCGGCGCCAGTCCCAGGCGCCGCCACCGGCTCGCATTCCACCTTCAGGTCGTCTTGCGACGGCCGCATGGGCTGAAATGTGCCCCGTCTAGCGGTTCACTTCCTGGTACCAGTAGATTCGGTTGCGCGGCACCTTGATCAGCGGGTTGACGCGCGAGCCCTCGATGCCTGAGTTCTTCGGGTTCGGCGCGCCGATCACGAAGACGACGCGGCGCTCGGTGCCGCCGCTGCCGATAGTGACGATCCCCGACACCGGGCTCGGCGGCAAGCCACCACCGGCGAGCGTGGTGCCGGTCGGGGCAACGCAGAAAAGCGGCATCGCATAGGTTTTCGCGATCCCCAGGTTGGCGGCGCAGGTGTAAGCCGACGGCGCCGGCGCCGGGCGATTGGTGCCGAAATAGCTCTGGCCCCCGATCGAGGTCGAGGCGTTGACGACTTTCTCGCCGACGTCGAGGGTGACGAAGCAGCCGGGCCCCGACGAGTTCGAGTCGGCGCCGGCCGCGACCAGGCTGTCGAAGGTCGTTGGCGTGTAGCCAGCGGCGGCGGCGCCCTTGCCGAGGTTGCGATCGAATATCTCGAAGAAGTGGTCGCGCGTGGTGCTGAGAAGTGGCTTTTCGCGGTCGCCGGAACCGAACATGAGCGCCGTGAATGAGCGCGTCACGATCACGTCGGGACCGAAGAAGAACTTGCGACCGCTATCGGTTCCGCCCGAGAGGTCGGCCAGCGTGTACATCGACCAAACGTCGGAGCCACTGTCAGTGCCAAGCTCGAAGTCGAGGCGATACACCCTGCCGCCCATGTCGACGCCGTAGGCGCGGTCGATGTAGCCGTCGAAGTCGGAATCGATCAGCGAGACGTCGGCCGGGACGCTGCGCGTGGTCGTGAACGTCTTGAGCAGCGCGCCCGTCACCGCGTCGATGACGTAGAAGGCGTTGCCCATCGTCGTCGCTGCCGGAGTGCTCGGGTCCTCGGCAGCGGCGTCGTAGCCGGCGCCAAACACCAGCACCGGATTGAGGTTGCCCTTGATCCGCGCGACCTTCGGCTCCGACCAGGTCTGACCGAGCAGCGATAGGCTTGACGGGGATTTGCGCCAGAGCAGGGTGGGCGCACTCGGATTGGTCACATCGAAGGCGTACAGCAGCCGCCCGCCGCGGCGCATGCCGACGAAGATGATCGCCTGCTGGACGGTGCCGTCGGTGGCCAAGCGCTGATAGACACCGATCGGGCCATCGACGAAGTAGTCACGCGGCGTCGCGTTCACCGAGGCCGGCGTACTCGGCATGCGTACCCCGGGCGAGTTGGTGCGCAGGCGGTTGAGCTTGTCGAGCATTTCCTCGGGAACGAAGCTCCACAGCTCGTCGCCGGCGTTCGTGCCGCTGGAGTTGCCGTTGATGGCGTGGAGCATGCCGTCGTTGGCGCCGTAAAAGACGACTACACCGATGCCAGAGCCGTAGTTGACAACGGCGGGACGCGAGTGGAGCACGTCGCCGTGGATCGACGGCCTGACGGTCGTCACCGGATCCGTGGTCGGTCCGAGCTCATCGGTGTTGATGCCCCGCACCCAGTTGATGACCGCACTCCGCTGGGTACTGCCGCTGACGCCGAGCATGCTGTCGGTGATGAGAGTGTTGCCACTCGTGAAGAGCGTCGCGTCGGTGCTGCCAAGCGCCGTACCGGCGGAGCAGCCGATGCAGGTCAGCACCTTGCGCGTCGCCTGGGACGTCAGGAATTGATTTCTTAGATGCTGTGCCGCAGCGCCCTTCTCGACGATCTCGCCGTCAGGCGAGTCGTTGTTCGACAGCGGCGTGCCAAGCAGCTGGTTGCTCCAGAACGTGCTCGGAGAGGTCCAAAACGAGACTGCGTTCGGGCTGATGAAGCCCGTCGAAGAGCTCACTGCTGCGTTGCCGGCCGCATCGACAAGCTGCAGCTTGCCGGCGGCGTCGAGCCCGAACTGGTACTGCTTGAGGTTGCCGCGCCAACGCGGCTTGCCGTCGCCGTCGGGGCGGAACATGCCCATATAGACCTGGTTCAAGTAGGTTCCGCGCGCATTCACCGACACCGGCAGGCTGGCGGAGGCGAATACGCTATTGACCGCCTGGATTTCGTTGAAGATCTCCTGAAGGCCTTTGGCCAGGGAGTCGGCATTACTGGCGCTGTGGAAGGTGCCGCCGCTTTGCTTGGCGACCTGCTCCATGAAGTTCGGATAGAGGCCGTCGCTCGATGCGCCGACCACGGCTACAGTGTGGGTGACGATCCCCTGGAGGCCGTCGCGCGTGCTGACGTCGACGCCGCGCAAGAAGCGCGAGTATTCATCCATCCAGTTCGCCTGATCGGTGCTTTTCACGACCGAGGTCGGATAGCTGATCGGTGAGATGTTGCCGCCGGCCGCTTGCAGGAGCGCCTTGGCGTCGTTGTTCTCGGAGCCCTGCGGCGAGCCGTTGGCAATGAAGATGATGTGGTCGCGGGCACACGAGTTCAGGAGATCGCTCTTGTAGCGACCGGCGAGGAAAGCGGCGGGGTCCCGCTTGGGCGCAAGTTGCCCCTGGTAAGGAGCTAGGCCCTTGAAGTACAGATAGGCCTCGTACATCGCCTTTGAGAAGTCGGCATTGGAGCCCTTGTCATCGAGGATATTGAGGCTCTTGATCAGCGCCTTGAGCGAGGCCCGGTTGTTGGTGGTCAGCGGCGTGAAGGCCTTGCGCGGATAGGCGCCGTTGTTGGGCGACTCGTTGAGCAGCATGAAGCCGATGTTGAAGAGCGCGTCGTTGTCCGGGCCGCCGGTATCGCTCACCGCGAGGGCGTCGAGCAGGTTGTACAAAGCGCACTTCTCGATCGCGACCTTCTTGCCCTGCTCCTGGCCTGGGTTCGAGAATGTCGGACCTTCGGTGGTCGTCCTGCCGCTGTCCTTGTAGTAGCAGTCGGCTGCTGGGATGCTGCTCGACCAGTTGGCGGAGTCATCGAGAATGAACAAGACGTTTGGCCGGTCGCCGTTGCCGTTGGGCTGCGAATAGATGTCGATGTCTTCGGCGTGCGCTGGCATGACCAGCGCTGCCAGCAACAGGCTGCAGGCAAGGGCAAGACCTGACTTCGTGATGGCGATCGTGGGCATGGTGCTCTCGTCGTGGTGTTCAGGGACAGGCGCTGGCGGTATCGGTGGTCAGGGAACGCACTGCGATTCCCTGGTTGACCGCCGCCGTGGCATGGGTGCGGGCGTCGCTCACGACGGCTCGCAGATTCCAGTCGCTGTCTGCGCACAGCGAGTCGCCGGCGACCGGTGCCACGCCCGCCGTTTCGATGCCGGGGTTTTGCGCCGTGCTCGAACCGAGGCAGGCCCGGTCGCTGGCGGAAGAGGGATCGAGCTCGTTGACCTTGAGCACGCGAACCCGGTAGCAACTCGGCGCCGGCGTCAGCCGCGCGGTGTAGTCGGGCACGGCATCGCCGTCGACGTCGATCGGGATCGGGCCGGCGGCGACCGCGACCGGATCCTGGGTGAAGACGGGGGTGCTGAGGGTCAGCTCGGTCGCTGCCTGGGCCGCGGCGATGACTTCCTGACGCGCCTGGCTGTTGCCGACGACGCGCAGATTCATCGTTCCCGTGTTGAAGGCCCAGACGGCCAGCATCGCCAGCGCGACAAGCATGATCAGGGCGACGATCAAGGTCGCGCCGCGCTGGCGGCGTGGTCGAGACGCGCCCATCACTGGCTCTCGCGAGCGGCGCTCGGATTGATCAGTCGGATCACGCTGCTGTAGGCGCGACGCGTGTAGCCGTCGGCGACGGTTGCGATCGCCGCCGTGCCGCCGAGGGCGAAATCCTGGTCGGTGGCGAGATTCGCTCCCGCCACCTTCTCGAGCGAGCGCGTCAGGTAGTGGACCTTGAGCGACATCACGTTCGACCAGTCGGCCGTCGGGCCGGCCGCGCCGGGGGCCGTCAGGTAGCTGTCAGGGCTGCCGTTGCCGTCGATGTCGAAACCGTACTCGATCCGCAGCATGTCGATGCCTTCGGCGAGCGCGGTCGTGGTCAGCTGGTTGCCGACGAGCTCGACCCGCTTGAGCGTCGGCACGCCGTCCGCGGGATCGCAGACGTTGCAATCCGAGATGTAGTAGATCCTCGAGACGTACGGGCGGACGATGTTGGGAGCGGCGCAAGCGCGGTTCTGCAGCGTGAACGCGGCCCGGACGTTGCTGAATACCAGCCGCGGGTTGATTACATCACTGACGCAGTACGAGTATTGGACGTAGTACTGCGAGTCGTCGACGATCGTAGCCGGATCAATCGACGTGACGCCGACGCGACGCACGGCGAGCGCGTCGGTGCCGACCTTGCGATGGTCCAGGCACGGCAGGAGGTCGGCGGGCCGATAGCCCTGGACCGCGCTCGGCAGCGTCAGCGGCAGTCCGCCCCACCCCGTCGGCACGTTGCTGCACGGATTCGGCTGGGTGTAGAGCGCGCCCGCCACCGAGGTCTCGCCGTAGAAGCCGGCCAGGCGAAGATCTTCGCGCAGCAGCTCCGAGACGTAGCGGCCGTTTTCGATCTGCATGCCGGCACGGGCGACGTCCTGGCCGCGCGCCGAAGCGTTCGCGAACAGCAGCAGCAGCGAGGCACTGATCACCAGCCCGAGCGTCAGGCCGATCATCAGCTCGATGAGGGTGACCCCGCGCTGGCGGTGACTGAGCAGGCGGCCCGTCGTGCCCATGTCGGTCTCGTTCAACAGCGCGGCAGGACCGGCGCCGAGGCGGCATCGCGCAACAGCGCGATGCAGACCGTCGATGACACCGTGCGTCGCACCGTCTCGGTTGGAAATGCCACGTCACCGGCGCCGCACGGGCTGGCCGATCCCGCCGTCGGCAGGATCCCTTGCCACGCGACCGTCACCACATAGCGATCCGTGCTGGTGGCCGCACGCATGATGCAGCCGCGCGCGGACAGCATCGCGCCGACGCCCGAGCCAGCGCGACGTTCTGCGCTGCCCCGAATCAGGTTGCCCCACTCGCACACGTCGAGCGCGGCCGCCGCGAGCCCGCTGCAGTCGACCAGATCGCCGTCGCCGATCAGGCCGCCGACCACGTATTCCCCGGCGTGCGCGCGGTTGGCGTTCATTCGGCTCACCATGTCTTCGACCAGCACCAGCGCCTGGCTGCGCTGGAAACCCTCGAACTCGGACGACGCCGCGCGCGCCTGCATGCCGGCGAAACCGAGCAAGCCGAAGGCACAGATCAGGATCGCGACCAGCACCTCGATCAGGAGCGCGCCTCGCTGACCGATCGCAGCCGGGCGCCTGGGATGGCGGGTCGCGTTCATGCGCAGGCTCCTGCCAGCGCCCGTGCCCGCCCCGACGGATCGAGCTGCACGCACCGGTGGCTCGAGGTGCTGCTGATGGTGATCCGCACCGAATTCGTCGGCCAGGAGACCCGGCCATTGACGTCGAAGATGATCGTCGAAGGCGCGCCGGTGACGGTCACCTGCTGCGCCGCGGGGTTGCGGGTGCTCAGCGACTCGCCGTCGCTGACCAAGACGACGCTCCACCCTTGGGACCAGTCGCCGGCGCTGCGCGTGACCTGCACGCTGGCGTTGCGCTTGAGGGCTTCGTTGCGCGCCAGCATCAGGTCGCCGGTGAGGTCGTACGACAGGCCCTTGACCTGCTGGGCCCGCAGAAACTCGCTGAACGAGGGCGCCGCGAGGCCGACGATGATCGCCAGGACTGATACGACGGTGAGCAATTCGACCATCGTGAAGCCGCGCAAGAGTTTGATCTGAGTTCGCATGATTACCAGCAGCTGGCCAGGGCAGCGGTCTTGGCACCCGTCTGGTCGATGGCGAGCGCGCCGCAGCGCTCGCGCACCTGGTCGGTCCCCGTCTTGGGCGTGGCCGTGACGCGAAACGTCGGCGGTGGGCCGACGACCGCCGCCAAAGTCAGGTCGTACGCCGCGGCGACGCTGGCCGGCGCGTTGATCGCGACCGTGGCCAGAGTGCCGGCGTACGCGCGGCTGTCGAGCAGGAACTGCTGTTGCCGGCCAGCCACCGCCAACAGGTAGGCCTGAGCCTCCGCTCGCACGGACTTGCGGATATGGTCGCGGTACGTCGGCAAGGCGATCGACGCCAAAATCGCGACGATCGCGACCGTGATCATGACTTCGATAAGAGTGAAGCCTTGGCGTTTCTTTGCGTTGTTCATATCTTTAACCTCGCCGTCTCTTTCGGAACAACGGACCTCGACTTGAGCGTGCCGTCAACCGCCGATCACCGCAGGCCGACCGCTCATCGTCGAGCCGGCGCACGGCGTGCCTCCCCTCCATCCACGGCGTGAAAAAGATCCGGCCGGACTTCGGTACGTGGGTCGGCAACGGCCGTGTCGCTTCCGCGTCGGACCGCTGGCTCTCGCTTGCCTATTGCTACCGCTCCATGGCTATCGCCACAGCCTCATGGCCTAGCAGTACATCGCAGCCCCGACGGTCTCGGTCGCGGGCCGCCCGGGCGGAGTGCTTCGCAGCGTCCCTTGATTCGACAAGATTTCGCGGTCGCCACTTCGCATGAGCAGCGTAGCGATGCGCTACATCGGCGCTAGACCACAGACCATCTGTTATCGCCCAATTGGAGATCTCTAGGGCGTTGGATTGAGAAAGTGATCGAAGTAGCCGGCTCATGCAACCGCAAAGCTCCGAGTCGAGCGGGGCGTTCCGCCGTAGCTCGTAGCAATCTGGCAAACGACGCGACCAGACGACCAGATAGGACTCAAGCCACTCGGCGTGCATCGCAGGCCTCGCCGGCACTTGCATCAGTTGCGACCTAAGACCGGGAGAAGCGCCACCCAGGCGGCGCGTTCGACGAGACTCACGGCTTCCGAGCGCTTCTGCGCTCTAGCTTGCGCGAGCCGCCGTCTAAGGTGTCGAGCACACCCGCTTATGGATCGCACTAGACGTTATGCCGAGTCGTCAGTACCCGGCCTTAGTGACCGGTGGAAATGGCCCTTGCCGCCATTCCCGTGCCAAATGCCACCATCTCTCGGGGAAGGCCCGGCCGAACCCT
>Ga0070670_100005792_pt1 | contig 10442 bp, 9 predicted proteins | sample KBSS63metaG_FD_64665 | JGI IMG/M metagenome (GOLD analysis project Ga0070670, IMG submission 64665) | Switchgrass rhizosphere microbial communities from Kellogg Biological Station, Michigan, USA - KBS S6-3 metaG | ecosystem: Host-associated > Plants > Roots > Rhizosphere > Soil ... | reverse complement strand
TTCACCCCGACCGGCAAGATCCAACGCCATGCGCTCGTACGCGATGTCCTGGCGCGGATGTCGGCCGGCGACTGACGCCATCAATCCGGAGAACGCCGACATGGACGAACGCTATGCCCGCTTTTCGCGCCTGCTGATCGACCGGCCGCATCCGCGGGTGCTCCGGGTGGTGATGAACCGGCCGGAAAAGCTCAATGCCGCCGACGGCGAGATGCATGCCGACCTCACCGAGATCTGGCGCGTCATCGACACCGATGCGAGCGTGAACGCGGTCTTGCTGACGGGCGCCGGCAAGGCCTTCTCCGCCGGCGGCGATCTCGACCTGGTGGACAAGATGATCGCGGATTTCGACACCCGCATGCGCGTTTGGAAGGAAGCGCGCGACATGGTCTACAATCTCATCAACTGCAGCAAGCCGGTCGTATCGGCGATCAACGGCGCGGCGGTCGGCGCCGGGCTGGTGTTGGCGATCCTCGCCGATATTTCCATCGCGGCGAAATCCGCGCGTTTGATCGATGGCCACACCAAGCTCGGCGTTGCCGCCGGTGATCATGCCGCAATCATCTGGCCGCTCCTGTGCGGCATGGCCAAAGCCAAGTACCATCTGCTGCTGTGCGAGCCTGTCAGCGGTGAGGAGGCCGAGCGCATCGGCCTCGTCTCGCTTGCGGTGCCCGACGAGGAGGTTCAAACGCGCGCGATGGATGTCGCGGTGCGGCTGGCGGAAGGCGCGCCCAACGCCATCCGGTGGACCAAATACGCGCTCAACAATTGGCTACGCGCAGCCGGGCCCATCTTCGACGCCTCGCTCGGGATGGAATTTCTCGGTTTCAGCGGTCACGAACTGCCGGAGGGCACCGCAGCGCTGCGCGAAAAGCGCAAGCCCAACTTCTCGCGCGACGGCGTCTGAATCGAGATCGGTGTCTTCGAGACCGTCGGCGCTCCAAGCCTCAGCCGTTGCGGTGCGTCGCTCCGCCATCCACGGTCACGACCGTTCCGCTCACATAAGAGGCGCGCGGCGACACCAGGAACGTGACGACGTCTGCGACCTCTTTCGGCGTGCCCATCCGCCCAAACGGGAGATCCAAGTCGCGCTCGACGTCGTGCCAACGCTCGGCGGAGCCGAACTTGGTCTCGGCGATCTTGCGCAGCACGCTTTCGGCCCTATCGGTCGAGGTGTAACCGGGGTTGATGCCGAAGACCCGCACGCCGAAATCCGGCGACTGACTGCCGACCGAAGAACTGAAAGCCATGAGCGCGGCATTTCCGGTCGCGCCGATGATGTAGCGCGAGAACAGCCGCTCGCCAGCGTAGCCGATGATGTTCGCAATCACACCGTCGCGCCGCTGTTTCATCGCATCACAGATCGACCGGCAGAGATTGATATAGCCGAACACCTTGAGGTCCCAGGCGCGGCGCCAGATTTCATCGCTGGTCGCGGCAAGGTCGCCCGCGGGATTCGAGCCGGCGTTGTTGACGAGAATGTCCACGTCGGCGCACGCGGCGGCGAGGCGCTCCTGATCGTCGACCTTTGAGAGGTCGACGGCGTGAATGCGGACGTCGCTGTCAGGCGCGGCTTGGCGCAGCGCGTCGCGCGCCTGCTCGAGCGCGGCAACACCCCGCCCGGCAATATCGAGGCGGCAGCCTTCGGCGGCGAGCCCGTGCGCCACCGCGAGACCGATCCCCTTGCTGGCCCCGGTGACGAGCGCGCGCTTCCCCTTCAGTCCCAAGTCCATCGGTATCCTCCCTGCGACGCGCTTATGCCGGCGCTGCGCAGCCATCAAATCCGCCGAGTACCGGATGATCAATAGGTCGCACGCGATGCGGGGACCGCGTGAGATGCGCAACCTGTCAATGCATGACCGTTCCGCCGTCGACGGCGATGGTCTGGCCCGTGACCAGGCGGCTGGCGTCCGACACCAGCCAGTGCACGGTGCCGACCAGGTCCGCGGACTCCAGGTTTCTGGGAATTGCCTGGTTCATCTTGATGGTATCGAGCGCCTTGTCGGTTTTCTCCGCGAAGAATTCGCGCGTGCCTTCGGTCAAGACTGCGCTCGGCGCCACCGCATTCACCCGGATGTTGTCGCGGCCAAGCTCGCGTGCGAGGCCGCGCGTGAGGCCGATCACGGCCGCCTTTGAGGTCGTGTAATGCAGGCCATACGGCATCCCATAGGTGGCGGCGAGCGAGGCGATATTGACGATGCTGCCGCCGCCGGCGCGGCGAATGGCCGGGACCACGGCCTTGCAGCAGTTCCAGATGCCCTTGACGTTCACCGCCATCGCCGCGTCCCAGTCGGATTCGCTGATCGTGTCGAAGCGGCCGCCTTTGAGGCCGCCATAGAGCGCGGCATTGTTGACCAGCGCGTCGATGCGTCCGAACGCGTCGAGCGCGACCTGCGCCACGGTCATGGCGGATGCTGCGCTTGCCACGTCGAGCTTGGCGCCGACGGCGGTACCCCGTTCGGTTTTGACGAGATCGAGCGTATGCGAGCAGTCCTTGATGTCAGCAGCCACGATCCGGGCGCCAAGGCCGCTGAGATAGCGCGCGTATTCCTGCCCGATACCGCGCGCGGCACCGGTGATGACGATGACCTTGCCCTCGATATTCATCTTGATCTCCTTGAACGCGCGCGAGCCGCCGACGTGACGCGGCGCAGCGTCGGGGACGCTCGCGCGGGCGCAGGTCGGCTTAGGCCGCTGAGCTAGCAAACGCGGGTGTGGCCGGCAATGATCCGGCCGGCGGCTCGACCTTGCGCCGGCGGCATCACTGCGTGGGCTTGATGCCGAGCTCCTTGGCAATCGCCGCGATCTGGGCGCGTTGCTCCTCGCTCGCCGCGGCGAATTCCGTCGGGCCGCCGACGTTGGGTATCTGCCCGGTCGCGCTCAGGCGCTGCCCGATCGTCGGGTCGGCCGCAACGACGGCGCCGATGTCCGCAGCGATGCGCTCACGCAGCGCGTTGGACATTTCCGGCGGGCCGAAGAAACCGACGAGGCCGTCGAGGGTGAGGTCGGGATACCCCGCTTCCTTGACCGTCGGAACGTCGGGCGCGGTGGGCGCACGCACCTTGTTGGTGACCGCCAGCGGCTTGATTTTGCCCGCTTCGATTTGCGGTCGTACGATCGCGAGCGCCGATAGGTAGGCCTGCACCCGTCCCTCGGCGAGGTCGTTGGCCGCTTCCACCGGGTTGCGATAGGGCACTTTCGTCATGTTCAAACCGGCGTGCTGGAGGAATCCGGCGAACAGAAAATCGAGCGCACCGGTCACTCCCGCCCAGTTCAGCTTCCCCGGTTGCGCGCGTGCCAGCGCGACGAGGTCCGCGAGCGATCCGACATTCAGGGACGTGGGCACCGCCAGCGTGATAATCGTATTGGAGACTCTGGCGATCGCCAGGAGATCGCTCGACTTGTAGGGCAGATTGTCGTGGAGATAGGGGTGGGCGGTGAACGATGAGGTGGGCGTCGCCAGCAATACGTGATCGTCGTGGGCGCTCACGAATGCGCTGATCGCGACGAGGGCATCGCCGCCGGGCCGGTTCTCGACCACGACCGGCTGGCCCCAGCGCGTGGACAGCCGGTCGGCCAGCAGTCGCGCGCCGATATCCACTCCCGATCCGGCGCCGAGCGGCAGCAGGAACTTGACCGGTCGTTGCGGCCAAGTCTCGGCGGCCGCCGGCCGCGCCCACAGCATGACCGGCGCCAGCAGGCCTAGGGCGATCAATAAGCGCAGCACGCCGCGCATGGGCCCCTCCGATTTCGTGTTTAATTGGGTCAACGAACGCACCAACCGGACCGCCGAGACGGCGGCGCCGGTCGGTCGACGGTCAATGTCCTTCCACCTGGATGTTGGCCGCCTTGATGATCGGCCACCACTTCTCGATCTCGGCCTTGTGGTAGGCGGCAAGCGCGGCCGGAGTCTGCTGGTCGCGCGTCGCGATCACCTGGCCGAGATCGGTGAGGCGTTGCCGCACCGTTGGGTCGGCCAAAGTGTCCACGACGGCGGCGTTGAGCTTGGCAATGACCGCCTTGGGCGTGGCCTTGGGGACCCATAGCCCGTGCCAGAACGAAATGTACATTCCCGGCGTGCCGATCTCGTCCGTGGTCGGGACGTCGGGCAGCGCCGGCCAGCGCGTGTGGGCCATGACGGCAAACGCCTTTATCTTGCCGCCGCGCACATAGGTGAGCGTCTGTGACGCCTCGGCGCACATCAGGTCGATCTGCCCGCCGACCAGATCCTGAATCGCGGGGGCCCCGCCGCGATAAGGCACAAATTGGAAGCGGGTATGCGTCTTGTCCTGGAAGTAGAGCCCGCAGACGTGGGCCGCGCTACCGGCACCGACGGTCGCGGCCGATACCTTGTCTGGACTTGCCTTGAGCCAGGCGATCAGCTCCTTGGCGTCCTTTACCGGCAAGGTACTCTTGCCGACGATCAACATCGGCGCGAATGTCAGCAGCGACACCGGCTCGAAATCTGTCCGCAAGTCGTATGACGTCCGGTAGAGCGCGCCGGACCCGACGAAGCTGGTCCAATTGCCGAGCGCGAGCGTGTAGCCGTCAGCTGTCGCCTGGGCGGCACGGCCGACCCCGATGGTCGACCCGGCGCCGGTCACGTTCTCGATGACGATGGTCTCCCCGAGCGACACCCGCATGCGCTCGCTCAGGATGCGCCCGAGCGTGTCGGTCGGGCCGCCCGCGGCGAACGGCACGATCATCGTGATCGGACGAGATGGATAATCTTGCGCCGGCGCAGCGATAATGCCTGCGAGATGCGCGCATGCAAACGCCGTCGCGAATGCGACGGCTCGCGATGTTGTCTTCATGTGTCCCTCCTGGCTTTTTGGCCACGATGACACGAGCGCAGACAACGCGAAAAGTCAGTGTCACTGTCATTGTCCGCAAATGACCCGCGACATTTTTGCTCCCCGCCGGCGCAGGGCGAACCTTAAGGGTTCAAGCCGTACGACCGGGCTCCCGCGCCAGCACCTGGTCCACCATCTCGCCCGCGAGTCCGAGATAGCTCGCGGGATCACACATCTTGTCGAGCTCGGCGCGTGTGAGATGCTTGGAAATGTCGGCATTCTGCGCCAACAGGTCGACCAGCGGCACGCCGGTGGCGGCGACCTTGCGGCAGATATCGTAGACCAGGTCGTGAGCCCGCTGCCGTCCAAGATAGGGGCCCAGTCCCATCATCACCGCCTCGGAAACGATCATGCCTTTGGTGAGGTCGAGATTGGCCCGCATGCGATCGGCGTCGACTTCGAGGCCGCAGACCAGGAGCCTGGTCTGCGCCAGCGCGCCCGACGCCAGCAGAAAGATTTCCGGCAACGAGATCCACTCGATCTCCCATGGACCGGTCGAGCGCTCGTGATCAGCGACCGCGGCTTCGAGCAACGCGGCGACGTGCTGGCGCACCAGCGCGACCGTGGAATGGATGTAGAGGCAGGAGATGGGATTGCGCTTCTGCGGCATCGTGCTCGACGATCCGCGCGCCTCGTGGAATGGCTCGTAGACTTCGGCGACTTCGGTCTGCATCAGAAGCTTCACGTCCATGGAAATCTTGCCCAGCGTGCCGGTAAGCAGTCCCAGAAAGCAGGCGACCTCGCCGATGCGGTCGCGCACCGTGTGCCAAGCGATGTCGGGCTGGCCGAGACCGAGCTCCTTCATCATCGCGGCTTGCACCTTGAGGCCGTCGCCGCCGAGCGAGGCGAGCGTTCCGACCGCCCCGCCGAATTCGCCGACCAGAATGCGCGGACGCAGCTGCGCCAGCCGTTCGCGGTGGCGTTGCATCGCGGCGAGCAGTGCCGCGGTCTTGAAGCCGAAGGTCAGCGGCACGGCCTGCTGCAGGTTGCTGCGGCCCGCCATCGGCGTATCGCGGTAACGCCGCGAAAGGTCGGCGAGCGCCGCGGCGATCGCCTCCATGTCCTTTTCCACCAGTTCGAGGGCGGCGCGGATCTGCATGATCGCCGCAGTGTCGGTGATGTCCTGCGTGGTGGCGCCCCAATGGCACCACTCGCCGAGCCCGTCGGCGCAGAGGTCGACGATCTGCTGCACCACGCCGAGGATCGGATAGCCGATGCGTTCGGTCTGCTGCTTCAGGCGGGCGAGGTCGATGTTTTCGATCCGGCATTGGCGCTCGATCTCACGCGCGGCCTTCTCCGGGATGATGCCGAGGCGGGCTTGCGCCCGGGCGAGCGCGCGCTCGATCTCCAGGTAATAGCTCGTTCGCCTTTCATCGGAGAATACGTCCCGCATCTCCGGCGTGGTGAAGATGTCACGGAAGATCGCGGAATCGAGCGCCGTCGCCGTCATGTTTTTTTCTCCTACCCGGCCGCCTGTGTCAGGAATTCGCGGCGTAGCTTGGTAGATCAAGATGATGTCGGCGTCGATGACGTCCCGCCAGGGAGAGTCGTCGAAATCGCGCCGTACTGGAATTCCTGAGCGTTTCCGCTTGGACGGTCGAGGTCGCCGCTCGAAGAGGGAAGGTCGGGCCGTCGGCGGCGCGCCGGCGGAATGGGTGCAGCCGGCTTAAAGCACAATACTGGGATTGCGCAGATTCTGGTCGCAGTCGATCAGATTGACCTGTCGAACCTGGATTTCCCAGCGATGCGCCGTTCGCACGAAGCGATGCCCGCACCAGCCCGACAGAAACCGCGTTCCGTCCACGCGAAATTCGCTGATGAGGAAGTTCGAACGGACCATCCGGACGCTGCTCTGACCGGTGGAGAATGTCTCGACATTCGAAATCATCCGGACGGTGCGGGATTTCGGCGCCTGCGACCAGGCATAGCCCGTGCGCAGACGGTAAATCCGGTCTTCCATGCGCCGACGGTCATCGAAGGAAATGGCGATCTCGCGCCGGGGATCGCCCGCCTCCGGCGTTCCCGGCACCCAGTAGATGCATTCGGGCGAATACATCGCCAGCCATTCGTCGAAGCGAAGCTGGTCGAGCAGGCGCGCTTCCTTCTCCACCAAAATTCGGAATTGATCGCGCTCGGACAGATTGTCGACCGCCATATCGTCGCGCTGCCAATCGGTGAAGCTCGCGACCAGCTCCTGGTAGAGCTGCTCGTTGACGTAGTATGAGCTGGTCGACGGATCGTGAATGGGCTGCATGTTGCCTGATGTTCCGCGCGGGCTGGAGGACGGGATCACGGCTCGCGCTGGATCGCGAGTCTGGGCGTCGCCTTCATCAGCCGTTTCCATTCCTTGATGTATTCGCGCATGAACGCCTCGTCGGTGGCGGGCGCCGTGATGATGCCGTTCTCGTCCGTCTTGACGCGGCCCGGAATGTCGAGCCCGCGGTGCATGTAGACCCACTCGTCCTCCTGGCACGCCAGTCCGCGCTGGATTTCCTCGAAATTGGCGAGGTCGTCGACCTCGCCAAAATTGGGGAATTGCTCCTGCGTGCGCATGCGCAGCGCGTTGACCTCGTCGACCGCGCCGCCCAGCGTGCCGTCTTCGTCGACCACCGCCGTGCCGTACCAGGTGACGTTGGTCTCATCGACCGAGACCGGTTCGAACACCTGAATATGGTTGCCGAGCAGCGAGAAGTTCGGAAATACGTTGATGTTCACCGGCTCCGATGAGGCGAGATCGAGGATTGCCTCCGCCCTGGCGCCGAACCGGCGGCGCAGCTCCTCGGCGTAATGCTCGGTGCCCGGAGCGGGGCCTTCCACCGCCCACAATCCGCCGGCGCGCTTCTGGATGTTCGGCCGCTTGTCCTTGAAGTGGTGCCCGTGCCCCATATAGGCCATGTACATCGGCGCCGTGTCGGGCGAACCCTTGTAGTATGACATGCCCTTGTTGGCGACGTCGGCCTGGCGGTTCTCCATCTCCAGCAACGAGCGGTGAGAGAAGACGACGTGGTAGCCGTCGCCGGAATTGTCGTAGGCCAGCTTCCAGTTACCCTTGTATTTGAGCCGGTTCGCTTCGCACACCGCGATCTTTCCCTTCGGCTGCCGGTCGAGCCATTCGTCGATCGGCTTGGTGATGGCGCCTAGATAGTCGAGGAGCGCCGGCGCCTCCGGATTGAGCGTGGCGAAGATGAATCCGCGATAGCTGTCGACGCGCGGGACCTGCGCAACGTTGAACTTGGAGTCCTTGAAGTCGCAGGCATAGCCGTCGGGCCACGGCACCGCGCGCAGCTTGCCGCTGTTGAGATAGCTCCAGCCGTGATACGGGCACGTGAAGATACGCGCCGAGCCTTTATCCTTGCGGCACAGCGTGGTGCCGCGGTGGGTGCAGCGATTGAACAGCGCGCGGATTTTTCCCTGCGAGTCCCGCAACAGGATGATCGGGCGCAGCCCCAGCCGCACGGTGATGTAGTCGTCGTTCTTCGGGATTTGGCTCTCGTGCCCGAGATAGACCCATACCGCGCCGAAGATATTGGTCATCTCGGCCTGGAAGATCGCCGGGTCGGTATAGATCAGCCGGTGGACGCGATCTTCCTGGACGAGTTCGTCCCAGTCGTAAAGATCGGCCGCGCTTTCGATCCGCGACGTGTTGAGCTTCTCCAGCATTGGTTTAGTCCTTCACGGCTGCGGGCTACCGTCCCAGCTCCGTCCCTGGTGAGCGCGATTGCATAATGCATCCGCCTAGAAAAAATCGAAATACTCGTTCTGCTCCCACTCGGTCGGCTCGTCGCCCTCCGGACTGCCGACATCCTTGCGCCACTGTGCAAACCGGCTCGCCTCGTTGCGCTTGAGCTTGAGAAAATAATCGACGAACACCTCGCCAAGCTGGGCACGGAAAAGTGGTTCGCGCTCGAGCGCATCCAAGGCCGCCGGCAAGCTTGCGGGCAGCATCGGCCGGTCGGCATTGTAGGGATCATCGTCCGGCGATCCCGGCTCGAGCTTGTTGTCGATGCCGTCGAGCCCGGCCACGATCTGCGACAAGATATAAAGATAGGGATTGGCGGATGGCTCGCCGATCCGGTTCTCCATCCGGGTGGCCGGATCGTCCGGGCCTCCCAGCACACGGATCATCACGCCGCGATGATCGTAGCACCAGGTGGCCCGGTCGGGCGCCAGCGAGTTCGGCCGATAGCGTCGGTAGCCATTGACTGTCGGGGTTGCAAACGCCGTGCAGGCCCCGGCGTGCTTCATCAAGCCGCCCAGAAACGCCCGGCCCAGCGGCGACAGAAATTCGCGCCCGCCTTCCGGCATGAACAGATTGCGCCCGCTCTTCCCGTCGACCAGTGACTGGTGAAGATGCCAGCCGCTCGAATAGAAGCCTTTCAGCGCCGGCCGGCACATGAAAGTGGCCAAAAAACCCATCCGACGGCAGATCTGCCGGGTCGCGGTGCGAAACAGCAGCGCATCATCGGCTGCTTCCAGCGCCGGCCGAGGAGCGAAGGTGCACTCCACTTGACCCGGTCCGAATTCGTTCTCGATCGACCGCAGCGGCAGTCCGATCTCATCGAAACGCGTCGCAAGCGCGGAGAGCACCGGCTGCATCAAATCCATGTTGGATTCGGAGTGGTAGGAAAAGCCGGGCTCCACCGGCCAGGTGCCGATCGGGCGACCGCGCGCCCCCGGCAGGCCAGTCTGCTCCTGGGTTAAATGATCATCCGCGACGCGCAGCAGGTACCATTCGATTTCGAGGCCCACGAGCGAGCCCATGCCTCTCTCGGCAAGCCGCGCGAGATGCCGGCGCAGCAACTGCCGAGGCGAGAAATGAAACGGCACGCCGCTGTTGAAATATTCGTCGCACAGCACCCAGCCTACACCGGGCGCCCAAGGCAACACGCGAAAGGTGGAGGGGTCGGGAACGATGGTGAGATTGGGCGAGCCGGTCATCTCGTCGAGGCCCATCCCCCCGCCGCGGGTAAACGAGTTGAAGGTGCGGGCGTTGGCGGAGTCGAGCGTGGTGGTGGCGACGTTGATGTTGTGGCCGCTGGTCAGGGCTGCCAGGAAACCGGCCGGCGTCAGCGCCTTCGCGCGCGACGCACCGTGCGGATCGGCCCATGCAAGGCGCACGAGATGCAGCTTGTCGGTCTCGATCCTGCGCTTGAGGTCCTCGGCTTGTCGTCTCTGGTCGTCCGTCCAGAGGCCGTGTCTTGCAATGAATCCGAGCGGCTTTGTCACCTGCACCATTCCATGCGCGATCGCGGCCGCGAATGTAGATGAAGGCAAAGAGGCGATCCAGATTGCTGAACCGGCATACGAACTCCGAACCTTCGTGACAGCGGGGGCGGCGCATGCGGGCGCCCGCCAACGCGCTCTCGCTGGCCGCCCGACGCTCGCGGTCGGTGTGAACATACCTGTCCGTTCAGAAATTGGAAGAAATATTGATTTTGTTACAAACGGTGGTTTAGCTGGACCCCGCCGGGTTTAGAGGAGTGGACATGACGGTCCGTGCGATATGGTTGCGGCTCGCTCTTTCTTCGGCACTGGTTTGCGGCGCGCTCGCCAGCGCGCAAGCACAGACTTATCCCAGCAAGCCGGTCC
>Ga0070670_100005791_pt1 | contig 10443 bp, 9 predicted proteins | sample KBSS63metaG_FD_64665 | JGI IMG/M metagenome (GOLD analysis project Ga0070670, IMG submission 64665) | Switchgrass rhizosphere microbial communities from Kellogg Biological Station, Michigan, USA - KBS S6-3 metaG | ecosystem: Host-associated > Plants > Roots > Rhizosphere > Soil ... | reverse complement strand
TTCACGTGGACAACGAGTACCCTCAGAACGACAAAAACGTTGTCACAAGCGGTGGTGGTGGCTTTGGTGTAATGGCCATTCTAGTTGGCATTGAAAGAGGTTTTATAACTAGACAACAAGGTGTGGAAAGGCTTGATCGTATTGTAAAGTTTTTAGAAACTGCCGATCGTTTTCATGGCGCATGGCCGCATTGGTGGAATGGTGAAACGGGTAAAGTAAAACCTTTCAGCAAAAAAGATGACGGTGGTGATTTGGTTGAAACATCTTACATGATGCAGGGATTATTGTGTGTTCGTCAATACTTCAAAGATGGCAATGAAAAAGAAAAAGCATTGGCTCAACGTATCGATAAACTATGGAAGGAAATTGAGTTTGATTGGTTCCGTAATGGAAAGAACGTTTTGTACTGGCATTGGAGTCCGAATTATGAATGGCAAATGAACTTTCCGGTACGGGGTTATAACGAATGTTTAATAATGTATATCCTCGCAGTGTCATCACCGACACATACGATACCTGCTGAGGTTTATCACGAAGGTTGGGCAGAAAACGGCAAAATAAAATATCCTCACCAGGCGCTTGGCTATCAGTTGGAATTACGTTACCAGGGAAATCCACCAAACGGAGCTCCCTTATTCTGGTCTCAATATTCATATCTTGGTTTGGATCCACGCGGATTAAAAGATCGATACACCGATTACTGGAAAGAAAACACCAATCAAACGCTGATCAACTATACATGGTGTAAAAACAATCCAAAGAAATATCAGGGCTATGGAGAAAATAACTGGGGATTGACAGCCAGCTATTCAGTCAAATTTTATGCGGCTCATGCGCCCGACTCGATGAATGATCGCGGAGTGATAACACCAACTGCGGCGCTGTCATCTTTTCCTTATTCACCGAAACAATCAATGGGCGCAATGAAACATTGGTACAATGAAATGAACGATAAACTCTGGGGACCTTTTGGATTTTATGATGCATTCAGCGAGACAGAGAATTGGTTTCCTTTAAAATATTTGGCAATTGACCAGGGCCCCATACCCGTGATGATTGAAAACTATCGAAGCGGTTTATTATGGAAACTATTTATGAGCTGTCCTGAAATACAAAACGGATTAAAAAAACTGGGATTCGAAAGCCCATGGATTAAATGATGAGTATGCAAACTACTGTTTATACAGGAAAAATTGTAAAGGCAATAACAGCTTGTCTTCTTTCCATAGTATTGTTCTCGTGCACACAATCAGCTGCACAAAAACAAAAGAAAGCAATCTTTATTATTGCCGACGGCATACCTGCCGATGTAATTGAACGATTAAATCCTCCTGCTTTAAAAGCGATCAGCAAACAAGGCGGATACACAAGAGCTTATGTGGGAGGTGAGAAAGAGAATTATTCGCAAACGCCAACAATTTCTGCTGTAGGATATAATAGCTTGCTCACCGGAACATGGGTAAACAAACATAATGTATGGGATAATGATATTGCAGCGCCGAATTATAACTATTGGAATATTTTCCGGCTCTTAAAAAAACAATATCCAAACAAAACAACCGCTGTGTTTTCCACCTGGTTGGATAACCGGACAAAACTGGTAGGCAGTGAGGCAAAAGAAGCCGGGAACCTGCCTACCGGACAGGCAGGTCTTCAGCCAGATTACTATTTCGATGGAATGGAATTGGATACAATTCATTATCCGCATGATACGGCCGGCTTTTTTTATCATATCATTGATGAAGCCGTTGCGGATACGACAGCAGCAAATATTAAACGGGTTGCTCCTGATCTCACCTGGGTGTATCTGGAATATACCGATGAGATGGGACATCGCCATGGAGATGGTAAACAAATGGATGATGCGGTGATCAAAATGAATAAGCAAATTCAAACAATATGGGAGGCCATCCAATACCGCGAAAAGAATTTCAAAGAAGAATGGCAGGTATGGATCACTACTGATCACGGAAGGGAACAGAACGGCTACGGACATGGCGGGCAAAGCGAACGGGAAAGAACAACATGGATCGTTACCAATGCAAAAGGATTAAATGAAAGATTTAAAAAACAACAACCCGGTATTGTTGACATCATGCCCTCGATTGCTTCTTTCCTGGATATCAGTATTCCAAAAGATAACCTGATGGAGATTGATGGCATTTCATTGACAGGAAAGCTTTCCGGAACTGATGCAAAGGCAGAATTGAAAGATGGGACAATAGAAGTAAAATGGAATGTTATGAATAAAGAAGGCAAAGCAAAAATATGGCTGGCAACTACTAATAATTTCAAGACAGGCGGTAAAGATGAATATAAATTAATGGGCGGGGCGCCTGTTGCCAGTGGCTCAGCAGAAATAAACATAAAAGATATTCCATCGAACTTTTATAAGATAGTTGTTGAATTACCCTATAATTTTTTGAACAGGTGGATCATAGTTAAAAAATAATTTGATAGAAATAACCAATATGAAAAGATTGACTTGGCTTTTATTGACTTTATCGGTTATCAATTTTTCATTTGCTCAAAACACCAAAAAAGGAAAATATGGTGATGGCCCCGACGATATTCCTGTTGCCGGTGTAATCAAAGGATTATCGGATGAACAGTTATTAGAAACTGTACAAAAACAAACCTTCCGGTTCTTCTGGCATGGCGCACATCCGGTAAGCGGCCTGGCATTGGAAAGAAGCAATACAGTTTTCGCAGAACACTATTGGGATTATATCAATGAAGCATGGGATGAACCAAACTTCAGTAAGACAACATTTGGTCCTGATGCGGGTGCAATTGGTGGAACAGGTTTTGGTATCATGAGTACCATTGTCGCTGTAGAAAGAGGCTGGATCGGAAGAGATACGGCTGTAAGAAGATTAATAAAGATCGCTGACTTCCTGATCAATGCAGATTGTTATCACGGCATTTATCCGCACTTCATGAATGGAAGAACGGGTAAAACAATTCGTTTTGATAGATTAGATGACGCAGCAGATATTGTAGAGACATCTTATCTGCTCATGGGTTTTTTATGTGCAAGAGAATATTTCAATAAAGAAACACCAAGAGAAATTTATTTACGCAAACGCATCAACCAGATGTGGGGTGCTGCTAACTGGAACTGGCACACCAATGGACAAAACAAATTATTCTGGCACTGGAGCCCTAACAATGGATTTGATATGAACTTTCCGATATGGGGCTGGAATGAATGCCTCATTACTTATATCATGGCAGCTTCGTCACCCAATAAAGCAATATCAAAAGAAGCTTATGATGGTACATGGGCAGGCAGCCCGGGTTTTAAAAATGGAAAAGAATATTATGGGTATGTTTTACCACTGGGTAATTATGGTGAAGATAAAGGCGGCCCATTATTTTTTGAACAATATACTTTCCAGGGAATTGACCCCAATGGATTAAAAGATTCTTTGGGTAATGATTATTTTTTGCAGGGGAAAAATCATACGCTTATCAACCGGGCCTATTGTATAGAAAATCCAAAAAAGTATAACGGTTATTCTGGTAAATGCTGGGGGCTGACAGCCGGTGATAGTTATAAAGGTTATGTAGCACATAGCCCGCATCCCGATAATGATAAAGGGGTTATTCAGCCGACTGCTGCAATTGCTTCAATGCCTTACACACCTAAAGAAAGTATGCAGGCCCTGAGATATTTTTATGAAGAGCTGGGAAATAAGATCTGGAGCAAATATGGTTTTGTTGATGGGTTCAGCATTCATCATAACTGGTATGCAAAGTCACATTTAGCCATTGACCAGGGACCGATTGTCACCATGGTTGAAAATTACCGGACAGGGTTATTGTGGAAACTTTTTATGAAAATTCCTGATATACAAAATGGTTTAAAGAGACTAGGTTTTACAAGCCCTTGGTTTAATAAATAAAAAACTTGTTATATGAGTAACAACATTTCAAGGCAAAAATTCCTGCAGTACACAGCTACGGCAAGTGCAGCCGTATTGCTTTCTTCATTGGAAAGCTTCGCATTAGAGACACCTCAAAAAAAATTGCGTGTTGCATTGATCGGTTGCGGCAGTGTAAGTAATCGTTATCTGCCCCAGTTGCTTTCTTCAAAACTGATTGAGGTAGTCAGTCTTTGTGATATCAGGTATGAAAGAGCCGTAAATCAAAATAAAGAGTATAAAGTAAATGCGCAAACCTATCCGCATATTGATAAAATGTTAGCCGGTGTTCCATTCGATATGATGGTCACAACAACTGACATGCAGGTGCATGGTGAGTTAAATAAGAAAGCACTATTGGCAGGTAAACATGTATGGAGTGAAAAGCCGATGGCCAATACATATGCGGAGGGAAAAGCATTGCTTGACCTCGCAAGAAGTAAAAAGCTAAGATTATGGGGAGCACCGGCAGTTGTGAACAGTCCACAATTTGCATTCATGAGTAAAACCCTCCAGGAAGGAAAACTTGGACGCATTGCCAGTGCACATGGTCAATATGGACATACAGGTCCAACCTGGTCAGCCTTCTTTTATGAAAAAGGCGGAGGCAGCATGCCCGATCTTGGTGTATATAATATGGCAACACTCACCGGTTTATTAGGCCCGGCAAAAAGTGTGATGGCAATGTTGAGCGTTGTAACCCCTGAACGCACTGTTGACGATAAAGGCAAAATAAAAGTAGAAGCAGAAGATAATGCGCATCTGCTTTTGGAACATGATAACAATGTTATAAATCATGTAATGTGTGGGTTTAATTTTTTTGATACACATGGTCATGAAGCAGGTACACAATCGCTGCACTCCATTCAAATTTTTGGCAGCGAAGGAAATATGCGATTAATAGGTTACGATTGGGAAACCAATGGTGTTGTGCTTGATACTGTAACAACGCAACCGCCACAACTGCTTTGCACTGATAAAGGCGGTTATGAATGGCAGGAGGGTGCAAGAGTAACCGGTGAAAGCATTGTGAATGGTACTGAACCCCGGATAAATGTAGAACATGCATTGCATGTGCTGGAGATCATTGAAGCAGCAAGAAAATCACAACAAACAGGCATGCGGATAAAATTAAAGAGTAAATTTCCATGGCCAATAGTTAAATGAGCGGTCAATTAAAAAATAAAAACATAGTTGTCATCGGCGGAACAACAGGTATTGGTTTATCTGCTGCCAAAGCATTTATTGCAGAAGGAGCAAAATTGGTTATTGCAGGAAAGGATGAAGAAAGCGTTTCGGAAGCAAAAAAAATCCTGGGTAAAAATGCCGAATTGCTTGCTGCAGATGCTACTCATCCCGAAACAGCCACTAATTGTATTCTTACCTGCATTGAAGAATTTGGAAGTTTTGACGGACTCTATCATGTGGCAGGTGGAAGTGGTAGGAAAATGGGCGATGGACCATTACATGAATTAACAGTAGACGGATGGAATAAAACATTGGAATTAAATCTTACATCACTCATGTTATCCAACCAGGCTGCAATTAAAAAGTTTTTAGAATTGAAAAAAAGCGGAACAATATTGAATATGGGATCGGTGTTGGGTTTTTCGTCTTCACCCAAATATTTTTCCACGCATGCTTATGCAGCAGCAAAAGCGGCGATCATTGGTTTTAGCAGATCTATTGCGGGTTATTATGCAAAAAATGATATACGTATTAATGTCATTGCACCGGCATTGGTGGAAACGCCAATGGCACAGAGAGCTGCTAATGATGAAAACATTTTATCATTTATAAAAACAAAACAACCGTTGGATGGTGGAAGGATTGGTAAAGCAGGAGATTGTGACGGAATAGCTGTTTATTTTATGAGCGAGCAGTCAAGATTCACAACAGGACAAGTAGTAGCTGTGGATGGTGGATGGAGTGTTAGTGAAGGTCAAATTAATAATGAATAATTAAGAATTAATAATTGAGTAAACAAATCGCAATAGGAATTGATTTAGGGGGTACACGAATCAAGGGAGTTGTTATAGATAAAGCAGGAAACATTCTGCATCAACTATACACGCCTACAAATGATGGGGATGGAGCTGTTTGGAAAAATGTGGTTGGAGAAACGGCAAAAGAGCTAAGAAAAAAATCGAATGGTAAAACCGTGATCGGTATTTCTGCACCTGGCTTGCCTAATAACGATAATACGGCTATTGCTTTTATGCCAGGCAGAATGCAAGGTCTGGAAAATTTTAATTGGTCAGAATTTTTGAACCAGGAAAGTTATATACTGAATGATGCGGTAGCAGCGATGATGGCCGAGGCAAAATTTGGCGCAGCAAAAAGTAAAAAGCACGTTGTGATGCTTACTTTAGGAACAGGAGTCGGCGGTGCTATACTGATCGATGGAAAACCTTACCAGGGAGCATTCAATAAAGCAGGGCATGTTGGTCATATGGTTATCGATGATGAAGGTGATCCTGATGTAACAGGTATGCCGGGAAGCCTGGAAGAATGTATCGGCAATTGTACAATTGAAAAAAGAAGTAAAGGGAAATTCAAATCAACACATGAATTGCTTGAGGCATACAGGAATAAAGATGAATTCGCAAAACAAATATGGTTAAGATCAGTAAAACAATTAGCGATGGGTTTAGCAAGCCTCACCAATATTCTGTCACCTGAAATAATTGTGTTAGGTGGCGGGATAACAGAAGCGGGTGATGATCTGTTCGGACCATTGAATAACTATATGGGAAAATTTGAATGGAGAGCGGGTGGTAACAAGGTGGAAATTGTAAAGGCAATACATGGCGACCTGGCCGGAGCTATCGGCGCTGCATGTTTTGCTATGGAAAAATAAGACTATGAGTTTAACAAAAACATATTTAAAAAAATGCGAAGGGATTATTGAAAAGATCAGATCGCAGCAGGATCAAATTCAAAGGGCGGCGCAATGGTTTTCTGAAAGCATATTGGCGGAAAGAGTAGTGCATGTATTTGGTTCGGGTCATAGCCGCATTATGGTAGAGGAGATGTGGCCACGCTATGGTTCTTTCCCCGGGTTCAATCCAATTGTTGAGCTGTCATTGACCTATCATAATAATGTTGTAGGCGCTAACGGACAAAGACAGGCCATGTATTTGGAAAATGTTTCCGGCCTTGCTGAAAGGATCCTGAGAAATTTTGGATTGAGTGATAAAGATTGTGCATTGATCATTTCATCGAGCGGAACGAATATTGTGCCTATTGAAATGGCTGAATTATTTAAGCAACAAAAAATAAAAACAGTTGCATTAATAACAAAAGAACATTCAGAAAAAAGTGTAAGTAAAAGAACGGATGGGAGAAAACTTTCCGACTTTGCTGATCTTGTTTTGGACAGTGGTGCGCCGGTGGGAGATTCAATGATCGCTATTGAAGGATTAGAAACTCCTGTTTCGCCAGGCTCTACCGTTGGAGGAATTATGATCATTAATTGTATCAAAGCTGAAGTGGCAAAACTCTTAACGGCAGCCGGGCAACCACCAAAAGTATTAACAGCTGCGGCTGTCATTGGTGCGGAAAAAGCGACATCAATATTTGAAGCAGCTTATGATGAACATGCACATAGAATGGCGGAGTTGTATAAGAATGCAGGAAAAAATTTAATTCAAAAGTAAAAAGTCAAAATGAAAAAATAGTTAGTAATCTCCAGGGTATTCCACAAGTTTTTAGACATCCTTTTGGACTTTTGACTTTTTACTTTAGACAGATAATAAGGCGACATGAATCACATACCGATCCGAACAACAGTAGTAGGCAGTTATCCTTTCCCCGGATGGCTGGAATTTGCTTCACAAAACTTAAATAAGTTTGGCGCGGCCGATATTGAAGAAATGATCGAAGATGCAGTGATCGCTGCCATACATGACCAGGTAACAGCGGGCCTCGATGTTATTACCGACGGCGAACAAACAAGACTTGATTTTAACCTGTCATTCTATGGGTTTATCAATGGCATTCAGAACAATGAAACCGAGACAAGAAAATTTGGGCCCCCGGCTCATGATCAGCGTGGAAAAAATAATGTCGTTGGTGAATTAACAGCGCCAAATGGGTTAGGCGCCGTGAAAGAGTTTTTGAGATTAAAAAAACTGGCGCCTGCCGGGCCTGTATTAAAAGCAAGTGTACCCGGTCCTTATACGTTGAGCGGCCGGTTGCTGCCCAATGAAAAATATAAAGATCGCTATGCGATCACAGAAGCGTTATTGCCCATTGTGCGAAATGAACTGGAAGCCCTGGTGAATGCAGGTTGCAAAGAGATAACGGTTGATGAACCTTCCATGAGTTGTTATGCTTATAAGGAAGACACCAAACGGTTTGTTGATATTTTCAACCGTACAGTGAAACCGGTTGTTGGAAAATGTAATCTCAGCACACATTTATGTTTTGGAAATTTTAAAGGAAGACCGGTTGGTTATCGCAGTATCAAACCCATGTTGCCTGATTTCCTGGATATGTCCGTAAATGAAATACATATTGAAATGGCTAACCGCGAATTTTCGGAAATAGAATTGCTGAAACCATTTGCAGAAAAAATGAATGTAGCTGTTGGGATCATCGATGTAAAAAATTATTATATCGAAACAGAAAAAGATGTAATTGAAAGGATAAATAAATGTTTGAAATATGTGCCTGCGGAAAAGTTATCTGTCGCACCCGATTGCGGGTTAAGCCAAACAGCAAGATGGGCATCGCGACAGAAATTAATTAATATGGTTAAGGGAGCTAAAAAAGTAAGAGAAGGTCTGTAAAAAAAACCAAGAAACAAATTTCAGGAACCAACGAATAATTTTTAATTTATTCGGTTCTTGTTTCCTGGAATTTGGATTTTTAAAAAAACAGTATGAAACTAAAAATATATAAGGATTATAACGAATTATCTGCAGCCGCCGCGGCAATGATCATTGACTGTGTAAAAGAAAAGCCGGATGCATTGTTGTGTTTTGCAACCGGCCACTCTCCCAAGCTTGCTTATGAGATGGTTGCAGATAGAGCTATGAAAGAGAAAATTGATTTTAGCAGGTGTTTTATGATTGGATTGGACGAATGGATGGGAATTGGCCCGGACAATACGGGCAGTTGTCACTGGTTCCTGCATGAATACCTCTTTAATTCAATTAAAATAGATGCATCACAGGTTCATTTATTCAATGCATTTACCAAAAATGAAGAAGAAGAGTGTAAAAAGATGAACAAGCTGATCGCAACCAACGGAATTGACTTGATGGTGGTCGGCGTAGGTATGAATGGCCATATCGGTTTAAATGAACCCGGTACCTCTATTGATTCGTTGGCGCATGTCGCCGAACTGGAAGAGATTACAAAAACGATAGGGCAAAAATATTTTAGTGGAAATACAACTATCAATAAAGGCATCACCGTTGGGTTAAAACAGGTAATGGAAGCAGAAATGCTGTTGATGCTTGCCAATGGACAAAGCAAAGCGCCGGTTATAAAAAGGGCGGTTGAAGAAAAAGCAAGTACAGACTTTCCGGCCAGTTTAATCCAGCAACATAAAAATGGATTTTTGATCATTGATAGCGAAGCAGCATCTGAATTAAAAAAAGAATTGGAATGACAGCGGAACTGATCAAGGCGGTTAAAAAAGATCATGAACTGATCAGGGAAGCAGATGATCTGATTGCAGATCAGCAACATTTTCATCTCTGGTGGTTAGGCCAAAGCGGTTTTTTATTGCAATGGAAAGGCAAAAGAGTTTTAATTGATTCCTACCTCTCAGACTCTTTGACAAAGAAATATGCAACGACGGATAAGCCGCATATAAGAATGAGCGAATTGGTAGTAAAGCCGGAATTGCTGAGCAACATTTCAATAGTCACCTCCAGTCATAATCATACTGATCACCTGGATGCAGAAACGCTTATTCCTGTTTTAAAAAATAATCCCGGAATAAAATTTATAATACCGGAAGCCAACAGGGAGTTTGTAGCTGAAAGAGTAAAATGCGAAAAAGATTTTCCAATTGGATTGAATGATGGCAAATCGATCCGAATCGATGATTTCACTTTTTATGGAATACCGGCAAAGCACAATGAAATTGAAAAAGATGAAAACGGGAATTGTAGGTTTATGGGATATGTAATTGAATTCGGAAACAACAGGATTTATCATAGCGGGGATACACTCTGGTTTGATGAAATGGTTGATCAGCTAAAACCTTTTGCTGTGGATGTGGCAATACTGCCAATTAACGGAAATAAGCCGGAAAGAAAAGTAGCCGGCAATTTGAACTGTAAAGAGGCTGCTGAATTAGGGAAAGCCATCCATGCAAAATATGTGATTCCCTGTCATTATGATATGTTCACATTTAATACGGCCGATGTAAATGAATTTGTAAAAGAAGCAGAAAAAATCAATCAACCCTATAAAGTAGTACAGCCGGGAGAACATTTACAATTTTTAAAACATGAATAGATTTTTTTCTTCATCACCCATTTGGCAAACGGCAGGTCTT
>Ga0070670_100005790_pt1 | contig 10443 bp, 7 predicted proteins | sample KBSS63metaG_FD_64665 | JGI IMG/M metagenome (GOLD analysis project Ga0070670, IMG submission 64665) | Switchgrass rhizosphere microbial communities from Kellogg Biological Station, Michigan, USA - KBS S6-3 metaG | ecosystem: Host-associated > Plants > Roots > Rhizosphere > Soil ... | reverse complement strand
ATCAATCTGCCAATGTTCAGGTGGTCCAGCTTGATGGGACCGGTTGCTTGCCGTTCGTCGCAAAAAGCTTCGACACTGTTTTGGTCGATGCTCCCTGTTCGGGGACCGGAACGATACGGCACAATCCGGAAATAAGGTATTCGATCACGAAAACTGATATTGACGAGCTCTCGGGCAAACAACTTCTTATCCTCGAAAACGCATCAGATGCAGTGGCCGACAGCGGTCAGTTGATATATTCCACATGTTCACTGGAACGCGAGGAAAACGAAGAGGTTTGTGCACTTTTCCTGAAGCGAAAATCAGAATTCTCGCTGGAAGTGCCGCATATCGATAAGCGATTCCACACGCCAGAGGGTTTTACCCGGATCTTTCCGCATCGCGACGATATGGACGGCTTTTTTATCGCGACGTTTCGCCGCATCGGAAGTGTTTAACGACCGATTCAAAAATGTTAAGATTTCCCTTTGGTTTCCGGGAGTAATTTGAAATGGGTTTTATTTCCACCGGTTTATCAGCAATTACAAAACTTGCGGCGCTTGGAATCCTTTTGATTGCATTTATCTTAGCGCTAGCGGGCGTTGTATACATGTCGCTTTCGGGAACCGAGATCAAAGTTCCGGAGATCGTCGGGAAGGACTTCATCGAAAGCGAAAAAGAGCTCGCAGCCCTGGGCCTGAAGATCAAACGGCGGGCGGATCGGGCAAGTACTGAAAAGATCAATACCGTCCTCGAACAGCTTCCCAAGCCGGGCGAAACCGTGAAAACCGGCCAAATGATATTGGTCGTCGTAAGTAAAGCGGGCGCGACCGCAGACGAAACGCCGAAATCGTTGATCAAGGATATTGAAGCTGACGATTCTGAAAAGATCGAGGAAATGATCACGGATAAGCCGAAGCGCAAGTCGAATTCAAATTCGAATGCTAACGCAAAGAAAAAGGCTGATACAACCCGAGACACCATCGCAAACACTGCTAGCGGCAGCGACGTAAACTCCGCTGTAACCGCGACGCCTGAAAATTCTGATAAGAAGGAAACTGAGACGAAAACCGATAAACCGAAATCGAATCCCGCGACTGCACCCGGTATCAAGCCGCAGCAGTTGCCGTCGACAACGAAACCGACGAAACCCTGATTTCTACAACTTGGGGACGCTAATTTGCAACTAATATTGAGAATCGCAGGTATTTGAATGATCGAGATCGCGCCTTCCATCCTTTCGGCTGATTTCACGAGGCTTGCCGATGAGATTGAGCAGGTCGAAAAAGCCGGTGCGACGGTACTGCACGTAGATGTGATGGACGGTCATTTTGTGCCGAATATCACGATCGGGCTGCCCGTTGTCAGATCGCTTCGAAAGGCGACTAAGATGGTCATCGATACGCATTTGATGATCAGCGCGCCGGGACGATACGCCGTTGAATTCGTTAAAGCCGGAGCGGATATGGTTTCGGTGCATGTCGAGGCCGATGCTCATCTGCATCGAACGTTGACCTCTATAAAAGAGGCCGGTGGACTGGCCGGCATCGCGATCAACCCGGCAACCTCTCTTACCGCATTGGACGAGGCGTTGCAGTATGCCGATTTTGTGCTTTTGATGTCGGTGAATCCCGGGTTCGGCGGCCAGAAATTCATCGCGGGCTCGATAAAAAAACTTCGTGGCTTGCGCCAAATGATCAGGGAACGCGGCCTTTCGACTCGCATCGAGATCGATGGGGGAATCGACGAGAATAATATTGAAGAGGTCGTAGGTGCCGGCGCCGAGATCATCGTTGCCGGAACGGCCGTTTTTGGAAAGGAAGATCGCGCTGCAGCGATAAAGCAGCTTCTCGGGGCCGGAGCAATGTGGGTTTAAGTATGGCTTGGCTTCACGGTTTTTATCTTATGAAATTTAGTAAATTCACCTTTTTGTTTTTTTCCGTTTTGCTGCTCAGCGGCGCGATTGTTTCTTTTGGACAAAACACCGGAAATGACGGTTCACCGCAGCAACGCTTGGAGGTCATGCGTCAAAAGCTGGAGACGATCCGCAAGTCGGCGGCGAGCGCAGCTTCGGTCCTTGAAAAGGAAGAAAAGACAAGCAAAGAAGACAAGAAGAATGCGGATACCCCGGTTGGAAGGCTTAGGTCGATCGAGAAAGATGCAGGACGGTTACTTTCGGATATAAATGAGATTCGCGGAAAGGTTGATCGATCGGAAAAGTACGATTCTGCAGACATAAAGCAGCTTGAGACGGCCGTTTCCGAGCTTCAGACCCGTTCGGACGCGGTTCAGACTGAAACTGCGGGCGCTCGAGCAGCCACAACTTCGAACGTAGGCCAGGCACGCGACCCTAAGAAGAAAAAGAAATTCCTCGGCATTTTTGGCGGCGGGAACGACGAATACGAAGAGCTTATCGGCACGGTAACGCCTGGTCGCGATCGCGAACTGTTTATTACTGCAACCAAAGAAGTGCGAAAAAAGGCCTTCGACGTTGGCCGATTGCTGTTTCAGACGATCATCACGACCTATCCCGATTCGCCGTATTTACCAATGGCAAAACTCGCAGTGGCAGATTCTTTTTACCTTGAGGGCTCCACTGCTTCGCTTATTCAGGCCGTTGCGGCATACCAGGATTGGCTTACGTTCTTTCCGACGCATCCGCTTGCGGACCGAGTCGTTCTGAAGATAGCCGAATCGGAAATGCGACAGATCGGCCTGCCCGATCGCGATGCGACGCGGGCAAAACGCGCGGAAACCCGTTTGAAGGCGCTAATGCAATCGTATCCGAACTCGATCTTGAAAAAAGAAGCGGAGCTGCGGCTGGACGAGGTTCAAAACAACCTTGGCACCCATAATTTGCTCATCGCTAACTATTATTACAATCAATCGGTCACGCTTGGGAAAGGCGGGTTGAAGGGTGCTCAATCGCGATATCGGGAAATAATTGATAAATACCCCAATTTCGGCAGCGCTGACGAGGTTCTTTTTAAGCTCGCGAACACCTATATGCTCGAGGAAGAATCGGATCAGGCCGTTAGATATTATCAGCGGATAGTTCGGGACTACCCGAACAGCGAATACGTGGCGGAATCGAAGAAGCAGCTTGAGCTGATCGGTGCGACCATTCCGGAAGCCAACCCGGATCGGAAGGCCGTGCTTCCGCCTGACCAAGCGTCATTCTTCCAAAACATCAAAAATCAGTTCTTCGGTATTTACCCGATGACGATCGACAAAAACGGTGTATTGATGACAAAGGATTTTGACAGGGAAAAGTTTGAGCTGATCGACCAGATCATTGAGAACCAGGGCGATATTCTTGTTAACCAGATCCCGAATGCGTTTACCACGGTGATATCGCAGCGACAAGCAGCACCGCAAACGGCTCCGGTTGCAAAACCGCAGCAAAACCCGCAAAAGTAACTCCTGACAAAACAAAAAAGGGGCCCGCACGAGGCGGTCCCTTTTCTATTTTAAACATCTCGACGAACTAATTGTGAGGCGATGGTGACGGAGCAGGTTTTGGCTCTTCGCCTTTACGCTTCAATTGAGGAGGCGCATCGGACGAACTCGACCCCGAAGAACTCGACCCACCGGAATCGGCACCAGTTGCAGAGTCCGTATTTTCCGGGTCGCGACGCTTCAAAGTCGGCCTTCCGGGGTCCGCATCTTCGACGTCGCTTGTAACTCCGGCCCTGGCGTTCGATGTGCGAAGTAAATACGCCTTTGTACGGTCGAATTCGGAAGTGCTGATCACATATTCTTCACGTTCCGGGAAGCGGGAAACAAGCGCGAGGCTCGTATCGCGACGATCGATCGACTGCGGATGCGAGGCAAATAGTTTCGCCACGGCACCTGGTTTTTTGCTGTTCTTGGCGTTCAGCTTTTCGAACATCGTTGACATACCCGTAGGATCGTAGCCCGCCGCGTACAGGTATTGAACGCCGAGCCGATCAGCTTCTTCCTCGGCGCCGCGGCTGAACTTGAGCATTGCGAGGCCGCCAAGAATGCCGCCGCCATTTTGCAGAACGGTGCCCACGATCGGGCCGCCAAAGATCATGCCGGCGAGCATGCCGTAATTCATTAGCGTGCCCTTGCCCTGGTTCTCCATTGCATGACGAGCAGCGACATGTGCGATCTCGTGAGCCATCACGCCCGCCAACTCCGACTCATTATCGGCGGCCAGCAACAGGCCTTTGTTGACAAAGAAAAAGCCGCCGGGCAATGCAAATGCGTTTACGTCGTCGCTATCGATAACTTTTATAGTGAACGGGATCTTAGCGTCTGAGTGAAGAACGATGTTCTGGCCAACACGATTGACGTATTCCGTGATCATCGGGTCGTCCACCATTTTGGCACCCTGTTCGACCTCTGCTGCGAGCTGACGGCCGATCGCTATCTCCTTCTCCTGCGAGCCGCCGAGCCATCCAAAGAATTTGTCCGAGCCGCCGTTAACTTTTCGCTTGCCGATCTGCGACGGGTCCTCCATGGGACCCAAAGGTTTCTTTACGCCGGGCTGGGCGGCGGTTTTCGCCGGGTCGGCCGCCGGAGTCGAAGTTGGGTCTTTCGTCTGGCCGAAGTTCTGGATCGGGGCCGACAAAAACAGGCCTGACATGAGCGACGCTGCTACAACTAATGACGCTGCATATCGCGAACTTTCTCTAAACATATAAGATCTCCGTGGGGAACAACTTAATGGTACGTATTATTAGCACGATGTTCAATGGATTTTGATGCTTGATCGTAAAAAAAAGTTGTGATGATGTCGCACGAATAAAGTTTGGCTGCTCAAGATACGAAAATCCTTTATTTATCAGTCGAAAGACTGCTAAAATATGTATCAGGAGTCCCGCTCGAGAGGCTCTCTGCCTTTGGCGTCACGCCGACCTCCTTTCTACCCACCTTCCAGGTTCAATTGACCAGATGAAGCGTTTCTCAGAAAAAGTAAAAGACATTGTAGACGTTCGCTCATATGAGATCCTGTCAGATCTGTTATCGGAGCCGTCCAAGACCGTAGCAAGTTACCATTTTAGCGATGCAACGACTGAGCTGATGGTCCGGTGGCTGGATGAGATCTGCAACCCGGTATCCGGAGCAAAATGCCGTGCCATCGCCGGATACCGCGGCGTGGGCAAAAGTCATTTCCTGGCAATGGTTTCCGTGATCAGTTCGCATCCCGAGGTTCGGTCCCTTATCACGGAAACTCATGTTGCCAGTGCTTCACAGCGTTTGCTTAGGCGGCACTACCCAGTAATTAACGTTCGCCGCGGATTACTGCCCACTCTGAAAAGTGAGCTGATCGCCGCCGTGGCTTCAACTTTTTCCATCGACGAAGCGTCGGTTGGAAATGAGATCGCAGATATTCTTGCAAAGGCTAAGGAACTTTCGGGCGACCTGCGGACGATCCTGTTGATCGACACCGCGTCAGACCGCTCATCTCCAGTGGAACGAAATGACGGGGATGTGCTATCGATAGTCGCGACTGAAAGCTCCAAACTCGGAATATTTACCGCATTGGCACTGGATGACGATATCGCGAATGCGGATGGTTCGAATCTTGCGGTTTCCAGTTCGTTTGCCATCGACTATCTCGATCCGGAACATCTTCACAAGGTCGTAAACTCACTTATCTTTCCCAAACATTCCCGGATGCAAGCGGTCCTTTCCAACGTGTATGCGCATTTCCGCGAAACAGTGCCGCAATTTCGCTGGAGTGAACAGAAATTTGCCGCGATGTATCCGCTGCATCCCGCTACGCTGGAGTTGGCGCCGTTCATAAGAGCATATGTTCCGGATTTTGCGCTTCTCGGGTTTGCATCGGAGGCAGGGCAAAAGATCCTGGGGCGGCCCGTGGATTCGTTGATCGGGTTCGAAGAGATATTTGACAGCACGGAACCGGAACTTCGCAAGGTTGAGGAAATAAGCGGCGCATTCGCGGCGTACGATGATTTGACTACGAAGCAGATCGGGAAACTGCCTGTCACGGAACGGCACCGCGCAAAGCTGATACTGAAAACGTTATTTCTGCTTTCGTTGACCGGACGGAGTTCGACCGCCGATGACATTGCTGGTGCGATGATGTTCGTTAGTCCGACAGACCAGGTGCACATGAGCTTCGGGATCGAAGCCGCTCTGGCCGCATTTTCGCAGTCGAATCCCGACACCGTCAGCGTTGAAAGTTCCGGTTCGGCGATGGCGTATTCGTTAAGAATCGGATCTAACAAGCTCGCTCGCGAACTTGACGCACTGATCTCTGAAATAAGTGAATCTGAAATACAGAAGATCTATCTTCGGGCGGTAGCAGCGCGTTTCCCTGAGATCGCCGCATGTACATCTGAAGGCGACGACATCGGGAAGCCGGTGATGTTAACTGCAAAATGGCGGGGGACACTGCGCTCAGGCCGGATGCAGATAATTGATTCAAATAACATCAGCAATGGGGAGGTACTTGATGACTCCACGCCCGACTGGGAATTGATCTTTCAAGTAGAAGAGCCGGAAAGGGAATCCCTGGCGAACGAAAAGACCGCTTTACGGATCGATTGGGTGGCTGCTCCTCTCACGATCGATGAACGCCGAACGTTTGCGGCGTTCCAGGTTCTCAAGACCAACGCCGACCTTAGAACGAAGTATAGCGACCAATTATCGGCTCTCCTCCAAACGCGTTCCAGAGCTGTCGAAACGGCCGTTGAACGCACCTCAATTGCGGACGCGCGACTTGTGATCGACGGATTCGATTACAATTTCTCCGACGACGCACGCGAGGCCACTAACCTTTCAGACATGATGTCCGTGATGCTCGAGCCGTTGTTCGAATCGCTTTACTACGAGCATCCAAATTTCAAAGAGCTAGTGACCGACGAGGTTGTCGATAGTTTTCTCAAAGACGTCCTGGGAAGTCAAAGCAACAGCGATGCCAATGCTCGACATCTTTTAGCGACTTTCGGAGCTCCGCTGGGTTTGACCGATGGACAAACAGACTTTCCGACGCTCAAAACAAAGGATGAATTGTCACGATCAGACAACGTCGTTCGAATATTAGATCTCGTAGATGCCTCTCCGGAGATACCATTAAGGCACGATGCCGCCGCAAATGCGCTCGCTGCGTCGCCACTCGGGCTTTCGCGACAAGCGGTAAGGCTGATCTTAGCCGCAATGGCGGTAAACGGCCTTGTTGAATTCATAACGGTCGGAAACGAACGAATAAAGGGACGTTCTCTTGATCTTAAGGTCGATTGGGATCAGATCGCGTTTCTTTCTCGCCCACGTACTACCAGAATTGAAGCTGAAAAACTTACGCGCTGGGCGCGCGTGATCGCCCGAGACGAATCGATCGTGTCGATCACGCGTCCGGAGGATCGACTAAAAGTATTGGCATCGCTAAACGATATTTCTTCCGACTGGCAAAACAGGAATTCTACCTTTGTTCGATCTTCGATTCCCGAGAGCGATCTGAACACAAGGCTTTGGAGCGATAAGACCCACGTGCTGGAGGAATATAGTGAGATCGTCTCAATGGTTGATGAAACCCTTGCCGGCGATATCGATCTCGAGCGTTGTATCGAAAAGATCTCGAAGGCACTATACGAACGGCCGAACGATTTCCATTCCCTGAAGGCGTCTTTGTCGACTTTGGAGCATCTGGAGGCGAACTATTTCAAAAGCGACCAAATGCGAAATTATCTGGCGCTGACCGAAAACACGGGGGTCGAAGAGGTCGAAGAATCAAAATCAGCGGTCTGGAATGCCATTGATGCTGTCCGAAATGACGCGAACGAGCAAACGGGCCGAGAAGTCGGTTACGCATGGACAAAATTCCTTCGCCTATACACCGAATATTATTCGTCGAAACATAAGGCTCTTCAATCACCGGGAGCGAATCTCAACTGGTTCGAGAATACGGCAGGACCGAACAGATGGCGCGTGTTCATCGCCGCGATGGAGTGCGAACCGGTCCGGGCGAAATTCGGAAGATCTTTTAGAAGTATTAAACGCGAACTTGCATCGTTTCAGTGCAACGAAGATCCCGCTGCATTTCTGACAGTTGCCCCGATGTGCATTTGTGAACTGCGATCGGCGGACCAACTTGCTATCGAACGACTGGCCCAACAGTTCAATTATCTTGTCGACGAAGTCTTTGAGCATTTTGAAAAGCTCATCGACGACAACCGCGAATTGCTGTTATCTGAGATCGAATCAGAGATGGAAAGATCGGGCCGGGCGGAAGATCAGGATGTTTATGCCGGTTTGCTGCACGCGTTAGATTCACGATTATCGATCCCCGAGGTTACGAATCCACAACTCGACCTTCTGTGTGTCAGGCTGACGGGAATAAAAACCGACGACGATGCTCCGGACGGCGGCCTTGGATGGATACACTCTATTGGCAACCCGCTCCCGGCTACTTTGTAACGCCGCGTGATATATTGATGGCGTGACCGATATTTGCATCATCGGAGCCGGCAATATTGGCGGCGCATTAGCGATCGCCCTGAGCCGGGCCGGTTTTGATGTTTCCCAGCTTGTTACAAATACGCGGCCTTTATCGGCAAGAACCAGACGCGAGATTCTTACAAACCCTAAAGTCATAAAATGGAAACGGCTGACGCACATCGACGCGAGGATAGTTTTCATTACAACGCCTGATCCGAATATAGAAAATGTTTCGGATTCGATAGCGTCTCTGATCAGAAAAGGCCAGCATGTATTCCATACGAGCGGCTCTTTACCCTCCACTATTCTAAACAGCGTTGCGGCAAACGGCGGTTTCGTCGGATCCATCCATCCGCTGACATCTGTAAGCGATCCGATCCGCGGCGCATCGCAATTCGAGTCGGGCTATTTTTGTATCGAGGGAGTGCCGAAATCGGTAAAACTCGGCCAAAAGATAGTTCGTCGAATAGGTGGTAAGAGTTTTAGCATATCGACGAAAGACAAGCCGTTGTACCACGCTGCCGCGGTTACGGCCGCCGGGCACGTGACGGCTTTGTTTGACGTTGCGGTCGAGATGCTGACCAAGTGTGGTTTGAGCAGCGAAGAATCAAAAAAAATATTCTTTCCCTTGACCGAGAGTGCCGTACAGAACCTTCGGCTTCAGAAGGCGGAAGATGCTTTGACCGGCACGTTTGCCCGGCTTGATATCGACACTTTTGAGCGGCATCTCGCCTCGATGCCTCAAAGTCTTGCACCGGAAATTGTCGATATTTATCTTGATCTCGGAAAAAGGTCCGTCAAGATGGTAGAGCGGCGAAGTGGTGTAAATGATAGGACGCGAGCATTTGGGGAACGCATCGACACCGAACGCCGCAAAACGGGCGGTCAAAAGTGTTAAAATATTGAATATCGCGCCTCGATATGACTAGAAAGCAGCCAGAGTTTTTGCCGGAAAAGGAGATATTCCGAGATCACATTCAAAAGTCGGGTCTTCGTCGTACAGCGCAGCGGGACCTTATATTAGAGATCTTTCTTCGCACCGAAGAGCATTTGACTAGTGAGGATCTGTACACACTTGTACATCGCCAGGATTCGACCGTCGGGCAGACTACCGTATATCGAACGCTCAAGCTCCTAACGGAAGCTGGTTTAGCGCGCGAAGTGCGGTTCGGCGATAACAAGACGTATTACGAGCATCATTATAATCACGAGCACCACGATCATATGATCTGCACGGAGTGCGGCAAGGTCTTTGAGTTCTTTTCGCAGGAGATCGAAAATTTGCAGGACCAAATGGCGGACAAATTTGGGTTTAAGCCCACGCATCATAGTTTGCGGCTTTGGGGATTGTGTTCCGAATGTCAGCGGAAACAACTCGAAACCACGGTTGCCGCTTCCGGAGCCCAACCTCGGGTGCGGGTTAGATCGGTCGTTGGATAGAGTTTTATGGAAGAAGTTGAAATAAGTTTTCCTGACGAAGGGCGCGAAGGGGTCGTTCCGGTCGGCACATATTTGGTCGATGCCGCGAAACGCCTCGGCATTTCTGTTCCAGATTGCGGTTCCGAGGATGCGCACGCGTGCGAGATCATAATTAAGAGCGGAGCTGAGCTCTTATCGCCGCCTACTAAAGCGGAAAAAGAACAGTTGGACGCAGAATCGCGTCGCGGCAGGGTGAGACTTGCTTGTTATGCGAAGATCGAAAAGCCTGGAGAAATAATTGCGATGGCAAAAAAGAAAAGCGAACCCGTGGAAGAAGCCAAAACCGAAGAACGCGAAGAAGCATATCGTAAGGAATTCACCGAACTTCCGCTCGAGAAGAAGATCGCGAACCTTGTTCAGCTCGAAGCGATAGCTTTGAGCGAGACATTCGCCTTTGTGATCAACTCACCGTTCAAGGTGTTCGAAAAGGTTGGCGACGTTCTTGCCGAATTTGGTTTTAAAAAGGAAGAGGAAGAGAAACGTAAAGCGCGACCGGCGGAAAATGGCTCCGGCGACGCCAGTTCGTCGGGCAAAAAACAAAAGGCCGCGGCCGAA
>Ga0070670_100005789_pt1 | contig 10444 bp, 6 predicted proteins | sample KBSS63metaG_FD_64665 | JGI IMG/M metagenome (GOLD analysis project Ga0070670, IMG submission 64665) | Switchgrass rhizosphere microbial communities from Kellogg Biological Station, Michigan, USA - KBS S6-3 metaG | ecosystem: Host-associated > Plants > Roots > Rhizosphere > Soil ... | reverse complement strand
TTTTTTCATAACGATCTCCCGCGTTGCCCCGAGGTTAACCGAATTCTTCGCAGGCCTTATCCCACCGTGCTCGACTTGTGTCAATCACTTCATTACTAACCCGCCGCAGTTCAGTTTATTTTTTAAAGATAGCCGCTCGGGCCCGCGGCGAGAGAACAGCGATATGCAACAATCTTTGAACTGTGCGTTGGAGGAAACGAATCAACTAATCGAGTGCCCTACTGTGCGGGCGTTATCGGTAGTGTAAAAGCGAATGTCGAGCCTTCGCCAGGCTTGCTGGTCACCCAGATTCTTCCTCCATGCAGCTCGACAAACTTCTTGGCCAACGTTAGCCCGAGTCCGGTCCCCTCGATCTTATGTGCATAGTCGGAACCGACTTGCCGAAATTCCTCGAAAATTGTTGGCTGATCCTCAAGAGCGATGCCGACGCCCGTATCAGTGACCGATATTTCCACCGAACCATTGCTTTGTCTGGCGTTGATTCCGATCCGTCCTCCCTCGGGAGTGAACTTGACCGCGTTGGAAAGCAGATTGAGCAGAATTTGTTTGATCTTACGCTCGTCGCCGAGGAAATCGCCAAGCCTTTCGTCGAGAGCGACATCGAGTGTAATACCGTGCCGGGTGGCGCGCTCGCGCACGAAGGTGCGCGCGTTGTCGATCGCCAAGGGGAGGTCGAACGTGGCCAGCTCCAGCTCCATCCGCCCGGCTTCGACCTTGGATAGATCGAGGATTTCATTGATCAGCGAAAGCAGATGCCGGCCAGAGGTGAGAATATCGTCGGTATACTCGGCTTGCTTGTCGTTCAGATCGCCGAATAATTTCTCACCTAAAACTTCGGAGAAGCCGATGATGGCATTAAGCGGCGTCCGCAGCTCATGCGACATGTTGGCGAGGAATTCCGACTTGTGCCGGTTGGCCGCTTCGATCTGCCGGCTCTTCTCTGCGATTTCCCGGAACAGTCGTGCATTTTGAATTGCCAGGACAGACTGGGTCGCGAAGGTCTTCAAAAGCTCGATCACTTCGGGGCGAAACTCTCCGGTTGATTTCCGCCGTACCACCAACCCGCCAACAATGCGCTCTTCCCGTAACAACGGCACGGCCAAGCTCGACCGGAACCCGAAGCGTTCCAGTAATTGCCTCATCCGAGGAGTATAAGTCCGCTCTTCGAGGATATTCGGGATCTGGACCGGCTCACGATTCGCTGCCGCGCGTCCGACCACTCCGTCCCCCAAACGAGGTGGATTGGCACGCAGTGAAGCGATGAGTTCGTCTTCCATATGGTCGGTGGCGCGCAGGTGAAACTCTTCCGAGGTCTCGTCGTATTCGTAAATCGCCCCGCCGTCGGTGCCGCTCAACTGAACGGCATGGGAAACTATTCGAGTTAGAACGGTTTCAAGATCGAGAGTGGAACTGACCGCTTGACCGACTTCACCGAGTGCTTTTAGCTCACCGACCGATCGCGTCAATTCGCTGGTTCGCTCATCCAATTCCTTGAACAAACGCACGTTCTCTATGGCAATGACCGCTTGATCGGCGAATGTCTTGAGTAGCGCGATGTGCTTCTCCGAAAAAGGACGAACTTCGGTGCTGCGAATAAAGATAGCGCCTATTGCGACTCCCTCACGAAGCAAGGGCGCGGCGAGTACTGTACGGAGACGGGCGACTTGATTGAAACTCCACGCTTCTGGAAATTCGGCCTGAGCTTCCGGACTCATTAGGTCAATGATGTGTACGACATCCCTATCAATCATCGCTCTGCCCGGAGGCAAACCCCGGATCAGAGGTCTAATTGTATCGCGTACGGGGATAACCATAGATCCGTAAGAGGCCACGAGCCGATAGCCATCACCCTCAATACGGTAAATGTTAGCGTCCGCTGCTTCACACAGCCGTGCCGCACTTTCAGCAACGACATCCAGCACCGGTTGAACATCAGTCGGCGAGCTGGCAATTACTCGGAGAATCTCGCTGGTCGCTGTTTGCTGCTCCAGCGCTTCGATGAGATCGCGGTTGCGTTCCTGCAATTCTTTGAACAGCCGGACGTTTTCGATGGCGATGACGGCTTGATCGGCGAAGGTTTCGAGTATCTTAATTTGGTTGTCGGTAAACGGTCGGACCTCCATGCGGCGGATATGAATCGTCCCAATGGGAGTTCCTTCGCGCAGCAGAGGTGTGCCTAGTATCGTCCGAACACCGACATTTCTGGCAAATCGCGCTCGAAAGTCATCCGCTGGCAATGCTGCCAGGTCATTAATGTGAATGGTTTCCCGGTCGATTGTGACTCGCCCGGGTATATAGTCACGGTCTATCGGAATTGATTCCCGGTCTCCCCCTCCGGGTAGCGGCCCGTAATTAGCTACTCTTCTGAGCTTATCGCCATCGATGCGATGAATGACCGCATCGGTGGCATCACAGAGGCGCGCGGCATTTTCGGCGACCACATCAAGCACCGGCTGAATGTCCGTCGGCGAGCTCGCGATCACGCGCAGAATCTCGCTTGTGGCGGTCTGTTGTTCCAGAGCTTCGGTAATTTGGCGATTACGGTCTTCCAGCTCTTTAAACAATCGCACGTTTTCAATCGCGATCACTGCCTGGCTAGCGAAAGTTTCGAGGAGCTTGATCTGCGCCGGCGCAAACGGACGCACTTCGGTGCGACGTACGTTCAGGTTTCCAATCATTTCCCCACGCTGACGCAGGGGAACGACTAACAAAGTCCGCCAGCCGCCAGTTGAACCAACCAGTGGGAAATCGCTTTGCGCGTGGACATCAGGAATGTAAAGCGTGCCATACTCGCGCACCCAGAGAAACTGGGGCTCATCGATACCGATCTCACCGCGGTGAACGGGCATCGAGCCAAAATGGGCACGCGAAACAAAACTGTTATCCTCGCGCAGCCGCAGCACCACGTCATCAATTCCGCAAACGCGCGCGGCGCTTTCGACGATGGCGTCGAGCACCGGCTGCACGTCCGTCGGCGAACGGCTGATGATGCCGAGCACCTCCGCTGTCGCGGTCTGATGCTCCAAGGCTTCGCGCAACTCTGCGTTGCGCTCGCCGAGTTCACTGAAGAGCCGCACGTTTTCGATGGCGATAACTGCCTGGCTAGCGAAAGTTTCGAGCAGTTTGATCTGCGCTGGCGTGAACGGGCGGACCTCCATCCGGCGGATATGAATCGTCCCGATGGGCATTCCCTCGCGCAGTAGAGGTGTGGCCAGCACCGTCCGGGCACCGATCGTTCTGGCAAAGCGTGCTCGAAGGTCATCCTCCGGTAATGCTGCCAGATCATTAATGTGAAGGGTACGTCGGTCAATCACGGTTCGACCGGGTATAGAGTCACGGTTTATCGGCAATAATCCCCGATCCTGTCCCGGCAATGGCCCGTAATTGGCCGCTACTCGAATCTGGTCGCCATCAATGCGATGAATCACTGCGTCGCTTGCATCACACAGACGTGCAGCGTTTTGGGCAATGACAGCCAACACCGGCTGGATGTCAGTCGGCGAGCTCGCGATGACACCTAAGATTTCACTTGTCGCCGTTTGCTGTTCCAACGATTCCTTGAGTTCTTGGAACAACCGCACGTTTTCTATCGCAATCACCGCCTGGTCAGCGAAAGTTTCGAGCAGCTTGATCTGGGCGGGGGTGAAGGGGCGCACCTCGGTGCGGCGCGATGCCAGCAACCCAATGAATTCGCCCTGCTGACGAAGTGGCACGGCTAGAAGGGTGCGGAAGCGGCCCAAGGAACCCAACATTGGGAAATCGTCCTGATCGCGGACGTTCGGAACATGTAGCGTACCCTGCTCGCGGATCCAACGATTCTGTGGCTCATCAATACTAATCTCGACCCGGCCAACAGGTATGGCACCAAAATGCGCCCGTGGGACCAAAGTTTTTCCCTCTTGGAGACGCAGTAGCACGTCATCGATTCCACAAACCTTTGCGGCGCTCTCGACGATCGCGTCGAGGACCGGCTGCACGTCAGTAGGCGAGCGGCTGATGATGCCGAGCACCTCGGACGTTGCCGTCTGATGCTCCAAGGCCTCGCGCAGTTCTGTGTTGCGCTCCTGGAGTTCTGTGAAGAGGCGAACATTCTCGATAGCGATAACGGCCTGCGCGGCAAAAGTTTCGAGAAGTTTGATCTGCTTATCCGTGAAAGGCCGCACCTCGGTTCGGCGAAGGCCAATGACACCTACCGGAACGCCCTCGCGTAGTAGCGGCGTGCCGAGGATGGTCCGATGACCAAGTCGTTGCTGAGATGCTTTCGCATCCGGGAACTCGGTTTCGAGCTCGGCGGCGAGGTCGTGAACATGGAGAGTTTTTCGGTCGACAAATATTCGCCCGAGCGGGGAGCTACGGCGGATAGGAGCTTCCGTACTTGACGAAACGCCTCCGTGATTGGCAACGAGTCGCAAGACACTGCCGTCAAAACGAAAAACTTGAGCGTTGGTTGCTTCACAGAGCCGTGCAGCGTTTTCGGCGATAGTGTCCATTACCGGTTGGATTTCCGTCGGTGAGCTGGCGATAACACCCAGAATTTCACTTGTCGCCGTTTGCTGCTCGAGAGATTCCTTGAGCTCTTGAAACAGCCGCACATTTTCAATCGCGATGACCGCTTGATCGGCAAAAGTTTTGAGAAGTGCGATCTGCTTTTCGGTAAAGGGCTGGACTTCCGTGCGACGCATTACGATCGCACCGATTGGGATGCTTTCGCGCAGTAACGGGATGGCAAGCATCGTTCGTAGACCCTCGGGAACCGCACCAGTCCTTACACGCCAGAAATCATCTTGGACTGCTCGGACGTCATGGATATGTATGATCTGGCGGTCGACCATCGCACGTCCAGCCACGGAGCCGCGATCTAAAGGACGCATTTCCCCGGCCGCTTGCACGGGCGCAGAGCCGTAAGTGGCAACGACCCGGTAACCATTATCTTCGACTCGAAAGATGGCAACATCTGGCATTCCACAAATGCGCGCCGCGTTCTCTGCAATGACATTCAATACGGGCTGAATATCCGTCGGTGAGCTGGCAATGACACCCAAGATTTCACTTGTCGCCGTTTGCTGCTCTAGCGATTCTTTGAGCTCTTTGAACAGCCGGACGTTCTCGATGGCAATTACTGCCTGGCTAGCGAAAGTTTCGAGCAGTTTAACGTGTCTATCGGAGAACGGACGCACTTCCATGCGTCTGATGTTAATCACGCCAATTGGCGTTCCCTCTCTAATCATCGGAGCGCTTAGAAACGTTCGGAGTCCTCGGCTCAAACCCTGGCTCAACGGGAATTCGTCTTTACGTTCCTGAAGATCATGAACATGCAAGGTCTGTAACGTAAGAATTGCTCGGCCGCTAGGATTTAATGAGCTGATCGGCGTAAAGTCTGGCGCTGGCAGCGAGCCAAAGGAGGCCACTAATCGCGTTCTGTCACCGTCTACGAGTCGAATCTGTGCATCCGCCGCCTCGCAGAGTCGGGCAGCATTTTTAGCAACCGTATCCAATACGGGTTGGATATCTGTTGGCGAACTTGCAATCACGCCTAAAATTTCACTCGTGGCTGTCTGCTGTTCCAATGACTCCCTGAGTTCTTGGAACAGCCGGACATTCTCGATGGCAATGACTGCCTGGTCAGCGAAAGTTTTAACCAAAGAGATCTGCTTGTCGGTGAATGGCTGCACTCTACCGCGCTGACCTATTGTTATTACACCAACCAGCGTGTTTTCTTTAAGCAACGGTACAGCTAATGTAGTTCGTATGCCCTCGCGATCTTGCCTTCCTCCGGTCTGGTATTCAGTGAATTCAGACGCGGCGAGGATATCAGGTACATGAACGATTCGGTGTTCCAACGCGGCTAGTCGGGTCGCGGTCTCGGTTCCTGGCCGGAGCCGATGAATCGACGAATGGGATGATCTCCACTCGGGTGAGTTACCAATTCCCGCGACCCAGTTAAGGAATTCGCCATCGAATCTATATAACCCACCAGTATTTGCGTCGCAGAGACGCGCCGCGTTCGCCAGGATCGTTTCAAATACCGGCTGTAAATCGGTCGGTGAACTAGCGATCACCTGTAAGATCTCGCCGGTCGCCGTCTGCTGCTCCAGCGCCTCGGTGAGATCGCGGTTTCGTACCTGCAATTCTTTGAACAGCCGCACGTTCTCGATGGCGATGACGGCTTGGTCGGCAAAGGTTTTGAGCAGAGCGATCTGCTTCTCGGTGAACGGTCTCACTTCCAACCGACGAAAATGGATGACGCCGAGCACGTCGTGTTCGCGTAACAACGGAACCGCGAGAACGGTTGCGTCCCAGCCGCCGACGCGGCGAGCGGTCTCAACAATGTCTGGATATTCCGTTTCAGCGACAAGGCCGATGTTCTCAATGTGCACGACTTCCCGGTCGACCAATGCTCGGCCGCCCGGCGATTGGCGGTTTATTTGCCGCTCAACAGCAACATCGCCGACCGGTCCATAATGTGCCGCCAAGCGCATTACATTCCCGTCAACCAATCGCAAGACGGCGTCGTTCGCGCTACAGACACGCGCGGCCAGCTCGGTGATGGTTTCTAGAACTGGCTGGATTTCCGTCGGTGAGCTAGCGATCACGCCTAGAATTTCACTTGTGGCCGTTTGCTGTTCCATCGATTCCTTGAGTTCGTTGAACAGCCGGACGTTCTCGATGGCTATCACCGCTTGGTCCGCAAAGGTTTCGAGGAGCTTGATCTGCGCGGGGGTGAAGGGGCGCACCTCAGTGCGCCGCGCGTTTAGCGTTCCGATGAGTTGTCCCTGCTGACGAAGGGGAACGACTAAAAAAGTGCGCGAGATGAAAGAACCGAGGGTTGGAAAATCATTCTGCGCACGGACATCAGGAATGTGCAGTGTGCCATGCTCGCGGATCCAGCCAAAATGCGATTCATCAATACTGATCTCGAGGCGGCCAATAGCTATGGGTATGGGACCAAAATGAGCCCGCGAAACCATAGCCTCTCCCTGCCGGAGTCGCAGCACCACGTCATCGATCCCACAAACCCGTGCAGCGCTTTCGACTATGGCATCGAGCACCGGCTGCACGTCCGTCGGTGAGCGGCTAATGATGCCGAGCACCTCGGCCGTGGCGGTCTGATGCTCCAGGGCTTCGCGCAGTTCCGCATTGCGCTCGCCGAGCTCTTTGAATAAGCGCACGTTCTCAGCGGCGCCAGCGCTCTCGCGCTGCAAAGACTCGGCAAGTTCCTGGCGTAGCTCCGCAATCGTCTGCTGAATCGGCGATTTTTTCACGGCACGACTGCGCAGTCTTGCTTTTTTCGCCGTAGAACCTTTTTTGGTTGGGCGTGCCATACAAACACCCGAAGAAATCGGAAACGTTGGTCGCGGGAGAATTAGATGAATGACAGGATCGGGTTACGCCGTAGCAACGGCTTCCCCAGCGGCTGCGCTGAACCTTACTTCAGGTGGTTTATAGCGTCAATGAACATTTTTATTGGATGCATACCGACGTTTATCGACAAAAATATTTTTGGATTGCAGCGCGCTAGAACGAATGAAGAGAAATGTGCCAGAAATATGTGAACCGGAAATTTGGAGTGCTGGAGTACTGGAGCAATGCTCTTATCCGGAGTGACCCAACACTCCATGACTCCACCACTCCATCAATCCGTGGCTTCATCTCATCACCTTGTCCGCTCGTGCCAGCACATTCGGTGGAATTGTCAGACCGATCTGTTTGGCAGATTTCAGATTGATCACCAGCTCGAACTTCGTCGGCTGCTCCACTGGGAGATCAGCGGGCTTGGCGCCTTTCAAGATTTTGTCGACATAAGTAGCCGCACGTCGGTCTAAATCATTCAAGCTCGCGCCGTACGTCATAAGTCCCCCGGCTTCCACATATCCTCGGCCGGTATATATCGCCGGCAGTTGGCTTTTTACCGCGAGGTCTACAACTTTCTTTCGCTGAGAGGTGCCGATCAAGCCGGCCACTAACCAGAGGACTGCGTCAGGTCGCCCATTCCGTGCAGTGCGGAAACCGGCCTCGATATCTTTGGGGCTTAGTACATCTGAATATTGAATCTCTACGCCGAGTGTCTTTGCGGCGAGCTGAATTTCTGTCAACACTTGCCCATTGCCCGGCTGGCTCGAACTTCCGAAGACAGCCACACGCGAAAGCTTGGGGATGATCTCTTTCAAAAGCTCCAGTTGTTTTCCGCTTAGCTCCGGTGTCAGCCTCGATAACCCAGTAATGTTGCCGCCTGGACGCGCCAGACTGATAACGAATCCGTTTCCAACAGGATCACCGTCCTGTGCCATGACGATGGGGATCGTTTTTGTCGCGCGTTTGGCAAAACGAGTTGGTGTTGGACCAGCGGTGACGATGACATCCACCTTGAGACGCACCAGTTCGGCTGCAAACTCACTTACGCGATCCGGTTTTCCCTCTCCATATCGCCATTCAACGATGATGTTTTAATCCTCGAAGTACCCAAGCTCACGCAGACCTTGCCGGAATGCCTCGCTTCGTATTGAGATAGCGGAAAGAGAACTACCCGATAGCCACCCGATCCGCCGCATTTTCGTCGGCTGCTGCGCTTCGACCGTAGCCGCTGCCACCACCATCGCGATGGTGAGACAGAGCCAAAGAATCGTTGTCAACGCTTCTCCCCAGCAAAGTGCTGAGTGCTGAGCCATGAGTCGTGAATTTTTCTTCATCTAAACCTCAGTCCTCAGCACTCGTTACTCAGCACTGTCACTTGATCACCTTGTCCGCTCTCGCCAATACAATCGGCGGGATCGTCGCCGTCCAGACTCTTTTGTGCATTTGTTTCTCTCCAATCGGAAATGTGCGGCGAACAAAGTCGTCAATGAGGTTTGCGTTTTCTCAGCTTCTTACTGAGTTCGATGGCGGCACGCTCGTAGATGTCGGCTCGGGGACCGAGCGCAACAATTTGCACCACTGAACCCACGATGCGAAATATGATTCGGGACCTGGCTATGCGGTAGCTTCTCAAGCCTGCCAATTCGGCCCTTAAATCCTTAGCGCGATAGGGATCATCAGCGATTGACCTCAGTGCAGCTTTAACTTTTGCTTTCACCTCCGGCGGGAGGTGCCGGATGAGGTCCCGCACTGCCCTAGGAATCTCAATCCGATAACGGATCATTTCGGAAGCTTGCTCGGTCTCAAAGGCTCACCGAAAACTTCCTCGAAAGTAAACCGCCTACCCTTCTCGAGCTGCCGCAAACCTTGTCTAATCTCTTTCATCAGGGCGCGGTTACGCATGATCTCTCTTGTCTCGCGCCACCCTTCGTACTCGTCCGCGCTCATGAGAACAGCTGCCGGCCGCCCGTTTCGGGTAATGACAAGCTCCTCCTCATCCTTTTCACAGGCAGCCACTAAGCGGCTCAAATGGGCCTTCGCTTCCGATAAGCTAAGAACACGTGCCATATGGGGATCTCCTAAAATCAGACTAGAATTCAGACTAACGCGGCTTGCTCGGGATGTCAATTTGAAAAGTGTCTAGCGAATCATGACTCAAACTTCGCGGTCGATTTATGGAAACAAGACCCGAAATATCAAAAGCCCGCCGAGCGAAAACAAACCGAAAATCCAAAACCTGTCATGAATGAATTGAAGAACTCTGGCCTCATCTAATCACCCGATCCGCCCGCGCTAGCACATTCGGTGGAATTGTCAGACCGATCTGCTTCGCGGCTTTCAGATTAATGATCAGCTCGAACTTCGTTGGCTGCTCCACCGGCAACTCGGCGGGCTTGCCGCCTTTCAAAATCTTGTCTACGTAAACTGCCGCGCGCCGGTCCAAGTCGTCGAGCTTCACGCCGTAGGTCATAAGTCCACCGGCTTCCACAAATGATCGCAAGGTGTATATCACCGGGAGCCGGCTTTTTACCGCGAGCTCCAAAATTTCTTTCTGGCGAGGATTAAGGACGGGGCCCGATGCTATCATAAGGACTGCCTCAGCACGTTCGGCGCTCGCTGCTCGGAACGCAGTCTCAATATCCTTGGGGTCTAATACGTCTAGGTATTGAAGCTTCACTCCGAATGCCTTTGCAGCGAGTTCCGCCTCTCTTAACCTTTGTGAGCTGTCCGGCAGGGTTGAAGTTCCGAAGACGGCGACACGGGACAGCTGAGGAACGATCTCTTTTAGAAGCTCTAGTCGTTTGCCGCTTATCTCTGGGGCAAGGGTTGCTAATCCAGTAATGTTTCCACCAGGCCGCGCCAGGCTGGCAACGAACCCGCTTCTAACAGGATCTCCAACCTGCGTCATCACGATGGGAATCGTCGAAGTTGCGTCCTTGGCCGCTCGGGTTCCTGCCGCACCAGGTGTGACGATAATGTCTACCTTGAAACTCGCTAGTTCGGCCGCGACCGCAGCCAGGCGATCGCGTTTCTCCTCCGCCGATCGAAACTCAATGATGATATTTTTTCCCTCGACGTATCCAACCTCGCG
>Ga0070670_100005787_pt1 | contig 10445 bp, 11 predicted proteins | sample KBSS63metaG_FD_64665 | JGI IMG/M metagenome (GOLD analysis project Ga0070670, IMG submission 64665) | Switchgrass rhizosphere microbial communities from Kellogg Biological Station, Michigan, USA - KBS S6-3 metaG | ecosystem: Host-associated > Plants > Roots > Rhizosphere > Soil ... | reverse complement strand
ACAAACGCTGACGGTTTGGGTGCCATCGGGTTCAAAGCTCAACGTTGCCACATGACGATCGACATGCTTCATGCATGATCCGCAACAGGAGTAACGTGCGCAAGCGTGACCTCACCTGCGTAGGAGGATACGTACTGCGATTCAGGACGCACGCGGACAGTGATCTCGTCACGAGCAGCGATATCGTCGCGTTTCGCGTCATCTGCGCTCGGCCCCCGCGCCGATGGCGGTGACATCCTGTCGTCGCTGAAGCGGCCGTCGAAACGCGGTTTGTGCGAACGATGACAAGCATTCTCGAGGATCCTCCGATGCCATCTGTCGAACGTGTCGCCCGCCATCCCGGCCTCATCGCCGGGGGTGCGGCGACGCTCATCCTCGGCACGCTCGCCGCGTGGGTCGCTCACAAGGCCAATCGGGCCGAGCGCACGCATCGTCCACACGGAGAGTTTGTCACCATCGACGGCGTGCGTTTGCACTATCTGGACATTGGCAGCGGCGCCCCCGTCGTGCTGCTGCATGGAAACGCGGTGCACGCGATGGATTTCACGGCGAGCGGTTTGCTGAGTCTTCTCGCGCGCAAATACCGTGTGATCGCATTCGATCGACCCGGCTTCGGCCATAGCGCACGGCCGCGCGATCGACTGTGGACAGCTGCGGCCCAAGCGGCACTGATTCGTCGCGCGCTCGACCGCCTCGGGATCGTCAATCCGACCGTGCTTGGACATTCTTGGGGCACGATGGTCGCGCTCGAGCTTGCGCTGCGACCCGACGCCCATGTTCGCAAGCTCGCGCTCGTGTCCGGTTACTATTTTCCGACGGCGCGCGCGGACGCGCTGCTAGCGGCGCCGCAGGCCGTGCCGCTGCTGGGGGACCTCATCCGCTACACGGTGTCGCCGCTCCTCGCTCGCGCAACGCTCGATCGGACCGTGAAGACGATGTTTGCGCCGCGGCCCGTCCCCGTCGACTTCGTGCCGACGCTATCGCGCGAGATGCTCGTGCGCCCGTCGCAACTGAGGGCGAACTCCGAGGACGCGGTGTTCATGGTTCCTGGCGCCGCGCGTCTGCGCGAGCGCTACCGGACATTGAATGTTCCGACGGTGATTTTCGCCGGCGATGCCGATCGCGTCGTCGATCCGGTCGCGCATTCCTTCAGGCTGCATCGCGAGCTTCCCGGCAGCGAGCTGCACCTGTTCCCGGGCGTCGGGCATATGGCTCATCATGGTGCAGCGGATACGATTGCGGACGCCATCGCGCAGGGGTAGCGAGGGATGGCGAACGCGGCGACTCAGTAGACGGTCGGCTTCTCGATGCAGATGTAACCCACACCGCACAGGCCGTCCCGCGCCCGCACGTACGTGAATTCGGGGATCTGCCAGAATTCACACCGAGGGGCTGCGGGTCCGTAGAACGTATCGCTCCACGCACCCTTTGGCCCCGACAGGATCCCAAGCTCCCCACGCTGGGCGAGCTCGGCCTTCAACGCGCTGCACGACAGGGTCTGCGGATCGACGGTTTGGCGATCGTTCGCCGCCCGCTCGCGACCCGTGCCGTTATCAACCGCAGGCGCATGTGCCGATTGCCCAAAGCTCGCGGTCGCGCCCACCACTGCCAGTGCCGTCACGTACGCCGCCAGCCTGCCGCGAGGGGCGCGGACATCCGCGTAGCGTGACTTGTTCGCAATGGCTCGCGACATACCGAAAGGTTCAGTGGACCGAGTGGAGAATAGACCGTCCGCGACTCACGAAGTTTAGGCGGGAAATGGGGAGAGATTGAATCGCGGCCCTGTCGCGTTGATCCCATCAACCCCAGACGTTGCGAATGACGACGGGCGCGCGCTGCGCAAGCGATTCGATGGCAGCTTCGGCAACGGCTTGCGCGCGCAATCCGTCGGCAAGCGACGGGGCAGCTCTTCCCTGCGTCCGCACGGCGGCGATCAGCGCATCGAGCTCGGCGGCGTACGTGGGCGCGAAACGGTCGTACCAGTTGGCGTCGATCCCATCCGCTTTGACGTGTGGTCCCTGGTACAGCGATACGCCGCGCGGCCGCAAACGCTCCGATTGCAGCATGCCGCGGGCGCCGAACACTTCGATCGTCTCATCGTAACCGTAGGCGGTTCGACGGCTGAAGCTGAACGTCGCAAGCACGCCCGACGCGAGTCGAAGCGTCAACGCCGCCGTATCGACGTCGCCGTAATCGGCGTAGCCTCGATCGAACAGGCAATCGCCGGCGGCGTAAACGTCGACCGGGTCCGACCCGGCAAGCCAGCACGCCAGGTCGTAGAAGTGCGTACCCTTTTCCCGCAACAGGCCGCCCGCGCGATGCGCAGCGGCCGGTGGCGTCGCTTCGAAGCTTCGCGACACGATATGCAGGCTTTCGACGCCACCGATATCGCCGGCGCGGATGCGGTCGTGAACGGCACGGTGACTTGCGTCGAAGCGCCGGTTGAAACCGGTTGCGGCGATCGTCTGAGCCTCGTGCGCCGCGTCGACGCAACGTCGTGCGCCCTCGAGACTGTTGCCGATCGGTTTTTCGCACAAAATCGCCTTGCCTGCGCGAACGGCTGCGAGCACGTGCTCCTCGTGCGCATCCGTCGACGACGCGATCACGACGACGTGCACCGCTGGATCGGCCAGCATGTCATCGAGTGTCGTTCCGATGCGCGCGTCGTGCGCTTCGCCGAGCGCCGCCGCGCGCGAGCGATCGACGTCGACGACCCAGCACAACCTCGAATCGCTGCGCGCAGCGATGTTGCGCACATGCACGCGTCCAATCGTCCCGGCGCCGACCACGCCGAATCCGACGGGTGCGTCGCCTCGACCCGTCATCGAACCGTTACCGCGACGGCACGCGTGACGTTCGAAAGGATCGCGATCCTCATCCGCCGCGCAACGTCCGCTCGACGCGCTCGCGCAGTTCGCGCGTAACGACCGGTCGCACGCCGAACCATTTCTCGAAGCAGCCGGGACCCTGGTGCAGCAACATGCCGAGTCCATCGGAGACGCGCAAGCCGCGCGCTCGAGCGCGGCGCAGCAGCCCCGTCTCCAATGGCACGTAGACGACATCGGCGACGACGGCATCATCGCGAACGGTCGTGAGGTCGACGTCGAGGTCCGGCGTGCCGTGCATGCCGAACGAAGCAGCATTGACAACGAGCGCCGCGCGCGACAACGCAATGGCCAGTTGCGCATTGTCCGTCGGCACGATGCGCGCGCCGAAGCGCTCTTGCAGAGCCCGCGCCTTCTCCGGCGTGCGATTGTGGACGTGAATTCGCTCGACGCCGCGTTCGAGCAAACCATACACGACGGAGCGTGCCGCGCCGCCCGCGCCGAACACGACCGCCTTGTCGGCATGTCGATCCCACCCAGGCGCCGACTCGTCGAGTGCCGCGACGAATCCTGCGACATCCGAGTTCGTCGAGCGCAGCTTGCCGTTATCGAGCCAGATTACGTTGGCCGCGCCGATTGCCTTCGCGCGTTTGTCCGGTTCGGTCAGCGCGAGCGCCATCTCCTTGTGCGGCATCGTCGCCGAGCCGCCGACGAAACCGCGCTCACGAAGTTGCGCCAGAAACGCCGGAAAGTCTTCCGGCCGCACCTCCGCGTGCTCGAACGTCGCATCGAGCCCGTGCTTCTCGATCCAGTAGCCGTGGATGATCGGGGCACGCGAATGCTTGACCGGCCATCCCATCACGCACGCTTTCTTCGTCAAGGCGCGGCTCCGTCACGTTCTCAGTAGACACCCGGCGTTGCGCCGCCGTCGACGGCGATCGCGGTGCCCTGGATGTGCCGCGCGCGCTCGCTGGTAAGGAACAGCGCAAGCGCGGCAACGTCCTCGGGTCGGCCAAGCCGTGCGATGCCGTCCTTCGCGATCAACGCACCACGCACCTCGTCGACCGACTGACCGGTGGCTGCCGCGCGCTGGCTGAACAATTGGCCGACGCGCTCGGTTTCGGTCATGCCGGGAAGGATCGCGTTCACGTTCACACCATCGCGCTTGCCGAGGACCGACAGCCCTTTCGTGAAGTTGTGCATCGCTGCGTTGACCGAACCTCCGATCAGGAACTCCGGATCGGGCGTTCGCGCGGCTCCGCCGATGACGTTGACGACGTGGCCGTGCGCGCTCTTCAGCATGGGCCAGAACAACCTGCACAATCGGACGCAGCCGAAGAATTTGAGCGCGAATCCATCCTGCCACACTTCGTCGGAAAGATCGACGAATGCGCCCGCGCGCGTCGCACCGGCAGAATTCACGAGGATGTCGCAACGACCATGACGCTGACTCGCGAACTCGAACACCTGCTCGCAACCGCGCGGCGTTCGCAAATCGGCAGCGCAGATATCCGGACGACGCTTGGCGTCCCGGGCGATCATATCCGCCGCGGCGTCGAGGTTCTGCGACGACGACGCCGCCAGTACCGTGTGCGCCCCTTCCTTGGCGAATGCGGCCGCGATGCCGCGACCGATCCCGCGGCTGCCGCCTGAAACGACGACGACCTTGCCCTCGAACTCTCCTGCCATTTCATCTCCTTCGTTCATGTCAATGAGAAGTTGCGCGGCGATATTCGCCGAGAATCGCATCGACAGCGCGAGTCGTCCGCGCCGCCGATTGGCCGGTGCTCGGACACTTCCCGCGACCGTTCAGCTCGTCGACGATCGTCTGGACCAGCGGCTGGTGGACGTGGGGTGGATCGTCGATCGCGAGGGCTTCTACATGATCGCCACGCGTGACTTGAATCGGGACCGGGCGTGTCGTCGAAAAGCGAATGCGGCCACGCGAGCCGACGATCTCATTCCACTCGTCATCGCGATCGGCGGCGTAACAGAACGTGCCGCTGCCATGCACACCGGAGGCGAAGCGATACGTTGCGACGACGACGTTCTCGGCTCGATAGGCTGCACCGACATTCGTCGCGAGGCCATGGGCGGAGTCGATCGGACCGAACATGAAATCGAGAAAGTCGAGCGTATGCGTCATCATGTCGACGAACAATCCGCCACCAGAGCGCTCGGCGTCCGTGCGCCACGGCGGCGAATTCGGGCTCGACTGCTCGGGCGTTCTCAATGGCTGCATCTGACGACTGATGACGACGCGAGGCTCGCCGATCGCGCCATCCGCGACGAGGTCGCGCACCGCGAGAAAGCGCGGCAGCGCACGCCGGTAGTACGCCACCCATAGCGGCACGGTCGCTTTCGCACACGCGGCGAGCATCTCGTCGCATTGCGCACTGTCCCGCGCCATCGGCTTTTCGACGAGCACCGGCTTCCCCGCTCGCGCGCATCGGACGACAAAGTCGCAATGCGAATCGGGCGGCGTCGCCACATACACGGCGTCGATATCCGCGGCGTTGAGAATGGCGTCGGCATCGTCGTGCCAGCGCGCAATGCCGTGCCGACGCGCGTAGTCCGCTGCGAGCACCCCGTTGCGACGCATGACGGCGACAACGGTCGAATGCGACGCTTTCGCCAGCGCGGGGCCGCTCTTGACCTCCGTTACGTCGCCGCAACCGATGATGCCCCAGCGAATCGTTGCCATCTGCGCTTATGCGACGCTAAATCGCGGTGCGGATACGGTCGAGTATCGTTCCGGTGGCGTCACGCGGCGGAAGCCTGCGGGCGACGCGGCACCATCAGCTTGTGCTCGCCGCGCTGCACGACCTCGCCGTTCTGATTGATGAGCTCGGTAGGAATGATGACGATGCCCCAATCGGGCTTGCTTTTCGACGCGCGCATGCTCGCGATGCGAAATTTCACGTGCAGCGTGTCGCCGATGCGGATCGGCCGCTGGAAGTCCCACGTCCAGCCGAGCGACATGCCGGGCAGGAAGCGATAGTCGGACTGGCACTTTAGGCCATCGGCTACCGAGAGTCCGAGCAGGCCGTGCGCGACCCTCCCGCCGAAGTGCGACTTCCGCGCATACTCCTCGTCGACGTGCAATGGCGTGTGGTCGCCCGACACGTCGGCGTACATGTCGATCATTTCACCGGTGATCGTCACCGTCGGGCTGACCGCTTCGTCGCCTTCCTTCGCGTCATCCCAGTAGCGTTCGCTTGTCATGGTTCCCTCGTTGGTCAACCCTGTGCGTCGGCGGCCGACACGGCCGCGCGCAACCCGAGCAGGTAACTGTCGACGCCAAACCCGGCAATGTAGCCCCTCGCAATGTCGGAGATCACCGAGTACTGCCGGAACTTGTCGCGCGCGGCATTGTTCGACATGTGGATCTCGACGATCGGTACGGTCAGGATTGCAAGCGCATCGCGCAGTCCATAGCTGTAGTGCGTCCATGCGCCGGCGTTGATGATCACACCGTCGATGGGTTCCTCGAACGCCTGATGAATGCGCGAGCAGATCTCGCCTTCGTTGTTCGTCTGAAAGCTCGTCACGGTGACGCCGAGCTCGCGCGCGAGTGCGGCAAGCTTCGCGTCGATATCGGCAAGCGTCACCATGCCGTAGTACTTCGCCTCCCGCTTGCCGAACATGTCGTGATTGATGCCGTGCAGCATCAGAAACTGTTTCATCGTCGGGTCACCGTCACGTCGTCGCGACGACGCGCCCCGTTTTCGAGGCTTCGAGAATCGCCTCGACAACGCGCAGGTTCTGCAGCCCGTCGCGCACGCTGACGAGCGGCGCCGCATCGCCGCGGACGACGTCGGCGAAATGGGCGATTTGCCGCTCCAGCGGATCGACCGGCTCCAACGTCGCAACGCTGCGCTCGAGTGGCTTGTGCCATGAGCGTTCGGCCTCACTCCGATATCGCGCAATGCGCATCGTCGGGATCGAAAGCGACCCGAACGTACCGGCGACGAGATAACAGTCGTCAGCATCGGTGTGGGCTTTCGCGTAGCGCGGATCTTCGCCGGACGTATGCTCCCAGCTCCTGTCGGACCCAGCTGTGTCGGACAGCAAGAACGTGCCGAGCGCACCGCTCGCGAACCGTAGCGTGATCGCGGCCGTGTCCTCGACGGGAAACTTGCGCGTTGCGTTCGACGTGAACGCCTGCACGGCATCAATCTCGCCGCACAGCGAGCGCAGGTTGCTGATCTCGTGAATAAGGTTGAGCAGGATCGGACCACCCCCGGGCTCCCGCCGCCACGCGTTTGCGCCGTCGAAGTAGCCTTCGTTCTCGGCTTTGTAAAAGATCGCCGTACCGACGATGGCCACGATGGTTCCGAGCACACCGCTCTGGACGATCTCGACGGCCTTGTCCATGATCGCGCTGTGTCGACGATGATGGCCGACGAGGATCGGCACGCCGGCCTTCTCGGCGGCTTCGCACAACCGGATGCCGGCTTCGAGCGTATGCGCCACGGGCTTCTCGACGAGCGTCGGCACGCGCGCGGCGACGCATTCGAGTCCCTGCTCGACATGCAGCGCGTTCGGCGTCGCGAGCACGACCCCGTCGGGACGATCGTTGGCGAAAAGCTCGGCGAGCGTTCGGTATAGCGGCACATGCAGCGACGCTGCGAAATCGGCAGCCGATGGCGCCGGATCGACGATCGCTGAAAGCGTGCAGTCGCGCGCCTTGCCGATCATCTCGATGTGGCGGCGGCCGATCATGCCGGCACCGGCGACGGCGATAGTTACGTAGGACATTACGGTCTCATTCTTGCAATCGGTGCGATGCTTCCGCGCGCGGGCGCGATTACGGCGAATCGGACACTCGTTTCAAACGGCTCCGGCAACTGTCGCATCGGTCCACGCGGCGCCGTTGCGGCTCGATTGCACGGCGGCCTCGATGAATTTCATCGCAATGACGCCATCGCGCGCCGTGCCGAACGACGTCGCATTCGGATTGGCCGCCCGACGCTCGCGCCGCGCGGAGATTGCTTCGGCGGCGTCCGTGTACACGTTCGCAAACGCGCCGAAGTAACCCTCGGGGTTGCCCGCCTTGGTGCGGGATGCGTAACGTGCCGCCTCGCACAGGTACGCTTCGCCGTGACGCAATGTCCGATAGGGCGCGTTGTCCGCGCGGATGATGAGCTCGTCGGGTCGCTCCTGGTCCCAATGCAGGCTCGCCTTCTCGCCAAAGACACGGATGCGCAGGCCGTGACCATTGCCGGCGGCGACCATGCTTGCCCAGAGCTGCCCACGCGCGCCGCCGGCGAAGCGCAGGCTGACGAACGCGTTGTCATCGGCGATGCGCCCGGGCACCATCGTCGACAGCTCGGCCGACAGCGACTCGACCTCAAGACCCGTGATCCGGCGCATCAAGTGATGCGCATGCGTGCCGATGTCGCCGAGGACGGTCGAGGGGCCCGCAACCGAAGCATCGACGCGCCAGGCCATCCGCGCGTCGCCTTCCGCCTCGATCAGCCGATTTCGCGTGCCGTGCGCATATTCGACGGTGACGACGCGAATCGCACCGAGTTCGCCCGCCTCGATCCGATGACGTCCCTCGATGACCATCGGGTACGCGCTGTAGTTGTGCGTCAAGGCGAACACAACGCCCTGCTCGGCCACTGCGCGCTCGATCGCGACTGCCTCGGCAAGCGAGCATGTCATCGGCTTGTCGCAGATGACGTCGATGCCGTTGCGAATGAACGCGAGGCTCGCCACGGCATGCGTATCGTTGGGCGTGACGATCGCCACGCATTCGATGCCGTCGGCCCGGCGCGCCTCGGCGGCAGCCATGCTTTCGAAGTCCGCGTACACACGATCCGGCGCGACCATCAGCTCGTCCGCCATGGCATGGTTCGATTGCGCGTTGCGCGAAAATGCGCCGGCGACGAGTTGGAAACGACCATCGAGGCGCGCCGCCCGGCGATGCGTCGGCGCGATGCCCGCCCCGGGCCCGCCGCCGACCATCCCCATCCGCAACGGCCTCATCGTTCAGCCATCCGCGCGGTCACGGTCGCGCTAACGCCGAAGCGCGCGACACACGTTTGCCCTGCGCGAAGCGATGTCGGCAGCGTCAATGAGCCGGTCGATACGACGTCACCGGCGCGAAACCCGCTGCCGCGCTCGCGGACCGCGTTGACGGTCTCGACGAGAATATCGACCGGATCGCGGCGGTACTCGCCGGTGTACTGATGAATCATCTCTCCGCCATCGATTGCCGCCTCGATCGACATTGCCGCGAGATCGATGTCGCGAAACCGCGCGATCGCGGGCCCGATGACGTAAGCGCCTCCAGTGCCGTTATCGGCGATCGCATCGTAGGTCGTGAATTTGCGCGCCACTGCCTGCTTGTCGAAACGGGAGCTCGCGATCTCGATGCCGGCGTGCAGCGCAATCGAACGCTCGAGCTCCTCACGCGTGTAAGGCTGCGGCCGCGCGGGTGCGTCGGCGCTGAATCGAAACGCGTATTCGCATTCGACGTTATAGCCGTCGAATCGATGCGGAACGATCGCCGGACTTTCATAAAGCCGCGATGCGAACAGCCGGCCGAGAATGGGGCCGTCATGGCCTTCGAGGATCTGCACGGCGCGCACGGCCGCCCCCACCTTCCAGCCGACGACGCGATCGTCGATGAGCTCGGCCATTCGATCCTGGATCTCGAACGCGTCGGCGCGCGAGCGCGGCGCGGCTTCGCTCGGCGGCAACGGGATCGTCGAGCACGCATTCCACGCGTCGGCGAGCGAGCGTGCAAGCGTGTCGAAATGCGGTTGCATTTGATATTGCTCCTTACGCTTTGACTTTGGAGATCACACCGAGCAGTCCCGCTGGCCGCACCATCAGCACAATGATCATCAGGATGAACGCATAGATGTCCTTGTAGCTGCCGGACAGGTAACCGGCGCCGAGCGATTCGGTGACGCCCACGAGCAGCCCCCCGAGCACGGCACCGGGCAGGCTGCCAAATCCGCCGACGACCGCTGCGGCGAACGCCTTGATCAAGACGCCCACACCCATCTGCACCTGCACGTAGTTGATCGGGCCCACGAGCACACCTGCCGCGGCGCCGAGTGCGCACGCGACCGCAAAGATGACGGAGATCGCGAGGGGGACGTTGATACCCATCAGATACGCGATCTCCTTGTTCCCCGCGACGGCACGCACGGCGAGGCCGAGGCGCGTTTTCGTCAGGAACAGGTGCAGCGATAGCATGAGAACGATCGCGGCGATGACGATCCACGCATAGGACGCGGGCAACGTGACGTTGCCAAGCTCGATCGGCATGCCGAACGTCACTGGGAATGGCAGCGCGCGCGCGCCCCAGATCAGGAATGCCACGTTCTGCAGCACGATCGACATCCCGAAGCCGCAGATGACCATCGCCATGCCGGCAACCGTGTAGCCACCGCCGCCGCGCAGGATGCGGCGATAGAACACGCGCTCGATGACGACGCCGATCAGGCCGGTCACGATCATCGACCCGATCAGCACCAGCGGGAACGGCAGCTTGAAAACATTGTGGATGATGAGCCCGATGAACGCGCCGAGCATGTAGATCTCGCCGTGCGCGAAATGGACGACGTCGAGCCCCGAGTAGATGAGCGAGATGCCGATCGC
>Ga0070670_100005786_pt1 | contig 10445 bp, 10 predicted proteins | sample KBSS63metaG_FD_64665 | JGI IMG/M metagenome (GOLD analysis project Ga0070670, IMG submission 64665) | Switchgrass rhizosphere microbial communities from Kellogg Biological Station, Michigan, USA - KBS S6-3 metaG | ecosystem: Host-associated > Plants > Roots > Rhizosphere > Soil ... | reverse complement strand
ACGGGCTACCTGTACAACAGCCACTACGGGTTCGACGGAACGCCTGAGGGCACCCCGGCCGTTCCGACGTTCAACCCGACCTGGCTCGCTCACGTTCCGCCGCGCGCACTCGGACAGTTCCTCGCCGAATCGCTGAACGGCCTCAGCCTCATGACCATCTTCGCCTTCGTACTCGTCCCGCTCGCATGGCTCGTCATCTTCCGAACGCCGCTCGGACTCCGGATTCGCTCGTGCGGGGAGCACCCGCGTGCCGCCGACACGGTTGGCATCAACGTCTATCGCATCCGCTATGGGTCGGTCGTCATGTCCGGCGTCCTCGCGGCGATGGGCGGCGTGTACCTCTCGATCGGCTTCAACCATCACTTCACCGAGAAGATGACCGCGGGGCTCGGCTTCATCGCGCTCGCCGCGCTCATCTTCGGGAACTGGCGGCCGTTCGGCGCGTTTGCGGCCTGTCTCCTGTTCGGGCTCTCGCAGGCGCTGGCTCCCCAGTTCCAGAATGTCGACTCGTGGGCGAACTACGGAACGCTGTTCCAGGCGCTTCCGTATCTGCTCACGCTGGTCGCAGTCGCCGGCGTGATCGGCCGCACGGTGCCGCCCGCCGCCGACGGTCGCCCGTACATCAAGCAGTAGCGTGGGAGCCAATCGCCCAGGGGCAGCGTGGGGATCGCTGTTGGCAGGCGTCGCGTCCGTCGCGACCCTTCCGCTCGCGGTTTACGCCACTCGCTTCAGCGGCAGCTACTCCCTGCTGCACGCGAGCTTTGCGATTCCGATCGCAGTCGTGCTCGGGGTGGTAGCGCTCGTGCTCTCCCGACGTTCGCGTCGTCGGGCCGCGGTCTCGCTCGCCGCGCAGCGCGACGGCGTGGCGGTAGCCGGCTACGTGCTGGGCGTCCTCGGCCTCTGCATCGCCGCGTCGGCACTCGTCGCCCTCGGCGTGTACGGGCTTCTCGAGTACGTCGGCTCCCGCGACTGACGTCCGCCGGCGAGCGTCTATCATCCCGGCCGCATGTTCGACATCGGCTCCAGCCTCCGTGAGGCGCGACTGCGCCAGGAGCTCGACTTCCCCGAGCTCGAGGAGAGAACGAAGATCCGCCCCAAGTACCTCCGGGCATTGGAGGACGAGCGCTTCGACATCCTTCCGGCCCCGACGTACGTCCGCGGCTTCCTCCGCTCGTACGCCGAGGCGCTCGGCCTCGACGGACAGCCGTTCGTCGACGAGTACAACTCCCGCTTCACGGTCGGAGAGGACGATGCGCCCCTCCGCGCCCGGAGCGCCCCGCCGCTGCGCAGAGACCGAGGGCCGCGCGAGTCCCGACTCGCGGCGATCGCGCTCGTGGCGATCGCGATCGCGACGGCGCTCGTCATCGCCGCGTGGAAGTTCGGGGGCCCGGAGGGCGAGAAGGTCCCCGGTCTCCAGTCGGGATCTCCGACGAACGCCGCCACGCGTGCACCCAAGGGCACGGTACGCCTCGCCGTCCGCGCGACGGACGGGAGCTCGTGGATGGAGGTCAGGGCGAGGACCTCATCGGGCAAGCTCCTCTACAGCGGGACGCTCGAGGAAGGTCAGCGCAAGTCGTTCGAGGGCAAGAGTCTCCAGCTGACGCTCGCGAAGCCGCAGAACGTCGTCGTGCGGCTCAACGGCAACCGGGTCGAGCTTCCGAAGGGCACGATGTTCGTCGTGACCTCGCAGAGGGTCGCCCGGGCCACCTCTTGAGCCGCCCTCGCGCGGCGATCGTCGCGACCGGCTCCGAGCTCGTCCGTGGCGAGCGGCACGACCGAAACGGCCCCTTCCTTGCGGCCGAGGCGGTCCGGCTCGGTCTCGAGCCCGCCTCCATCGAGATCGTCGGAGACGCGGTCGCCGATCTCGAGCGCGCGTTTCGCGATGCCTTCGCGGCGGATCTCTGTCTCGTGTCCGGCGGGCTCGGCCCGACGCACGACGACCGCACCGTCGAGCTCGTCGCCCGCGTCGCGGGTCGCCCGCTCATCCTCGACGAGGGTCTCGAGGAGGAGATCGGAGCCATCTCGCGGCGGTTCGCCGACCGCCTCGGAAGGCCGTACACCGACTTCGCCGCCGGTGTTCGAAAACAGGCGACGCGGCCGGAGGGATCGGTGTCGCTCGGGCTGGCAGGAACGGCGCCGGGCCTGGTGCTCGACCTCGACGACACCGTGGTCGTCGTCCTTCCCGGGCCGCCGCGAGAGCTCCAGCGGCTGTGGCCGAGGGCGCTCGACACGGACGCAGTCCAGCGCGTCCTCGCGCGTGCTCCGGCGCGGTCGCATCATGTGCTTCGCTTCTTCGGCACCCCCGAGTCCGCCGTTGCGGAGGCGCTCGCCGCCGCAGGCGGGGACGGAGACGGCGTCGATGTGACGATCTGTGCGCGCGAGTTCGAGATTCACGTGGATCTCTTCGTGGAGCCACACGCCGACGAGCGGGGAACTGCGGTCGCGGAGTCCTTGCGCACGAGCCTCGGCAGCTATCTCTTCACCGAGGACGAGCGCTCGATTGCGGAGATCGTCCTCGACCTCTGCAGAGAGCGCGACCTCACGCTCGGCACGGCCGAGTCGTGCACCGGAGGGATGGTCGCGGCCCGGCTCACGGCAGTCCCGGGCGCAAGCGACGCATTCCGCGGGTCCATCGTCTCGTACGCGGACGACGTGAAGCGGGAGAGTCTCGGGGTACACGAGGAGCTCATCGCCGAGCACGGAGCGGTATCGGCCGAGGTAGCCGCGGCGATGGCACATGGTGCTCGCGAGCGACTCGGGGTCGGCGTGGCCGTCGCCGTGACCGGAGTAGCCGGGCCTGGGGGAGGGAGCGAGACCAAGCCCGTCGGGCTCGTCTTCGTGCACGCGGTCGGCCCCGATGGCGAGAAGGCGGTCCGGACGGAGCTTCCCGGCGACCGCGACATGATCCGTGGCCGCGCGACCGCGGCATCGCTGCATCTCGTCCGCCGATTGTTGGAGACTCGTCACACCGAGAGATGAGCTCGCCGGGTACCGTCGAGGGCGATGAGCGGATCCGGCTCTTCCTCGCGCTCGAGGTTCCTGCGGACGTCACACTCGAGCTCGTCCGCTGGGGGAAGAGTCACCTCTCGGGCGGCCGGCCCGTCACGAGCTTCCACGTCACACTTGCCTTCCTCGGAAGCCAGCCACGAGCGGCGCTCGGGGGTGTCGTCGGCGTATTGGAACAGGAGACGGCTGCAGCCGAGTCTTTCGCGCTCGAGCCGGTTCGCTATCGGGAGACGAGATCCGTCGGAATGCTCGTTCTCGCCGATCCGTCGGGACGGGCGACGGCGCTCGCAGAGCGTGTGCAGAGCGGCCTCGAACAGCTCGGCGTGTACGAGCGCGAGCGCCGGCCGTGGTTGCCGCACGTCACCGTTCTTCGGTTCCGCGAGCGTCCGCGCCTCGACCCGCCGCTTCCGGAGCTCCGACCCTTCGTTCCATCCGGTGCCGCTGCTTTGCTGTCACGCCTGCACCCGTCAGGGGCGCGGTATGAGGTACTGGAGTCGTATGCGCTCGGCAGTCACACAGAGCGGTGACATAGGGGGTCAAGAAAGGATGAGGCCATGAAACGCGAGGAAGCGCTCGACGTCGCACTCGGACAGATCGAGAGGCAGTTCGGCAAGGGATCGGTGATGCGAATGAGCGACCGGCCGCAGGTCGCCGTCGGGGCGGTCTCCACAGGCTCCCTCGCGCTCGACATGGCGCTCGGAATCGGCGGTCTCCCGCGCGGCCGCATCATCGAGATCTTCGGCCCCGAGGCGTCGGGAAAGACGACACTCGTCTACCACGTGATGGCGGAGGCGCAACGGCGTGGTGGGATCTGTGCATTCATCGACGCCGAGCACGCCATGGATCCGCAGTACGCCCGTCGCATCGGCGTCGACATCGACCAGCTGCTCGTCTCCCAGCCGGACACGGGCGAGCAGGCGCTCGAGATCACGGAGCTCCTCATCCGCTCCGGCGCGCTCGACGTCGTCGCGGTCGACTCTGTCGCCGCGCTCGTGCCGAAGGCGGAGATCGAGGGCGAGATGGGCGACGCGCACGTCGGCCTGCAGGCGCGGCTCATGAGCCAGGCGCTCCGGAAGCTCGCCGGCACCTTGAATCGCACCGACACCATCTGCATCTTCACGAACCAGTTGCGCGAGAAGATCGGCGTGATGTTCGGGAACCCGGAGACGACGCCCGGGGGGCGCGCCCTGAAGTTCTACTCGTCCGTCCGACTCGACATCCGTCGAATCGAGACCCTGAAGGACGGTGCCGAGGCGTTCGGGAACCGCGTCCGGGTCAAGGTCGTCAAGAACAAGGTCGCTCCGCCCTTCAAGCAGGCGGAATTCGACATCATCTACGGCTCCGGGATCCCCTGGGAAGGAACCGTGCTCGACGTCGGTCTCGAGACGAAGGTCGTCCAGAAGGCGGGCTCGTACTTCAGCTTCGGCGACGACCGTCTCGGCCAGGGCCGGCAGAACGCGACGAGCTTCCTCGCCGAGAACCCCGACCTCGTCCAGCAGATCCTCGCGCGGATCCAGGCCGAAGCGCCCGAGGACCAGATCATCTCGGCGCGCCTGCTCCCGGCCCAGGCTGCCGGGGAGGCCGCGATCGAGGTCGAGACGGTCGGTGCCGAGATGGAGGAGGCGGTCCCCGTCGAAAGCTGACGCGACCACTCCCGTCGACGCCGCGTTCGAACAGGCACTCCGTGCGCTGCGTCATCGCGATCGCACCGCGTGCGAGATCGAGCGGTTTCTCGAGAGCCGCGGCGTGGGCGAGAGCGACCGCTCGGCGGTCGTCGAGAAGCTCGTGCGCACGGCCCTCGTCGACGACCGCAGATATGCGGAGTCGAGGGCGCTCACACTCGCCGAGCGCGGCGCCGGGAACGAGCGAATCCGATACGAGCTCGCTTTCGCCGGGATCCACGGCGAGGTCGCGGAGGATGTGATCGGATTGCTCGACAGCGAGGCGGAGCGGGCCGGGCGCATAATCGAGCGCCGTGGGGCGAGCCCGAAGACGGCCCGCTACCTCGCAGGGAAGGGGTTCTCCGAGGACGTCGTCCACGCCGTCGTTGCGCATGCGCGCGACGAGACGTTAGGATGATCGAGCTTTCACTCGATGTTTTTCCTGCACGCGAACGCTTTCTGAATCCATGACGATCCCGACCTCGAAGTCCTGTTCATCGGCCCTCCGGGTGTGCGGCGCCCGAAGACGGAGGACACCCAAACACCTGAAGTAATCCCGTCCGGTACCTCCGGCCGCGACCGTGCAGGTCGACGTCCGGGTGAGAGCATCCGCGGATGCGTCCGCGGCAACGACATCCTCCAACGGAGGTCCCATGCTCTCGGCCGGCGCAGCGCTCATCGGAATCGTCATCGGAGCGGTAGGCGCGTGCATCGTGTTGTTCGCCTGGTCGCACTCGCGCCTGCGCGCAGCGCGTGCCGAGCACGACACGCTCCTCACTGCCGCGGGGCGCGACGCCGACGCCATCCGCCGCGAGGCACAGGTCGAGGCGCGCGAGCAAGCCGTCGCTCTCCGGAGCGAGATCGAGAGCGAGGTGCAGGACCGGCGCGTACAGATTGCAAAGGTCGAGGAGCGTGTCCTGCAGAAGGAGCTCGATGTCGACTCGCGCCTGACGGAGCTCGAACGGCGCGAGCAGGGCCTCGGCGACCGCGAAGTCCACATCAAGGCGCTGCAAGAGGAGCTCCGGGACACCCAGCGCGAGGCGCTGGCGGGTCTCGAAAAGATCTCGGGGCTCACGGTGCACGAGGCGCGACAGCAGCTGCTCGACCGCTCGAAGGACCTCGTGCGCCACGAGCTTGCCCGAGAGGTGCGGCAGATGGAGGAGGAGGCCCGGTCGGATGCTCGGCGACGAGCACGCGCGCTGGTCGCGGACTCGCTCCAGCGCGTCGCGGCGAGCCATACCGCGGAGGCGACCGTGACGGTCGTCGAGCTCGCCTCCGACGATCTCAAGGGGCGGATCATCGGGCGGGAGGGACGGAACATCCGTGCGCTCGAGCACCTCACCGGTGTCGATTTCATCATCGACGACACGCCCCACGCGGTCGTGCTCTCGTCGTTCGATCCGCTGCGGCGCGAGACCGCGCGGATGACGCTCGACAAGCTCATCGAGGACGGGCGCATTCACCCCGCCCGGATCGAGGAGATGTACTACCAGGCGAAGGCGGAGCTCGAGGAGCACGTTCTGCAGGCCGGCGAGCAGGCCGTCTTCGAGGCGAACTGCGGCGAGTTCCACGAGGAGCTCGTCCGGATGCTCGGTCGGCTTCGCTACCGCACGAGCTATGGCCAGAACGTCCTCAAGCACACGCTCGAGGTCGTGCACCTGGGTGGAATCATGGCGGCCGAGCTGAAGGCCGGCGTGAAGACGACGAAGCGGGCTGCGCTCCTGCACGACATCGGGAAGGCGGTCAGCCACGAGGTCGACGGCTCACATGCGCTCATCTCCGCCCAGCTCGCTCGGCGCTGCGGGGAGTCGGAGGGGGTCGTGCACGCGATCGAGGCTCACCACTACGAGGTCCAGCCCCAGACGGTCGAGGCGGTGCTCCTCATCACCGCCGACGCGATTTCGGCTTCTCGGCCGGGAGCCAGGGGCGAGAGCCTCGAGAACTACATTCGCCGCCTGGAAGCGCTCGAGGAGATCGCGACTGCGAAGAACGGCGTCGCGAAGGCCTACGCGCTCCAGGCCGGTCGCGAGATCCGCGTCATCGTCGAGCCGTCCGAGGTCGACGACGACGGTGCCGTTCTCCTCTCACACGAGATCGCTCGCGAGATCGAGGATCAGCTCGAGTACCCCGGGCAGGTGAAGGTCATCGTGATCCGCGAGAGTCGCGCGATCGAGGTTGCGAAGTAGGCGACGACGGCGGGCCGGGGATCAGAGGAGCGCAAGCCTGAAGGCGTCGGAGTGATGAGCTAGCCGCGCGACGACCGACGCCGAAGCAGCCAAGCCAACGCCGCGAAGCCAGCCACCGCCCACCAAGACACGTGGAGCATGGGATCGCGTGGGAAGCCAATAACGGTCCCACTCCGCGCAACGACGATTCGAGCTCTTCCAAGGCGATAGCCGCGCTCGTCGAGCGCTTGCTCAACGCCTTGCCATCGCTCTGGCGGCGAACTCACGCAGCTCGAAGCGTCGCGCCTATTCGTTCGAGCGTTTCTCGCGGCGGTCGTAGACCCATCCGAATATCAGCCCGGCGACAGCGACAACGAGAAACACGCCCAAGAAGCCCCAGGCGTAGAGCGCTCGCCAGAAGATGAGCAACCCGACGAACAAGATGACCCCCACAGCCACGACACCGCCGACAAACCTGAGCCAGAAGCGGCGCCCAAGGCCCTCCTCGTCATCCTCTCTGCGAACAACCGTCTCCGGCCCTTCCATCCCCGCCAGTATCGCGCCAAAGCTCCACGGCGTCCAGGACGCGCTCGAAGGCAGAAACCGTCGTTACTCTTTCACCCAACCAACTGGCTCCTCGTATGTACCGAAAGTACTCCGTCACGACCTTCGGCTGTCAGATGAACGCTCACGACTCCGAGCGGATCAAGGGCATGCTCGAGTCGCTCGGGCTCGGGGAGGCGACGTCGCCCGACGAGGCCGACGTGGTCGTGTTCAACACCTGCACGATCCGCGAGAAGCCCGATACCCGGCTCGCCGCGTACCTCGGGAATGCTGGTGCGTTGAAACGCGACCGGCCCGACGTCGTCATCGCGGTCGGGGGGTGCTACGCGGAGGCCCAACGCGAGCGAATCTTCGAGCAGTACCCGTTCGTCGACGTCGCATTCGGTCCCGGGTCGATCCCGCATCTCGGCACGTGGATCGCTGCGGGTGGATACGCGGTTCCGCGCGCTCGCTTCGGAACGCACGAGCACTTCGCCGCCGACCTCCCGTTGCATACGGAGCGTCGGTTTCAGGCATGGGTGCAGGTGTCGATGGGCTGCAACTCCGCGTGCGCGTACTGCATCGTGCCGGCCGTGCGCGGCCGAGAGCAGAGCCGACGGCCCGGCGACATCGTCGCCGAGGTCGAGCAAATGGCGGGCGCCGGCGTTCGCGAGATCACGCTCCTCGGGCAGAACGTCAACTCCTGGGGCCGTGACCTCGCACCGGAGGTGCGCACCGAGTTCGGCGAGCTCCTGCGAGCATGCGACGGAGTCTCGGGAATCGAGCGGATTCGGTTCACGAGCCCGCATCCCAAGGACTTCCGGAATCCCGTGATCGCCGCGATGGCCGAATGCGAGAGCGTGTGCGAGCATGTCCACCTGCCGGCGCAGTCCGGATCGTCGCGCGTCCTGAGGGCGATGCGTCGGACATACGACCGGGCGCGATATCTCCGTCTCGTCGAGCGCCTACGCAGCGAGATCGCGGACCTTGCCCTCGGCACGGATCTGATTGTCGGGTTTCCCGGTGAGAGCGAAGCGGAATTCGAGGAAACCGTGTCGTTGGTGCAGGAAGTGCAATTCGACAGCGCGTTCACGTTCATCTACTCGCCGCGCGCCGGCACCGAGGCCGCCGCGCTGCCCGATCAGATTCCGAACGACGTGAAGCACGCGCGGCTCGAACGCCTCGTCGACGTCGTTCAGCGCGGAGCAGCGGAGCGCAATGCGCGTCGCGTCGGCCTCGTCGAGCAGGTGCTCGTCGAAGGTTCGAGTCGCACCGATTCCTCGCTGCTCCGTGGGCGCACCCGACGCAACACGACCGTGAACTTCTCCGGGCGCGCGCGGGCGGGCGAACTCGTGGACGTGGTCATCGAGGCTGCGACATCGACCACTCTCCGGGGCCGCGAGGCGTCGCTCGTCGCAGCCTGACGATCGAGAATGCACATACTCGGCACGGTCCGTGAGACACACGCGCGCACCTCGGCGATACGCTCGCAGCGGGTGGTGGGCCGGGGTGCCCCACGAGACGTGACCAAGCTGGCGTACTCGGTCGTGGCGATCTTCGGCCCGACGGCCTCCGGCAAGTCGGCCGTCGCGCAGGAGCTCGCCGCTCGAACCGGAACCGAGGTCGTCTCGGCCGACGCGCTCCAGGTCTATGTCGGCATCCCGATCCTCACGAACCAGTCTTCTGCGGTCACCCGGCTCACCGCGTTCCGCGAGCTGTCCGATGAGATGTCGGTCGGCGAGTACGCGACGCTTGCACACGCGGAGATCGACGACCTCGTCCGCGCGCATGGATGTGCAGTCGTTGCGGGGGGGACCGGCCTCTACCTCCGCGCCGCAGTCGCGGACCTCGCGATCCCGGGTGCCGTCGAGCCCGATGTGCGTGCGACTCTCGAGCATCTCTACGACTTGGATCCATCCGCCGCGTACGACCGACTCGCCGAGGTCGACCCCGACGCTGCCCGGGTCGTGCACCCGAACGACCGCCGGCGTGTCGTGCGTGCCCTCGAGCTCGCCCAATCGGGCGAGTCGCTCGTTCCGGAGACGGCTGCGCTCTGGTCGACGTCGATGCGGCACCCGACGCTCGTCGTCGGCCTGGACGTGACAGCCGACGAGCTCGAGCGACGCATTCGCGCTCGCGCGGAGGCGATGATCGCGCGAGGCGCCGCCGCCGAGGCTCGGGCCGCGATGGCCGTGCCGATCTCGAAGACGGCGGCGAAAGCACTCGGGCTTGCCGAGCTGACGACCCTTCCGCTCGGAGAGGCGACCGCCCGCCTCGTCGAACGTACTCGGCGATATGCCGCGTACCAGCGCAAGTGGATGCGTCGGATCCCGGAGATCGAGCTCGTCGACGGGAACCGTCCGCCCGAGGAGGTGGTCGACGACGTCCTCGACCTGGCACGCGCTCGGTAACACGTATGTCGTCGTCGAGCCCGCGGAGCCGCTCGACGCGACGACTGCATCGAGGCTCGCCGAAGGAACCGATGGCGTGCTCGAGGTGCTCGCACGTTCCGAGACGTCGGTCGCGATTGCGATCTGGAATCCGGATGGCTCGAAGGCCGAGCTCTCCGGCAACGGGACGCGCATCGCGGCCGCCTGGCTCGCCGAACAGACGGGGGCGTCGGAGGTCACTGTCGAGGTGGCCGGTCGCATCGTCCACACGCGCCTTCGTAGCTCGGGTGATATCGAGCAGGAGCTCGGAGAGGTCGAGATCGGCGTGTCCGAAACCGTCGACGGGGTCGCGTTCGTCCCTGTCTTGGTCGGCAACCCACACGCCGTGGTCATCGGGGATCCGGCGGACATCGCGACCATAGGGCCGTTTCTGGAGACCCATCGCCGCTTCCCGCAGCGCACGAACGTGCAGGTTGCGCACATCGACGGTCCGGGCGAAGTGACCGCGCGCGTCTGGGAGCGCGGTGTCGGGGAGACGCTCTCGTCCGGGACGAGCGCCGTCGCGGTCGCCGCCGCAACCCACGGCGAGGGAGACGTCGTGGTGCACTTTCCGGGAGGCGCCCTGCGTGTGCGCCTCGACGACGGTCGCGCGACTCTCTACGGAAGAGCGGAGCGCATGG
>Ga0070670_100005785_pt1 | contig 10448 bp, 13 predicted proteins | sample KBSS63metaG_FD_64665 | JGI IMG/M metagenome (GOLD analysis project Ga0070670, IMG submission 64665) | Switchgrass rhizosphere microbial communities from Kellogg Biological Station, Michigan, USA - KBS S6-3 metaG | ecosystem: Host-associated > Plants > Roots > Rhizosphere > Soil ... | reverse complement strand
AAAGCCGGTGCTCAGATCGGCCATGCGGGGCGCAACGCTGACCTGCCCAATCTCATTCACATCGCGCCATCGGCTATCCCGTTCACGGAAACCAGCCCTGTGCCTCGCGCACTCGCGGCTGACGAAATTCCGGGTTTGGTGAAACTCTATGGCGATGCCGCACGACGTGCCAGTGACGCGGGCTTTGATGTGCTTGAGATTCATGCCGCGCATGGCTATTTGCTGAATGAGTTCCTCTCCCCACTCGCCAATACCCGCGACGACGAATATGGCGGTGATGCCAAGCGTCGCTATCGCTTCCTGCGCGAAGTGCTGGAGGAAGTCAAAACCCATTGGGGCGATCGTCCTCTGTTTGTCCGTATCTCCAGCTCCGATTACGCCGAAGGCGGGAATACCCCCGAGTCGTTCCTTGAATACGGTCGCTGGATGAAAGAGCAGGGCGTCGATCTGATCGACTGCAGCTCCGGCGGGATCAAGATGATCAAGGTTCAGACCTATCCTGGTTACCAAGTCCCGGCCGCTGAGTTGCTGCGCAAAGAATTGCATATTGCGACGGGTGCGGTGGGTGTCATCCAGAGTGGTCGTCAGGCCGAAGACATCCTGCAAAACGGCCGAGCTGACTTGGTGTTTGTCGGCCGGCAAATGCTGCGTGATCCGTTCTGGGTGCGCACTGCAGCAGATGATTTGAAAGAAATCATTGAGATTCCTGCTGCCTACACGCGTTACGGCTCTGTATGGCTTGATACCAAAGCCTGAACTTGTCCACGTCGAACGCGCGCCGCTGGGGCGCGCTAATCCTCAATCCTATGAAGCAGGAGTCAACCATGAGCAAACCTACTTACGTACACGAATATCAAGCCGTCACCGAGGTGCTGAACCAGTACATCGAGGGCTGCAAGCAAGCAAAAAGCAGCCTCATGAAGCCTGCTTTCAATGAGCAAGCGACCATGTTTAGCGTCGATGGCGACGGTAAGCTGGCCGGTGGCGCAATTCCAATCCTGTTCAAGGGGATTGATGAGGGTTTTCGCCCCTCTCCAGATGCACCGGCAGCTATCGTCCGCATTGAGATTGTCGGTACGGCGGCCAGCGCGCGCATCGACGCCAACGACATGTCAGGCATTTCTTTCACCGACTTTTTCCATCTGCTGAAAGTCGATGGCAAGTGGACGGTCGTCAGCAAGATCTTTCACACCCACGTCGCGCCTTGAACCTCTGTCGTCCTTGAGTCTGCTGTAGCTGATTGCTTCCTGGCACTCAGCCATACAAATGGAACCGTCATGAAAACCCTTACCTCCGCTCTCGCTTTTACGGTCGTTACTCTTGCGCCGGGTAGTGCCTCCGCCACCACATACCCGGGAGTTGAGCACAACACGGCGAAACTCTTGCAATCGCTTGAAGGTGTGCCGACGCTCGATTCCATGAAGCCGGTCGATGCCCGTGCCGCGCTGGCGGGCGCCCAGGCTGCCCCTCAAGTGGCCTTGCCGGCAGCTGATGTCAGTGAGAAGACGATCCGCGTCAACGGCAGCGATCTGAAGTTGACCATCGTGCGCCCGGTCGGTAGCCAACAGAAGACGCTGCCCGCGTTCATGTATTTCCATGGCGGCGGCTGGGTGTTGGGCGACTTCCCGACCCACGAACGACTGGTGCGTGACCTGGTGGTAGGCTCGGGTGCGGTGGCGGTCTTCGTCAACTACAGCCTCTCGCCAGAGGCGGCATATGGCGTCGCCACCGAGCAAGCCTATGCCGCGACAAAATGGGTCGCTGAACATGGCGAAGATATCAAGGTAGACGGCACTCGCCTCGCCGTAGCCGGCAATAGTGCTGGGGGGAACATTACCGCCGTAGTTGCCCTGATGGCGAACGAGAAGGGTGGACCTGCACTGCGCTCGCAAGTGTTGCTGTGCCCAGTGACAGATTCCAATTTTGACACGCCGTCGTACAAGGAGTTTGCCAACGGCTATTTCCTGACGAAGGACATGATGGCGTGGTTTTGGGACTATTACGCACCCGACGCCGAGACACGCAAACAGATTTACGCTTCTCCACTGCAGGCCACGCCCGAACAGTTGAAGGGCTTACCGCCGACGCTGATCCAGACAGCCGAATTCGATGTCCTGCGCGATGAAGCTGAAGCTTACGGCCGCAAGCTCGACGCTGCGGGTGTGCCTGTGAAGACGGTTCGCTACAACGGCATGATTCACGATTTCGGTCTGTCGAATGGCTTCAGCCATCTGCCGACGCCGCGCAGCGCGATTGCGCAGGCTTCTCAGGAACTCAAGATCAACCTGAGCAAGTAATTTCAAAAACAAAGAACCCGTAGGTCACGGTGAAACTGCGGGCTTCGTCATTGAAAACACCTCGTCATCTCATTGCGAAGCTGCTTGCGCACAGTCGAATTCCGGAGTTTCTGCTGCGTTTGTGCGGTTGAGCATGTTTCAATAATTGCACTCATTATGAAGAGCGACTAAATGAAAGTTATATCTATTAAGCAGTTGTTTATTTGGGTCTTGATTTCGACCTTTGGCGCGATGGCTCAAGCGGAAAACGCACCAGGTGGCCCACAAGTTCTCAGCAGTAAAACAGTCAGCAAAGCTACGTATGTAGAAGACTATCAAGCTATTACAGAGGTGCTTAACAAGTATATTGAGGGTTGCAAGCAGGCCAAGAGCAGTATTATGAAACCCGCTTTCAATGAACATGCGACGATGTACAGCGTCGGTGCCGATGGCAAGTTGGACGGCGGCGCGATTCCAATCCTGTTCGAGGGAATTGACAAGAATTTCCGTCCATCTCCCGACGCGCAGGCCGCGATTACTCGTATTGAAATCGTCGGTAATGCCGCGAGTGCTCGTATCGACGCCAACGGCATGTCAGGCCTCTCTTTCACCGACTTCTTCCAGTTGCTGAAAGTAGAAGGCAAGTGGACGGTCGTTAGCAAAATTTTCCAAACCCATGAAGCGCCTTAACTAGTTAGGGCAGCGCTGAAAATTGAGTTCGAAATCGAAGATGAGTTTCACGAAGTACTCGTCAGCACTTATCTAATGCTTCTTCACTGCATGCTCGGTAATCAGTTGAGCCAGTAGTTTTACTGGCTCAGTTAGACTGCGACGTGCACGGTGCACCAAACCAATATCGCGATGGAATGTACGTTGTTTCAGGTCGATTGCACGTACCTCGGCAGGCCATTCTTCACGGGTGGCCGTTTCTGGCACCAAGGCGACTCCAACGCCGTTTGCAACCAGTTTGACGATTGCATCCAGTTCATCGAGCTCGCAGACTTCGTGCAATGAAAAATGGGTTTGTCGCAGAAACCTATCCACTTGGCGTCCGCCGAAGGATGATCGGTCATAGCGTATAAAGGGTTGGCTCGATACCAATTCAGCCCAATCGTCTCCCGGCATATCGGCGGGGACGATCAGCCGGTAAGGTTCTCGCGCCAAGGTTGTCCAGCGCAGATCACTGTGAAGCGAGAAGGGCGGGCGGATTATCGCGGCCATATCGATTTCGCCTGAATCGACTTGGTTCACCAACTCCATCGACAAGCCGGGGAGCACTCGCGTCCTGCATTGCGCAGATCGTTGATGAAATTCAGCCAGGGCGTCTGGCAAGAAGGAGCGCTGAACCGAGGCAATCGCTCCAATGGTGACCAAAACGTTTGCAGGAAGACCCACCGATGTCGAGCCCAGATCTTTAAATTGGCGTACCAGTTCCTGACCCTGCGCCAAAACCTGGTGACCCATTCGATTTAGCTGAGCCGAGCGTCCCTTACGGTCGAATAGCTGTACCCCTAGCTCCGCCTCAAGGCGTTGCATCTGGGCGCTGACGGCGGCTTGGGTGAGGCCGATTTTGCTGCCGGCAGCCGCAAATGTGCCTTCTCTCGCCACAGCGATAAGTGTTTTCAGTTCTTTGATCATGCTCAAATAATAATTATGTTTTGCTTCGAAATATATTTATATTTTTGTCGCTGAAGCGCTACGTAAAATTGCTTCCGATACAGGTGAACAAACGTCAGGCGCTCTAACGGGCGCCTGACGCTAGATCATTTTTTTGCTAGCATGCGCGGCATTATGAAGAAACCCGCCCATGACATGCGCCAGCACATCATCGATGTCGCCAGGTCGCTGATGACCCAGAAAGGTTACACCGCCGTCGGCCTTACCGAGCTGCTCGCGGCAGCGGGTGTACCTAAAGGGTCGTTCTATCACTACTTTCGATCAAAGGACGAGTTCGGCCAAGCGCTGCTCGAAGAGTACTTTGACGAGTACCTCACGCGTGTCGATGTGCAGTTGGCCAGTGAGGGCTCCGGCGCCGAACGTCTGCTGAGCTATCTACGCTATTGGGCCGAGACACAGGCGTTTGATCACACCGATCAAAAATGCCTGGTGGTCAAATTGGGGGCGGAAGTGTGTGACCTGTCCGAAAACATGCGCGGTGTGCTTGAGAAGGGTACTGCCCTGATTATTGAGCGGATGGTTCGTTGTGTTGAGCAGGGTAAAGCGGATGGCTCCATAAGTGCGTCGATTGACTCAGCAATATTGGCTGAAGCGCTCTACCAGATGTGGCTGGGCGCCTCGTTGTTGGTCAAGGTCAACAGAACACGCGAGCCTTTTGATGCTGCGCTTGATATGAGCCGACGCTTGTTGGCTTAGTTTCGATCGGCAGGCTTGGTCATGCTGCTCGATGGCACCACATGAATGCCAGGCTCCTGACTGATCGCGGCTTCAAGCAATGCCCGCGCAATCAGCGCCGGGGGATTGAGACGCCAGCGTTCAGGTAACAGCGGCGATGCAAGTTTGAGCATCCGGATCAGTGCACGCTCGGCATGGCGCACCTCCTCACGCTTGCCTCCGATGACACCCGGCCGCACGTACGTCAGCGATTCAAACCCCACCCTCGCCAGATCCTGTTCCAGGCGGCCTTTGACCTGGTTATAGAAAAACGAAGATCCCGCATCTGCGCCGATAGCCGAATTGAGCACGTAGGTCGGCGTTCCATGCGCGCGTGCGAGCCTGGCCACTGCCAATGGATAGGTGTGGTCGACTCGCTCGAAGGCTGCCCTGGAGCCAGCTGTTTTAAGCGTGGTACCCAGCGTGCAGATCACAGCATCTGCTTGCCAGCGATCAGCCTGTTCGTCCAAGTGATCAAAATCGATGGGCGTGGCGATGAGTTTAGGGTGCGCCGCCAAAGTCTTGCGTGTTGGCGCGTAGACCTTGCCGACGCGCGGATCCGACAGGGCCAGATCCAGTACATGGCTGCCAACCAGCCCGCTTGCGCCGACCAGTAGCAGCTTGAATGTTGTGGGTTCGTTCATGCTTGAGTGCTATCCGGCACAAAACTCTGGATAGCCTCGTTGACCGGTGTGCTGCCTTGGGTCAGTTCGATAATGACGCGACTGACGCCGGGCTGTTCGATGATCTGCAACAAGGCTGCGGCGACATCGTCGCGCGGCACGTCGCCATAGGGGATAGCCAGGCCAGCGTGGACCTTGCCACTGCCGGGTGAGTCCAGCAAGGTGCCGGGGCGCAGAATGACCCAATCTAGATCGCTTGCGGCCAAGTGCACATCGGCGCGCTTTTTCACGGACATGTAGTTTTCGAACGTCTCGGAAACTGATTTTCCACGCGATGCCTCTGGAAACGCCGACACAAGAATAAAGCGCTGAATGCCCGCCAACTCAGCCGCGGCTACGGACAGCTCAAGGCCGTGACCGTCGATGGCATCCGTCATCTGCTCGCCGCCTTTGCCGCCGGCACCCGCCGCGAATACCACGGTATCACTGCCCGCCATCAGCTTGGCCAGAGCCTCTGTGTCGAGGTCAAGCAAGTTACCCGCCACGGGATGGCGCCGAGTGCTTCGAGTCCCTCGGCCTGTTCCGCATGACGGTATAACGAATGTGGTTCATGGCCTCGGTCTGCCAGTTGTCGAGCAAGGCTTCGGGCCACTTTACCCGAACCACCGACGATAAAAACTGAGTGCATAGTTCCTCCAGATCAGGCGATGTTTCAAAAATGTCCCCCTCAAGCGAACCTGCAAACGCGCTCGGCGAATGCACGCTGAGGGTTATTCTATATTGGTCACTACAGAAACTGTCAAGCGCCTGGGAGATTTGGCCCCGGGCACGTGCCTTGTCTTCAATCGGCGCAAGAGGCCAAAAAAATCAGCCCGGAATAAACAAATAAAATTGATTTTTTGCATCCATATATATTGTTTTAATTGTCTGCTGGAGGCCGCTAGCATTGATGCACTATCAACAAAAGCTCAAAGAGTGGCCCCATGCAATTGCTCGGAAATTTGCTGAAAGCGGTTAAACCCTCGCCAACGCTGGTAATCACGCGCAAGGCGGCAGAGTTACGCCGCAATGGGGCCGATATCATCAGCCTGTCAACCGGCGAGCCGGACTTTCCAACCCCCGATCACATCAATGCGGCTGCCAAGGCGGCGATTGATGCAGGCCAGACCCGCTACACCGATGTAGACGGCACTCCAGAACTCAAAGCGGCGATCGTTCGAAAATTTCAGCGTGAAAACGGCATCACCTACGCGACAGACGAAATCAGCGTCGGCACCGGCGGTAAGCAAGTGCTGATCAATGCGCTGCAGGCCACCCTTAACCTCGGGGATGAAGTCATCATTCCTGCGCCTTACTGGGTGTCCTATCCGGACATGGTGCGCCTGGCGGGGGGCACGCCCGTGGAAATCCGCTGCGCGGCCCATCAGCATTTCAAGATCACCGCCGAGCAACTCCAGCAAGCCATCACGCCGCGTACCAAGTGGCTGATTTTGAATTCGCCAAGCAACCCGACGGGTGCGGGTTATAGCGCGGCAGAGCTTGATCGGTTGGGCGCCGTATTGTTGGAGCATCCGCAGGTCTACGTGCTGACGGATGATATGTACGAGCACCTGAGTTACGACGGTTGGGTGTTTTCCACGCTGGCTTCGCAGGTGCCGGCGTTACATGGTCGCGTGCTGACCGTGAATGGCGTTTCAAAGGCGTATTCAATGACGGGCTGGCGCATTGGTTATGCGGGCGGTCCTAAACCGTTGATCGCCGCCATGGCCACCATTCAATCGCAGACCACGAGCAACCCCTGCGCAATATCCCAGGCGGCTGCCGTGGCAGCGCTGGACGGGCCTATCGATTTTCTGGCTGAGCGCAATGAAGTGTTTCGTCAGCGCAGGGATCTTTGCCTGGACGCTTTTAACACCACTCCCGGCCTGGTATGTCGCCGTCCGGAGGGCGCTTTTTATCTCTTCCCTTCATGCTCGGGGCTGTACGGGCGCAAAACGCCTGCAGGAGCGGTGCTGACTAATGACGTGGATGTCTGCCAGTACCTGCTCGAAGCCGCACAGGTGGCGGTGGTACCGGGGAGTGCGTTTGGGTTGGAGGGTTATTTCCGCATCTCCTTTGCGACCTCCACGGTGCTGCTGGAGCAGGCATGCGCGCGCATCAAGGCTGCGTGTAAACAGCTTGCTTGAATGCAGCGCGTGGTTTGGCGGAGTTGGTTCCAGTCAAGCTGACAGGGAAGGGCTCAGCATCGCTACGGCTGTTGCGCCTATGCCTTGCAGGTCTTCCCTGCTGGCAGCGTCATGTGCCTGCAGGGACATGCCTTCGAGCAATGTATTCAAGGCAGCGGCGAGCAGGCGAGTGTTGGTTTCCGGTTTGAGCTGACCTTGTTCCACTGCGCGATCCAAGCGCTGCTGTAAGTAGTCACGGCCTTCCTGGCGCAAGGCCTTTAGGGTCGCGGTGACTTCACCGGCATCGTCGGAGACATTGACTGCCGCGAGGACGACCATACAGCCGCAGGGCGCCTCGGGTTCGGTCAAGATCGACGCGGAGGTGTGGAAGAACTCGCTGATGGCAAGCACGATGTCGGGCTCGGTGTCCATGCGCTCCCACGTGGCATCCCAGAACGTCGCTTCGTAGTAGGCAACCGCTTCGAGAAACAACTTGGCTTTGTTGCCGAACGCCGCATACAGGCTGGGAGGGCTGACGCCCATGGCTGAACACAATTCCGCCACAGAGGCCGGCTCGTAGCCACGCCTCCAAAACACTGCCAGCGCCTGCAGCAGAGCCTGGTCTCGATCAAACGCGCGCGGGCGTCCTTTTGCGCGTGGAACAGAGATTGGGGTGGAGTTGGTCATTGAGTGCAGCACCTTGGGGGCGTATCGCCAGACGAGCATGCCTGGAAGAAAGTTCTGCCCAATGATACACAAAATGAAATTTTCGGTTGCGTAGCGTAATTCTGAGCTTTCAGTTCGGCCGTGACGGGTGCCCAAGGGCCGGTACGTTGTATCGCTCAAGCACGTGGCCAATACCGCTCAATAGCGGTATCACATGCTTCGCAATATCATCGGCGACTGCGGTGGGCACCATCTCTGCGTTTCGGCGAAAAAACAGTGGGTCCTGAAAAACCAGCCTGAGTTTGGACAGGCTGTTGCTGACCGCAGGTTGCCCAATGTTCAACCGCTCGGACGCCCTGGTGACACTTTTTTCCTGATACAGCGCAGCGAAGATCACCAGGCAATTGAGGTTGAATTGCGCAAGGCACTCGGTGTTGAACGTTGACGTGGGGGGAGGGGTGTTCATGAGCTTTACCCTGTCATTTGTCTTCGTTCGCCGTTGGTCGTAGAACGTGAGCCTATTCTAAAATTTACTAGACGACCGGTCTAGTTTTAATTAGGGTGGCTGCATTATGAAAAAGCATCATTCTGAAACACGCCAACACATCCTGGATGTCGCCAGGACGTTGATGACTCACAAAGGCTACACCAGCGTAGGGTTAGCTGAGGTGGTAGCGGCTGCGAGCGTGCCTAAAGGTTCGTTCTACCACTACTTCAAATCCAAGGAAGAATTTGGTCAGGCATTGCTTGAGCAGTATTTTTCCGACTACCTCGCAACAGTCGACACGCTGTTGATGGGTTCTGCACCCGCCGCGCAAAGGCTGCTGAGTTACTTCCAGTATTGGGCGCAAACCCAGTGCTCTGATTTGCCTACCGACAAGTGCCTGGTGGTCAAGTTGGGCGCCGAGGTCTGTGACCTCTCGGAGGGCATGCGCCTGGTGCTCGACCGAGGCACGCAGGCTATCCACGCAAAGCTTGAGCGCTGTATTGAGCAGGGGCTTGTCGATGGCTCGATCACGTCCACAGCGCCAAGCGCGACGCTTGCGCAATCGCTCTATCAGGTTTGGCTCGGCGCTTCGTTGATGATGAAGATCGGCAAGCGCGACGACGCCTTTGAAACATCCCTGACTCTGGCAAAGCGACTTTTGTCGTAGTTATTTTTTACCAACTTACTAGACGACCGGTCTATTTAATTGAGGTCTTTCATGACAGACAACGCCACTCGTACCGACTTATTCACCCCCATCAACCTGGGCGCGATGAAACTCGCCAACCGTATTTTGATGGCGCCTGTCACCCGTAGCCGCTATGCCGAAGATGGCATCCCCAACGAGCTGCACGCTGAGTATTACGCCCAACGCGCCACCGCGGGCTTGATCGTCGCCGAGGCCACCAATATTTCCGCGCAAGGCCGCGGTTACGCGGCCACCCCCGGCATCTGGAGCGAGGAGCAGGTTGCGGGCTGGAAGAAAGTCACGGACGCCGTGCATGCCGCCGGCGGGAAGATCGTCAGCCAGCTGTGGCATGTGGGGCGGTTCTCCAGTGTCGAGTTGCAACCTGACGGTGCCTCACCAGTCGCACCTTCCGCGATCAAGGCTGAAGGCGACACCTATACCACCAACGGCTTCGTTCCGGTGTCGATGCCACGGGCGCTTGAAACCGATGAGATCCCGGGGATCATCGAGCAGTACAAGCGTGCTGCCGAGAATGCCAAGCGTGCCGGTTTTGATGGTGTAGAGGTTCACTCAGCTAACAGCTACCTGCTGGACCAGTTCCTGCGGGACTCGACCAACCATCGCACCGACCAGTACGGCGGCTCCATCGAGAACCGTGCGCGTCTGACCCTGGAAGTGACCGAAGCAATCGTCAAAATCTGGGGCAACGACCGTGTTGGCATTCGTTTGTCGCCGGTGACGCCTGATGCCGGCAACACGCCGCCCGACAGCAATGTCATGGCGATGTATGGCTACCTGATCCAGCAACTCAATGCATTCGATCTGGCTTACCTGCACTTCGTTGAAGGCGCTACCGCCACCTCGCGTGAAGTACCGGAAGGCGTGGACATGGACGCATTGAGCGCGCAGTTCAACGGGCCCTTCATCGGCAACAACAACTACGACCTGGACATGGCTATTGAGCGCCGCGCCCAAGGCAAGATCGACGCGGTAGCGTTTGGCCGCCTGTTTATCTCGAACCCGGACCTGGTCGAGCGCTTGCGTCGTGGGGCCGAACTGACCATCGCACCGCGCGAGTCGTATTACGGCGGCGGCGCCAAAGGCTACACCGACTGGCCTGTCGGCAACTACTGATCCGCTTATATCCGCGAT
>Ga0070670_100005783_pt1 | contig 10450 bp, 10 predicted proteins | sample KBSS63metaG_FD_64665 | JGI IMG/M metagenome (GOLD analysis project Ga0070670, IMG submission 64665) | Switchgrass rhizosphere microbial communities from Kellogg Biological Station, Michigan, USA - KBS S6-3 metaG | ecosystem: Host-associated > Plants > Roots > Rhizosphere > Soil ... | reverse complement strand
CGGAAGCCGTCTCGTATGCCCAGCACCGTATGGCCTCCGACAATGCATTGGATGGCCGCTGCCCCGATCACGCTGTTGATGCCGGGCGCAGGACCTCCGCCTACCAGGATGCCGATCGTCCCGAGTGTATAACCCTTGTTCATCGCGTTAGTGTTCCATGACTAAGATTATGTGATGAGTTTCCAATGCGCACCGCTGAGGTCATCCGTCATGCTTTCACAGAAGCACTGTATTTCTCCACCCGCAACGGCCGACACTTTGTATCGGGACACTTCGATCTCTCGTCGGGGCTCAACGACAAGAGCGCATTGACGTTCGTGGACGGAGAATGAAAGCGGGTAAACAATATCATCGGGCCGGCTCACGACAGCCGGCAGAATAGCTTCACCCCGTCCGCTTACCAATCGCACCGTGGTGCCTTCCTGGATGTGCAATCGTTCGGCATCGTCGCGATGCATTCCGAGACATCCGTACTGACCATCCGCACGATCTTTGTCCGCCGCGTCTGCGCGCCACAATTATAGTGCTGAAGGATGCGGCTTGGACACATAATTGTTGTCTACGTTGAAACACTGAAATTTTGCAGGGGTAAAGGCGAAGGAGCAGAGCCATGAAGAAGACAATTCTTACCACACTCGCTCTCAACGTAATGCTCTTCTTTTTGTTCGCGTTCACGACGCATGCGGAGGAGGTCGTGCCAAGCCCAAAACCACCCGCTTCGTCGGCGTTCGCGCAAAACAAACAAGACCGACATCCCAGCCGCGATCACCACGTCGAACAGCGTCGAGACGCGGCTCGGCACACTCAAATTCACCGATGGCTTTCCGCACGATGCGACTGGCTTCGGTTGAGCCGTTTGTCGCATTAATTTATTATCGCCCTCTCCGTCTAAACGCACCGCTTGGGGGGTGATTGGTGAATTGGCTATATGCAAGAGACAAGACCTGACCCCATTTGTAAATTTGTCCTAGTTAGTATGTTGATTAGTTACGTGCCTCTTCGGATTGCCAAGAGAGCAGGATCCTATACTCGCTTGTCGCAGGAGGATTCAGTCCCAGCCGGAAGACATTCGAGCGGCGGCGCAGTCGGCCATAAAAAAGCCGGCCCAGATTACTCTGGACCGGCTGTTTACGCCACGAAAGCTGGAGTTATGCGCTCTTTCGACGCTTCATGCCCCAGACACCGATGCCAGCGAGGCCCGAGCCGAGAAGGATGACGGAGGCTGGCTCCGGCACGCCCGAGACTGGCCGGGCTCCGACCCACAACGATGACTCACCAGCGGCCCCAGGGGTACAGACTCCTGCTGCCTGATTGCTGCACGCCAAATTCCCGATATGAACAAAGGCACGAAACACATTATTCGTATCATTGAAGTCGAACGTCGATGGATCTAAATTCGTGCTGGTTTTGCTGAGCGTTCCGCTGAATGGTTCAAAGCCGAGGTTCCCATTCGAGGGGACGTTCAGATCAAACTTACCAGCCGTGTAGCCATCAGCTTGAATGGCATCTTCGTTGGCGGTGATAGTCGTTCCCGTGATCGACCATCCCGAGTTATTGAGTGAGGGGTTCATATTCAACCCAAATTCCAGCACTTTGTTGACCCCGGAACCTACGAGATTCACCGACACCAACACACTGTTACCGCTATCTGTAAGCGTGATCGTTCCATACGACACTGTTGGCGTACAACCCGCTGAGCTCAATACGCAATTGAGATCAAACGTCAGCGCCTGCGCGGGCGCCGCCTGCATGAAGCTTCCGACGAGGAGCGCGGCTGCTAGCGACAGAAGCCCCTTCATTTGTCTTTTCATCTTTTGTCTCCCTTTGCTGTAAAGCTGTTAAAAAGTCTGCATACACTGAACTAGTTCATATTCATTACAAGCCACGTGCCACATTGGGAGCCGAGCCTAAGGGGACTAATGGGATCGTAAGGCCATGACAATACTTAGGTATGGAGATGCGTGTCTCGACCCTTTAGTCGTAGTGATATGGAAGGCTGTCAACTATTTTTATACGTCTTTCGACGGAAGGGGGCACAGCCAGGACAGACCAAGGCGGTTTATTAGGAACTTATGCGAAAGAGATTTGCTTTCACCGGCTGTAAAGGTGACCGACAGTGTTTCACGCGCATCGTCCTTCTTTCCGAAAGGGAAAGCCTTGAGAGACGACAACAGGGCATTCACTTCCTAGCTGTTTGTCAGCATACCCAAGATCTAAGCTGTGAGGGTGACTAATGCAGTCTAATAGCCTCGACGGCGTGCTAGGAAGTGATTCAAGTCTCCTCGCTGGGTCATGTGTTCGCCGTGCCCACCGTACTATGTTGGCTTTGTTGGCCCGCTGGATGTGTCAAAATACTTAGGTGTCTATCACACATTGCAATAGGCGCTTATTAACGATAATGTCCTAGTCCATTATCGTTAATGAGGGCATATGAAACTTTGGCATACAATTTCAAGCAAGATTTTCGATCGCAGCCACTCTCAGGGGTACTCTGCGCGGCGTTCTGGCCACGACGGTCGCCAGGCGTTCTCTCTCGAAGCACTAGAGTCTCGTGTCCTTCTCAGTGCGGACCTTGCAGGTACGCTCATATTACCTGCCTCTCAGCAGGCGTTCTCCGTCGCCGACCTATTGGTGAGAGATGCCTCGTCGTTTGCTACCGTAGCGCAGCAGTCGACGTCGTCAGCCACCGGTTCCGGCGGGCTGACTCAAGAGCCCGCGAACACGGCAGGTACCGTCGCGGTCAATGGAAAAGAACCCGTATCTGGTACCGGGGGTACCGGCGTTGGGACCGTCGGCACGAGTGGGGATGACTTGGAACCTCAGCCGGTCGATGGCACTGCACCGCCGACCCGCACCACCGACACTCAGGTCGACGACTTCCGAGGCAGTGTGAATACTTCCCAAAGCTCTCCTCGCACCTATTTCATTAGTCCAGGGGGCGACGATACCAACGACGGAAGCTCGCCTACGCTCGCCCTCAAAACGCTTTCCGCTGTGAGCGAGCTTCAGCTCGTGCCCGGGGATGTCATCGCCCTAGAAGGGGGCGCCTCCTTCACAGGCAAGCTCGTTATCCACAATTCCGGTTTGGATAACCAACCGATTCAGGTCACCTCCTTTGCAACACCGGCCGGAGATCGCGCGGAGATTCTCGCAGGCGAGGGTGATGGGATCGTCCTTCGAAATGTCGAGCGGATACTGATCTCGAACCTGAAGATCACCGGCGCTGGGGCGACGGCGAACAGTGGACAGGGCATCATGTTGCTCCACGACGATGCGAACGACCGGCGTCTGCTGGGAATCCAAATCGATCAGGTTGAGGCGAGCGGATTCAGGTACGCGGGTATCGCGATGTACACACAAGGCGCATTGCGGTACGGCTACGAAGATATTCGCGTGACGCATGCCGACGTGCACGATAACGGCTACGCAGGGATGTGGATGGGGAGCGCCCCAGGAAACTACCCGGATCATCCCGAGACGTATGCCTACGAGAACGTGTATGTTGGTTACAGTCGCTTCTATGACAATCATGGCGTGAACATCGAGGAGCAGACGGGCAACGGTCTTTTTTTCAAGGATGTGAATGGCGGGGTCATTGAACATTGCCTCGCCTACAACAACGGCTCGCTCAACCGCACTCCGAATGGCCCGGTCGGAATTTGGGCGATTTACTCGAATAACGTCGTCATTCAATTCAACGAGTCGTTCGGTAATCGCACGCAGGGAGGGGATGGCAACGGATTCGATCTAGACGGAGGCACGACCAACTCCGTGATGCAATACAACTATTCCCACGACAACGCGGGTCCGGGTTTTCTCGTCTACCAATTTAATGATGTATACCGTGCCAGCTCAACGGGAAATGTTGTCCGCTACAACATCTCCGAAAACGATTCACGTCAGGGAGCCGAGACTGGTGCCATCGATATTCGTGCTCAGAATTCCCCTGAACTGGATACTCAGGTGTACGGCAACACGGTGTACCTTGATAACGGGGGGCTGAATTCAGTAAATATTTCAGCGATTCGAACGAGTGGAAATCTGAGTCATGTGCGCGTCTTCAACAACTTATTTATGACCACGGGTGGCGTGCGGCTCGTCGATACACAAGGCCCCCTTGAGGTGGCGCTCTTTCAGGGCAATCGTTACTCAAGCGATGGAGATCCGTTCATCATTTCATCTGGAGGAGTCATGTACGGTAGTGTTGAGGAGTGGCGCGCAGCCAGTCATCAAGAGTTGGACGGTGTTCGCACTGGGTAGGTTTGTGGCAAATCGGCAGAAGAAGCTAGGGACTTAGTTTTCCTGCTTCCACCGATAGTATAAATAACCACTGGTCGGACGACTGCTAGCGGTTCACTGCATGTTTACGAGCCGAAGCGAAACGCGAAGGGTTGTCGTAAAGTAAGTCTTAAATCGGGTGCCCTTCGCCATCCCTCGCTAGGCGTATATCGACCACCTATTAACTGAGGCGGTCGGAGAAGTGCCACCCAGGAAATCTAGTCTCGCTTTGAACCCCCGACCGGGTGCTGGAAAAAGGCAAACCCCCTTTGTGGGAAGCATACGAGGGAGTAGGCTCCCGCTGTAAGAGACTGTAGGATGAAGCTGGAGTTGACCATTTTTCTTCTTCTAGAGCTCCCGCGTAGTGTATCGACTTAGCACTGTGACTATACTGACCCCGCTCTTCGCAATAACGCAGCGGTCGGTTGATTGGCTGCAAGGCAAGAAACAAGACCTGACCCCATTTGTTTGCTTGACCCCATTTGTTTTGCTCACCACCATGCCGGCCATCTTACGGTTGCTCCGGCGCAAACAGTAACGACGGGTGCACCCTTGGTTGACCCTCGCGGCATCGAGGACGGGCACGGGGTACCAAGAGGTATACGGTTTGTATAAAAGCGGCTCAGATTTTTTGATTATTTTCGCTTTATGTCCCTGGCGGATTCGCGCGCATCCTGCTTAGTATCTCGCTTTTCCCGCCGACATTCCGCACGGCTTTTATCATCTGCCGCTTTGCATTCGGCCTTCTGCTCCCTTGCTTCGTCACGGCCGGTCTGCCGAGTATCCCGCGCATCCCTACGTTCCTCACCGCGCTCGGTTGCATTGGCAGGTACCGGCGTCCACTGCAGACCAGCAGTGATGATCAGCGCCGATATGGCACAAACCGTGGTTACCAAACCCAGTGGTTGCACACAATTAAAGTTTCGTCGCGACATAAATGACTCCTCTGTGAAGGGCCGACGTTGGTGGACAGCGTAGGCGGTTGATACGTGCGAGTCAATAGGGTGAGAGGTCTTAGCGGGTCCTGGCTTTTCTTGTCCGGCGTGCCTGCGTCATCATCAGTTTATACTCACCACAAATGCAAGGATTAACTCAAACTCGGAGCTTAAGACGAGAACGACCATCGGTCAATGACTAGACTGTCTGGCGAAGAGTGCGGGTGAAATAAGTCTTAAATCGGGTGCTCTCCACCATACCAAACTTCGGTTGAGCCGTTTGCCACCTTAATACTTCATTGTATGTGTCGGGCAAACGGAGAGTCATGTCTGTCGTCTATTTTATCCTTCTGTTGACCTGCCGCTGGGCTGCGACTATAGGAGGTGAGGTGGATATCGACTTTGTGTGACTATATCAATAACCTGCTTCCTGCAAAACTCACGCGCTCGCTTGATTAGTAAATAGGCTGCTGTTAGAGAGTGGCGGTCGTCCCAAGATCAAGGAAGGGGCTCGATACCCCGAGAAGCTGGAGCAAATGACCGGTCGTTGCCCCTAACTGCATACAAGAAACAAGACCTGACCCCATGTAATATTTGACCCCCATGTAATATTTTATTTGTTGTGTGTTTGTTGGCCCCCATTTGTTGTAGGCAAATAGGCATCCATCGGTGGGCTCGTCATCGTCAACGTCTTGCCTCATGCGTGCGTGCTGCCAAACGCAGGGATTATGCCGTGTGTTTGCTAGGCCTGCAGAGTTTGAGAGAGAACTTGCTTTTCGACGACAACGTTTACGTATGGTATGGTGCTGCTTCTAGAAGGAGAAGCGGTGGCACTAACGCGACGCCAATTTCTTCAGACAAGCGTTTCCGGTCTCACTGCCGCTTTAGTGATTCCAACCTTGCAGGCAGGGAGCATACAGAGTCAGACATTGCGCATAGCCTTGTTGCACCTAGCGCCGATTCCGGGCGATATTTCCCATAACCGCAATTTAGTCAAACAGGCAGTCACAACCGCAGCTGGATTAGGGGCAGAGTGGATCACGTTGCCGGAACTAATTATTTGCGGCTATTCCTTTGCGGACATCATCGGGACAGAATGGATCTTGCCCCAACCCGATCCGTGGATGGTAGGATTTTGCCAACTGGTGGCTCAACTTCGGGTGACGGTATTCCTCTCGCATCCGGAACGAGATCATCAGACGGATAAGCTCTATAACACCGTTTTCGTCGTCGGCCCCGATGGCAACATTTTAGGCAAGCATCGCAAGATCAATGCTCTCAAAGTTGGCTCAGAGTCGTGGTCGACCCCCGGGGAAGTGGCCGTACCCTTTTCAGTTAGCCCCTTCAAAAGTGTTGGGATCTTGATTTGTGCTGATGCGTACTCATCAAGTATTTGCACACGCCTCCAAGCTCAAGGCGCACAACTATTGGTTTCAGCGGCAGCGTGGGCACCGGGGCTTCACGGTCCTAGTGGCGAATGGGAGCGATGTACGCAGGAAACTGGTGTCCCCCTGCTGGTGTGTAATCGTACCGGCGCCGATCGCACGCTGGACTTTACCCGAGCCGAAAGTGTGGTGGTCAAAGATGGGAAGCGGTTACTGTCATTTTCGTCGGAACGCTCTGCGATTGTCGTGATTGACTGGAACCTAGAAACGCAAAATCTCGCGACACCCGTATATCAGACGGTATATCTGGAGCACTAGACAGGATCATCACCCAAGCTAATCAGGTTCTGGAAAATGAGTTGATGAACTCGTGCTAACAATCGGATAATTTCAGCTTACGATTGAGTCGTAACCGTCAGTTCGATTTTGTCAGGACTTGTCAGGACTTTGGCATATCATCTGTCCCATCCAAGGAGGAAAGCTTTTGTCGAAAGGCAGCCCATGCAAGAAGCTTCGGGAGGACCTGAATAATGAATACGCCACCACACTTTGATGGGGAGTTTCGACTGAAACTCCATGAATTGTTCTTATGGAGAAGAGATGTCAGAGCCTTTCGCAGCGATCCGCTGCCACCAGCTCTATTGAACGATCTGTTTACTGCCGCTTCCTTGGCCCCGTCGGTAGGTCTCAGCGAGCCATGGCGTTTTGTGCTAGTAGATGATCCGGCTCGCAGGATGGGAGTTAAGGACAGTTTTTTAGCAGCCAATGCGGACGCTCTTGCGGGTTACGAAGGAGAGCGCGCCCAACTCTACAGCACGTTAAAAATGGAAGGATTACATACCGCTCCCGTCCAGCTGGCCGTGTTCTGCGATGAGTCGACTTCGCAGGGACATGGTCTGGGGCGGCGGACGATGCCGGAGACCTTAAGCTACTCAGTCGTGGCATCGATACAGACTCTTGGCTCGCCGCGCGCGCGAATGGTATAGGGCTGGGATGGGTATCAATTCTGGATGCCGCCGACATAAAAAAGGTCCTTGATGTGCCGGAACCTTGGAACTTCATCGCATATCTTTGCATGGGGCTTCCTAAAGACAATTCTTGCGAACCAAAGTTGGCCGAGGTGGCATGGGAGCAACGACAGAACATTCATGAGTTTATCCTTCAGCGGTAGCATTGCCATTCAAAGATAACGTTTCCCTCCGAGTCATTGATTGGCCACAGAAAACCTCTCAGGCCGCTCCTAATGAAAGTCCCCAAGATCTGAGCACGAAAATATCCCGGATCGAGAAGATCAATTCCGTTGCAATGTCGCGCGTCCCCTTATTCTGCGGAGTGTAGGGCGGTCCCTCTTTTTAAAAGAATTTTGAGCCGGTGGTGTTTGATTGTTCGCCAGCAGCTGAGGTGGCACTCTCCTAGCACCAATGGCGCACGTCCATGCTGGTAGCGAATGAGATTGTTTATGGCATGTGAAAAAAAGTGCACCGCCTCGCGCCGTTTGCGCTCACAGGTAGGCGTGCCAAGGTCCGAAAGGATGGGAGGGATCATGGACGCCTCCTTACCGAACGAATAGCCAAGTCTGTGAAAGGTTGGCAAAAGAGCGTTGGTGAGAACAAGCTCTGATCCAAACAATGAGTGTGTGTATGACTGGTAGCTGCAATAGATCTCTCGCACAAGACGCGTACTAAGCTTCAACGAAGCGAATGGCGTGCCACCAAGAGGATCATCAGTGCTACACAGGGCACGAATCGATGCCGCATATCTTTGCCAGAATGTCGGGGCACCAGAGAGGTAATGAAATATGGTTGTGCAATATTCATGGGACGCGAAATCCAACGGAGACCTTCAGGTCTCAGGTGTTTCCATGGGCACTGCAATGTTCAACGTCCAGTAATTGAAAGGTCCCAAACCGAGTGGAACATTGTGCTTCTGTCTAGACATATCCTTTATCGGTCGTGAGTCTATTGAGGAGACTTACTAATAGATGAGGAACGAAACATCAAGTTCCATTCGAAGGAATGGATCTACTCACGTGGATATACTTTTACTTGACAACACTGGGATCGGTCTCATAGGGTGGCCGCACATATTTGGCCTGGGTGTAGGGAAGAGGGTAAAACTCCCTCACGGTCCCGCCGCTGTGACTGGGACGAAACCCGCTACTGCCACTGTCGTGAGCGCTTCAACGTTTCAGATGGGAAGGCGCGGGGAGTAGAACGAACCAGAAGTCAGAAGACCTGCCCGGCCTGACCATCTTTCCTTCGTGGGCTGGGGAAAGGGCGAGGGTGAAGAAGCGGGTGCAATCCTCAGGGTCGTTCGGCCTTGAGGATTTTTTGTTTGCGAACGCGATCCCGTTACATCCACCACAGACTTACCCCCGTGGGACTTCTCATCGCCCTCCTGGCGAGCGTGGTGCCTACATTCGCCGCTCAATCCACGATGGGGCCACGGACCTTTACCGATGACTTAGGACGACACGTTGTTCTGTCCGGGGTACCTCAACGCCTCGTGTCTTTGGCACCCAGTATTACCGAAATTCTTTATGCCATAGGGCTGGGTGACCGAGTTGTCGGCGTCACAGAATTTTGTGATTATCCTGCGAACGCTCAAACGAAACCGAAGGTGGGATACAGTCACCCGAACGTCGAAAGCATTTTGGCGCTGCACCCAGATCTGGTGGTGGCTCCCAGCGCCTTTCTCCGACCCGACCTGTTAACGAAACTGGAGCAGTTGAAGATAGCCATCTATATCAGTGAGCCGAACAGCGTTGAAGATATCCCGCAGCAAATCCAGATGCTGGGTCGTATGCTGGATCGGTCTGCATCAGCGGACGAACTCGCTGCGCAATTGCGTGATCAGTTGTCGGAATTGAACGCAAGAACGCAGGGGCGCTCCCGTCCTCGCGTGCTCTATGTCCTGAATTCCCAGCCATTGATTACTGTCGGGCCCGGAAGTTTCATCCACGAGTTGATCGAGATGGCTGGGGGGACCAATGTCGCCGCGCGGGCTGCATCGCCCTATCCCCGTTTGAGCATGGAAGAAGTGCTCGCCCAGGATCCGCAAATTATTATTTTTCCGGTCGGAAATTCGGAAGGTGTTCCGGCTGAAGAGCAGGTCCTCTGGAGACGGTGGAATACCATGTCGGCAGTGAAGCAGGGATCGTTTTATCGTGTCGGCAGTAATCTGCTTAACCGTCCGGGTCCACGAATTCTCCTAGGGCTCACGGAGCTGATCAGGATTATTCATCCGGAAGTCTCCTTAGAATCTAGTGTCCCCTTAAAGCGGCCATAGACGTTCTCATCCTATGTCGGACACCATTGCAACAAGTTCGATGCCCGCAGAAAATCGTGTCACTGGCGCGAGTTTGTCCTCTGCAGTACTAACAAGCCGACGCTGGGTCAGCATTTTGGCATCCCTTGCATGCGCCAGTCTGGTTGTGATCCTGGCCTCTTTGAGATTTGGGACAGAGCCAATTTCATTCGACCAGGCCGCCCGTATTGTATGGCGGTTCCTGCATGAGGGATCGTCAATCGTCGGTGGGGATGACGCGAGAGCCATCATTCTCATTCATGTGCGTCTGCCTCGCGTGCTCCTCGCTTTTATGGTCGGCGGATGTCTCGCCGCAGTGGGGGCCGGGCTACAAGCGTTGCTGCGGAACCCGATGGCCGATCCGTACGTTTTGGGCATTTCGAGTGGGGCGGCTCTAGGCGCGGCACTCGCGATGCTTTTGGGCATCGGCACCACGGTCCTGGCAATCTCATCTCTGCCCCTCTTCGCTTTCATCGGAGGTCTGCTTTCCATCGGGATCGTCTATCGGGTCGCCAGTTCATCTGGGCAGCTTCCGATCCACACCCT
>Ga0070670_100005782_pt1 | contig 10452 bp, 8 predicted proteins | sample KBSS63metaG_FD_64665 | JGI IMG/M metagenome (GOLD analysis project Ga0070670, IMG submission 64665) | Switchgrass rhizosphere microbial communities from Kellogg Biological Station, Michigan, USA - KBS S6-3 metaG | ecosystem: Host-associated > Plants > Roots > Rhizosphere > Soil ... | reverse complement strand
GTCGCGAGAAGATCGGGAAAGCGCATCAGGCGCCCGCGAGGCGGATCGCGGGCGGATTCCAGCGCGCGTCGATCAGCTCCTGCTTGGGCCAATAGACGCGAAGCATCACGCTGAACGGCCCTTTCGGCGCGGGCAGCCAGTTGGCATCGCCGCCGGGATTGGCCTGCGAGATCACGATGTCGAGCGAGCCGTCGGCATTGGTCTTCAAGCGCTCCGTGCTGCCGATGTTGTAGCGGTTGGCCGGGTTGGCGACGAAGCGCTGCTTGTCGTCGTACAGCGATAGCGACCAGAAGCCGTCGGTCGGCGGCTGTTGCTGCGGATCGAAGTGCAGGACGTAGCGGTTGGCGCCGTCGAGTTTCTTGCCCCCGCCCAGGTCGGTGGTCATGAAGATGGCGTCTTCGGGCGCGTTGACGCCGATGCCGTTCCACGCGGCGATCGCGCGCCGTCCGTAGTCGTTCCCCCAGCGTCCGAGCGCGCGGTCGATGCGCCACCCGTTGCGGATGTCCGCGCCGGCGAGTCCTCCCGCCGCCTGCGACACCGCCTGGATGGCCGCCTGCACGCCTTCGTCGAGCGCTTGCGCGACTCCCGGATCGAGCTTGGAAGCGTCGAAGGGCTTGCCCGGCGTGAGGCCGATCGCCTTCATCTTCTCGAGGATCGCCGCGTCGTCCTTCGATGGCGGATTGTCCGGCAGCAGCGACGCGACGCGGGCGAAATACGTCGCCGCGTTCATGGCCGCGACCTGGTCGCGCGGGGACTTGCCGGCAGCAGCGGGCGCAGGCGCGGGCGCCTTCGCGGGCGGCGCTCCCTTTGCAGGCGCGCCCTTTTGCCCGGGTCCGGCAAGCTTGTACTGGTCCTGGAGCTTTGCGGCGTTGGCGAGGTCGCCTTTGTCGTCGACGGCGGTGCGCCCGAAGATCCAGGCGAGATTCGTAGGCGACTTGACCTCGGACGTGCCCTCGGGGAGCGTGCCCTTGAAGGCGGGCCCGACGATGGCGAACTGGCGCTTGTCCATCCCCGTCGTGCGCTTTCCGATCGACGCGGCCACGTTGGTGTAGCCGTCGAGCAGTGCGAGCAGGTAGTAACGACCTTTGGTCTCCGGCACCGTCAGAACCACGGGACCCTTGGAGAGATCGAGCCACGCTTGCGAGTAGAGGAAGTCCGCGTTCGGCTGCGCGACCGTGGCAGTGGACGCATCGGGAATCGTGCGCACGTGCTTGAACGTGTTCGACGCGCCGGCCGACTGCACCTCGCGCGTCACGTCGGTCAGCACCAGCGGGAACGCGAAGATCCACACCTCGGATGCGGCGCGTTTCACGGCCGCGTTCGGGTCCGCCTTGGGCGGCGCCGGCGCGGGAGCTGCGGGGGGAGCGGGAGCAGCAGGCGCTGCGGGAGCGGCAGGCGCTGCCGCGGTCTTCGCGGGCGCGGGCGAGTCCGATTTACCACACGAAGTCAAAGCGAATCCGCAAACGACGAGGACGCACGCAAGCAAGCGGCGGGAGGAAGTCATCGGGGTCTTTCGTTGGAAAGCGGTGTCGCGGGGGCGACTATGGTAGCGCTAATGCAAGGTGTGAAGCGCGTTAGGGTGCCACGCGCAACACGGCCGTGACCGGGTTGTGATCGGACGACTCGACGGCGATCGCCGCCGCCGACTCCACGGCGAGCCCGCGCACCAGGATGTGGTCGAGCTCGTGGCCCAGGAAGCGCGAGCGCCCGCTTTCGAAGGGAATTTCGGTCAGTCCGAGCTTGCGCGCCACGTTTTGCAGCGCAGCGAAGCGATCGTCGGACCACGTGTTGAGGTCGCCGGCAAGGATGATGGGGCCGTCGTGCTGGGCGAGCGCCTCCACCACGCCCGCGAACTGCGCCTCGTACGATTCGAGCGTCAGCGCGAAATTGATCGAATGGATGTTGGCGACGGCGAGCAGCTTGCGCGATCCGCGCAACGGCAGCCACGTCACCACCGAGGACTTCGGCAAGCGCAGCAGCGGCTCCGTCACGCGTTGCGTGCAGTGCGCAACGGTCGGGGCTCGCGCGGCCGTGACCACGCCGATGTCGGTGTCCATGTAGATGAACGAGCTTGCCATCACCCACTGCAGGCCCGCCTTGCGCAGGATCTCCGTCATGGAATCGATCAGCGTCACCTCCTGCAGCAGGACGATGTCGCTCGCTTCCGCGAAGCGCGCTAGATCCGTGTCCCAGCCGCTGTCGTCCTCCTTGTGGATGTTCCAGGTAAGGATGCGGATTCGCGCGGGATCGAGTGCGGGCCCGGGCTCGGTCGGCGGAAACCACTTGCGCGCGACGCCGATGGCCGCGTCGCAGGGCAGCGTGCGCACTTCGACGCCATCCGGGCCCGAGAGGATCGCCCGCGGGTCGGCCGTCAGCGAGACGCAGCCCGCGAGGAGGACGAGCCCCACGCCCGCGACAACGGCGCGGCGCTCGATCATGTCCGTGTGACCGATGGAAGCGGGTCGTCGTTCATGGAAGGCTCCGGCTGCTCTTCCGCGCGCATCTCGTCGACGGGACCGTCGTCGATGAGCGCTTCCTCCTCCTCCGGAATATTGTGAGGGAGGAATCCACCCGACTGGTGCTTCCACAGGAGTGCGTAGTGGCCGCCTTGGCGCAGCAGCACGTCGTGCGTGCCTTCCTCGACGACGCGGCCCTGATCGAGGACGATGAGGCGGTCCATGCGCGCGATCGTCGAGAGCCGGTGCGCGATCGCGATCACCGTCTTGCCTTCCATGAGCCCGAGCAGCTGGTCCTGGATGGCGAGCTCCACTTCGCTGTCGAGCGCGGACGTCGCCTCGTCGAGCACCAGGATCGGCGCGTTCTTGAGGATGACGCGCGCGATCGCGATGCGCTGGCGTTGCCCGCCCGACAGCTTGACGCCGCGCTCGCCGACGTGCGCTTCGTATCCCGTTCGCATCCTCCAGTCCATGAGATCCAGGATGAATTCGTGCGCATGGGCCCGCCTGGCGGCGCTTTCGATCTCGGCATTCGTGGCTCCGGGCCGGCCGTAGCCGATATTGGCCGCAATCGATCGATGCAGGAGCGACGTGTCCTGGGTCACCATGCCGATCGCCGCACGCAGGCTCTCCTGCGTCACGCTGCGAATGTCCTCGCCGTCGATGCGAATGCTGCCTTGCTCGAGCTCGTGGAAGCGCAGGAGGAGGTTGACGAGCGTGGACTTGCCTGCGCCCGAGCGTCCGACGAGGCCGACGCGCTCGCCCGGGCGAACGACGAGGTCCAGGTCGTCGAGCACCTTGCGGCCGTCGTTGCGGCCGTAGGTGAACGTCACGTTCGTGAAGCGGATCTCGCCTTGCGCGACATGAAGCTCGCGCGCGCCGGGCGCATCGACGAGGACGTGCGGAACGGCGATGGTCTCCATGCCTTCCTGCACGACGCCGATGTTCTCGAAGATCCCGGTCACTTCCCAGCTGACCCAGCCCGCGACGTTGGCGATCTGCCACGCAAGCGGCAGCGCGGTCGCGACCACGCCCGCGCTCACGAGGCCGTGGCCCCAGAGCGTGATGCCGATGCCGGCGGTGGCGACCAGCAGCAGCGCGTTCATCGTGGCGAGCGTGGCCATGAACTTCGTGATGAGCCGCGTGTGGGCCGACATGGCGGCCTGGTGCTCCTCGAGCACCTCGCGCACATAGGCGTCCTCGTCGCGGGCGCGCGCGAACAGCTTGACCGTGAGGATATTGGTGTAGCTGTCGACGACGCGCCCCATGACGTGCGAGCGGACCTCCGAGGAGGCCTTGGCGAGGTCGCGCATGCGCGGCACGAAATGGCGCAGGCAAACGACGTAGCCCGCGAACCAGACGACGGTGGGGATCGCAAGCCGCCAGTCGGCGATCGCCATCAGCACGAGAGCCGACAAGCCGTAGATCGTGATGTACCAGATGCCGCGGATGCTCGAGACCACCGATTCGCGCAGCGAGTTGCTGGTTTGCATGACGCGGTTGGCGATGCGACCCGCGAAGTCGTTCTGGAAGAAGGGCCAGCTCTGGCGCACGACGTGCCAGTGGCTCTGCCAGCGGATGAGGCTGGTCACGCCGGGGACCACCGCGTTGTTGCGCACGAGGCTGTCGGCCAGGAGCGTGAGTGGGCGCCCCACCAGGATGAGCACCGCCATGCCGATCAGCATGGGCAGCGCAGTGTGGAAGGCGGCGGCCCGGTCGTCCGCGCTCATGAGCGTGACGAGCTTGCCGATGAACACCGGGATCGCGGTATCGACGAGCGCTACGCACAACCCGGTGGCGAACATGGCCGCGTACAGGCCGCGCGTCTGCCGGATGAAGTGCCAGTAGAACGCGACGAGGCCGCCGGGCGGTGGCGCCTCCGGCAGGGCCGTCGGCCGGATGCGGGATTCGAAGAATGCGAACACGAGGAAGCCGTTATTGTAGCCAACCGGGGCCCGGGCATAGAATGATGCAGAGGTCCGGCACCATGGCACGCTCGATCGTCTTGCTATGCGCGTTTCTGCTCGCGTCGTGCGCGGTCACGCCCGACGCGCCGCGAGACACGCCACACCATGCGCGCTTCTTCGACGACGCCCGCTTTGCGCCTGCGTCCGAGCGCATCGGCGCCGCGCAGGTGTTCGCGATGTCGGACGACATGCGCCGCTACGTCGAGAAGGAGATCGTGCCGCGCACGAAGCTGCGCGGGCGCCAGCTCGCCCTCGTCGACGCGCTGTACAAAAAGGGAGACCTCAAGCTCGAGTACGACTCGGCGATGACGCGCAACGCGACGGAGGCGTTCGCGGCGCGCTCCGGGAATTGCCTGTCGCTTGTCATCATGACGGCCGCGTTCGCCAAGGCGCTCGACCTGCCGCTCGAATACCAGAAGGTGTTCGTCGACGACGCGTGGGCGCGCGCCGGCAACATGTACCTTGCGATCGGCCACGTGAACCTCACCCTCGGCAAGCGCCGGACCGAGGAGTTCACCTATGCCTCCCGCGTCGGCAGGAAGCCCATTGAAAGCGAGGGCCTCACCATCGACTTCCTGCCGCCCGACGACATGCGCAGCGTGCGCACGCGAGCGATCACCGAGGACATCGTGGTGGCGATGTACATGAACAACCGCGCGGTCGAGGCGCTTGCGCGCGGCAGGATCGACGACGCGTACTGGTTCGCGCGCGATGCAGTCGCGCAATCGCCGGCGTTTTTAGTCGCGTACAACACCCTGGCCGCCGTCTATCACCGGCACGGCGACCTCGCGCAGGCCGAAGCAGTGCTGCGCTTCGTCGTCGACCGGGAGCCCGCCAACACGCAGGCGATGGCCAACCTCGTGCGCGTCCTCGCCGACGCCGGCAAGACCGAAGATTCGCAGCGGCTCGCCGCCGCGCTCGCGAAACTCGAGCCCGAGCCGCCGTTTGCGTTCTTCAACCGCGGGATGGCCGCGATGCGCGCGGGGGACCTGCAGGCTGCCAAGGCATCCTTCGAGCGCGAGATCGCGCGCTCACCCGACTATCACGAGTTCCACTTCTGGCTCGCCGTCGCGCACGTGGGATTGGGCGAGAACGCACAGGCGCGCAAGCACCTGGCCATCGCGGTAAGGAACAGCACGAACCGCAGCGACCACGACCTTTACGCGGCAAAACTAGACCGGCTCAACGGAGTCCATTGATACAAGGGTGGAACGCGCCCGCGCGGCGGGCGCGTCTTTGGTCAGGCGACTCTGCTACAAGCGTTCGATTATCGCCGCGATGCCCTGGCCGCCGCCGATGCACATCGTGATGAGGCCATAGCGTCCGCCCGTTCGCCGCAGCTCGTACATCGCCTTGATCGTGAGGATGCAGCCCGTCGCGCCGATCGGATGCCCCAGCGCGACGGCGCCGCCGTTCGGATTCACCTTCGCGCCATCGAGTCCGAGCTCCTTCGACACGCCCATCGCCTGCGCGGCGAACGCCTCGTTCGACTCGATGACGTCGAGGTCGCCGATCTTGAGGCCCGCGCGCTCGAGCGCGCGCTTGACCGCCGAGACGGGGCCGAGACCCATGATCTTGGGGTCGATGCCCGCGTGACCGTAGGACACCAGGCGCGCCATGGGCTTGAGCCCGCGCTTTTCCGCGGCCGCGCGCTCCATCATCACGACGGCAGCGGCCGCGTCGTTGATGCCGGAGGCGTTGCCGGCGGTGACCGTGCCGTCCTTCTGGAAGACGGCCTTGAGCTTGCCCATGCCCTCGACCGACGCGTCGGCACGCACGTGCTCGTCGGTGTCGTACATCACGACACCCTTCTTGCTCTTGATCTCGATCGGCAGGATCTGATCCTTGAACAGACCCGCAGCCGCGGCCTTGTTTGCGCGGCGATGGCTCTCCACCGCGAACTCGTCCTGCACGGCGCGCGTGAAGCTGCACTTCGCCGCGACGTTCTCCGCGGTGATGCCCATGTGCACCGTGTCGAAAGGATCGGTGAGAGCGCCGGTCATCATGTCCATCATCTTGGCGTCACCCATACGCGCGCCCCAGCGCTGCGTCGACGACCCGTACAGCGCGCGGCTCATGCTCTCGGTGCCGCCGCCGATCGTGCAGTCCGCCTCGCCCAGCAGGATGTACTGCGCGGCCGACACGATCGCCTGCAGCCCGCTGCCGCACAGGCGATTGACCGTCATCGCGCCCGTATCGTGCGGCAGGCCGCCGTTCACCGCGCACACGCGCGAGATGTACATGTCCTTGGGCTCGGTGTGGATCACGTTGCCGATCACGACCTGGCTCACGTCGGCCGGGTCCACCTTCGCTCGCGCGACGGCCTCGCGTATGACTTTGGCGCCGAGATCGCTCGGGGGGAAGTCCTTGAGGCTTCCGCCGTAATCGCCGATGGCGGTGCGAACGCCCGACAGGATGACGACTTCTCGTTGGCTCATGGCGGTCTCCTTCAAGATGAGCTTCCATCATACTGCTACGGGGGAGAGTCGCTATGATGCGCGTCAACGAGTAGCATCGCGTCGTCGGCGTTGGTAGTCTTGGCCGATGCGCCGTCTCCAATGCTCGCCGCGCTCCTCTTGACGACGGGGCTGGTACAGTGCCTGCGATGAAAACTCCGAAGAGGATCCTGGCGGGACTTACTGCGTTCTTCGCCACGACGCTGGCGGTCGCGCAGGGCATGACGACCTGGCCGTGGTTCACCCTCCCCGGCTCGCAGTCGACGCAGGCCGAAGAAGTGCTGGTCAAGGTCGTCATCGTCAGCCGCCACGGCGTACGCACGCCCATACCGCCCGCATCGCAGCTCGCGCACTGGGCTTCCGCACCCTGGCCGGACTGGAAGCAGCCCGCGGGCGCGCTCACACCGCGCGGCGCCGAGCTCGCGAAGATCATGGGAGCGTACTACCGCCGCTACACGAGCGAGGGCCAGGCGACGGCCGCCGCGGGCTGCCCGCCGGTTTACGTGTACGCCGATCTCGCCGAGCGCACGCAAGGGACCGCGAAGGCGCTGCTCGACGGCTACGCGCCGAATTGCGGTTACAACTACCGCTCGCGCACGGACGCGAAGATCGACCCGCTGTTCCATCCGCTCGAGGCCGGCATCTGCAGGATCGATCCGATGCTCGCGCAGACGCGGTTGCTCGAGCGCGCGGGCGGGGACCTGAACCGCATCACGCGCGACCTCAAGGTGCCCTTCGATGCGCTGCAGTCGATGCTGCAATGCTGCTCGCCGCAGCTTTGCACCGCGCTCGGCCGCGGCGAGAAGTGCACGCTCGCCGATCTTCCCACGGTGATGTCCCCGCTGCCCGACGGCGCCGGCCTGGCGGTGATGGGCTCGCTGCCCATCGCGTCGACCACCGCGGAGATCCTGCTCCTCGAATACGTGGACAACCTTCCGATGGGCGAAGTGGCGTGGGGCCGCGCGACGCTGCCGCAGCTGCGCGACACGTGGCGCCTGCACACGGAGCATTTCGATCTTACGCAGCGCACGCCGTATCTCGCGCGCAAGATGGGATCGGCGCTGATGTTCAAGGTGGCCGCCGCGGTGACGAGCGCCCGCAGCCTCGGCTTCGGCGTGGTCGATCCCGCGGTCCGCGACGCGAAGTTCGTCGCCTACGTCGGGCACGACACCAACATCTGGAATCTCGCCGGCATGCTCGACGTGTCGTGGCTTCAGAACGGCTGGCAGCGGAATCAGACGCCCCCGGCCGGCGCGCTGCTGTTCGAAGTGCGCGAGCTGCCGGACAAGAAGCTCAAGGTCTACACGAGCTACGTCGCGCAATCGCCCGAGCAGATGCGCGGCGCCACGCCGCTGGTCGGCGACGTCGTGCCGCAGCGCACTGCCCTGCGCCTGCCGGGCTGCAGCAGCACGCAGCCGGGATTTCCATGCACGATCGAGGAATTTGCGGTCGCGGTGCGCAACTCCCTCGATCGGGACTGCGTGAGCGAGTGAGTAACCGTGTTTGGAGTCAAGCGCGGTGAAATTCATCGGACCATCGGCGTTGGGTGCGCACCATTGCATTGAGCATGGTCAGCAGCTTGCGCATACACGCGACCAAGGCCACTTTGGGCAGCTTGCCGGCGGCGAGCAGGCGTTGGTAATGTGCCTTGATGGTTGGGTTGTGGATGGTCGCGGTCAGCGTGGCCATGTAGAGCACGCGGCGCACCTGAAAGCGACCGCCGGTTATGCGTCGGCGACCATGGGAAGTACCCGAATCGTTGGCCATGGGTGCCACTCCCACGAGAGCACTGATCTCACGGCGGCTGAGCCGACCCAGTTCCGGCAACGTCGCGATGAGCGTTGCGCTGGCGATGGGTCCAATGCCACGGGCAGAGCGCAGGAGATCATCGAGTGCAGCGAAATGCTCCTGCAGATGGGCCTGCATCTGGGCGTCGATATCCTCGAGTTGGGCGCGGATGGCCTCGATCAACGCGTCGATGCTCGGACGGACCTTGACGGTAGCCAACTGCAGGCGCAACCGTTCTGCGCCGAGCATGGTGAGCAGTTGCCGACGGCGAGTGACCAAGGCGGCGAGCTCCTGTTGCTGGGCATCGGGCAGCGGGCGGATGAACCGCGCCAGGTCGCGCCGGCGGGCGAGGGTCGCCGCCAATTCGGCCAACGCTTCGGCGTCGATACGATCGGTCTTGGCCAAGCGGCCGATGCCTTTGGCGAAGTCGCGCGCCCGCTTGGGGTTGACCACCGCCACCGCCAAGCCCGCCGCCTGCAGCGCGCAGGCCAGCGCACTTTCGTAGCCGCCGGTGGCCTCCATCACCACCAAGGCGACCGAAAGTGGCTGCAGGGCCGCGGCCAGGGCCGAATGGCCATCGATGTCATTGGCAAATTGCCGAGCCCCAAAGTCGGCGCCCAGCACCGCACAATCGACGTGCGCCTTAGCCACGTCGATGCCCACCACCACTTGCGATTCAGACATGGTCTTCGCGTCCCCTGCTTGTGCATGCGCGCTCGGGTTCGGCGCCTGCAACCGTTCGGCCTTGATGAAGACCAGCGCGGCATCCGTGCGCTTTCTACTCACTCACGGGCTCGAACGCCCAAGCGATGGGCAAGCTGCACGGGCCGGTCTGGCCGCCTCTTCCGCGCCCAAACTTTACCGCGCTGATCATGGCTGAACATACAAGCGAGGCGCGCGAGCGTAGCGAGCGAAGGTCCGAAGGGCGCGTCGCCGAGCGATTGAGGCGTGGCGACGTCATGACATGGCGGCAGCCGACGGCGGCACAAGGAGCCACGCGATGAAGGTCGACGTCATCCTCTTCGACCTGGGCGGCGTCCTCGTCGAGCTCGCGGGCGTCGATCAGATGATTGCGTGGTCGCCCGGCGTCGCTACGCACGACGAGCTATGGCGGCGGTGGCTCGGTTCGAATGCGGTGCGCCGGTTCGAGACCGGCACGATCGGGCGCGACGACTTCGCGGTCGCCGTCATCGACGAGTTCGGCTGCCCCGTCGGCGTCGAGGAATTCCTGGCCGCGTTCACGTGGTGGCCGCGCAGCGTGTATCCGGGCGCGTTCGAGCTCCTGGAGTCGCTGCGTCCGCAATACCGCCTGGCGAGCGTATCGAACACGAACGAGATTCACTGGGATCGCTTCAGCAATGCGTGGAAGCTCGACGCGGCCTTTCACCACAACTTTCCATCCTACCTCGTGGGCAAGCTGAAGCCGGACGCCGAGTACTTCGAGCACGTGCTCGGGGCGCTCGATGTGCAGGCCAAGCGCGTGCTCTTCATCGACGACAACGCCATCAACGTCGGCGCAGCCGCGAGGCTCGGCATGCACACGCGACGCGTCGCCGGCGTCGACGGCGCGCGGCAGGCGTTCGTCGAGCTCGGGTTGCTGTCGAAGGAGACCTCGTGAATCTCTATCGCATGCTCGCGGAACGCGCCGCGACGCAGCGTCCGTTGCGTGTCGCGATGATCGGCGCGGGAAAGTTCGGCTCGATGTATCTCGCGCAGGCCAAGCACACGCCGGGCATTCACATCGTCGCGGTGGCGGACCTCGATCCCTCGCGTGCGCGAACGTCG
>Ga0070670_100005771_pt1 | contig 10460 bp, 8 predicted proteins | sample KBSS63metaG_FD_64665 | JGI IMG/M metagenome (GOLD analysis project Ga0070670, IMG submission 64665) | Switchgrass rhizosphere microbial communities from Kellogg Biological Station, Michigan, USA - KBS S6-3 metaG | ecosystem: Host-associated > Plants > Roots > Rhizosphere > Soil ... | reverse complement strand
TGCCGCAGTCGACGGTGATGATGGGCGTGCCGACGTTCTACACGCGGCTCCTCGCCGATCCGCAATTCGGTCCGGACGACTGCAGGACGATCCGCCTCTTCGTCTCGGGCTCCGCGCCGCTCCTGCCCGAGACGTTCGCGCAGTTCGAGCGCGTCACCGGGCAACGCATCCTCGAGCGCTACGGCATGACGGAGACCGGCATGAACACGTCGAACCCTCTCGTCGGCGAGCGTCTCGGCGGCACCGTCGGATTGCCGCTGCCGGGCGTGCACGTGCGCGTCACCGACGACGACGGCACCGTGCTCGGCTTAGAGTCGATCGGCGGCATCGAGGTGAAGGGACCGAACGTCTTTCGCGGCTACTGGCAGATGCCGGACAAGACCTCCGAAGAGTTCACCGCGGACGGCTGGTTCAAGACCGGCGACATGGGCAAGTTCCTCGCCAACGGCTACCTGCAGATCGTCGGCCGCGAGAAGGACATGATCATCACCGGCGGCCTCAACGTGTACCCGAAGGAGATCGAGGAGCTGATCGACGGCATGCCGGGCGTCGTCGAGTCGGCCGTGATCGGCGTTGCGCATCCGGACTTCGGCGAAGCGGTGACGGCGGTCGTCGTCGCGAAGCCCGGCGCCGAGGTGACGTCGCAGGGCATCATCGCCGCGCTCAAGCCTCAGCTCGCGTCGTTCAAGATGCCGAAGCAGGTGCACGTCGTCGCCGACCTGCCGCGCAATGCAATGGGCAAGGTGCAGAAGAACGTGCTGCGGCAGAGGTATTCGGCCTGAGTCTGCGGCGCCACGCCCGATGACGGCGATGCGGCCGCGCGCGACCGATGCGCTGGCGGGCTGCACCGCGTCCGCATTCGCCGCGCTGCTCTGCGCTTCGCTGTCCGCGATCGGGCATCCGATCGACGCGGGCGCGGCGCATGGGACGTCGGCAGCGCAGCACAGGTCGGGCGCGAACCTCGAGCTAGGGGCGCGCCACGAATCGGTCGCGGCTCGACCCGGGTACGGTGCGCACTGCGCATCGCCGGCGCCGCGGCTCGAGCGTGGGCTCGGCACCCTGCACCATCCGGTGTCGACGCGCGTTGCGCTGGCGCAGAGGTACTTCGACCAGGGCCTCGCCTACGTCTACGCGTTCAATCACCAGGAGGCCGTGCGCTCGTTTCGCCACGCGGCGGCGCTCGACCCGCAACTCGCGATCGCCCGCTGGGGCATCGCGCTCGCATTGGGGCCCAACTACAACGCGCCGGACGTCGGCGATGCGGCCATCGAGGCGCGCGCCGAGCTCGAGCAGTCGAGCGCGATCGCGGCCCGCAATGCGGCGACGACGCCGCTCGAACGCGAGCTTATCGCTGCGCTCGCCTTGCGCTTCGCCGATCAGCCCGACGCGAAGACGATCGCGCCCGGCGACGCGTATGCGCATGCGATGCGCGAGATTGCGCGCCAGCACCCCGACGATCCGGATGCGCAGACGCTGTTCGCCGATGCGATGATGACGCCGCGCGCATGGCGCATGTGGAACCGGGATGGCACGGCCGCGACCGGTACCGACGAGATCGTCGCGACGCTCGAGCGCGTGCTGGCCCGGCATCCGGATCACATCGGCGCGAATCACCTTTACATCCATGCGGTCGAGGCGTCGCCCGATCCGGCGCGCGCGCTGCCGTCGGCCGATCGCCTATCGATGCTGGCGCCTTCCGCGGGACATCTGCTCCACATGCCGGCGCACATCTACGACCGCGTCGGCGAGCACGCGAAGGCTGCGCGCGCGAACGCCGCGGCGATTGCCGCGGATCGCGCCTATTTCGCAACCCTGCGCGGCTCGAATCCGTATTCGGGCTACTTCCGCCACAACCTCGGGTTCCTCGCCGTCGCCCACGCGAACGCGGGCAACTATCGCGCGGCAATGCAGGCTGCGCAGGCGTTCGCGAAGGACGTGGCGAAAAGCGTGCCGTCGATCCCGCATCTCGAGCGCTATCTGCCGGCCCCGACGCTGATCGCCGTGAAGTTCGAGCGGTGGAATGACGTGTCGAAGCTGCCGCCTCCGCCGCGCGAAACCGCGAGCCTTCGCGCGGTGTGGCATTTCGCGCAAGGGATGGCGCAGGCAGCGAAGGGCCGCTTGGCCGCCGCCGAGCGCGAGCGTGAGAACCTAGGCGCCTTGATCGACGCGATGCCCGATGGCGAATCGTGGGCGCGCAACGATGCGCGCGACGTGTTCCGTGTCGCTTCGGGGCTGCTCGACGGAAAGATCGCGCTGCTGCGCGACGATCCTGTCGTGGCCGCAGCCCGCTTCGAGGCCGCGGCGCGGGCGCAGGACGCGCTCGCCTACGACGAGCCGGCGCCGTGGATCATTCCGCCGCGCGAAGCATGGGGCGAGCTGTTGCTCGCGCAAGGCGACCGCGCTGGAGCAGAGCGCGTGCTGCGTGACGAGCAGCGGTTGCGACCGGGAAGCTTTCGGACGCTCGCGTTGCTGCGACGGCTCGGCCGATGAGCTTCAGCGGATGACGTTCGGCGGATGAAGTTCGGCAGATGACGTTCGTCGGATGACGTCGGCGCGATCAGGCGCCGGTTCTCTCCGCATTGGGAAAGAAGAGCTGCTCGCCGCCGATCCTGTACCCGGCGATCGTCCGCTGGCCATCGGGCGAGGCGATCCAGTCGACGAACGCCTGACCCAGCTGCTTCTTCACGCTCGGATGCTTCGCCGGATTGACGAGCATCACGCCGTACTGGTTGAAGAGTCGTCTGTCCCCCTCGACGACGATGCCGAGCTCGCGGCGGTTCCTGAACGCCAGCCACGTGCCGCGGTCCGACAGGACGTAGGCGTTCATCGACGACGCGCTGTTGAGCGCCGGACCCATGCCCTGGCCGGTGTCGCGGTACCACGGGCCTTTGGCGGAAGCGATGTCGATGCCGGCCGCCTTCCACAGCTCCAGCTCGGCCATGTGCGTGCCGCTCTTGTCGCCGCGCGACACGAACGGCGCCTGCGCTGCCCGGATCCTGCGCAGCGCCTCGACGATGTCCTTGCTGCCGCCGACCCTTGCCGGGTCGGTCTTCGGTCCGACGAGCACGAAGTCGTTGTACATGATCGGCAAGCGCTTCACGCCATGCCCTTCCGCGAGGAACTTCTCTTCCGCCGCGCGCGCGTGCACCAAAACCACATCGGCATCGCCGCGGCGACCGACATCGAGCGCCTGTCCGGTGCCGAGCGCGACGACCCGAACCCGGATGCCGGTCTTCTTCTCGAAGACCGGCAGGATGTGCTGGAAGAGTCCCGACTGCTCGGTCGACGTCGTCGAGGCGACGGTGATGAACCGATCCTGCGCGCTGACCGGAAAGGCGAGTGCGAAACTCGCAACCACCGTGAGAAGCCACCGGACGATTCCTCTTCCGTTCGCCGAATCGCGTCTGATATTATGAATGTGAATGCTAATAGTCAAAATGCCAACGCCGAGTGGATACGGGACAGACTCGCGTGATGATACTGATGGCGCTAGCGCGGCAAAATATGTGCAGGCATTCATATGAAACTGATCCCGGTCATTGACTGGAAGCTCGACGACGGGCGAGAGATGCAGCCGCTCGATGCGCGCCTGCTGCCGCTGCTGCAGGCGATCGGCGACCATCACTCGCTCGCGGCCGCGATCGTCGAATGTGGAATCTCCTATCGCGCAGGGTGGGGCGTGCTGCGCGACTACGAGCAACGGCTGGGCGCTCCGCTTGCCGATCTCGAGCGCGGGCGCGGCGCGACCCTCACACCGCTCGGCGAGAGCCTCCTGGCGGCGCGACGAAGCGTCGAGCGCAAGCTCGGGCCGGCTCTGCAAACGTCGTCGCTCGAGATCCCGACGGTGGCGGCGCAGCGGGCCGAGCCAGCGCTGCCGCCGATCAGGGTTGCGGCGAGTCACGATCTCGTGCTGGCTTCGCTCGAGCCGCTGCTGGCCCGGATCGCCCCGCGCGTAGCGCTGCAGATCGAATTCCAGGGGAGCCTGCGCGCGCTCGAAGCATTCGCCAAAGGCAATGTGGACCTTGCCGGATTTCATGTTCCGCTCGGCGACCGCGTGACGTGGGATCCGGCCGAATTCCGGCAATGGCTCGATTCGCGCACCGACCGGTTGATTCGCTGCATCGAGCGCGAGCAGGGTCTGATCGTGCTGAAGGGCAATCCGATGCGCGTGCGCGGGTTCCGCGACATCGCTGCCCACGCGCTGCGCTTCGTCAATCGGCAACGCGGTTCGGGCACGCGTATCCTGATCGATCGGCTGCTGGCGGACGAAGGCATCTCGCCGTCGGCGATCCACGGCTACTCGAACGAGGAATTCACGCATGCAGCGGTCGCGGCGACCGTCGCCTCGGGCGGCGCCGATGTCGGGTACGGCCTGCGCGCGGCGGGCGTCGAATTCGGGCTCGACTTCGTCCCGATACTGCGTGAACAGTACTACTTCGCCGTGCGCGCGCGGCAGATCCGCGAACCGGCGTTCGCGCAGCTCCTCGACGCGTTGCGCAGTGCCCGCTTCGCGCAGCATGTGCGGCGCTATGCAGGGTGCAGCGCGGCTGGCGCGGGATCGGTCGAGGCGGTCGGCGTCCTCGAGTCACGGTGACGGCATCGGCCCCTCGCGCGTGAAGCGCGGCCCGGGGCTGGGCACCGCCCGCGCCCCGGCGCAGCCCCTCGCGCGACGATGTGACAGGTTCTCGTGAAAGACGGGTTGCGATCGGCGCGACGAACGTCTAATTTCGGACTTCCAGGACGATCATCCGGCGGCGCGCTGGTGCGATTCGCGCACCAGCAGCGAGTCTGCCGGGCGCGAACTGCTCGAGGAGGACGACGATGCGCCGGTTAGCCCTTACGATCCTTGCGCCGCTGCTGCTGGCCGCGGCTCCCGTCTTCGCGCAACACGACCATGGCGCGGCGCCCGAGCGCAAGGCGACGCTGCTGCCCAACCTCGGCCGGCTGCACCATCCGGTGACGACGAAGAGCGCGCAGGCGCAGAAGTTCTTCGACCAGGGGCTGACGCTCGTCTACGCGTTCATGCATGAAGAAGCGGTGCGCTCGTTCCAGCGCGCCGCGGAGCTCGATCCGAAGCTCGCGATGGCGCACTGGGGCGTCGCCCTCGCGCTGGGGCCGAACTACAACATGGAGATGGAGACCGAGCAGGGCAAGAAGGCGCTCGCCGCGATCCGGCGGGCGCAGAGCCTCGCGAGCGGGGCGAGCGCAGCGGAGCAGGATTACATCGCGGCGCTCGCAAAGCGTTACACCGACGAGATCAACGTCGATCCGAAGCAGCCGAACCGCGACTACGCCGACGCGATGCGCGCGCTCGCGAAGAAGTATCCGAACGACCCCGACGCCGCGACGCTGTTCGCCGACGCGATGATGGTGCTGCGCCCCTGGCAGCTCTGGAGCAACGAAGGCAAGCCGGCCGAAGGCACCGACGAGATCGTCGCGACGCTCGAGCGCGTGCTCGCGAGCCATCCGGATCACGTCGGGGCGAACCACCTGTATATCCATGCGATCGAGGCGTCGCCGCAGCCGGACAAGGGCCTCGCCAGCGCGAAGCGGCTCGAGAAGCTCGTTCCGGCGGCGGGCCATCTCGTCCACATGCCGGCGCATATCTACGACCGGGTCGGCAACTACGACGGCGCGGTGCGCGCGAATGCCGTCGGCGCCGTCGCCGATCGCGCGTACATGCAGCGCTTTCCGGGTCAGGACATGTACCCGATGATGTACTACAGCCACAACCTGCACTTCCTCGCGATGGCCAACGCGACGCGCGGCCGTCACGGCGAGGCGATGGCCGCGGCGAGACGGCTCGTCGCGCACGTCTCGCCGGCTTTGAAGGACGTGCCGATGCTCGAGGGCTTCGTGCCGGCGCCGATGCTGATCGATGTCCGCTTCCGGAAGTGGGACGCCGTGCTCGCTGCAAAAGCGCCGCCCGAATCGCTGCCGGCGACTGCGGCGGTGCGTCACTTCGCGCGCGGGATGGCGTTCGCCGCGCGCGGCGACGTCGCCGCGGCGAAGGCCGAGCGCGAACAGCTCGGTGCCGACGTGGCCCGCATTCCGAAGGAGATCGTCTGGGGCAACAACAAGCCGGGCGACATCCTTGCCGTGGCTGGCGGCCTGCTCGATGCGGAGATCGCGCAGGCGGCGGGCGATGCGAAAGCGGCAATGGACGCCTATGCCGCAGCGGCGAAGAACGAAGACGCGCTCGCCTATGACGAACCCGCACCCTGGCCGTTGCCGGTGCGGGAGCGCTGGGGCTTGGCGCTGATCGCGAACGGTGATGCAGCGGACGCCGAGCGGGTCTTCCGCGACGAGCTCGCCCGTCATCCGAACAGCGGACGCGCGCTGTTCGGATTGGCGGCCGCGCTGAAGGGACAGGGGAAGCCGGCGGCGGAGACGGAGCGCGCGTTCAGCGCGGCGTGGCGCGGGGCGGATACGAAGCTGGCGGTGGAGCGGAAGCGTTAGGAAGCGGTATCAGGGTCGTGTTGCTTCGAATCAAATTCGAACACGCGTGCGCGTCGATGCTTTGGTTGCCGTGGAAGGATGAGGTATCAGACTCGCGTGGCTTTCGCGCCGCGAATCTGACACCTTGGTTACGCTTACATTTGCCGGAAGCGGTGCAGATAGGCGCGCGACACGTCGATCTTCTCGGGGTGATTGCGGAGCTGCAGCTCGCCGGCGTCCTTGCTCGTGCGCTCCATCCGCGCGATCTCGCGCACGTTGACGAGCGTGCCGCGGTGGACTTGCCAGAAGCGGGAAGGGTCGAGCGTCGTCGCGAGCTCGCGAATCGTCGTGCGGATCCATGCGTCGCCGTCGCGCCCCACGACGCGCGTGTACTTGTCGCCGGCCTGGAAGAAGTAGACGTCGTCGACGGCGATGAGACGCACGGTATCGCCGACGCCGGCGCGAATCCACGACAGGTACGACGAACCGGCACCCGACGCGCCGAGCCGCGACGCGAGCTGCTCGAGCAAACCCGCCAGCTCCGGCGGCGGCTCGCTGCGGGCACGCTGCAGCCGCGCGATCGTCGCCCGTAGTCGCTCGTCCGTGACGGGCTTCAGCAGATAGTCGACAGCACCGTGCTCGAACGCATCGACGGCGTAGTCGTCGTACGCCGTCACGAAAACGACGCGTGCCGCCTCGCCGATCGCGCGCGCAGCATCGATGCCGTTCATCACCGGCATCCGGATGTCGAGGAACGCGAAGTCGGGTCGATGCGCCGCGACCGCCTCGACGGCCGTCCGTCCGTTGGCCGCCGTCGCGCAGATCGACAGCTCGGGCCACAACGCCGCGAGCTTGCGCTGTAACGCCTCGACCAGCAGCGGCTCGTCGTCGGCAATGAGGGCGGTGGGCATGGCGAGGAATTTTACGACGACGCGATTTCGTGCAATCAGGAACGGGTGCGCGGGTCCGAAATGCTTTTTAGTTGACCACCGAGAGCACCGAGAACACCGAGGTCGTTGCGACGGCGTCCACGCTGTTCCCGGTGCTCTCGGCGCTCTCGGTACTCTCGGTGGTTAAAAATCTAACGCCATGCCAGCGGAACGCCCGCCATTCGCGAATATAAAATTCGTCAAGCCGGCGTCTCAACTCGCGACGCCGACGCTAAGCCGCCGGCAGCTCGATTCGTGCGACTACTCCGCGCGGGCGGTTCGCTTCGACGACAAGCCGCGCATCGCTGCCGTAAAGCGCCTGCAGGCGCTCGCGGATGTTCGAGAGGCCCGTGCCGCCTCGAGCCAGCGGATCGAGGTCGGCGCCCGTGTTCGCGACTTCGACGATGATCCGGTCGCCGCTGCGTCGGGCCGCGAGATGAATCGCGCCGCCGGCTTCCGCCGGTTCCAGGCCGTGCTTGATCGCGTTCTCGACGAGCGAGATCAGCATCATCGGCGGCATCGGCGTCGTCTCGAGGCCGGGCGGCAGCGAGAGATCGAAGGCGAGCCGCGGTCCCATCCGGACCTGCAGCACTTCCAGATAGGCTTGGGCGAGCGCGAACTCGCGGCCGATCGTCGTCGCGGCTTCGCGCATCTGCGGCAGGGCCGCACGCAGGTACGCGATCAGGCTCGTCAGCATCGACGAGGCGCGCGGCGGATCGGTATCGACCAGGTGCTGCACCGTCGCCAGCGTGTTGAACAGGAAGTGCGGTTCCACCTGCGCCTGCAGCGCCGCGAGCTGCGCCGAGAGCGCCTGTTTCTCGTAGCGCTGCCGCTCCGCTTCCGCGCGATGCGCTTCCATGGCGGCGCGCGCCTTCTGTTCGCGGTACATGAAGACGAGCAGGATCACGCCGCCGAAGCCGACACCGAGGCTCGTTGTGATCAGCACGCGCCACAGCGCCCCGTCGTGCTGCAGCATGCCGAGCACGCTGCGTCCCTTCACGACGGAGGTGAGCAGCGTGCCGAGCAGCGAGCCGATGACGACGGCGATCGCCATCCGGAGCTCGCGCGGCACGCGCAGGCGCAGGTTGCCGGCGATCGTCACGAGCAGCATGATCGAGAAGCCGACGCACAGCGCGCTGACCAGCAGGTCGAGATAGGTGTTGGAGAAGAACCGGACGATGACGGCCGCGACGCCGGCGGACAGCGCGACGGTCCACGCGACGCGGCGCCACGAGAGGCCGGCGAGCAGGGTGGGCATCGTGCGCGGTTGCGCGCCGGCCTGCGTCGGCGCGCTCACGGTATGCGGCTGTGCGCCGGCGTGGCGCCGCGCTCAATCATGATCGTGTCGCGCGGCCATGCCGTGACGGAGTCCCAGCCCGCCGGTGACGATGGGCGCGCTGTCGGCGCGGACGCGACGAGGCGGCTGCGGGCTCGTCACTCGCGCTGCGGCCGGTGCAGGCGCGGATGGCGCGCCCGCCGCGACGAAGTTGCGCCCGAGCGATGGCGATGGCGACGCCCAGCGCTTCGTGCGCAGGGCTTCGATGAACATGGCGACGTGGACCAGCACGATCGGCACGAGGATCACGACGGCGATGGCGAACGGAACGTAGCTGACGACGAACTCGGCAAGCATGAGGCTTCTCCTTCTTTGACGCCGTCACGATAGCAGCGGCGAAAGCGAGGTGAAGCGGGATGCGACGAGTCGCGCAAAGCGGAGGGTGGATTGCGCCACGCGAGGCCGAATCGCGCGGCCGAAACATCAACGGAACCTGAGCAGCAGCTTTCCGACGTGCGTGCCGGACTCCATCTTCCGATGCGCCGCGGCGGCCTCCTCGAACGAAAAGACCTCGTGGACCAGCACGCGCAAGCGGCCGTCGGCGAACATCGGCCACAGTTTCTCGCGCAATCCGTCGGCGATCCGCGCCTTCGCCGCGGCGGGCTGCGCGCGCAGCGTCGAGCCGGTCACCGTCAGGCGCCGCATCATGATCGGCATCAGGTCGAGGTCGGCGATCTTGCTGCCCTGCTGGAACGCGATCTGCACCAGACGTCCTTCGAGCGCGAGCAGCGCGAGGTTCTTCTTGAAGTACTCGCCGCCGACCATGTCGAGGATGACGTCGACCCCTTTCGGCGCGAGTTCCTTCGCGACGACGGCGAAGTCCTGCGCGCGGTAGTCGATCGTGTGGTCGGCGCCGACAGAGCGGGCGAACTCGGCTTTTTGCGGGCTGCCGACCGTCGCGATCACCGTCGCGCCCCCCGCCTTCGCAAGCTGGATCGCGGAATAGCCGATGCCACCGCTCCCGCCGTGGATCAGGATCGTCTCGCCCTTCGCGAGCCGGCCGCGATCGATCACGTTGCCGTAGACGGTGAAGAAATTCTCCGGAATGCCCGCGGCGCGCTCGAAATCGAACCCTGGAGGAATGGGCAGGCAGTGCGCGGCGGGCACGACGCAGTACTCGGCATAGCCGCCGCCGGGCGCGAGCGCGCAGACGGCGTCGCCCGCCTTCCATTGCGTGACGTCGGCGCCGACGGCTGCGACCGTTCCCGACACTTCGAGGCCGAGCACGGGCGATGCGCCGGGCGGCGGCGGATAGCGGCCCTTGCGCTGCGCGATGTCGGGGCCGTTGACCCCGGCGTAATGCACGGCAATCAGCACGTCGGCGGGGCCGGGAACCGGCAGCGGTGCTTCTTCGACGTGCAGCACGTCGGGATCGCCGCCCGCGCCATGGGCGATGAAGCGCATCGAATGGGGAGTCGTCATGGGATTCCTGCAGCGGTTGGTCGAACCGCTCGGGGTCAGGCGACGCGCCGATCGACCTCGAGCAAAGCCGCAGCATAATCCAGACGCTCGATCGCCTCAGCGACGAAAGCGACCCAGGCCGGCTCCACGCCGGCGAGCGCCGCGCGCACCTCGACCAGTGCCTGCTCGGCGCGCGTATCGCTCTCGCGCAGGCGGGAAGCGAGCGTGCGCAGCGCGGCGATCGCGCTCGTGGGCAACGTGTCGCGCCCCGGCGCCTCCTGCTGTGCCGGCTCGGCCGCGGTGGTGCCGGCCGCGCGCGCGGCGTTGCTGCCCTCGACGCCCGAGAGGGTTTCCGG
>Ga0070670_100005770_pt1 | contig 10460 bp, 10 predicted proteins | sample KBSS63metaG_FD_64665 | JGI IMG/M metagenome (GOLD analysis project Ga0070670, IMG submission 64665) | Switchgrass rhizosphere microbial communities from Kellogg Biological Station, Michigan, USA - KBS S6-3 metaG | ecosystem: Host-associated > Plants > Roots > Rhizosphere > Soil ... | reverse complement strand
GATCGTCACGTTCGCGGACAAATCGCCGGTGCCGGTCTCGATCGCTCACACCGACAGCAACTGGGCGCTGTTTCACCTCATCGACAACGCCACACAGGTGCAGGTCGAGAGCGAGACGCGTCACGTCGTCACCTTCTCGAAGAACGGGGTGTCGGCCCGCCTGCGGTTCGAGTTCGACTCGAACCGGAATCCGTTCTACAAACGCGACGCATTACAGCAGTTCCGCTGCGGGGCCTGACGCCGGTGCGCAACGATCCGATCGCCGTCGGCTTTTACGGAAAGCTTCCCAGTCACGGCGACTTTCTGCGCCGCCGCACGTCGGACGCGTTCATGGACGCGTGGGATGCCTGGCTGCAGGAGGCGATCAGCGTGAGCCGCGGCGCGCTTGGCGACCGCTGGCTCGAGGTGTACCTCACCAGTCCGGTGTGGCGGTTTGCCGGAGCGCCCGGCGTCTGCGGCCCCGCCGCGATTGCCGGCGTGATGGTGCCGAGCGTCGATCGGGTCGGGCGCTACTTCCCGCTGACCATCGTGGGCGAGCTGCCTGGCCACGTCAATCCGCTGGAGATTGCGATCGCCGCCGATGCCTATTATCAGCGCGCCGAGCAGGTCGCGATCGAGACGCTCGAAGCCGAAGAGATCGACTTCAACGCTTTCGATCACAACGTCGATGCGCTCAGAGATCTGCTCGAGCCGTTGTGTGCACCGGGATCGGTCACGCTCGATCGGCTGCCGCAGGATGCGCTCGATGCCGGCCTGACCGGCCTGCAGTTCTCCATTCCGTCGGCGCCGCAGCTCGGGTCGGCGCTCCTCCAGATGCTCGCGCATCATCTCGCCGGCGCCTATGAGCCGCTGATGCTGTGGTGGACCGATGGATCGGCGGCGGTGCAGCCCGAAGGCGTGGTGTCGCAGGGACTGCCGCACCCCGATTCGTTCGCCGCCATGCTCGACGGGTCGCGCGCCGAGCGGCACTGGGCGTGGGTGCCGGCGCAGATCGCGGCGATCGATCCGAGCGACACCGTGATTCCCGAGAGCCCGCCGCTCCAGTACCGTTCGGCCGCGCGGTCGCATGTCGGGAAGGTGCGGAGCATCAATCAGGACTCGTACATCGAACGTACCGAGGTCGGGATCTGGGTCGTGGCCGACGGTCTCGGCGGCCACAGCGACGGCGAGGTGGCCAGTCGCATGGTCTGCGACGGATTCGCCGACCTCACTCCCACTTCCACCTTCGAAGAATTGATCGAGGCGGCATCCGAACGGGTGCAGCTGGTGAACGAGGAGCTCAATCGCGTCGCGGAGCGATCGCTGCTCGGGGTCCGCTGCGGCAGCACCGTCGTCGCGCTGCTTGCGCGCGGCGCCCGGCTGGCGGTGCTCTCGGCAGGCGACAGCCGTGTCTATCGCTGGCGGAATGCGCAGCTGGAGCAGTTGACACAGGATCACAGCCTGGCCGCAGAGGAAGGCGCGGAGGGAGCGGAATCGAATGTCGTCACCCGCGCGGTCGGGGGCGAAGCGACTCTGCTGCTCGATGTCGTGCGCGAGCAGGGGCGGGCCGGCGATCGATACCTGCTCTGTTCGGACGGTCTCACGCGCGTCCTGCCTGTGGCGGAGATCGAACGCTGGCTGAAGCAGGCGGAGCCCGAAGCCGTGGCTGAAGGGCTCGTCGCCGCGACGCTGGAGGCCGGCGCTCCGGACAATGTCACCGTGCTCGTGGTCGATGCCGCGGCGCAGTAATTCCGCAGCTACGGCGACTTTTGACTTTTGAGGGAACGCCGATAGAATTCCCCCCGTCCCGCTGCCCAGAACAGTTCGCGTCACGTCCGATCCCGACCCGGCCACTACGGGATCCCTCTCGGCGCAAAGGCTTCGGCGCGTGGGAATCCGGTGGCCGCTGTCCCGCTGGCCGACGCGTCTCTCGCCGTAGGGCGGCAGGCACGGGAGCTCGGAGATGGCAACGGAGCGGCGCAGGCCGTTGACGTATGAGTGCTCGATGGGACCGACAGGAGCTGCTGCAGCCGATCACTGCGGACGCACCCTGCGGTGACAACCTCGACGACACGGCGCTGCTGGCGCCGATCGAGGCCTCTCGCCTGTTCGGCCGGGTGCGCCCGTTCGATGCGCCGCCCGATCAGGATGATCGCTGGAAGCCGCCCGACTGGGACGAGTTCCGCTCGCTGACGCTGGAGGCACTCAGCCGCAGCCGGGACCTGCGTGTGCTCGTCAACTTTGGCGTGGCGCTGCTGCGAACGGACGGGATTCCGGCCTTCCTGCAGACGCTGCCGATTGCCGCACACTGGCTCGAGTCGTATTGGGCGGACACCTTTCCCCGTCTCGATGAGGGCGACGCGACGCTGCGTCGCAATGCGATCAACTGTTTCGCGGACAGCATGGCGGTACTCGACGGCCTGCGGCGTCTGCCCCTCGTCAGCAGTCGTCAACACGGCGTAATCAGTCTTCGCGACATCGATATCGCCACCGGACAGCAGGCGCCCCGGGACGGCGAGGCCCGCCGAGAGGAAGCCCAGATCAATGCCGCGTTCGCGTCGCTGCCGCTCGACGAGTTGACGGCGTTCCAGGAGACGGTCTCGGGCGCGCTCGCGGCGCTGCGCCAGATCGACGTGGCGATGGGAACGCAGGCCGGCCCTGACGCCGTCCCGGCGCTCGACCAGCTGAGCGGCGGCATCGGCCGCATCGACCGGGTGCTGCGCGCGCAGTTGTCGGCGCGGGTTGCTCCGGCCGGCGACGCGGCCGCCGCTGGTGCGAGTGCGGGCGTCGTCGCCGGCGAGTCCGGCACGGTGGCGGTCGGTGCCATTCGATCGCGCGACGATGCGATCCGCGCGCTCGACTCGGTGGCGGAGTACTTCCGGCGGAACGAGCCGTCGAGTCCGATTCCGCTGTTCGTCGAGCGGGCCAAGCGGCTGGTGTCGAAGAGCTTCCTCGAGGTGCTCGCCGACGTGGTCCCCGACGCCGTCCCGCAGGTGCGGGCGGTGGGCGGAATACCTGAAGGTCAGTAGGAGGTGTGTCGTGGCGAAAGCGAGCAGTCAGAAATTCATCGGCCGTAACCGTGCGCCCCGGGTACAGATCGAGTACGACGTGGAGCTGTACGGAGCTGAGAAGAAGATTCAGCTGCCGTTCGTGATGGGCGTGCTCGCCGATCTCTCGGGTAAGCCGGCGGACCCGCTGGCGCCGGTCGCGGATCGCAAGTTCCTCGAGATCGACGTCGACAACTTCGACAGCCGGATGAAGGCGCTCAAACCGCGTGTCGCCTTCCAGGTCCCCAACACCTTGACCGGCGAAGGCAACATGAGCGTCGAGCTCACCTTCGACAGCATGGACGACTTCACGCCCGCGGCAGTGGCGCGCAAGGTCGACGCGCTCGGCAAGCTCCTCGAAACGCGCGAGCAGCTCGCCAATCTGATCACCTACATGGACGGCAAGAGCGGCGCCGAGGAGCTGGTGAGCAAACTGCTCAACGACCCAGCGCTGCTCCAGACGCTCGCGACGACGAAGAAAGATGAGCCAGCCTCCTAGGCTGGTGCCCCACGACTGGAACATGAGCGGAGACAAGTGTCATGGCTGACCCGAAGGCACAACAGGACGCGCAGTCGATCGGCACGATAGAAGCCACGGAGTTCGACTCGCTGCTGAAGAAGGAATTCAAGCCGAAGACCGACGAAGCGAAGGAGGCCGTCGAGCGCGCGGTGCGGACGCTCGCCGAACAGGCCTTGTCGCAGACCTCGCTCATCAGCCCGGATGTGACGAAGTCGATCGAGGCGATCATCGCGCAGATCGACAAGAAGCTGACCGAGCAGATCAATCTGATCCTCCACCACGCCGATTTCCAGAAGCTGGAAGGCGCCTGGCGCGGTCTCCACTATCTCGTCAACAACACCGAGACCGACGAGATGCTGAAGATCCGCTTCATGGACATCAGCAAGCAGGAGCTGGGCAAGACGCTGAAGCGCTACAAGGGCACGGCGTGGGATCAGAGCCCGATCTTCAAGAAGGTCTACGAGGCCGAGTACGGCCAATTCGGTGGCGAGCCGTTCGGCTGCCTCGTCGGCGACTACCACTTCGATCAGACGGCACCCGACGTCGAGCTGCTCGGTGAGATGGCGCAGGTCGCCGCCGCGGCCCACGCGCCGTTCATCACCGGCGCGTCGCCGACGGTGATGCAGATGGACAGCTGGCAGGAGCTGGCCAATCCGCGCGACCTCACCAAGATCTTCACCACGCCTGAATATGCGTCATGGCGATCGCTGCGCGAGTCCGACGACGCCCGCTATCTCGGGCTGGCGATGCCGCGGTATCTCTCGCGCCTGCCCTACGGCGCGAAGACGAATCCGGTCGACGAGTTCGCCTTCGAGGAGGACACCGGCGCCGCGGATCACAGCAAGTACACCTGGGCGAACGCCGCCTATGCCATGGCGGTCAACATCAACCGTTCGTTCAAGCTCTATGGCTGGTGCTCGCGCATCCGCGGCATCGAGTCCGGCGGCTCGGTCGAAGGGCTGCCGACGCACACGTTCCCGACCGACGACGGCGGCGTCGACATGAAGTGTCCGACCGAGATCGCCATCAGCGACCGCCGCGAGGCGGAGCTGGCAAAGAACGGCTTCATGCCGCTCGTCCATCGCAAGAACTCCGACTTCGCCGCCTTCATCGGCGCGCAGTCGCTGCAGAAGCCGTTCGAGTACGACGATCCGGACGCGACCGCCAATGCGAACCTCGCAGCGCGGCTCCCCTACCTCTTCGCCTGCTGCCGCTTCGCGCACTACCTGAAATGCATCGTCCGCGACAAGATCGGATCCTTCAAGGAGAAGGACGACATGCAGCGCTGGCTGCAGAACTGGATCATGAACTACGTCGACGGTGATCCGGCGCACTCGTCCGAGTCGACGAAAGCACAGAAGCCGCTCGCGGCGGCCGAAGTGCAGGTGGCCGAAGTGGAAGGCAACCCAGGGTACTACTCGGCGAAGTTCTTCCTGCGTCCGCACTACCAGCTGGAAGGGCTCACCGTCTCGCTGCGGCTGGTGTCCAAGCTGCCATCCGCCAAGGCGAGCTGAGATCGGAACGGGACCACAACGGGTGTATCGCACGCGACGCAAGGAGTGACGTAAATGGCTTCAGACATCTTCGCGAAGATCGGCGACATCAAGGGCGAGTCACTGGACGACAAGCACAAGGGCGAAATCGAAGTCCTGTCCTGGTCATGGGGTGCCACCCAGACCGGCAGCATGGGCACCGGAAGCGGCGGCGGAACGGGCAAGGTCGCGTTCCAGGACTTCAGCTTCACCCATCATCTCGACAAGGCGTCACCGGTCCTGATGCAGGCGTGCGCGGGTGGCGACCATATCAAGGAAGCCACGATCGTGCAGCGCAAGGCGGGCAAGGGACAGCAGGAGTTCCTCATCATCAAGATGAGCGACGTGCTCATCACCAGTGTGCAGGCGTCCGGTCACGATCAGAACGCGCCGGCCGAGCAGGTCAGCCTCCAGGCGACGAAGATCGATGTCGAGTACAAGCCGCAGAAGCCTGATGGTTCGCTCGAGGCTGGCGTCCACTTCAAGTACGACATCAAGGCGAACAAGGCCGGGTAATGGGCGTTCCGCTCGGTGCCGGTTCGGCAGGCGACATGTTCCTCCTGATCAAGGGGGCGAAAGCCGGACTGATCAAGGGGGAATCGCAGGACGACGTCCACGCCGGCGAGATCGACGTCGTCAGCTGGTCGTGGGGTCTCGAAGCGGCCCCCGTCTACATGGGGGGCGGCCAGCGCAAAGCCAACGCACGCGAGCTGAAGATCATCAAGCGGGTCGACACCGCCTCGACGGCGCTGATGGCCGCGCTGCGCCACAACGAGCTGATCACCAAGGCCGTTCTCACGGTGAGGAAAGCAGGCAAGACGCCACTCGAATACCTCATCATCACCATCGAGAACGGCCGCGTCACCGAGGTGGCGCTGAACAGCGAGCTCGACGGACCGCTCCTGAGCGAACAGGTGCGGTTCTCGTTCAACAAGATCACGGTGGAGTACAAGGGGCAGGGCAAGGACGGCCAGTCGCTCGGCGCCCGGACCTTCAGCGATCAATTCGGCGAGTAGTCAGGCGACGCGCGAGGAAACACCTCGTGCCAGTGCGGGGCGAACGCTCCGCCATCCGCATCGCGGAGAGGGACGACCGATGACGGTGGGCAGCGAGGCCGAAGCGACACTGAAGGCTGGCGATCCCTCGGCCGCGCTGCAGCAGCTGCAGGAGGCCGTGCGCGCGCACCCGGCCGATGCCAAGCTGCGCGTATTCCTCTTCCAGCTCCTCTGCGTGCTCGGGCAATGGGAGCGCGCCCTCAACCAGCTCAAGGTGGCCTCCAGTCTCGACGCCAGCGCGCTTCCGATGGCGCAGACCTACGGCGAAGCGGTGCGTTGCGAGGCAATCCGCCGCCAGGTCTTCGCCGGGAAGACTTCGCCGATGATTTTCGGCGAGCCGGAGCAGTGGCTGGCGCTGCTCATCGAATCGCTCCTCGTCGACGGGCGCGGGAACGGCGCCCAGTCGGAGTCGCTGCGGCTGCGCGCCTTCGACGAGGCCGAGGCGTCGTCGGGAAGCGTCGACGGACGGCCGTTCGAGTGGCTGAGCGACGCCGACTCGCGTCTCGGGCCGGTGCTCGAGGCGGTCATCAACGCGCGCTACTACTGGGTGCCGTACGCCCGCCTCGCGAAAGTGACGATCGAGGCGCCGACCGATCTGCGTGACGTGGTGTGGATGCCGGCGCACCTCGAGTTCGAGAACGGCGGCGAGTCGGTGGCGCTCATTCCGACGCGCTATCCCGGATCCGAGAAGTCGGAGGACGGCGCGATTCTGCTCTCGCGCAAGACGACGTGGGACGAGGTGATGCCCGGCCGCCATCACGGGCTCGGTCAGCGGCTCCTGGCCACCGACGCGGGCGACCTGCCATTGATGGACGTGCGCGAGATCGTGTTCGCGGCGGCCTCCGCTGCCGGCGGCGAGCATGGCTGAGACGCCGCCCGCCCAGGATCGGCTGCAGCCGGCGCTGCTCGATCGCCTGACCGACGAGGAGCCGGACAAGCGGCTCGAGCCGCGCGAGCGTCGTGTGCTGTCGCGCGCCCGTCTGCGCCAGGCGGTGCTCCGCGATCTCGCCTGGCTGTTCAATACGACGCGCCTCGAGTCCGACACCGATCTGTCGCGGGTGCCCTACGCGCGCCGATCGGTGATCAATTTCGGCTTGCCGTCGCTCTCGGGAAAGCCGGCCTCCTCGCTCGACATCACCGATCTCGAACGCGGGATCCGTCAGGCGATTCTCGACTTCGAGCCGCGCATTGCCCCCGACAGCCTCCAGGTCCGCGCCATTGTCGAATCGCGGAGCCTCGATCATCACAACGTCATCGGGGTCGAGATCCACGGACAGCTGTGGGCGCAGCCGGTGCCGCTGGAGCTGCTGCTCCGGACCGAAATCGATCTCGAGACCGGCAAGGTACAGATCGCGGATCTCGCGTCGCGGGCCTCCTGATGGATCCGCGCCTGCTGCAGTATTACAACCTCGAGCTGCAGCATCTGCGCGAGATGGGCGCGGAGTTCGCGCAGCAGTTCCCGAAGGTCGCCGCGCGCCTGAGCATGAACGGCCTCGAGGTCGCCGATCCCTACGTCGAGCGGCTGCTCGAAGGGGTGGCGTTCATGGCCTCGCGCGTTCAGCTCAAGCTGGATGCCGAGTTCCCGCGGTTCACGCAGGCGCTGCTCGAAACGATATATCCGCACTACCTCGCGCCGACACCGTCGATGCTCGTGGCGCAGCTGCGGCCGGACTTCAACGAGCCGAACCTGGCACGCGGTTTCACCGTGCCGCGCGGCAGCACGATGTCGGGGATCCCTGCCGGTGAGGATTCCATCGCGTGCGAGTTCCGCACGGCGCAGGACGTCCGCCTCTGGCCGGTTCGCGTAGCGTCCGCCACCTACTTTTCCTTTGCGCCCGATCTCCCGCTGAACGCACTCCGGGTGGCGCAGCGCATCAAAGGCGGCCTGCGCATCCGGCTCGACGCGACCGCCGGCCTCAAGTTCTCGGAGATGTCGATCGATCGGCTGCCGTTCTTCCTGTCGGGCAGGACGGATGTGGCGAATCGCCTCTACGAGCTGTGCCTGTCGAGCGCGCTCGGTGTGCTCGTCATGCGCGGGAAGGGCGCGTCGCGGGCGTACGAGTACCTGCCGGCCGCGTCGATCCAGCCGGCCGGTTTCAGCGATGACCAGGCGCTGCTGCCGGTCTCGCGGCGGTCGTTTGCGGGCTATCGCCTGCTGCAGGAGTACTTCTCGTTTCCCGACCGCTTCCGTTTCTTCGCCGCGACGGATCTCGAGCCGGCCCTCCGGCGCGTGGACGACGAGGCGCTCGAGCTGGTGATTCTGCTCGGCCGGGGCGACGCCTCGCTCGAGAGCGTCGTCGATGCGTCGAACGTCTCGCTGTTCTGCACGCCCGCGATCAACCTCTTTCCGAAGCGCGCGGATCGCATCCACGTCTCCGACAGCACCCACGAGCATCATGTGGTGCCCGACCGCACGCGGCCGCTCGATTTCGAGGTCTACGAAGTCACCGACGTCGTCGGCCATTCGACCGGGGCGGAGGGCGAGACGCCGTTCCGTCCGTTCTATGCCGCTGACGCGCGCGATGAAGGACAGCCGTCGGCGTACTTCACGACCCGGCGCGAGCCGCGGCTGATGAGCGCCTCGCAGAAGCAGCGCGGGACCCGTTCGAGCTACATCGGCACCGAGGTGTTCCTGTCGCTCGTCGATCCGAACGAAGCGCCCTACAGCGCCGACCTGCGGCAGCTGTCGGTGCGCACGTTGTGCACGAACCGCGATCTCGTCCTGCATATGCCGGTGGGCATCGGCGCCAGCGATCTCACGCTCGAGCTCGCGGGACCGGTGTCCGGCATCTCCGTGATCAGCGGACCAAGCCGGCCGTACGCGCCGCTGGCCGATGGCGCCATCGCCTGGCGCGCCATCAGCCATCTGTCGCTCAATTACCTGTCGCTGGTGAATGCACCGGGCCACGAGGGTGCGCGCGCATTGCGCGATCTGCTCGAGCTCTATGTTCCGGGGAGCGATCCGAGCGCGCGACGGCAAATCGAAGGGCTACGCAGCGTGCAGGCGCGGCCGGTGGTGCGCCGGCTGCCGCCCGAGAGCGGCGCGATGCGGCCGGGTACCCAGGCGATGCGATCGACGCTCGCGTTCGGGAGGGGCGTCGAGATCGCCATGGAAGTCGACGAGCTCGCCTTCGAAGGCGGAAGCGCGTTTCTGCTCGCTGGTGTGCTCGACCGCTTTCTTTCGAGATACGCGTCGCTCAACACGTTCACCGAAACCGTTCTTCGATCGTCGACACGGGGAGAAATCTACCGATGGCTGCCGCAGTGGGGCGCGAGACCGACGCTGTAGCGTTCTTCGCCGCGCTGGCGGAGTCGCCCTATCAGTACGACTTCTATCAGACGCTCCGGCGCATCGAGTGCCTCCACGCCTCGCGGCCGCGCTGGGGACGTGCGCTGCGTCCAGTCGACGAACCGATCCGTCTCGGCCAGGAGCCGGACCTCTCGTTTGCGCCGGCGCCGCTCGCGTCGTTCGAAACGTCACCGTCCGGTCCGCCATGGCTCCACGTGCGGCTGTTCGGGCTGCTCGGGCCCAACGGTCCGCTGCCGCTTCACCTCACCGAGTACGCGCGCGAGCGGTGGCGGCACGCGGGCGACCGCACGCTCACCCGCTTTCTCGATCTGCTGCATCACCGCTTCCTGGCCCTGTTCTATCGAGCCTGGGCACAGGCGCAGCCGCATGTGCAGCACGATCGGCCAGGCGAGGATCGCTACGCGGCGTATGTCGGTTCGTTCTTCGGGGTGTCTACGCCAGCGTTCCGCGAGCGGGATGCGATTCCGGATCTCGCCAAGTTCTTTCATGCCGGCGCGCTCGTGCGGCAGGTGCGCAACGCGGACGGCCTTGCGGCGATCCTCGAGGAGTTCTTTCGCGTGCCGGTCTGGATCCAGGAGTTCGTCGGTGGCTGGCTCCAGTTCGGCGACCGCGAGCGGACCGCGTTGCAGCGTGAGGGTGCGGTGCTCGGCGGCGGCGCGGTGCTCGGTCGTGGCGCGTGGGACCGCCAGCACAAGTTCCGCCTGCATCTCGGCCCGCTGACGATGGCCGAGTACGACAGCTTCCTGCCCGGCGGGCGGCTGCTGGCGCGCCTCGCCGACTGGGTGCGGCTGTACGTCGGCTACGAGCTCGCGTGGGACGTGCGGCTTGTCTTGAAGCACGACGCGGTGCCGCTGCTCCGGCTCGGGCGCGGCGCGCGCCTCGGCTGGACGACCTGGCTCGGTGTCCGAAAGCGCGGGAGCGATGCGGACGACTTGTGCCTCGACGTGGAGGCCTTCACGGCTGGCGGGTCGTGATGGCGCTCGCCACGCCTGGAGGCACCGAGAGATTCACACAGAG
>Ga0070670_100005768_pt1 | contig 10464 bp, 9 predicted proteins | sample KBSS63metaG_FD_64665 | JGI IMG/M metagenome (GOLD analysis project Ga0070670, IMG submission 64665) | Switchgrass rhizosphere microbial communities from Kellogg Biological Station, Michigan, USA - KBS S6-3 metaG | ecosystem: Host-associated > Plants > Roots > Rhizosphere > Soil ... | reverse complement strand
ACTGATGTCCTGGTCGGCGTATCGCATCTGGAAGAAGCCCGATTCACCAGGGCGAACGCGAGCGCTGCAGATCTGGACGACCCAGCTCGCGCTCAACGGGATGTGGTCGCCGCTGTTCTTCGGGCGCCACGCGCCGCGCGCGGCGCTGGTCGACCTGGGAGCCATGTGGCTGACCATCGCGGCGTATATGCGCGAGGCCGCTGGACTGGATCGGCTCGCCGCCGCGTTGATGGCGCCTTATCTCGGTTGGGTGACCTTCGCGGGCGCGCTGAACGCTGGGATCGTCCGGCGCAACCCGAGATAGCCGGAACCGCCGTCAGTTTGCCGGTGGCAGCAAGACGGTGTCGATGACGTGGATGACGCCGTTGGAGGCGTCCACGTCGACGGCGGTCACGGTGGCGTCGTTGACCTTGACCGTGGATCCCGTGACGGTGATCGCCACGTCGCTGCCCTGCAGCGTGGTAGCGCTGGTCAGTGTCACCACCTGCGCCGATTTCACCTCGCCGGCGACGACGTGATACTTCAGGACCGCCTGCAGCATCGCCTTGTTCTCGGGTAGCAGCAGCATGTCGACCGTCCCCGCCGGCAGCTTGGCGAAGGCGGCGTCAGTCGGCGCGAACACGGTGAACGGACCCGGCGACTTCAACGTCGCCGCCAGGTCCGCCGCCGTCACGGCCGCCACCAGCGTCCCGAACGTGCCCGCCGCGTTGGCCGTGACGACGATGTCCTGTGGCATCTCGCCGTCTGCATCGTCGCTGTCACAACCCGCTACCGTTCCCAGGACCAAACAGAACGAACCCATCAACGTGATCACCCTCTGTCTCACTACGATTGGCATGTCGAGCCTCCTGCCCGACTGAACGCAGCGCGCGCGGGTTTGGTTACACGCAAGCCACAGCGGGCGCGCGCGCCGATGGGCGGTCATCCTCTGGAGATGTACGTCCTTGCCCGCGAGCAACTGGTCCCGCGTTCCCGCGAAGAGCTGTTCCCCTTCTTCGCTGACGCCCGCAATCTGGCCCGCATCACCCCCGCCGCGCTCGGGTTCCGGATCCTGAACGACGGCCCGATCGAGATGCGAGCAGGCGCGACCATCGACTATCGGATCAAGATCGCCGCGCTACCCATCCGCTGGCGTACGGTGATCGAGCTCTGGGAGCCTCCTGTCCGTTTCGTCGACGTGCAGGCCAAGGGCCCGTACGCTCTGTGGCGTCATACGCACATCTTCGAGGCGGTCCCCGCGGGGACAGTGATGCGCGATCGGGTGGAATACGCCCTTCCCTTCGGTCCTGTCGGCCGCCTGGTCCACCGCCTCATCGTCGCCCGGCAACTGGAAACCATCTTCGCCTTCCGCGAACAAATCATCCGGTCGCTGTTCCCGCCACCCACTCCCTAGCGCACATAGCGCCCGGCTATCACTGTCGTAGTGAGGCGGTGTTAGCGCCTGTGTGTCGATGCGCGCAGGCTGACCTCCAGACGCAATAACAACCTGGAGGAACACCATGTACAGAAGCCCGAGTCATCTGCCTGAACCGGCGCGAGCCAAGGTCGCCGACGCGCTCAATGCCCGCCTCGCTGACGGGCTGGATCTGCACAGCCAGATCAAGGTCGCGCACTGGAACATCAAGGGCCCGCAATTCGCGGCGCTACATCCACTGTTCGAGACGTTCGCGGTCAGCCTGGCGGCGCACAACGACTCCATCGCCGAACGCGCGGTCACGCTCGGTGCCAGGGCGTACGGCACTGCGCGCCACGTAGCCAAGACGTCAACGCTTCCGGAATATCCGCGCGATGCCGTGCGCGACTTGGAGCATGTCGGCCTGCTGGCCGACCGGATCGAGCAATACCTCGAGGGGGCGCGGCAGGCGCGCGCAGGCGTCGACGAGCTGGGCGACACCGACACGGTCGACCTGCTGACCGGGATCATCACCGAGTTCGAAAAGCACGCCTGGTTCCTGCGCGCCTCTTTGGAAGCGTAACTCTCGATTACAATGCCGCCATGTCGTCGAGCGATGGCGGCGCGTGGATGCTGTGCAGCGCGTGCCGGAAGCAGATCGGGTTCCGAACGATTCACTGGGTCTGCAGCGTGTCGACCTGCAATCGCAGCCGCACGCGCCTGGTGTTCTGTTCGGTGGCTTGCTGGGACTCGCACCTGGCGACGCTTCGTCACCGCGAAGCGTGGGCGGTCGAGGCGACGTCCCCCAGCCGCGAGGAGCACGCGCGCCTAGAAACGGAAGCGGAGCTCGGCTCTGCGCCGTCGCCTTCATCGCCGTCCGCACCTCTGGTCCGACCGGCGGCGCCGCCCCGCGCCGCGCCGCAGATGGCGGCGTCTGCGCCCGCGCCGTCCGTCACCGCGCACGCAGGCGGGCCCGCCCTGTCGAGCGGCTACGCGCACGATGACGTGCTGGTCGTCGTATCGAAGGTGAAGAAGTACATTCGCGACCGTTCCGGCATGAACACCTCCGACGCGGTCGCCGACGCGCTGGGGGACCACGTACGCAGCGTTTGCGACGAAGCGATCCGCACCGCCGCCCGGGACGGCCGCAAGACCGTGCTCGATCGCGACGTGCCCAAGATTCGCCGCTGACGGCAAGCCCCGTGCCGACCCGTAGGGATCGTCTATCGGGCATTGACGGATCCCGTGCGCTCCTCAGATTCGAAGGGGGGTAGTTGGAGAGGTCGAGGTTGGGGAGCAAGCGGACGCGCGCCGGCGCCGCGTCGTTCACGGGCTGGACGGACGATCGTACCGCGGTCGAGTTGGCGGGGACGCCGGCTCCTCAACAACGCACGCAGCAAGGCAAACAAGGGGGTGGGGATGAAACGTTGGATGGGTGTATTGCTGGCAGCACTGGTTCCCGTGTCGATCTGCACGTTCACTGTCAGTGGTTGTGGCGACGCGACCACGGCCGACGACGACGGGGTGGCTTCGGAGTCCGATGTTCTGTGGCGCCGTCGCGGTGTTCCGCGCACGCCGCCGCCACCGCCGCCGCCCACGACGGGCGGAACGGTCGACGCCGGGACCGGCGGCGCACGTCCCGGCTCGGACGTCGGGTGTGAAGTCTGCATCGAGGCAAAAGCATGCTGCCAAGCGGTCAACGGCGGCGCGTGCTCCTTCGACGCAGACACGTGTGCGGCGTACACGAACGAAGTCGCCCGTGAGGCGTACATCGGCGCGTGCAAGACCCAGAAGGCGGTAACCCAGTTCGCCTGGCAACAAGCCGGACGCACCGCACCGCCGTCCTGTTACTGAGCACCATCGGCGCCTTCCGCCCGGAACGCCGCACGCGCTCGCTGCCGAGCGAGCCTGCGGTCCACCTGGCGGAGGGCGTCTTCGCTAGGCGAACTGCGCGGGCGAGGTCGACCGCCGTCGACAGTCACGATCGAGTAGCGCGCGCACGCGCCGCGTGTGAGGGTGAGCGCGGCTTGGACGCAAGCACGCGTGTTACGGTGGCCGGGTTGATCGTGATGACAAGCGTCGCGTGCGCCGCGATCGGCGGCGGGTCGCGCGGCGGCACAGACGCAGCCCGCTGGGTCGGCACCTGGGCGTGCGGGCCGCAGCTCACCGAACCGGGCAACAACCCGCCGCCGCCAGGCCTCGGCGATAACACGCTTCGCCAGATCGTCTACCCATCGATCGGCGGCCGCCGTCTGCGCGTCCGCCTGTCCAACGAATTCGGCGACGGGCCGGTGACCATGCGCGCCGTGCACGTGGCGACATCGACGGGCGGTGACGCCATCGACGCGGGCACCGATCGGGCGGTTGCATTTTCGGGCACGGGCTCGGTGACGATTCCAGCCGGGCAAGCGGCGTGGTCCGACCCGTTCGACTTCGCGCTGGCGCCGCAGACGAGGCTTGCAGTGACGATCGGCTTCGCTGGCGTGCCCGCGGGCGTCACGGGCCATCCCGGCTCGCGGACGACGTCGTACCTCGTGGCTGGCAATGCCGTCTCGGCGCCGAGCCTGCCCGGCGCGGCGACCATCGACCACTGGTACTACATCGCCGGCGTCGACGTGATCGCCGACGCTGGCACCGCCGCGCTGGTGACGCTGGGCGATTCGCTGACCGACGGCCGCGGCTCGACGACCAACGGCAACGACCGCTGGCCGGACAACCTGTCGCGCCGCCTGCGGGCAAACCCGCCGACCGCCAAGGTCGCGGTGCTCAACCTGGGGATCGGCGGCAATGCCGTCGTGTCGGGCGGCCTCGGGCCCACGGCGACGCAGCGGTTCACGCGCGACGTCCTCGGACAAAGCGGCGCGCGCTGGCTGATCGTCTTCGAAGGCGTCAACGACATCTGTCGCGCCGGCGACGGGCGCCAGGCCGCGCACGAGCTGATCGCGGCGTACGGCCAGCTCACCGACATGGCGCACGCGCGCGGCATCCGCGTCTACGGCGCCACGCTGACGCCGATCGGCGGGTCACACTACGACAGCGCGGAGCACGAGGCGGCTCGCCAGACGGTCAACGCCTGGATCCGCACCAGTCGCCGCTTCGACGCCGTCATCGACCTGGACGCCGCGGTCGGCGACCCCGCCAAGCCCGCAACCTTGCTCGCCGCCTACGACAGCGGCGATCATTTGCACCTCAACGCCGCCGGCTACCGAAAGGCGGCCGACGCGATCGATCTCGCGCTGTTCGTTGAGTAGGCGCTTCGTCGCGGGCTACGGCACTCCGGGAAGCGTCGGCGCTTCGGTCAGCTCGCTCGGAAGATCCTCTCCGGTGAGAGTCCCCAGAAACGCCACCAGCTGGTCGATCTCCATGGACGTGAGCCCGAGCGGCCGGATGCTCGGATGCTTCACGCCACTGAACCCGGACGTGCTGCCACCGGTGTTGTAGTAGTCGACCACGTCGCGCAAGGTCGTGAACCCGCCTGTGTGCATGTACGGCGCGGACTGACTCACGTTACGCAGCGTCGCGGTCCGAAACGCTCCTCGATCCGCCTCGTCGCCTTCCACGAGGCCGTCCAACCAGGTCACGGTCGGATCGTCGCTGAACGGTCCGTTGGGCCGACAGGCGCTCTTGGGCGGATCCTTGACGGAGTCAAAACGCCCATTGTCGGTGGCGGGGACGTTCGGCCCCGTCTGAGCGATGCCGACGTTGTGGAACAGCTGATCGGTGAAGAACGGGCCGCGATGGCAGTCCACGCACGACGCCTTGCCGACGAACAGCTTGAGGCCCATTTTTTCTTTGAGCGTGAGCGCGTCCGTGTCGCCGGCGACGTATCGGTCGAAGGGCGCGTTCCGGCTCACCAGCTTGGATTCGTACGCTGCGACGAACTTGCCCTGCGTGCACATGATCTGCAGGACGATGTCCTGAGAGTGGGTCGCCGCCCTGCCGGCGGCGACATCCGCGGCCGCCATCATCTCCCAGGGGCCATCAGGCGCCGTCGCGTTCGCCTTCGGCTTGCACTTCAGCGGGATCGGATCGGTCGACGCTGGATCGAGCCGGTCGGACAGCGGCGCGTCGGGAACCAGCGCGTTGTACTCGTCACGGTAGAAATCCCAGAGCATGTGCGCGTAGGTGCAACGGTCGCCGGCGGTGTTGGTGCCGGTCTCGGGCGAGAAGCTGGCTTGATCCCACAACGTGCTGCGATTGCCGCTCCAGTTGTGCCACTTGTAATACACGTTGTTGACCAGCGCAGGCGCGTTGCGCAGCGTCCACGACACGCCGACCGACAGGTTGTTCGGCGCCGAGCGCGAATCGATATACCCCGGCGCGAGGTGACAGGATGCGCAGGCGACCTTCGCCGCGTCGCCGACCGCGCCCAACCCGCTGGCGACCTTGAGCGCGGTGGAATAGCGCTTTTCATAAAACAGCTTCTTGCCCAGCGTCGCGGCGCTCTCGTCCTGCGAAAAGCGATTCGTCGGATCGGGCGCGGGGTCCGGGAGCGGCGACAGTGAGTTCACGATCTTCAACTCGGTCGTGGTGAACAAGCAGTCCTTGTCTTGGCAGAGATCGTCGCACCCGCCGACCACGAGACCGAGAACGAGGATCGAGGTGATGACTGACAACCGCATGTTTGTTCCTCCGAGTCGATGATTGAGCCGTCGGCGAGCGCCGGCAGATCCGAGAAGCAGAGAGCCCGTGCTCGCGGCCGGTCGACCTGTCCGGCCAATCGCTGTGTTCACAACGACGGGTCGGCGGCTGCACAACGCGCGTCCGGAAACCCGTGGGTCGATTACTCTCGCTACGATTCGCATTCTGGATGACCAATCCACAGGCTACCGACCATCGTCACGCAAAAGCAAGAGCTTGAGTCACTGACACATCGATGTAGGTGGCTGTCGTGCGCTCACCGCCGCGAAGACAGCGTCGTTTCTCCGTCGGTGCGACGCCGATAACCGGCGCGCTCAATCACGCCTGCGCCGGGCAGTGCGGACGCTTACAAATCACTGACACACTGGTCGCCATGCCTCGTACAAGCTGTGCGAACGCGGCCGGCACGGTCCGGAATCGTCGACTGCCATGGCTGATCATCCGAGCTCCAGTTGCGCAGGCGCGCGCGCCACGCGCCTCTGACCGATAACGCACGAACTGTAATGGCGTGAACTGTTCGGACGGCTGTTGAGCGGCAAACAACCAACGTTGGCAACGTTGCCGGCGGAGACGATGTGGGTCAACGGCATCACCAAGAACACCGCGGTCCACACTGCGACGTTCCCGTCGGTGTTTCAGCCTCTGTCGCTCACGCGCGCACGTTTGAAAACATCGTCGCCGATGATTGCGTCAGCAAATGCTGGCGCGGCGAGGTTGTGCCTTGACCCATCCGGTGTAGGAGCCGAACAATCAACGTCCATCCCGAATCGTTTCAAGAAAGGGGTTCGCAATGAGAAGAGCAGGACGTTCTGGTTCGTTGTTGTTCGGCGCAGCGATGCTGACATCGGCGGCCTCCTGCGGGGATCTTCCCGACGATGCGTCAGGCGCCATGTCGAGTGAGGAGTACCTCACCAGCGCCGGTTCGATCGACCATCTGCCGAACAACTTTCCATTCCTCAACGCCGCCGGGTTTTCAGCAGTGTTCAGCGCCCAGGGTTCCATCGACCTGACGAACGAGTTCAATACCCCGCAGGGGACCAACGGCCGCGACTGCGGCACGTGCCACCTGGTCTCGTCGGGCTGGGGTATGACGCCCTTCGATGGCAACCTGCTGTTCGCGCTGACCGAAGGGACCCACCCGCTGTTCAACATCATCGACGCGAACACGCCGACCTCGGATGTGTCGACGGTCGAAGCGCGCTACGCGTCTTACAGCATGCTCCGCCAGGGCAAGTTCCTCCGCCTGCGCAAGCCGCCCGCCACCGCCGAGTTCAACGTCACCGCCGCCAGCGATCCGTTCAACTTCGGGACGACGGCGAACCTGCTGTTCTTCCGTCGCCCGCTGCCCACGGCCAACTTCAAGAGCCACACGGTGATGTGGGACGGCGCCAATACGGTAGGGACCGATCTGCGCGCCGGCCTCGTGAAACAGGCGCGGAGCAACGTGACGGGCGCCCAGCAGGGTATGCCGGCTACCGACGCCGTCATCAACGCGATCGTCGATCAGGAGATGGCGTTCTCGCACGCCCAGCTCTACATGTGGGGCGTCGGCCGTCTCGATGCGGGTGGCGCCCACGGCGGACCCGCCGCCGCCGCGGCTCAGCCGCTGGTTGCGGGACGGTTCGACCTCTACGACGCATGGATGGGCAGCCATCATTCGAAGCGCGCGCAGATCGCACGCGGCCAGGAGATCTTCAACAACGTCAACGTCCCGAGCGGGCGTAGTTGCGCTGGCTGCCACAACGCCGCCAACAACGGCCAGAACGTCAACGGCACCATGTTCAACGTCGGAACCTCCGACGCCTCGCGCGCGAAGGCCGACATGGCGATCTACACGCTGCAGAACAAGACGACGCTCGAAACCATCCAGACGACCGATCCGGGCAAGGGCTTCGTCACCGGGTTGTGGAGCGATGTGAACCGCTTCAAGACGCCGAACATTCGAGGTCTGGCGGCGCGCCCGCCGTACTTCCACAACGGCATCGCGGCGACGCTGCTCGACGTCGTCCGCCACTACGAGAACGCGCTCGGCTTCGTGTTCACGGCCCACGAGGAGGCCGACCTGGTCGCGTTCCTGACCGCGCTCTAGCCGAAGCGCAGCTATTGCCCGACGACGCCCTCGCCGCCTCCGCGGCGGGGGCGTTTTCGTATTTGTGCGGTCACGGCGGCGCCTCCACCCTCAACGCCGGTGGTTACGGTAAGTCGACCGACGTTACACGCGTCACTGACAAGCCCCGCGCTGCGTGCTTTCATGCGGCGCATGGCGCTGATCAATCGACGGACGGTGTTGCGTGGTGGACTTGCGGGTCTCGGCGCAGCGTATGCCCTTCCCCGGGCCGGCTCGACGGCCTTTGCGCACGGCAGCCGGCTGTTCACGCTGGGCGTTGCTTCGGGCGACCCCGGCGCGCGTTCCGTGGTCATCTGGACGCGGCTGGCCCCCGACCCGTTGCTCCCCGACGGCGGCATGACGCCGCAGCCGGTCCCTGTCCGCTGGGAGATCGCGCGCGATGCGGGCATGCGCCACGTCGTCGGCCGCGGCACGACGATGGCGACGCCCGCCAGCGCGCACACGGTGCACGTCACCGTCGACGGCCTGGATCCGGATCGCTGGTACTACTACCGGTTCTTCGCGCGCGGCGAGGACAGCCCCATCGGCCGGACGCGCACGTTCCCGGCGCCGCATGACGCCTGCAGCCGCATGCGCTTCGGCCTGGTGTCGTGCCAGGACTTCCAGAACGGCTTTTACAGCGCGTACGCGAACCTGGCCGCCGAAGATCTCGACTTCATCGTCCACGTCGGCGATTACATCTACGAAGACGGCGCGCGCGCCGGCGCCGTCCGCCAGGTCGTCGGCGGCGAGACGATGACGCTGGCCGACTACCGCGTCCGCCACGCGGAGCACAAGCTCGATCCCGCGCTGCAGGCGGCGCACGCTGCGTTCCCGTTCATCGCGACGTTCGATGATCACGAGGTCGAAGACAACTACGCTGGCGCGATCTCGGTGGATGCGGTCGACCCCGCGCTGTTCCTGCAGCGCCGCGCGGCGGCTTACCAGGCGTACTTCGAGCACCTGCCGCTGCGCGAGGCGCAGCAGCCGAGCGGCGCCGCCATGCAGCTCTTCCGCCGGCTGCGCTTCGGCAAGCTGGCCGCGTTCCACGTGCTCGACACGCGGCAGTACCGCACCGATCAGCCGTGCGGCGACGGGTTCAAGCCGGCGTGCGCCGGCGCGCTGTCACCGGCCGCCACGATGACCGGCGCCGAGCAGGAGGCCTGGCTGCAGAGTGGCCTGGACAGCTCGCAGGCGACGTGGAACGTGCTGGCGCAGCAGGTGATGTTCACGAAGTGGAACCTGGGCCGCGCCGCCGGTCTCGGCGTCCCCGTGTTCAACATGGACGCGTGGGACGGTTACGTGGCGCCGCGCCAGCGGCTGCTCGACTTCCTGGCGGCGCGCACGCCTGCGAACCCGGTCATCCTGAGCGGTGATATCCACTCGGCCTGGGCGGCGAACATCCTCGAGAACTTCGATGATCCCGCGGCCGGTATCGTCGCCGCCGAATTCGTCGCTACGTCGATCACGTCCGATTTCCCGGTGGCGCTGGTGCCGGCGGTGCAAGTCACGCTGCCCGACAACCCGCACATTCGTTACTTCGACGGGCTGCACCACGGCTACGTGCGCTGCGAGGTCACGCCGCAGTTGTGGCGGAGCGACTACCGCGGCGTCGATTCGATCCTGACGCCCGTCTCGCCCGTATCGACGCTGGCCTCGTTCGTCGTCCAGGCCGGCTTGTCGGGCATCAGCGCTGCGTGAGCTTTCCCCGCCGGGTGGTGAAGCCCTGACGCTCTCCCGCGTCAAGGAGCCGAGCTCTGCGGCCGCCGCGGCTGGCATCGCGGCTGCATTGGTCGGGCGGACCAGTCATGCGACGCCTCGCTTCGCTCCTGCCGCTTTTGCCGCTGGTGATCACGCGAACCGCCGCTGCCGGGGATGTCGTGGCGCAGGTCGCCGCGCAGCCTCCGGCGGCGGCGGCGACCACGCCCGCCGCGGCTGCGCCCACGCCCGCGCCCGGGGATGACCCGCCGCCCGCGGTTTACGGCCTGTTCCCGCTGTGGGAGCACACCGGCGCCGTCGAGGAGAGCGGCGCGGCGCGCGTCGGCATGCGCCACACGCAGGTCGGCATCGGGCCGCTCGCGATCGGAACCGATCCGTATCTCGATCTCTATGGCACGCTGAACGCGAACGCCAAGCTGGGTATCGTCCGGCGGGGGCCGGTTCGCCTGGCGGTACAAGCGGCGTGGCTTCGCGTGCCGACGGCAGCGGAGACGCGTGGCATCGGCAACCTACACGCGGGCAGCTTCGCCAACCCGTACGCGCCCGTGACGCTGATGCCGGTCGCCGCCGCCGTGACGGTGCTGGCGGCGCGGCGCCTTCACTT
>Ga0070670_100005764_pt1 | contig 10466 bp, 8 predicted proteins | sample KBSS63metaG_FD_64665 | JGI IMG/M metagenome (GOLD analysis project Ga0070670, IMG submission 64665) | Switchgrass rhizosphere microbial communities from Kellogg Biological Station, Michigan, USA - KBS S6-3 metaG | ecosystem: Host-associated > Plants > Roots > Rhizosphere > Soil ... | reverse complement strand
AACCACCGCTCTTCTGCATATAGATGGGGCGTCACAGGCCGCGACTACAGCACTTCGCACTAAATGTCTGCCCTACTTCTTCATCGCATCGATTCCGGCCTGGCAGATCTTTTCATCATTCGCTGGCAGGGATCCCCCGCACCCCATCGCAGCGACAACTTTCCCATCTTTGAGTATCGGAAGTCCGCCCTGTCCAATCGTGAGTTCCCACGCACCCGCTGGCGGGGTGGTCAGCGTCACCGGAATCGGTTTGCCCGCGGCGATGGCGTCCTGGGCTTCTTTGGTCGGAACGCCGAGAAGCAGAGCGGCCCGCGCTTTTCCCTGTGAGCTTGTCACCGCCCGAGCCGAAGCGCCATCCATCCGCTCGAAATAGACAAGGTCGCCGTTGCCGTCGACGACAGCGATCGCCATTGGTGCATTGAGCGCAATTGCTGCGGCCTCCGCAGCGGCAACCATCTTTTTCGCCGTCGCGGCATCGACGCCTACAGGTCGGGCAGGAGCCGCAGCCGCTTGCCCGCGTCCCTGGCCGGCCGCGGGCGCCTGGGCTGAAGCTGTCACCATTGTTAGAACAATCAACGCTACTGCGGAGAGGACTGGCACAACCTTACGCATGTCTTGCTCCTTTGTTTTGGATTGTGCGCTACAGCCTACCTGCGCGTATCTCGGGCGTCAAATGTGAACCCGTTTCGCCTATTCCGCATCCGCTGGTGCCTGATCTGGTCCGAACTGTTATTCATCGTATCGGCATGTATTGGCGCGGCACCCGGACGGACGTTAATCCCAAGCCATCGGGTCGCGTCCGTACCACGAACCTTCGCTTCGCAATACGATGCAGCGCGTGAACGAGGTTCGGTCTGCAAATTTCTTGTCGCGCTGGCGATCCATCTGCAATCGATGCACTCCGGGACCGTACAAATACGCGCTTGCGGCATCGTCATTGCGCCAGAATGTAACGGTGATTTGATCGTATTCAAGTACGCGCGGAAAATAAAACGACTGGTGGGAATGCAGACCGTCCACCCCGGTCATGGCCATGCGTACGGCATTAACCCCTGTCGAGAAACGGTTCACACGTTTCGTGTCATGTCCTTTTTCGATATTCCATCCCGACGTCGTGATCGCGACGAATGGATCCGTGGGTGAAAGTTCCGGAGCCAGTACCTCGAACAGCGGCCCGGGCTTCTCACGATTCAAATAGTTCGCTTCGCCTTTATGCCGTGTCGGCTGAAGTACGGCCGACCAGGACTCCAGAGCGATACGCAACCATGGCGCTGCGGCATGGCGCGCTTCAAAGAAATGATGTGCGGAGCCGGCATCCTTGTGGAGGCCGAGGATGAGAAACACGAATGCCATGTGAGATACCGGTTCGGTGCCGGCCGCTCGAGTGTCGGCGCCTACTCCGCAGTAAAGCATTCCCGGCGTCCCAACGTCCCTCAGGTCGCTGACCGCGCGCAACAAATCGAATCTGGCCATTTGCAGGGTGATAAATTCCGGATGCTCCACGCAGTAATTATCGCCAATGTGGTTCGCACACGCCATGCAAAGCGCCATTGAGCTTCGACGTCGTTCGGGATATCGTGCCGGCAGGAGTGATGCTCATGTTCGAGTTCGTAACGATCGTCGTCATGATGATGACGTTCCTGATACAAACGCCTCAGGCCATCCATTTGCCCGGCGGCACGGTGACGGGAGTTCTGCGGACGAATGAAGGCGCACCGATGACCTCGGTTCGAGTCGCAGTAGTGCCTGCCGACGGAACCGACGCAGGAGACGTTCTTCAGGCGATTGTGCAAACCGATAGCGACGGTCGATATCGAATTGAAAATGTTCCACCCGGCCGCTATCACATCATGACCGGCCGCATGGACAGCCCGCTGTTTCATCCCGGCGTGGACGATGTGCGGCGCGCAACAACGATCATCGTGGAGGATGGCGGAACGACGCAGGTTTCCGAGATGCTGTTTGTTCGTACTCGCGTGAGCGGGCGCGTCGTCGATGCCACAACAGGGCTTGGTCGTCAAATCGAATCATTATCGATTTGCTGCGATTATTTTCCCACGACGAGCCGCGGCAGCTTCGGCGAAGTGTCCAGTGCCCCCGTCACGGCGCAGATCCACGACAATGGTTCATTCGAGTTTTTCGCCGTGACTGCCGGCAACCAATATCTGCAGGTTTACGATCCGAATATTGTTTCATTCAATCTGCCGATAAAGGTCGGGAATACGGATCAAACGGGAATCGAATTGAACGTCTCCGCCGGATCCGAAGTACACGGCAAAGCCGTCGATCAAACCGGTGCTCTGATCGGCCAGGCACAAATCAGCCTGAAACCTCTGCCGGGCAATAGTGCTTATGAACTGCGTGGAAGACCGCAGGGTGCGGCGCTGTTGTCCAGCGCCACCCTGCCCAGTGGAGCGAGCCCGCTAAAGCCGACAGCCGAGGATATTCAGGCCCGCATACTTTCGCAGGCCGGGATTCGAGTGGTTTCTCTCGGCGCGAACGGGATATTTCAAATTCCAGGTGTGTTGCCGGGCCGTTACGTCCTCGAGATCAGCCCGCCCGGAAGCTACTCCGTTAAACAAGAAATTGAAGTTGGCACCCAGACAACGAACCTTCAGATTGAACTGCCATTCACGCAGATTCCCGGCGTGGTCATCGTGAGCGGCGACGGCACTCCGCCCGCACTCAAAGACTCGATTCGTGTATTCCTATATGCCCGAGATGGCCGCGTTTCATTTTGCCTTCCCGACAACGATGGACGGTTTTACCAGGTGGTACCCCCGGGCGAATATCGCGTCGAAGCCCAGAGTTTGACTTCAAATTACACGGTCGTGTCTATTACCGACGGTACACACGATCTGTCATCCGGGACTTATATTGTGGACCGTGACCGTCCAACGGAAATTCGGATCACGATAGGAAAGCCGCGGCCTGCGGAATGAGCTCTGGAACAGCGCTTCGGAATAAAATGGCGCTGCTGGACGGCGGAGAACGCTCCGCAAACGCTTCCACTCTATCGCGCAGTGAATGCTTCGTTCTCGAACGCGCATCGTTCTTGAATTTGATAACGCCATACCCCGAATTGTTGACGCGACTGCTTTCCGGACTGACCGAGCGGCTTCGTCGCACCGACGATCGCTATCTGGCGCAGATGGCGGGTGTCGTGAAGGAAAAGCCGTTCGTGGACAAAATATGGAACGCCGCCGATGTCATCGATAAGAGAAGTGCCGATGTGCAAGCGCTTCTCCAAAAACTCTCGTCCTCAACCCAGGATTAGGCCAGTCAGTTCCACGACAAATATCTTGTCCAAAACCAGAGCCTCTTTCGCCCCTTCTAGACTCGAACGCGAGTGAGGAAGAACTGCATTGCGGGCGTGATGATTAACGACAGCGCCATCGATATCAGAATTCCGCCGATTACCGCGATTGCCAAAGGTTGCAGCATCTGCGATCCCGCTCCAATGGCAAGGGCCAGCGGCATCATTCCCGCGACGGCAGCCAGCGCGGTCATCACGATAGGGCGCAGACGGCGACGGCCGGCCTGAATGATGGCCTCTTCGGGTGTGTAACCTACAGCGCGGAACTTTTGATTGGCATCGAGCAACAGGATCCCGTTCTTGGCCACAATCCCCACGACCATGATCAGTCCCATGAATGACGATACATTGAATGTCTTCTGTGTGATCAGCAGCGCAAGAAACACGCCGGACGTGGAGAGTATTGCAGACGACAGGATGGCGATCGGCGCGGTGAACGATCGAAATTCAAAAAGCAGCACCAGGAAAATCAGGACAATTGCCAGGGCGAAAACGGTGGTGAGATCGCGAAACGACTTCTGCTGTTCCTTATAGGTTCCGCCGTACTCGACTCGAATTGCTGCCGGAAGCTTCAGGTCCCGGACGGCCTTCTGAACGGCAGCAACGCCGGTGCCCATATCCACGCCTTCCAGACGAGCGGTGACCGCTACTTCGCGCTGGAGGTTCTCGCGCACCACTTCGGTCTGACCGGGATATTCATTAACGGTTGCAACCGAACCCAGCGTGGCGGTACCGCCTCCGGAACTGACCAGGGGCGTTTGATTCAACGCTTCCAGGGACGCACGCGTTTCCGCTGGGAACCGCACGCGCAGTGTGTATGGACGATCGTTGACGATGACAGGTGCGCTCGCCGGCTCACCATCGATCATGGCGGACGTCACGACGCCGAGTTCATCGACGCCAAAACCGGCGCGCGCGGAAGCGACGGGATCCACGTTGAACATGAACGCGGGGCCGCTGGTGGAATTTTCAATGCCGTCCGCGATGTCCACAACCGGTGTCTTGTCGCCGACCTTCACCATGCCAAGTGCGTCTGCGACCATGGGCGCGGTGGAACGCAGCAGATCCGCATCCTGCGAAAACAGTTTGACAACCACCGGCTCCGGAGCACCAGTGAGATCGCCGATCATGTCCTGCAATACCTGTATGAATTCCGTATCGAGCCCGGGTTCTGCGGTCGACGTCTTTTCCCGCACGTCGGCGATGATTTCATCGACGTCGCGGCTGCGTTTTTCCTTGAGCTTTACTGCGATGTCGCCCGTGTTCGGCTCCGTCACGGCAGCCAGTCCAAGCTGCAGTCCGGTTCGGCGTGAAGTGCTTTCCACCTCAGGCACCGCGCGGAGAATTCGCTCAACGTGCGTCAGCACGCGATTGGTTTCATCCAGCGAGCTTCCTGGCGGCATGACATAGTCCAGAATGAATCCGCCTTCGTCGATTGCGGGCAGCAGGTCGGTACCGATGCCGCGATAGCACGGCGGACAGTACTTCTCGACGACCTGTGCCATCTTCTCCGGAATCAGCGTGCCCAGCCCGCTGTAGCACGCATAAGAGACGGCAATCAAAAAAACACACAGCAGGAACAGCAGAAACGGGTGACGCAATGAGAGCCGCATCCATCGCTCATAGAAACGGAGAATGCGTCCGAACAATCCGACATTCAAGGATGCCTCTTCCGCCGCCATCATTCGTTTCATCCGTTCGGTGGGCGAGTCACCGGAGTAATCATGAGCAGTTTCGACTTTCCCTCGGCGGATCAGATGGCTTCCCAGGTTGCTGGTCCAGACCAGCGCCAGAACCAGCGACGTCAGCAGGGCAACGCTCATCGCAATCGCGAGAGAGCTGAAGAATGTGCCCACAACGCCAGTGATCATCACGAGCGGCAGAAACACGACAATCGGCGTCAATGTCGAGCCGATGAGAGGGATGGTCAGTTCCTTCAGAGCGCTGGCCGTTGCTTCCAACGGGCCTTCACCGCCGTCGCGATGCAGCACGATGTTTTCGACCACGACGATCTTGTCATCGATGACAAGGCCCACTGCGGCAGCGAGCCCTCCAAGTGTCATGAGATTGAAGCTCTGGCCGATCAGCTTCATTACGATGAAAGTCACCACCATCGTGACCGGAACGACAAGGCCCGTCATGAGTGCCGTGCCCCAGTCGCGCAGAAACAGCCAGATGATGATTCCCGAAAGGAAGAGTCCCACAATAATTGCGTCACGCACGCTGGTAATGGACTCCTGAACGATATTGGACTGGTCGTAAAACGGCCGCAGATCGACGCCTGCGGGCAGCGTGGGGCGGATACTCGCCATTTCGGCTCGAACTTCGTCGGCAACCTCCACCGTATTGCTGTCCGGCTGACGGTTCACACTCACCAGAACCGCCGGTTTTCCATTGGCGCTCACTACAGTGAACACAGGCGCCGTCGCGCGCTCAACCTTCCCGATATCCTGAACTCGAATCGGGGCGTTGTTCACATTCTTGATGACGATGTTTCCGATATCTTCCGTATTGTGCGCCTGTCCGGAAACGAGCCCGAGATAGAGCTGGTGATTGCGAGTCATCAGGCCCGGAGAATCGATGACGTTGGTGCGGTTGACCGCCGCAAGGATTTCGGAAACACCGGTCTTCGCGCGAACCATGAGGGCCGGGTTGAGGGTGATGTGAAACTCGGGTTCCTGTCCCCCCTGGACCAGTACGCTGGCGACTCCCCGCAGACGGTTGAGTCGAGGCTTGATTTCATAAGTTGCAAATTCCCACAGATCCGTCTGCGGAACTTTGTCGGATGTGAGGCTGTAGCCGATAATCGGAAACATCGCAAAATCCATCCGGTGCGTCTGAATCTGCGCGGTGGCCGGAAGGCTGCTCTGAATACGCGAAACAGCAGCGTCGACTTGCTGAAGGGTTTCGAGCATGTTTACATTCCAGTTGAACGACAGGGTAATGTCCGCAGAACCGCGGCTGGTAATTGAACGGACATCCTCCAGACCGGGAACGCTGTTGACAGCCTGCTCGATTGGCCGGGTGATGGTCACTTCCATCTGCTCGATCGGCATCACTCCGTTTTCCACACCGACGATGATGCGGGGAAAATTCGTCGTGGGGAAAACCGCCACCGGAATTCCGATCGCCGCGTACACGCCGGCGATTCCAAGAATCAGAATCAGGAACACGATGGATTTCGAGTGCCGGGCAAACCAGTAATCTTCGGGATTTTCAAAAGAATGTTGCATGGCGGCGGGGTACTACTCTTCTTCCTCTTTCGGGAGCTGGATATGAACTTTGGCCTTATCGAATACGTCCTCGTCCAGTTTTCCGAGTTCGAAGGCGCCTGCAGTTACCACGCGTTCGCCGTTCTGAAGTCCGTCGGTTACCTCAACATTAGCGCCCTCGCGAATCCCAAGGGTTACCGGTTTCTTATGAGGCTTGTTCTCCGCATCCACCACGATGACGGAAGTGTTGCCCGAGTTGGCGGTGAGCACCGCCGCCAACGGGATCACCAGCGCCTTGGGATTGGATTTCACGATCGCTTCTGCGCGCAAGGTCATGCCCGGTTTTAATGCACCATCGGAATTTCCGGCCTCGATCCATACTTCCAGCGTCGTGCTTCCGGTATCCACTGCAGGACTGATTTGTATAATCGTGCCGGATATCCGTTTGGACGTGGACCCGGGCATGATGAGATTCGCGGTAAGACCGGGATGCAGCACCGCGGCTTCCTGTGGCGAGACGTGCGCCTTCGCGATCACGCGCGAAATATCCATCACGGTCATCAATGGCATACCCGTGGACGCGGCTTCACCGGCAAACACGGGACGGTCCGTGACGATGCCATCGATTGGACTCGTAATCCTGGCATAGCCAAGGCGAACATTGGCGGCCTCGACGCGTCGCTGTGCAGCGTCTCTCGCCGCTTCTGCAGCTTTCAGTTCCTGTTCCTTGGCCGGCCCCTTGAAATCCTGAACTTTTTCTTCGGAAGCCCGCAGCGCATTCTTCGCCTGTTCCAGATTGAACGCGGCTTCCCGAACATCCTTTTCCGCGATGCCTCCCTGCTTGAACAATTCCTGTCGACGGTCGTAAATACCCTGCTGCTCCGCAACCGTCCGGCGAGCACTATCGATTTCGATCTGGACTTTATTCAGTTCGTGCGGAACAGCAGCATTAACTGCTTGAACTGCAACCTCCGCCTGAGCCAGCGCCGCTTTCGCTTCGTTGACGTCCGCCAGCAGATCCTGGCTTTCCAACTCTGCAACCAGTTGGCCTGCGCGCACATGGGCACCACGTTCCACGTAAAGTTTCTTAATCGGAGCGGATATTTTGGAAGGCACCCCCGCCTGCTGGATTGGGAAGATGATGGCATCGGCCGCAATCTTCTGACTGATTGCGGTTGCGAGAACCGGAGCAACGTCGACGGTCACCTCCGGTTCCGCTTCAGGTTCGTCCTTCTCTTTGGAACTGCAACCGGAAAGGAACAACATCGCGATAATGCCAACGCAACTAAAAATCTTTCCGGACATTTTTTCAAAAACTCCCTGTAAATGTCTGCAGCGTTGCGATCGCCACGCGGTAACGCGTTTGCGCATCCGCATAATCGTTGCGCGCTCTTACAACCGCATTTTGCGCATCCACCACTTCGGACGCCGGAGCAGCGCCGCCAATATACCGGTTGTTGGACAAATTCAAACTCTCGGTTGCCAGCTCCATTGCACGTCTGGCGCGATTGACTGCCGCACGTGCCCCAACGGCCTCATCGTAGTTCAGTTGAAGGTTTGCTGCAATCTGCCGCTGCGCCTGACTGGCCTGGGTCTGAAGCTGGGTTTCGCGTAGCTGTGCCTGACGTACTTTGCTCTTCTGCGCACCCCAGTCGAATACTGGAATTGTGAGATTTGCAACAACGGCATAGCCAAGATTGGGAAGTATGCCGCCTTCTGGAAATGAGGCCACGGTGCTATGCAACGCAAACGCATTGGCTTCAATTCCGTAACTCAGGTCGACCGACAAAGAAGGGAGTCGAGCATTTCGAGCAGACTCGGTATCCATACTCGCCTGCCGTACGGCCTGGAGCGCCGCGCGGATCTCCGGATTGTCTTTTCCCGCGAGCATTCGTACATCATCAAATGAAGGCAGGACGGGGCCGGATTCCAGATCGTCAACGACGGTGAAGTTTTCGGTCAGTGCCGGAAACACCAGTACCGCGAGACTCAAACGAGTCGTTTCCATTGCAAGAGCGGCATCGTCGAAACTCTGCTCCTGATTTTCGGATTGAAGCTGAGCCTTCACCACGTCGTAATGAGCGACTTCGCCAAGCCGTTCCTGCTGACGGGTTCGCTCGAGGAATCGATCCGCTTCCTGCGATGCCAATTGGGCATTGGCGTACTTTCGTTGAGCGGTCACCATTGCGTAATAATTCTTTGTTACCGTGACGGCAAGTCCCCGCTGCGCCACTTCGACTTTGGCCTTCGCAAGGATTTCGGATGCTTCAGCGCGCTGCGTCCCTGTCTTGCGAAAAGTGTTTGCCGTGACATCTTCGTGAACGAGTGCCCAATCGCGATACAGGTGAACCCCGTCGTTGGTGACGTATCGCCCGCTGGGGTTGACGCCATTCCCCTGCGTGCCAAGATATTGCGACGTAACGCTGACGCCAGGCAAAAGCGATGCCTTTGCCTGCACCCGTTCTTCTCCCGCAGACCTCACGTCCGCGATCGCAGATTGCACTTCAACGTCCAGCTTTCGGGCACGTTCCAACGCATCCTGCAGGGTAATCACAACAGGGGGCGCCGATGCCCCCTGAGATAGAGCCAGCGGAAGCCGCTGGCCCGTGTCGGATTGTGCGGAGGCCCAGGAAGCCGCCGCACAAACACAGAGTAGAGAAATAGAAATTCTTCGCATGACCTATTTGCTGAACACCAGAACCTTGAAAGAGTCCGGAGCGGACCCACGTCCTCCACCAGGAGCGGGATCCACCGCCGACAAAAAGAGATTGTGCGTTTTTTCGTCCAGCGTCATCGTGCGGGACCGCGCCTGTGTTGGAAGATTTTCCACCACTTCGTATTTGCCACCGTTCGATTGAACGATGGTCATCGTGCCATCGCCGCCATTGGAACTAAAGACCAGTCCAGTCCCTGGATCAAATGCGGCGGCATCCGGACCAGCGCCAATCGGCACTGTCGTGACAACCTTGCCCGTGTCGGGATCGGAAATCACCATCATTCGGTTGCTGCAGACTGAAAAGAGCTTGCGCGCTTTTGTATCGATAGCCAGGCCTGTGGGGCCCAGGCACGGTGCAATCGAGAACTCTTTGGTCACCGTTCCTTTGGCGGCGTCGATGACAGCAATCATCGCCGAACTTTCGACGTTGTTATAGACGGTTCCCTTGTCGTCATGGACCGCGAACTCCGGGTTTCCGCTGAGAGCAGCCGTGGCGACGACGGCGGAAGTTTTGGTATCGATAAAGGAAATGTTATTCGAACGCGCATTGAATGCGAGAACTCGCGATGACATTGGTTCGAACAGGATGGCATCCGGATTTGTTCCAACCTTGATCGGCGTGCCGATGGGCTGCAGGGTCTTGAGATCGAAAACAGTCACATCGTTCGTGCTGCCGTCGCTGACGAAACCTTTGTTCAGTGCCGGCGCGACGGCAATGCCGTGAACGCCCGCTGTGTTCAGCACTTCCCCGACTTTTTTTCCGGCGTCGATGTCAATGACTTCCACTTTGGACTGATGAGATACGTAAAGGCGGCGCGCCGCCACATCGACATTCAGGTAGTCCCAGGAGCCCGCGCCGCCAATCTTGATTTCGTTGGTTTTGTGATATCCGGTCGACGCCGCAACGGCGATGCCGGACAGAAGAGTCATGACCAGAAATATTTTTTTCATTTGAGACCCCTTCGCTGGATTTTTTTCGAAAGACTCGCGGGCGAGGAAGAACTGCCCTCCTGAGTCAGGGGTGGTTCCCATACGCGCACTTTTCGGTTTTGGAACCACCCCAGCGCGCTTCGCGCGCTTTCCCCTCCTGACTCAGGAGGGGAGTCCGCCCCCTACTGTTTGATGACAATGAACCACGACGCAACAATCGGAGGCGGTGTACCTCTCAGTCCTCTGCCTCCGGGCGCTCCGGCCGGCGGGGCACCAGCCGGCGGAGCGTCAG
>Ga0070670_100005761_pt1 | contig 10468 bp, 7 predicted proteins | sample KBSS63metaG_FD_64665 | JGI IMG/M metagenome (GOLD analysis project Ga0070670, IMG submission 64665) | Switchgrass rhizosphere microbial communities from Kellogg Biological Station, Michigan, USA - KBS S6-3 metaG | ecosystem: Host-associated > Plants > Roots > Rhizosphere > Soil ... | reverse complement strand
CGTCGACTGGTCGATCATCACCGCGGCGACGCTGATGACGTCGGCGCCGCTGCTGGTCGGCTTCCTGCTCTTCCAGCGTCAATTCGTCCAGTCGTTCATGCGTGCCGGAATCCGCTGAGGAGCCGGGCGTCTCGGAGTGCCATGAAGCTCGTGACCTGGAACATCCAATGGTGCCGAGGCTGCGACGGCGTCGTCGACCCAAAGCGGATCATCGATCACGCGCGCGCATTCTCCGACTTCGATGTCCTTTGCCTGCAGGAAGTCGCGGCCAACTTCTCGACCCTGAAGGGCAGCCAGGGCGAAGATCAGTTCGCGCAGCTCGCCGCGCTGCTGCCCGGCTTCACGCCGGTCACCGCGACGCCGGTCGACGTCGCCGGCCCCGACGGCTCGCGCCGCACCTTCGGCAACATGATCCTGAGCCGGCTGCCGGTCATGCAGGTGCTTCGCGTGCAACTGCCGTGGCCGGCCGATCGGGCTGTCCGCAGCATGCCGAGGATGCTGCTCGAGGCCGTCGTCCAGACGTCGTTCGGGCCGCTCCGCGTCATGACGACGCACCTGGAGTACTACTCGCTAACGCAGCGCGCCGCGCAGGTGGAGGCGCTGCGCGCGCATCATGCGGAGGCCTGCGGACATGCCTTCGACGACCGCGCCCGCAGCGATGCCGGCGACCCGTTCCAGGCGCAGCCGCACACCGTCTCGGCGATCCTCACCGGCGATTTCAATCTGCGCGCCGAGGACCCGCTGCATGCACGGATGACCGCTCCCTGTGCCGATCCGCGCGCCCCTGCCTTCGTCGACGCTTGGCAGTTCCTGCATCCGGGCCAGCGCCAGCCGCCGACGCTCGGCGTCCACGATCGCGCTCAGTGGCCCGACGCATTCGCCTGCGACTTCATCTTCGCGACCGGCGACCTGGGCCCGCGCCTGCGCAGCGCGGAGGTCGACGCCACGACGGCGGCGAGCGACCATCAACCGGTGCTCGTCGAGCTGGGCTAGCGCAGGCGCGTCGCGTGCCGGCGATCGCCATGAGCGATTCAGCGCAAGATCGTCGTCGCGGTCCCGCCCCGGATCGCCGCGGTAGCGGGCCGACGCGAGCGGAGCTGGTTCGCGGCGGCGCCGCGCTGTCGCTCGTTTCGATCCTGTCCTCGCTCGTCCGTGGCCAACCCGCATCGACTGCCAAGATGAACACCCGCCCCATTCCGTCGACCAGTGAAGCGTTGCCGGTGATCGGCTGCGGCACCTACGTCGGCTTCGATCACGCGCCGGGAACGCCGGAATACGCACTGCTTCCCGGTGTCGTGAGCGCGCTTCTCGATGCCGGCGGCAAGGTGCTCGACAGCTCGCCGATGTACGGCCGCGCCGAGGCGACGACGGGCGCGTTGCTCGCGGCAAACGGCCGTCGCGCCGAGGCCTTTCTCGCCACCAAGGTCTGGACCTCCGGCCGTGCCGAGGGTGTGCGCCAGATGGAGGCGTCGATGCGCCTGCTGCGCGCCGACCGCATCGACCTGATGCAGATCCACAACCTGCTCGACTGGCGCACCCACCTGGCGACCTTGCGCAGCTGGAAGGACGCCGGCCGCATCCGCTACCTCGGCATCACCCACTACACGGCGTCGGCCTACGCCGAGGTCGAGGCGGTGCTGCGCGCGGAGAAGCTCGACTTCCTCCAGATCAACTACGCGCTCGACGATCGCGAAGCCGAGAAGCGCGTCCTGCCGCTCGCCGCCGAGCGCGGCGTCGCGGTCATCGTCAACATGCCGTTCGGCGGCGGCGGCCTCCTGCGTGGATTGCTCGCCAAGCCGCTGCCTCCCTGGGCCGCCGAGATCGGCTGCACGAGCTGGGCGCAGATGCTTCTCAAATTCGTCCTGAGCAACCCCGCCGTCACTTGTGCGATCCCGGGCACGCGGCGGCGCGAGCACATGGAAGACAACGTCCGCGCCGGCTTCGGCAGCGTGCCGGCGCCGGAGTTCTGGCGCGACAAGCTGGCGGGGATCGTGCGCTAGCGCACGCGCGGCAGGCGAACGACGAACTCGGTGCCGCGGTCGTCGCCCTCGCTGCGCGCGGTGACGCTGCCGCCGTGCGCCTTGACGAGCTCGTGCACGACGGCCAGGCCGATGCCGAGCCCCGACTCGTCGATCGGCATGTTGGTGTCGAGCGAGAACACGTCGAAGATGTGCTGCAACGCGTCGGGCGCGATGCCGACGCCTTCGTGGGCGACGCTGATCGCCACCTGGTCGTCGCCGGCGGCCATCGCCAGGAGGATGTCGCCGCCCGCAGGCGTTCGCCGCGAGGCGTTGTTGAGGAGGTTGCTGAACACCTGCGTCAGCCGCTGCGGATCGCCGTTGACGCCGGTCATCCCGGGCGCGAGCTCGATGCGCAGGCGCTGACGCTTGGTGTCGATCGCATGGCGGCAGGCATCGACGGCCTCGGCGATGATCATGCCGAGGTCGAGCGTGCTGGACTGGAGGCGGAACTCGCCCACGCCGATGCGCGAGCCGTCGAGCAGGTCGTCGATCAGGCGCGCCATGTGCGCGGTCTGGCGCTGGATCACGTCGTGCTGCGCGGCGCGGACGGCGTCGTCGGCCTTCGGATGCTTCAGCGTCATCGCCGCCATGCGGATCGCCGAGAGCGGATTGCGCAGCGCGTGCGCCGCCATGGCGACGAAGTTGATCTGCCGGTGGTGCGCCGCCTCGGCGCTGGCCTGCAGCTTCTGCGCGCTCTGCGCGGCGCTGACGAGATGCTTGTTGGCCTCGAGCAGTTCGCGCAGTCGTGCCTCGTGCTCGGCGAGCGGCGACTCGGCGCGCTTGCCGGGCGGGCTGGTCGGCTCCGCCGGCGTGCGCGAGTCGACATCGACGCCGTCGACGATCTCGCTGCAGAAGGCGTAGCGACCCGGCCCGGCCTTCTTGGCACGGTACATGGCGGCATCGGCGCAGTCGATCAGCGTGTTCGCGTCGGCGCCGTCCTCCGGGTAGACGCTGATGCCCAGGCTGCCGGAGAGCGAGAGCGTGTGGGTGCCGATGTGCGCCGGCGCGGCCAGTGACTCGAGGATCTTCTGCGCCACCGCCGCCGCGTCGCTCGCCTTCGCCATCTCGGCGAGCAGGACGACGAATTCATCGCCGCCGTGCCGGCTCACCGAGTCGGACTCGCGCACCGCCGCCTCGAGGCGGCGCGTCGCCAGCTGCAGCACCCTGTCGCCGATGGCGTGGCCGAGTGAATCGTTGATCTTCTTGAAGAAGTCGAGGTCGAGGAAGATGACGCCGACGCGGGTCGCCCGCCGTTGCGCCATCGCGATCGCCGTCTCCAGGCGGTCGAGCATGAGAGCGCGCGTCGGCGCGCCGGTCAGTTCGTCGTGCTGGGTCGAGCGGGCGAGCTCGTCGAGCGTGCTGACGGCCGTCTGGGCGACGCTGTCGGCATGCACCGCCGCCTGGACGAGTTCCGCATTGGCCTCGAGCAGCTGCGTGCTGCGCACGCCGCTCAGCTCGTCCTTGGTCCGGGCGAGGTCTCGGCGCAGGCCAGCGAGCTCGGCGCGAACGGAATCGGCCTGCGCGTTGAGCAGCGCCAGCAAGCGGCGCGCAGCCGCCGCCTTCGCTTCCTCGCCCTCGTCGCTCATGTCGCCCTCGTCTCTCCCGGCGCCCGTGAGCGCTTGCATTCTGTTTCATCATGCCGCGTTTGCGCCGGTCCGGCTCCCGTTGAGGCGGGAAGCGCGCCACAGCGAGAGAAATGCCACAGACGGTGCCGGTCTCGCCTTTTTCGCGCCCTCGCCGTTCCGGAGGCCAGGCCGGACTCCGTCGCAGAGCAAGGCGGGGACCCGCGGGAGAAGCGCACGCCTACCGGCGGCATCGCGCCGACGCGACCTCGCGCTGGCGTCAGCGCGACAGTATCAGGGCGCAGCGGGGTCAGCCCGCGCCGGTGTCAGCGCGCGCCGCTCACCACCCAGTGCGGCGGCCACTCACAGAACGCCGAGCCGTTGGCTCGCCCGGACGCGTTCGCGCTTTGCAGCATCGCCTCGATCGGCGCGCGCAGCCGCTCGCCGTAGATCGCGTAGACGTCGAGCGCTGCCTTGCACTGGCGTTCGAGGTTCGGCGCCAGCGCGAGGGTGACCAGGAACGCGTTCCTCGCGTCTCGCTCTCTGCCGGCGAGGGCGCTTGCGATCGCGAAGGTCGCCCAATCCTCGATCCGCCCTTCCGGATAGCGCGCACCCCGCAGCGTGAGGGCGTGCAGCGCGACCAGGCGCGCCGCTTCGGCCTGCGCCGGCCGCTGGCGCAGGAGCAGGAAAGCGAGGTTCCCGGCGGCTTCGACGTCGAGCGGATTGGCGCCGAACGCGCGCGCCTGCAGCGCCAGCGCTTCCGGCGTGCCGCCGCGGCGTGCGTACTCCGCACGCGCGGCCTCGCCGAGGCGCTGCGCCTCGCGCGCCGAGACCGGCAGGCCGGCGAGCGCGTCGCTGCCATCGCGGCCGACCGTGGCGGCGGCGGCGCGGATCGCGTCGTCGCCGGCCACGTGCTCGGAGCGACCGGCGACGAACAGCACGCGCGCGACCTGCCGTTCGGCGCGCTGGGCGAGGCGCGGCATCTGAGTCGCCATCAGATCGCTGGCGCGGACCGCGTAGTCGATCGGCGCGTTGTCGGCGGCGGGCGACGGCGCCGGCATCGATCCGCTCGATGTGTTCGCAGGCGCGACGTCGGCCGACAACGCCGGCCTGGCCACCACGGCAAGCGCGGTTGGCGGCGCGGCGGTGCCCGGCGCGGCCAGCGCGCTCGGCGACGCGCCCACTGACGTGCCCGGCGACACGCTCGGGCCTGCGTTGACATTGACGAAGGCCGAAGGAGCGGCGTCCGCGCCGCGCGCTGGCGTCGAGTTGGCGACTTGCGGCGCCAACGGCAGCAGCGCGCCGCGCTCGCCGCTGCCCTTGACGAACGTCATGCGCTGCGTCGTGCGCCCGGCCACCGCCCACGGAACAGCCGCGCCGTTGGCCGGTCGGGCGCTCGCGCTGGCGAGTCGGCGCGATGGTGGCGCAGCGGTCGGCCGGAGCGCAGCGACGCTCGCTGCGCTGCTGCGCCCGACGCGAGAGGACGGTGGGAATGCTGTCGCGTTGCGCTCGTTGCCGGCAAGCGCGGAACGCGACGGCACCGGCTCGACAGATCGACTGCGCGCCTGCGCTCCGGCGCGCGGCTGCTGCGTCTTGCTGTTCGGAGCCGTCGTCGCCACCGTCGACGCGGACGACGGCGATCGGCCCGGTGCCGGGCGGGCCAGGGTCGTGTCGGACGGCGTCGGCGTCTTCGCATCGACCTTGCCGGCGGCGGCCGGCTCGGCCGTCTGCGATGTAGAGAGGTCAGCGTCGCGCGTGGGCGCTGCCGACGGACTCGTCGCCGGGGCGACTTCGGCCGCGGGCGCAGGGCCCGGGGCAGATGCGTGAGGCCTTTCCCTATCCGCGTTCGGCGACGCCATCGCCACCTGCGCTTCGTCGCGACGCGCTGCCGGGGGCGTCGCCGAGTCGGTGCCGGCGAGTTGCACATGGGGTGAGCCGAGAAGCGGTCGCAACGTCGGCTCGAGCCAAGCTGCCGCCGCGGTCGCGACCACCACTGCCGCAGCCAGGGCACTGGCCGCGACAACTCGGCCCGTGCGCTGCTCGCGCTCGCGTCGGCGCGTCTGCATCCGCATCGCCACGTCGGTCGGATCGACCGCGAGTGATTCGTTCGCAGCGTCGGCCGGCTTCGCTGTTGTCAGAGGCGCCGTCGCCGTCGCCGGCCGCGCCGCCTCTTCGGGCGCCGTTGTCCCTATCGGCCTTGCCTCTCGCAGCTGCGCTGCGGAGACCGTCGGTGGACTGGATGGTGCGGCTGCCGGCGCGCGTGCCGCGAGCGGCGTTGCCAGAGGGCTGGCCGGTCGCGTCGTTGGCGTCGCCGCCACAGGAGTCATCGGCGTCGCCACGGGCGTCGCCGCTACGGCAATGGGCACGACCGCCGCCGCCGGCGTCACCGGCGCCATCACCGGCAACGCGATCCGCGTCACTGGCGTCGTTGACGCCGCCCTCGCGATGCGGCTGTCGAACGCCAGCGTCCAGCCGCGCTGCAGCGATTCGCCCAGCTCGGCGTGCGCGAGCGTCTCGCCGGCGAGCGCGATCAGCTCGGCGTGCGGCCGCCGGGCCGGCAGCTCGGCGTCGTGGACCTCGACCAGGCGGCGCACGAGCGCGCGCGCCTTGGCATGGCGCGCTCTCGTCCAGGCGCCTGTCGTCGTTTCCTCGAGCTCGGGCAGGTAACGCCACAGCATCGCGGCCAGGCTGAACAGGTCGCAGCGCCAGTCGAGCTGGCGCGTCGGCACCAGGTCACCGTGGCGGCCGGCCGCGAGCGCGCGCAGCAGGCGCGGCGACTGGTAGTCGTAGTCAGCCTGCTGCGCGATCGGCAGCGCGCTCTCGAGCCGCTCGCCCGAGACGAGCGAGAACGCGAAGTCGATCAGGGCGATGTCGTCGAAGCGTGGCTGCAGCCATTGGCCGCGCGCGAGCGGATCGAAGTCGGCGGGACCGACGGGAATGCAGACGTTGTCCGCCTTCAAGTCGAGATGGACCAGCTGCAGCTCGTGGATCGCGTCGAGCGCGATCAGGCTGTGGCGGGCGAGCGCCCACCAGTGGGCGCAGTCCTCGAAGACGTTGCGCAGGGTCGCGCCGTCGCGCTCGAGCGGCAGCAGCGTCGCCCAGTGGTCGACGGTGACGCCGGCGTCGAAGGTCTGGACCAGCGCCGCCCGGTCGGCCGCGCCACGGTCGAAGCGGACGACGTCGGGCACCGGCTTGATGCCGTGGCCGACCAGGCGCGCGAGGATGCGCCACTCGCGCTCGGTCCATTCGCTGAAGTCGCCAGCGGCGGTAGCGAGGAAGCGCTTGGTGTAGCGGCGCCGCTCGCCCGGCAGCGAGTGCTCGCGGAAAACCTCGACGTGGTCGCCGGTCACCATGCGAAGCCGCCCGCGGCCGAAGACGCGGTCGATGTCGGCGGGCGTCATCGCTCGCTCCTTTCCTTGTCGAAGGGGAGGGCAGCGCGACCGCGCCAGCGCGGATTGCGCGGTTCAGGATCGGAGCGATGCAGCAGCAGCACGGTCGCGTCGTCGACGCTGCCGCGCTTCCGCGCGAGCGCTACCAGCGCCTGGCCGCGCTGGGCGAGCGAGAGCGGCGCGTCGAGCACCCGATACCAGTCCGTACCGTCGAGGTGCTTGTGGACACCATCGCTGCAGAGCACGAGCAGCTCGTCGCGGCCGAGGGAGTGCACGGCGACGTTGGCACCGGTGGTCGCGCCGTTGCCGACCATGCGCGCCGGGTCGTGCGGCGAGCCACCGGGGGGCGACGTTTCGCCGAGATGGAAGAAGGTGTCGTCGCGCGTCAACAGGTCGAGCTGGCCGGCGCCGCGCGCCGACCAGCGATAGACGCGGCAGTCCCCCACCCAGGCGACGAGCCAGCTCGCGGCCGACGCGTCGAGCGGCGCGCTGAGCGCGACCGTCGCCGCGCCCGGCCGCGCGGTGACGCGCGCGATCGCCTCGGCGATCGTCCGGTCGGCGGCGAGCATCGCGGTCGCGACGCGCTCGGCGTCGAGCGGCTGCCCTTCGAGCGCCTGGTGCAGCTCGGCGACTAGCAGGCGGCTCGCGGTCTGCGCCATCGCGCCGCCGCCGACGCCGTCGGCGACGACGAACAGGCGCCCGCTGCTGTCGAGCGCGCTGTGCGCGTCTTCGTTGACAGCGTGCTGGCTGCCGCACGACGACGCGACGGCGGCCTCGAGGCGGCTTGCCGCGGTCGTGTAGACCGCCTGCATCGGCGCTGCGGCGGCGCGCGAGAGCGCTTCGGGCCGGGTCGAGCGACCGGGCTCGATCGGCGTGATGAGCGAGAGCGGCGCCATCTCAATGCTCGCCATCGCGCGCCAGCACCAGCGTGCACGCGGGCTCGTCCGGCAGGGCGCCGCCGAGGACCATCGTCTGGCCGGGCCGCCAGTCGAAGCGCTCGCCCGGTCCGTGCACGACGCCGTCGATGACGATGCCGTTGTCGCCGTGGACGACGCCGTGCGCGCCGTCGTCGTCGACGGCGTCGACCGCGACGTGCTGCCCCGACACGCCGGGATGGCGGCGGTCGATGACGATCGCCTGGTCGCGCGATCGACCGATGGTGACGGGAAGCGCGTCGGCGGCGATCGCATGGCTGCGCTCGCCGCTCGCCTGCGTCGCCAGAATCGCGAAGCGCGAGAGGCCTTGCCGGACGGCGAGCACCGACGTCAGCGGCGTCTTCGGCGCGCTCGCATCGGAAGCGATCGGCGCCGCCGACGAGGTCGTCGACCGCGGCGAGCGAACGGCGATCGACGGGTAGTCGGCCGGCGGCCCCTCAGCGCGGGCCGAGAGGACGATGCGCATTCCCTCGCCGACACGGATCGGCGTCGCGTCGCCCGTCGCTGCCGTCGCGACCACGCGAGCCGCCGTCCCGCCAGCGCCGCCGCTCTCGACGCGCAGGCCGTTGGTCGAGCCGGCGTCGGCGACGTGCCAGCCGTCGTCGTCGAGCCAGATCTCGGCGTGGCGCCGGCTGGTGTAGGTGCCGTCGACGCGCAGGTCCGAGCTCTCGTCCTTGCCGACGGCGTAGCGGCGCCCGGGCACGACCGCAGCCAGGACGGCGCGGCGCGTGCCGGCGCCGTCGTCGATGTCGAACTCGACGCGGCGGCCGGCGAGCGGCGTCGTCGGCGTGTCGAGGCGACGCGCGCGCGTCGGCGCGGCCGAGGTCGCGCTTGCCGGGTCGGCCTCGCTCCAGCGGCCGATCACGCTCACTTCGTAGGGACGTGCGATCGGCAGCGCCGGGGTTGTGCGCAGCGCGGCGAGAAGCTCGCGGTACTCGCCGTCGTCGCCGGGCCGCTCGCCGATGTCGAGATCGGCGAGCCCGGCGAACTGCGAGAGATCGATCACGGCCGCATTCGGCAGCCGGCCGATCACCTCGCGGGCGAGGTAGCGCTTGACCTGCTCGGGCCGGAACTCGTGCATGAACTGGCGCAGCAGGTCGCGCGCTTCCGCGCCGCCTGGCGAGCGCACCCCGATCGAGGTGAGCAGGAAGCGATCGCGCTCGGCAATGACAACGTGCAGGCGGACGTGGCTGGCGACGAAGTGCTCGAGCTCGTCGCGCACGGCGCCGATCAGCGGCGCGTAGACGCCGAGGTCGGCACCGGCGCGCAACGGATCGGCGGCGGCGCCGGCGTCGCCGTGGCGCTGAGCGGCGTCGACGTCGAGGTCGGGCTCGTGCAGGTGGCGCGAGTCGCGCGGCGGCAGGTCGCTGCGGCCGGCGACGCGATGGAGGACCCACGATTTCATGGACATGACGGGCTTTCGTTGAAGCGTCAGCAAGACTCAGCTGCGATAGGCGACGACCAGCGTCGCGAGCGGGCCGGGTGCGCGCAGGTGGCGCACGCGCGGAAAGGTGGGCAGGCCGTAGCCGGCGATGCGATCGGTGAAGCGGCCCCAGGCCGGCTGCACGCGGTCGCCGGCGCGCACGCGCGCGAGCAGGGCGGGTAGCGAGAGGTCGATCAGGAGCGCGACGCGCGAGACGTCGCCGATCAGGACGATGGCGCGGCGCAGGCTGTCGTCGAGGTCGTCCAGGCAGCGCTCGAAGGGGCCGTCGAAGGTCCAGACGAGCGGCGGCGGCAGCGACTCGATGTCGCGATCGCGGGTTCGCGGCGACGCGAATTCCCGATCCGGCCAGGCCGGACGTGGCGCTGCCGACAGGCGGCTCATCGCGTCGCCTCCGTGGCCGGCGCCATCGTGCTCGCCTTGGCGACGGCCGAGCGGCCCGGCGAGCCGGCATCGTCGATCGCGCCGGTCGTGCGGCCGACGATCTGCATCGCGATCTCGGCCGCGGGGTTCGGCCCATGGTCACCAGCGCCGTGGACGCGGCCGCTCGCGCGCAGCCAGTTGCGCTCGGCCAGCACCGCGATCGCCTTCGTCCACGGCCCGTCCTTGGCGCGATCGCCGCGCCAGGTGGCGACGTACCACTTGTACGGATGGAGCGAGCTGCACGCGCCGCGCTTGCTCTCCGGCGACTGCGGCGCGCCGGGGGCGCAAAGGCGCACCAGCTGGTCGAGCGAGAGGCCGTCGCTCGGGAAGCTCGGCGTTCCGGTCTTGCCGGCGAGCCAGTCGATGTCGCGGCAGCGCTTGGCGTCGAAGATCTGCTCGCACGCGGTGCGCGCGGTGCCGGCGCGGTGGCTGTACGACAGGCCGCTCAGGATGACCTCAGCGGCGTCTCGCGCCAGCGGGGCAGGAACCGGCGCCGCGAGCCAGCGCGTCGAAGCCGCTGCGACGGGATCCGGGGCCGACCCGGCGACGCCGTGCACGGAATCGACGAGATGCGGCCGCGTCACGCTCGTCGCCCCGTTCGCGGTTGCGGCGAGCGTCGCCATCATGCCGGCGACGCCGAGCACGCTGGCGCGCGCGTGGCCCTGGCCCCAGCCTTCGGCGACGACGTCGACGACGG
>Ga0070670_100005760_pt1 | contig 10468 bp, 8 predicted proteins | sample KBSS63metaG_FD_64665 | JGI IMG/M metagenome (GOLD analysis project Ga0070670, IMG submission 64665) | Switchgrass rhizosphere microbial communities from Kellogg Biological Station, Michigan, USA - KBS S6-3 metaG | ecosystem: Host-associated > Plants > Roots > Rhizosphere > Soil ... | reverse complement strand
TCGGTCGCGGCGCCGTTCGCGACCAAGGACGAAGAAGGGCGCCTGCGGGTCGCCGCAGCAACGACCGTCGGCGATGCCGGCTTCGAGCGTTCGCAGGCGCTGATCGATGCCGGCTGCGACTGCATCGTGATCGACACCGCCCACGGCCACAACATCGATGTCGCGCGCGCCGTCGAGCGGGTGAAGACATTGTCGAACTCGGCCCAGGTGATCGCCGGCAACGTTGCCACGGCCGACGCCGCCAAGGCGCTGGTCGATGCCGGCGCGGACGCGATCAAGGTCGGCATCGGGCCGGGATCGATCTGCACGACGCGGATCATCGCCGGGGTCGGCGTGCCCCAGCTGACCGCGATCATGGACGCGACCGGCGCCGCGGCGAAGAGCGGCGTCCCGGTCATCGCCGATGGCGGCATCCGCACCAGCGGCGACATCGCCAAGGCGCTCGCCGCGGGCGCATCGGCCGTGATGGTCGGGTCGCTGCTCGCCGGGACCGACGAAGCGCCGGGCGAAATCTTCCTCTACCAAGGGCGCAGCTACAAATCGTACCGCGGCATGGGGTCGGTCGGGGCGATGGCGCGCGGCTCCGCCGACCGCTATTTCCAGCAGGATATCAAGGACCATCTCAAGCTGGTGCCCGAGGGGATCGAAGGGCAGGTCCCGTACAAGGGTCCCGCACGAGAGATCATCCACCAGCTGGTCGGCGGGGTGAAGGCGGCGATGGGCTATACGGGGTCGCAGACGATCGCCGAGCTGCAGCAGCGCGCGCGGTTCGTTCGCATCACCAACGCCGGCTTGAGCGAAAGCCATGTCCATGACGTTGCGATCACCCGCGAGGCGCCGAACTATCCGACGCGCTGAGCCATGACGCCCGCCGCGCGACTGCAGGCGGCGATCGAGATCGTCGATGAGGTGATCGCCGCGGCGCGCGACAACGGCCCGCCGGCCGATGCCATCGTCACGCGCTACTTCAAGCAGCGCCGTTACGCCGGATCGGGCGATCGCCGGGCGGTGCGCGAACTGGTGTTCCGCGCCATCCGGCGGACCGCGGCGATGCCGGCGAACGGGCGCTCGGCCATCCTCGGTCTGGCGGCGGAGGAGCCGGAGCTGCCGGCCTTGTTCGGGCAGCCCCGCGGCCCCGAGCCGATCACCGACGAGGAACCGGTCGCGCCGCGATCGATCGTTCCGGGCTGGCTCGAGCCCGAGCTGTCGCCGCTGGTCACCGAGAGCGAGCGCGGCGCGTTGCTCGACCGCGCCCCGCTCGACTTGCGCGTCAATGCCGCCGGCGCTGCTCGCGACGTGCTGCTCGCGCAGTTTCCTGGTGCGGCAGCCACGCCGCTCAGCCCGTGGGGCCTGCGGCTACCTTCCGACAGCCGGATCGACGATCACCCGGCGTTCCGTTCGGGCTTGGTCGAGGTCCAGGACGAGGGCAGCCAGCTGATCGCCTTGGCCTGCGCGGCAGCGGATGGCGAGGCCGTGCTCGACCTGTGCGCGGGCGCCGGGGGCAAGGCGCTGGCCATCGCCGCAGCCGCGCCCGGCGCGACCATCCTCGCCACCGACAGCAACCGGGCACGGCTTGCGAAACTGGCGCCCCGCGCCGACCGGGCCGGAGCGCGGAACATCACGGCGCGGCTGCTCAACCCGCCGAATGAGCTGGCCGAGCTCGACGACTGGCTGGGCAAGGCCGACGTCGTGCTCGTCGATGCACCTTGTTCGGGCAGCGGGACCTGGCGCCGCAATCCCGAAGGGCGCTGGCGGCTGACGCCCGAGCGGCTCGACCGGCTCGTCGCGCAGCAGGCCCGGCTGCTGGAAATCGCCGCCGATCTGGTGCGGCCGGGCGGCCGCCTCGTCTATGCCGTCTGTTCCCTCCTGTCCCGCGAAGGGGCAGGCCAGATTGCGGACTTTCTCAGCCGCCGTTCATCATGGATTGTCCAGGAATCGCTGCATGCGGCGGGACGTCGGGACGGAGCCGGGTTGCTGCTGACCCCCGGCCATGACGGAACGGACGGGTTTTTCATCGCGCGCCTCGGGCGTCCATGCTAGGACGCCGGCCGCAGTGTGGAGAGAAATGAACATGCGTCTTCTTGCTTCGATCGTCGCGGTGAGCCTTGTCGCGATCGTTGGCGCGGCCCCGGTCGCGGGCCAGCGGCCCGACGATCAGATCGCGCCGCAGTCGGTCACGCTGCAGCATCAGGGCGAATCCCTGCTCGCCGCGGGCAAGCTCGACCAGGCCGAAGATGCGCTCGAAGCGTCGCTGGCGGTCGACCCGCGCAACCGCTGGGCATTCGTCGACCTCGCTCGTGTGGCCGACAAGCAGGGCCTGTTCGGTAAGGCGATTCGCATGGCCAACAAGGCGCTTCTGCTCGAGCCCAACGATCCTGACGCGATCGCCATCCAGGGCGAGGCGATGGTTGAACTCGGTGCGACCGCGCGTGCCCAGGCCAATCTCCAGAAGCTCCAGACGGTCTGCAGCAAAGGCTGCCCGCAGCTGGCGCAATTGTCGGCGGCGATCAGTCGCGGCCCGTCGGTCGCATCGGCCAAGCCGCCGGCGACGCCCAAGTCGAACTAACGGAGCCTTTGGCCGTCACCCGGACTTGATCGGGGGTCTGAACATTGCCGGTGGGAAACCATGAGCGCCGAGTTCGTGGATCCTGGAACAAGTTCAGGATGACGAAAGGGCCCGCGCCAGCTTCACGAAATCGTCGACGGTGAGCGTTTCCGCGCGCCGCTGAGGATCGATGCCGAGGTCGTCGAGCGCTTCGACCGCGCCGGGTATCGCCTTCAGGCTCGACCGGAGCATCTTGCGCCGTTGGCCGAAGGCCGCCTCGGTCACCCGCTCGACGCTGCTCGCGCTGACGCCGGCCGGTGCTGCGATCGGCGTGAGATGGACCACCGCCGAGGTTACCTTGGGCGGCGGAACGAATGCCGAGCGGTTGACCGCCATCGCGATCCGCGCGCGGCTCCGCCATTGCGCCGCGACCGACAAGCGGCCGTAGGCCGGGCTGCCCGGCTCGGCGACGATGCGCTCCGCCACTTCCTTTTGGAACATCAGGGTCAGCGAGCGCCACCACGGCGGCCACGGATCGGCCTGGAGCCAGCGCAGCAACAGGGCCGTGCCGATATTGTACGGCAGGTTGGCGACGACGTGCGCGCCCGCCCCGACCTCCTCCTGCTCATCGACTTTCAGCGCATCGCCCTCGATCACCCGTAGGCGATCGCCGGTTGCGGCGCGCAATTCGTCGAGCGCGGCGATGCAGCGCCGATCGCGTTCGACGGCGGTGACGCGCGCGCCCGCATCAAGCAGCGCCCGGGTCAGTCCACCCGGGCCGGGGCCAACCTCATAGACCGTCGCACCGTCGAGCGGACCGGGGATCGCCGCGATGCGGGCCAGCAGTTGGCGATCGAGGATGAAGTTCTGGCCGAGCGCCTTGCTCGCGCTCAGCCCATGACGGGCGATGACCTGGCGCAGCGGCTCCGGCGCGTCGCTCACGCGGCGCCGGCGCGATGCGCCGCACAGTCCGCCGCCATGCGGATTGCGGCGGCCATCGGCCGCGGATCGGCGCGATCCTGGCCGGCGATGTCGAAGGCGGTGCCGTGATCGGGCGCGGTGCGGACGATCGGCAGGCCGAGGGTGACGTTGACCGCATCTTCGAAGTGGATCGCCTTGACCGGGATCAGCGCCTGGTCGTGGTACATGCACAAGGCGGCATCGTAATTGGCCCGCGCCGAGGCATGGAACAAGGTGTCCGCGGGGTGGGGGCCGGTGACTCGCCAGCCTTCGCCGGCGAGCACGGCGATCGCCGGTTCGATAATCTCGATTTCCTCGCGGCCAAGGGTGCCGCCTTCCCCTGAGTGCGGGTTGAGTCCGGTGATGGCGAGGCGCGGCTCGGCGATTCCGAACATGCGCTGGAGGCCACGGAGGACGGCACGGCCGCGCGATTCGATCAGGCTGCTGGTCAGTTGCTCGCGCACGTCGATCAGCGGCAGATGCGTGGTCGCGGGGACCGTACGCAGGGTCGGTCCGGCGAGCATCATCGCGACATTGCCGGAGGACACCCCGCAGCGTTCGGCGACGAACTCGGTCTGCCCGGGATGAGCGAAGCCGATATCGTAGAGCTTTTCCTTGGCCACCGGACCGGTGACCACCGCCGCGGCCGAGCCCGAGCGGGCGAGCCCGACGGCGAGTTCCAGCGCATCGAGCGAGCAATGAGCCCCGGCCACGCTGGGGTGTCCGGGCACGTCTTCTTCGGCCGCCATGACCTGGATCAGCGGCAGCCCGGTATCGAACGCGGCATCGGCTTCGCGCGGGTCGTCGATAATCGCGATTGGGCCGTCCCACACCGCCGCAATCGAGCGCGGATCGCCGATCGCGACGAACGGCGGCAGGTTGAACGTGCCCCGGTTGTCCCAGCATTTCGCCAGGACTTCGGGACCGATCCCGGCCGGATCCCCGAGCGAGATCGCCAGTGGTTCGGGAGGGACGGACGCCACGGTTGCTGCGTCTAACGGAAAACTGGCGCTAGCGGAATTCGATCACCGCATCGCGCCGGAGATCGCGCAAATAACGCTGGGCACGGAGGTTGATGCGCTCTTCCATCTTCTGGTTGTAGACCGTGTCGTAGCTCGGCGCGCTGGGGTCCTGCTCGTCGCGACCGCAAATCACGAGAACGCGGACGCCTTCCTCAAGTGAGCCGAAGGGCTGGGTCGCCTGACCGACCTGCATCGGGATCATCAACTGCTGCAGCGCTGGCGGGAGGTCGCGCATCTTGACCGAATCCTGCTGCACGATTTCGCCGTGGAAGTCCGCGGCCATCTTGTCCGCTCCGCCACAGCCGCCGACGTTGCGCGCCGCGGCGGCAAAGTTCGCCACCACCGGCTCGGCCTGTTGCCGCGTCGTTCCCTTGGGGAACACCACCGAGACCTGCTTGAGACTGAGCACGGCGTCGCGCGGGTCCTGGGTCAGGATCTTGCGCGTATCCTGGACCGCGATGATCGAAACACCGCCGGAGTTAGCGATCGGATTGCTGACCGTTCCGGGGGTCATCTGGCGAAGCACCGCGGCGATCGGCTCCGGCAACTGCTCGGGCCGGATCCAGCCGAGGTCACCGCCGACCACGCGGGTCGACGATTCAGAATATTGCCGCGCGTAGGCCGCAAACGATCCGCCCGCCCGGAGCTGCTCAAGGAGCTGGTTGGCCTGGGCCATGACCTGAGCCTCGCTGCCAGCCGGGGCCGGCAGGAAAATCTCGCCAACGTGGAATTCCTCGGTGCCCTTGGACGCGGTGAGCTTGTCGAGCACCGCCTTCACCTCGTCGTCGCCGACGGTGACGTTGCTCTCGATCTTGGCGCGCTGCAGCCGCTGCCACGCGATTTCGCCTTCGATCTGGCGACGCAGCGTCTTGATCGACGAATTCTGGGTTTCAAGGAACTTGGCGAGTTCGTCCGGCGATTGTTTGACGTTGGCCGCGACGCGCTGGAGGGTCTTGTCGATGTCGGCCGGCTTGATGGTGATCTTTTCCGCCTTGGCCGCCTGAATTTCGAGGGTTTCGTCGATCAGGTTGCGGAGCACCTGCTGACGGAGCCGGTCGACTTCGTTGGGCGGGATCTGGCCGCCGTTGGCCAGCGCCAGCAGCGCGAGACGCTGATCGATGTCGGTCTGCGTCACCACTTCATTGTTGATGATCGCCGTGGCCTTGATGACCGACGGCATCGCCGAGCCGAAAACCTGCGGGTTTGCGGGCAGGTTGAGCGCGCTCGTGCTGCTCGGCGCAGGCGGCGGCGGGGCTTCTTCCTGAGCCAAGGCCGCAGTCGCGGTTCCAAGCAGAAGCGCAGCGGCGACCCAGGCGCGCGTCGAGATACGATCCAAAGCTAATGCCACGATGCGATTTTCCTTACTTCCCAGCCCGATGGTTGAATGCGTTTATCCAAGCCCGCTGAACGCAGGCTTAGCGACCCAGCCCCTTCAGAGCCAAGTGAAAGCCGAACGTGCTGCCCTTTCGGAACGCCCCGATATGCTCATAGTCGCGCCGCCACGTCAGGCCAAGCTCCAGACAATCGTCCTCATAAGCGATGCCGAGCCGGTTGCGGACCGGGGCGAAGCCATCGGACAGCGACAGCGGATCTTCTTCCTTGCCGGTGAGGTCGATGACCGTCGCCCCGAAGATCGACCAGTAGCGCTGGAACTTCAGCCGCCCGGCCACGCGCAACTCCTCCTTGTCGCGCAGATCCTCGATCGTCGGGTCAATGTCGCGATTGAGGCGGAGATAGCCGATCTGGGCGTAGGTCTGGTCGGAGCCGATGGTCAGATCGAGCTCGTTGCGGCGGAACGCGAAATTGTCCTTGTCGATGCGGTAACGGTGGGTGATGTCGATAAGCCGGCCGAAGCGCACGCGAGTCCGCCCGACGATGTCGGACAGGCGGTCGGTCAGTCCGGTCCCTTCCGGAAAGATGCCGGGCCGGTCGACGATCCGGTAGCTCTGTCCGATCGTGGTCATGATCGACAGGTTCGGGCGGTCGAGCGACCAGTCGAGCCCGTAGGTGATGCGCGACCCGTCCTCCCAGCGGTCGTAGCCGGGGAAGCGGTTGAGCGCGAACAGGTTGCTGTCCTCAAGATCGATCGAGCGCGCGTCCTCGTTGGGGATTTCGAGGTTTGGGGTCGGTGGGGTTAGCACCAGCTGGACCCGCGGAACGATGCGCTGGATACCGCCGAACGCGGGGCCGACGAACGGCCATTTCACGTCGGCCGCCAGGGCGCCGATGCCGCGCCAGTGCCAGCCGTCGGTACCGCCGTAGATCGGCACCGGCGTGCTCGCGGCATCGTCGGTGTGATAGACGTCGCCGCGGGCGAAGGCGGTCAGATCGATTTCCTGGCCCCACGGAGTCAGCCGGCGCAGGTCCCAGCGCGCACTGGTGAAGGCGCGCTGCGTATCCTGGCCCTCGACGCGGATGATCGACAGGCTGTTGGCTTCAATTTCGACCTTGCCACCGAGGATCTCGTCGCCGAGCCGGACGCGGGCGTCGATCGCGGGCAAGGCGATCGGAATCTGCCGCTGAACATCGTCGACGCGCAGCCCCTGGAACGCCCAGCCGGCGATGCTGACATAGGAATCGGGCGTGATCCGCTCGGCATTGACGAAGTTGCGCAGCCGGTCGTCGCGGGTGATGTCGTAGCGCCGGGTGACGGTCTTGTCGCTCGCCCAGCGGAACGCGCCGGTGATGCTCCACAGCGGGTCGAGCTGGACGCGGCCGTTGCCCTCGACATAGCCGCGCAAGCCGCGGCCCCTGTCCTCGGTCGTGTCGGGGTCGGCGCTTTCAATCTTCCCGTAGGTCAGGAAACCGCCGAGCTGGAAGGCGCCGAGCTGGTCGAGCTGGCGGTATTTGCCCTCGATCGCCGGCAGCACGCCCGAATAGACGTGCGGGGTGAGGGTCAGGTCGCGGTTGGGCGCGATCTGCCAATGGTAGGGGACGGCGAGCTCGAACCCCTTTTTGGTCGAATAGGAAATGTCGGGAACGAGCACGCCGGTGGTGCCATCGGCACTGGTGCCGACGCTGAAAATCGGCAGCAGCGGCAGGTTGATTCCGAACAGCTGCAGCCGCCCGCCCTGGAACTGCACGCGCTGCCGCGCCGGATCGTGAATGACGCGGGCGGCGGTGATCGACCAGCTCGGCCGCCGCGAGCAGCCGGTCGGGCTGGTCACCGGACATGGCGAATAAATTGCATTTTCCAGTGTGGTCACGTCGCCGACGCGCTTGCCCTGCGCCGCCGCGATCCGCCCACCGCTTTCGAGCACGACGAGCAGGTTGTGAACCGTGCCGTCGCGCAGCGTGTCGGTGAGGACGACATCTTCGCCGATCAACTTGTCGCCCTGCGGCGTGACCATGACGACGCTGCCCTGGGCGCGCACCTCGCCCGACTTGCGGTTCCACACGACCTGGTCGGCGGCGAGGTAATTGCCGTCGCGCGACATGCGGACGGCGCCGCTCGCAGTCACCACATCGGCAGTGCTGTCGTAGGTCACCTGATCGGCGCTGAACTCGATCGCCGTCGTCTCGAGGTTTGGTGGGGTGGCCGGAGCTGGCTCGAGGCTTTGGCCGCTGGCCGGCGCGGCCGCAGCGAGCAGCATCGGCAGCGCCGTCCACCAGACGAATGTCCTACGCAACGCTGCTGAATCCCGCCGTTCGATTGCTCTGCTCTCGGGCTGGCCTATTGCACCTTGAGTGCGCGGGGACAATCGGCTTGCGCCGCTTTGCCAAGGCGTCCCGTGCATCCTAAAGGGCGCGCCGACGTTCGGAATTCCGAGGATAATAATAAATGCAGATCCAATTCGCCGATCGCCGGCCCAAGGGAGACTATGCGCTGGTGCTGCCGGTGGCCGGCAAGGACCGCAAGTCCTTGACTTCGCTTGGCGCGCAGCAAGCCGCGATCAGCGGGGCGCTCGACCGCCAGCGCTTCGAGGGCGATGCGTCGAGCACGTCGGAGCATTTCTTCGACGATGACGGCACCGTGCGCCGGCTGGTCGTCGTCGGGACCGGCGCGGGCACGGCCGATGAAGCAGCCGAGAAACTCGGCGGCAGTGTCGCTGCTAAATTGCTGACGTCGGGCGAAACCAAGGCGGTGATCGACCTGGGTGGCCTGGGCTACGGGGCGGATGCCGCCGCTCGGGTGGCCCTCGCCGCCGCGTTACGGGCATGGCGCTACGACCGCTATCGGACGACCCTCAAGGACAAGCAAAAGCCGACGCTGGACGAGGTAATCATCGTCGGCGCGCCAGCGGACGCGGCCGACCGCTACACCAAGCGCTGGAAGCCGGTGCTCGACGGCGCCGCGCTGACCCGCGAGCTGGTCACCGAGCCGGCCAACATCATCTACCCCGAAAGCTTCGTCGAGCGCGTCAAGGCGTCGCTCAAGGGCACCGGAGTCGAGATCGAGGTGCTCGACAAGGCGGCGATGCAGAAACTCGGCATGGGCGCCTTGCTCGGTGTCGCCCAGGGCTCGATCCGCGAGCCGCGGCTGTTGATCCTCAAGTGGAACGGTGGCGCAGCCGGCGGCCAGCCGACCGCGTTCGTCGGCAAGGGCGTGACGTTCGATACCGGCGGTATCTCGATCAAGCCGGCCCAAGGCATGGAAGCGATGAAGTGGGACATGGGCGGTGCCGGCGCGGTGGCCGGCGCGTTCAAGGCGCTGGCGCTGCGCAAGGCCAAGGCCAATCTGATCGGCATCTGCGGGCTGGTCGAGAACATGCCGGGCGGCAACGCCCAGCGCCCCGGCGACGTCGTCACGACGATGAGCGGCCAGACGGTCGAAGTGATCAACACGGATGCCGAAGGGCGGCTCGTGCTCGCCGATGCGATCGCCTACGTTCAGCGGACCTACAAGCCAAAGACGATCATCGACCTGGCGACGCTGACCGGCGCGATCCTCATCAGCCTCGGCCACGAATGGGCGGGCCTGTTTTCAAACAACGAGGAACTGGCCGGCGAATTGCTCAAGGCGGGCGAGGAAAGCGGCGATAAGCTTTGGCGAATGCCGATGGCCGAATCGTTCGACCGGCTGATCGATTCGCCGATCGCCGATGTGAAAAATGTCGGGCCGCGGGAAGGCGGGTCGATTACCGCCGCCCAGTTCATCCAGCGCTTCGTCGACGACGGCGTCCGCTGGGCCCACGTCGACATGGCCGGCAAGGCCTGGTCCGACAAGGCCAGCGCGACCTACGACAAGGGCGCGACCGGCTATGGCGTGCGGCTGCTCGACCAGTACGTCGAAGACCAGCTCGAGAAATAATGCAGGTCGATTTCTACCAGCTCGGCGGCACCCCGCCCGAGCAGGTGATTGCCAGCATTGCCGACAAGATCATCGCCCAGGATGGGCGCCTGCTGGTGGTCGCTGCCGACGAAGGGGCATTGGCCCGGCTCGACCGGCAATTATGGGACCAGGGCACGGCGAGCTTCCTGCCGCACGGCATTGCCGGCGGGGTCGATGATTCGCGCCAGCCGATTCTGCTGTCGACCGGGCCGGATGCTCCGAACCTGGCGCGCAACCTGCTGATTGCCGACGGGGAATGGCGCGAAGCGGCGCTGGCTTACGACCGCGCCTTCTATCTGTTCGACGGCGACACGCTGGAAGGCGCGCGGCTGGCGTGGAAGCTGTTGTCCGGCCGCGATGGGGTCGAGCGCCGCTACTGGGCCAACGAGGGGGGCAAGTGGGTCAACAAGGCCTGAGCCTTGCCCCTGTGCGCCCAGCCCGCTAGGCGCGCCGCAACTTTTAACCCAATTTTTCAGGAGACCGTCCGGCCATGGCCGTTACGCGCACCTTTTCGATCATCAAGCCCGACGCCACCCGCCGCAATCTCACCGGTGCGGTCACCAAGATGCTGGAAGAAGCGGGCCTCCGCGTCGTCGCGTCGAAGCGCATCCACATGACCCGCGACCAGGCCGAGGGCTTCTACGCGGTCCACAAGGAGCGGCCGTTCTA
>Ga0070670_100005758_pt1 | contig 10471 bp, 7 predicted proteins | sample KBSS63metaG_FD_64665 | JGI IMG/M metagenome (GOLD analysis project Ga0070670, IMG submission 64665) | Switchgrass rhizosphere microbial communities from Kellogg Biological Station, Michigan, USA - KBS S6-3 metaG | ecosystem: Host-associated > Plants > Roots > Rhizosphere > Soil ... | reverse complement strand
CTTCAGAGAGAGCGGGTCGATGCCCTCGCTGCGGCACAGCACGAACAGCGCCTCGAGCTCGTCGCGGAAGAACGCGCTGCGGTCCTTGCGCCCGGTCGGGAAATCGAATGCCAACGTCGACAACGCATCGACCAGGCGGAAGTTGCCCATCTGCTGGCCGTAGATCGTCTCGACGCCGACGATGCCGACGACGATCTCGGCGGGCACGCCGAAGGTCTCTTCAGCCTGCGCCAGCCACTTCTCGTTGGCGCGCCAGAACGCTGCGCCGGCGCGGATGCGGGTCGGCTCGACGAAGCGCGCACGATAGGCCGCCCAGTTCTTCGGCGTTCCCGACGGCGGTGGCATGATGAAGCGCGCAACGCTCGGCACCATCCGCGCCTGCGCGAGCGCGTCGCGCACCCACACTGCGTCGAAGCCGTGGCGCGCCGCGATGTCGGTGCCGAACTGCATCACGTCATCGCGTCGTCCGTAGGTTGCTGCGTCGGCGGCCGGATCGGCTTGCAACGCTACCTTGCGAGTCTTCTTCTTCGCTGCCAAAGCGCCGGTCGGCACCGTGGCGAGGGCAAGTGCGGCGAGCACGATGGCAGCGGCGGTGGGAATGAAGGTGCGGGGCATCAGCGAAACAGGTTGGCGCCGCGGCGAAGACGCCGAGCGAGCGGGCGAATTATCCCTGTGGGGCCGCGCGCAGCCGGCGCGCTTCGGCCTTGAAGCGACGCGTCAGGCCGGGGTCCGGCCGCGTCGCACCGCCGCGCGCATAGCGTTGGCGCTCGAGCGCATCGAGCAGCGCCGTCATGGTTCCCGCGCGCGGGCCGAGACGCGAACGCAACCGATCCGCCAAGGTGCGCGGCGGCTCGTGCGGCGCCGCGTCGACGCCGATCGATTGCATGCTGCGCCGCAGCTGGTCCATCTGCCGCGTCCACGGATCGGTCCGGTGGCGGTCATACCAAGCCCAGGCCGCACCGCCGAGCGCAAAGGTGCTGAGCACGCCGATCAGCAGCAAGGTCAGGTCTTCCCACGACGGCGACTTGAAGCCGACGTTCTTCAGCAGGTTCAACTGCTGACCGCGCGAGTAGCTGAGCACCCACTGGTTCCAGCGGTTGTTCAGGGTCTCCCAATTCGCACGGAGTTGGGCGAGCAGTTCCGGGCTCATGCTCGCGATCGCCCCGGCGACCAGGCTCGGCTGCGGCACCAAGCGTCGGCTGCCGTTGATGCGGTCCGGCGCGACCGCCGCGGTCGGATCGGCGCGGACCCATCCGATGCCGCGCTGCCAGTACTCGGCCCAGGCGTGCGCCGAGCTCTGTCGCACGATGTAGTAGCCGTCGACCGGAATCCCTTCGGCGCCCTGGTAGCCGGTCACGATCCGCGCCGGCACGCCGATCGCGCGCAGGATCACGACGAACGACGCGGCGTAGTGCTCGCAGAAGCCCTCGCGCTGGTCGAGCCAGAACTCGTCGATCGCATTGACGCCGTAGGTGCCGGGCACCAGCGTGTAGCTGTAGTTGCCGGTGCGGATGTGCTGCAGCAGCGCGCGCACGAGCCGGGCCGGATCGTTGGCATCGAATCCGTTGTCGCTCGCAAAACGCTGCGCCCACTCCACCGTGCGCGGGTTGTAGCCCGACGGCAGTTCGCGGAACTGCGCGAGCGCTTCGGTCGGCCGGATCGGACCGTGACGAAACTCGGCATAGGCATCGGCCTCGAAGCGGACGCGCTCGAAGATCGGTCGATCGGCGACCCAGACCAGCTCCTCGCGCGCCGCGACGCCGTAGCTCTCGATCCGCGGCGGGCTCACGGTGGCCTCGAGCAGCGGAATCGTCGAGAGCCGCAGGGGCTCGAGCGTGATCTCGTAGTGCAGCGGCTGGCCGGCGACGCGCAGGTTCGCGACTGACTCGAGCGACATCGCAGCCGGCGCGCCCGGCCGCGGCGTCGCTGGCCGCCATTCGGTGCCATCGAAGCGCGACAGCACGGGACCCCGCAGGTACATCGACTGCGGCGGCGGCGGCGTGCCGTCGAAGCGCATCCTGAGCGCGATGCTGTCGTCCTGCGCAACCTCGGCGACCGAGCCGAGCTTCAGGCTGTTCGACAGGCCGGTCGTCGAGATGCCGTCCTGCGGCACGCCCCAGAGCGGGCCGATGCGCGGGAACAGCACGAACAGCAGCGCCATGATCGGCGCCCCGAGCAAGGCGGTGCGGGCCGCCAGCCAGGAGGCCTGGCGCAGGCTCGGCTGACCGACCGGCATGTGGGCCAGCACCAGCGCCGTCATCAGCCCCCAGACCGAGACCAGCATCGCCGCGGCGACCGGAAGCGTCTGCGAGTAAAGAAAGTGGGTCAGGATCAGGAAGAAGCCGAGGAAAAAGACGACGAACGCATCGCGGCGGGCGCGCAGCTCGAGCGTCTTCAGCGCCATCAGCACGACCGCGAGCGTAATGCCCGGCTCCTTGCCGAGGAGGGTCTTGTACGACCAGAGCGTCAGCCCGGCCGCGATCGCGAGCACCGCGATCAGGATCCAGCGGCCGGGCAGGGCTCCCGAGGTCAATGCGAGTGCGGCGCGCCAGATCAACACGATCGAGGTCAGCGCAATGCACCACTCCGGCAGATGCGAGACATGCGGCAGCACGGTCCACGCGATCACGCCGAGCAGGAACAGCGTGTCGCGCGATTCGCGCGGCAGGTGGCGCCAGCCCGGCCAGCGCGGCAGGATCATGCGAGCCTCCCGCTTGACCCAGGCAGCCATTCATCCGTGAAAGGGACTGGCGACCGCTCGCCAGCGGCCCGGCACTTGGCCTGCGGCGTTCTCAGCGCCACAGCGCGAGCGCCTCCAGGCTGCGCCGCCGTTGCGCATCGCCGTCGGCCGGCGCGAGCTCGAGGCCGGGCAGGCGCAGGCCGTAGTCGGCACCGGCGCGATGGGCCGCCAGCGTCCACGCGGCCAGGCGCGAAAGCCGGTCCTCGGGCGCCAGGCCGGAACAGGCGGACCAGTCGAGCCAGAGTTCCTGGCGGGCCGATGCACTCGTGTCACGGCTGATCAACTCGCCGCCGGTGTCGAACGCCTTCGCGGCCTTTTTCCAAGCAATCAGCTTCAACGGGTCGCCTCGCCGGTACGCGCGCACGCCTTCGATCTCGCCGCCATCGGCGCTGCGGCTCTGGCTCGGTCCGCCGGGCACCGGCCGCGCGGCCGGGGGACGCGGCGCGTCGCGCTCGAGCTTCGGGTAGACCAGCAGCCGGGCCGCCGGGCGCCACACCGTCCAGGCACGGAAGAGGCCGAGCGGGAACCGCGTCTCGGCCGACAGCGCCGGCACGTCGTGCAGGCCGCGCGCGCCCGGCACGAAGCTGATCTGCACGGTTGACTGGCCGCCGCCTGGGACGTTGGTCCAGGCCAAGGTCGACCCGGACGTCGAAACGATCTTCAGGCCGATGCCGAAGCGCGCCGTGGCCGGCGCCGTCAACACGACGTCGAGCACCGCGGCACTCTCGGCGAAGACCGGTGAGACCGGCTTCAGGTGCAAGGTCAGGCCGCGCAACGTGGCATGGGTCAGGTGCATCGAGACGACCCCGCTGCCGGCCAGCAGGAAGGTCAGCACATAGCCGAGGTTGAGCTGGTAGTTGACCGATGCGACCAGCAGCACCAGCAAGGTCAGCCCGAACATGAAGCCCGCCCGGGTCGGCAGGATGTAGATGTTGCCCTGCGTCAGCAGCAAGGTGTCGTTGCGCGGCAGGCGCGCCTGCCACCAGGCCCGAAACCGGCTACGGACCAGCGCGGCGGGGTTCAGCGCAGCGGCGAGCGATGCCATGCGTTTGGGCCGCGGCCACGGCGCTTTCTGAGAGATGCGTCCGCTGCGAACACGCTCACGGGAGCGGCACCGCCTCGATCATCGCGCGGACCTGCTCGACGCGGCCGCGGCCGGCGCCGGCGACCGGCACCAGCCGATGCGCGATCGTCTGCGGCAGCACGTACTGCACGTCGTCAGGCGCAACGTAATCGCGTTCGTCGAGCAGCGCCCGCGCACGCGCCGCGCGCAGCACGCCGATGCCGGCACGCGGGCTCAGCCCTTCGACGAACCAGGCGCCGGAGCGGGTCGCCTTGATCAGCGCCTGCAGGTAGTCGAGCAGCGCATCGGACGCATGCACGCGTTGCACCACCGCTTGCGCAGCCATCAGCTCGTCCGGCGACATCACCGCACGCAGGCGGGTGATCGCCTCGCGCCGATCGGCGCCGGCGAGCAGCTCGCGCTCGCTGGTATGGTCGGGATAGCCGAGCGTGATGCACATCAGAAAGCGGTCGAGCTGCGATTCGGGCAGCGGGTAGGTGCCGAGCTGGTCGGTCGGGTTCTGGGTCGCGATCACGAAGAAAGGGCGCGGCAAGGCGCGCGTTTCGCCTTCGACCGTGACCTGCTGTTCCTCCATCGCCTCGAGCAGTGCGCTCTGCGTCTTCGGACCGGCGCGGTTGATCTCGTCGGCGAGCAGCACCTGCGCGAACACGGGCCCCGGATGGAACACGAACGCCTCCTTGCTGCGCTCGTAGACGCTGACCCCGATCAGGTCGGACGGCATCAGGTCGGCGGTAAACTGCGTGCGCGAAAAACGCAGACCAAGCGAGACCGCCAGCGCATGCGCGAGGGTCGTCTTGCCGACTCCCGGAACGTCCTCGATCAGCAGGTGGCCACCGGCCAGCAGGCAGGCCACGCAGTCCTCGATCTGCGGGCGCTTGCCGACGATGATCGTGCTAATCTGGCCGACGAGTTCGGTCAGCTTGGCCGCAAGGGGTTTGCTCATACAGGCACCTTACTCGAAAACAATGAAAGTCCCTGGGCCATGACGACGGCGTTCTACAGCCACCCCGATTGCCGCCGCCACGACATGGGCCGTGGCCATCCCGAATGCCCGCAGCGGCTCGATGCGATCGACGATTACCTGCTTGCCAAAGGCGTGGACATCGCGCTTGATCGGCGCGAGGCGCCGCTGGTCGCGCTGTCCGACCTGGCGCTCGCGCACAGCAGCGGCTATGTCGCCGAACTGAGCGATCTGCTCGACCAGGTCAGCAGCTCGGGCCAGCCGTGCGCGCTCGACCCCGACACGATCGCGAGCCCGGGCAGCCTGGTCGCGGTGATGCGCGCGGCTGGCGCGGCCGTCGCGGCGACCGATGCGGTGCTCGACGGCACGGTCGAGAACGCCTTCTGCTCGGTGCGGCCGCCCGGCCACCACGCAACGCGCGAATCGGCGATGGGCTTCTGCTTCTTCAACAACGTCGCGGTCGCCGCCCGCCACGCGCTTGATGTACGCGGCCTGGAGCGGGTCGCGATCGTCGACTTCGACGTCCACCACGGCAACGGCACCGAGGACATCATCGCCAACGACGAGCGCGTGCTGATGGTCAGCATCTTCCAGCACCCGCTCTATCCGTACAGCGGCGCCGTGCCGATGGGCACCAACATGGTCAACCTGCCGATCGCGCCGTACACGCGCGGTCCGGCGGTGCGCGAGCTGATCGAGGCGAACTGGATGCCGCGCCTCGAGGCGTTCCGTCCGCAGATGATCTTCATCTCGGCCGGCTTCGATGCGCACCGCGACGACGATCTCGGCCAGCTCGGCCTGGTCGAGGCCGACTACGCCTGGATGACCGAGCAGATCAAGGCGGTCGCCGCTCGCCATGCGAACGGCCGCATCGTCTCGTGCCTCGAGGGCGGCTACAACCTCGGCGCACTGGCGCGCAGCGTTGCCGCCCACCTGCGCGTGCTCGCAGGCGTCTGAGTCGACGCAGGAGCCGCACCTGAACCGACCGACGACGTGAGGACGCTCGACGGCCACGAGCTGAACGAGCTGCTGCATGCGCTCGGGCAGCCAGCGGCGCTCGCCGAGGCCGGCGTGCTCGCCGGCTGCCTGCTCGCCGCCTGGCTGATCGTTCGCGTGCTGCGCGGCCGCAAGCTCCACATCGCATCGGTCTGGTTCGGCGACCGCATCGTCGACGGCGTGCTGTTCCCGGTGCTCGCGCTGGCGCTTGCGTTCGGCGCCCGGGTCGCGTTCGAGAGCTTCATGCAGGCGGCCGTCTTCCGTCTCGCAATCCCGATCCTGGTCTCGCTGGTCGTGATCCGGCTCAGCGTGCGGGTTCTCGGCGCGACCTTCCCGAACACGCCGTGGGTCCGTGTCGTCGAACGCAGCATCTCGTGGGTCGCCTGGATCGCGGTCATCCTGTGGATCACCGGCATCTTCCCGTTGATGCTCGACGCGATGGACGACGTGCGCTGGAAGATCGGCGCGACGCCGCTCACCTTGCGCAACATCGTCGAAGGCACCCTGACCGCCGGCGTCGTGCTGGTGCTCGCGCTGTGGGTCTCGGCCGCGATCGAACGCAAGTTGCTGAGCAAGCCGGGCGCCGATCTGTCGATCCGCAAGATGGCCGCGAACATCGTGCGCGCGCTGCTGCTGTTCGTCGGCCTGCTGCTGGCGCTGTCGGCGGTCGGCATCGATCTGACCGCGCTCTCGGTGCTCGGCGGTGCGATCGGCGTCGGCCTCGGCTTCGGGCTGCAGAAGATCGCCGCCAACTACATCAGCGGCTTCGTGATCCTGGCCGAACGGAGCTTGCGGATCGGCGACATGGTGAAGGTCGACGGTTTCGAGGGCCGCATCACCGACATCCGCACCCGCTACACGATCATCCGTTCGCTCGGCGGTCGGGAGTCGATCGTCCCCAACGAGACCTTGATCACGCAGCGCGTCGAGAACTCGTCGCTCGCCGATCCGCGCGTGTCGATCACGACCACGGTGCAGATCGCCTACGGTACCGATGTGCGTGCGCTGCAGCCATTGCTCGCCGCTGCGCTGCACGGCATCCCTCGGGTGCTGGCCGATCCCGCGCCGAACGTGATGCTCAGCAGCTTCGCAGCGGACGGCATGGACCTCACCGTGAGCTTCTGGATCCGCGATCCGGAGAACGGCCAGGGCAACGTCAAGTCCGAAGTCAATCTCGCCATCCTCGCGGTGCTGAACGCCCAGGGCGTGGAGATTCCGTATCCGCAGCGGGTGGTGCACACTGTCGTGTCGATGGAGAAGGGTCGCGACGAGGCACTGCCCGGGCCCGTGCCGTCGAGCTGACGGCGCTTGCGCGTTCGACCGATCGGGCATCGCTTTCGCAGCCGCATGCGCACCGTTGAGACCGCTGCGCTGACGCTCGAGCCGCAGGCCCAGCAGCACGCGGCCGAGATGTTCGTCGTTCTCAGCGATCCAGCGATATATGAGTACGAGAACGAGCCGCCGGCGTCGCTCGAGGCCTTGCGGCGACGCTATGCGGCGCTCGAGTCGCGCTGCTCGCCCGACGGCCGCGAGCAATGGCTGAACTGGGTCATCCGCCTGCCGACCGGTGAGCCGATCGGCTATGTGCAGGCCACCGTCTACCCGGATCGGCGGGCCGCCATCGCCTACGAGCTCGGCAGTGCCTGGTGGGGTCGCGGCCTGGCGCGGCAGGCGGTCGAGGCGATGGTGGCCGAGCTGGTCGCGCAGCACGGTGCACGTCGCCTGACCGCGGTGCTGAAGCAGCGCAATGTGCGCTCGCTGCGCCTGCTCGAGCGCCTTGGCTTCACGCCCGCTGCTGCCGACGATCCGCTGCGGCAGGTCATCGACGACGACGAATGGGTGATGCAGCGGGAGGTGCCGGATGAGTGATGGAGCAGGGTCTGCGACCGCCGTCAGTGCGTCGGACCGTCTGCGTGCGCTGGCGCGCCGGGTCGCGCAGGCGCACGTCGGCTTGTCCGAGCCGGTCGTGCTGTCGCTGCTGTCCGGCTCGGTCGTCGAGGACATCGCCGATGCGCTGTCCGATGTCGATATGAGCGTCATCTTCGAGACACTGCCGATCGAGGCCGAGCTGCGGGCGGCCTGCGCAAAGGCCGGCGGCCTGCCGTGGTTCTGGCAGGCCGGTTCGCTTGCCGAGGGCGGCTTGGTGGTGGCGTTCCGGCTCGACGGCGTCGAGGTCCAAATCGGCTACAACGATCTCGCGACCCTGCACCGCGAGGTCGATCAGGTCCTCGTCGACCACGATCCCGACACGCCGCAGCACAAGCTCGCCGAAGGGCTGCTGAAGGCGGAGCCGCTGATCGGCGCGGCGCGGCTCGAGGCGTTGCAACGGCGACTCGCCGTCTTTACGCCACCATTGAGCCGGGCGATGGCCGCCCACTTCATCGGCCGCGTGACGCCGTGGCGTGCGATGTCGCAGCTGCTCCATCGCGATGCGACGCTGTGGTGCCGCGAGCTGCAGGTCGCGGCCTGCTATCGGCTGATCGGCGCGCTCGCCGGCTTGAACGGCCTGTACTTCACGACCTTCCAGTTCAAGCGGATGACGCGCTTCCTCGCCAAGCTCGAGCAGGCTCCTGCCCACTTCGCGAAGCGCATCGAGCGCCTGCTGCGCGTCGATTCAAGCGCTGCGTTCAGCGAGCTGCACACGCTCGAAGGCGAGGTCATCGAACTGCTGATGGCGCGCTGGCCGGACCTAGACCTCGCGGCGGTGCGCGAGCGTCGGCGGGCGTCGTGCCGCTGGCCGAGTCCTGACCGCGGGCAATGCGTCTCAGTCGGCGGAGACCCGTCGCTAGCGCTTTTCGCCGGTCGGCACGGCCGGCAGGCGCTTCAGGTGCAGGTACATCGCCTTCACATCGGTGTCGTTCATCGCCTGCAGTGCAGGGAACGGCATCACGGTGCTGACGGCGCTGCCGTCCGGGCGCTTGCCGGTGCGCAGCATGGTCGCGAAGGCCTCGGCGGTCGGATAGCGTGCCATCGCTCCGTCGGGTGCCGGTGTCAGGTTCGCGGCGGGCGGCCAATCCGGCGGCGTGCCCGGGATCTTGCCGCCCGACAGCGCAGCGCCGTGACAGCCGATGCACGCATTCGCCACGTACGCGCCGTGCTCCGGCGTGATGCCTTCGGCGATCGGCTTCGACGGCGGCAACGTGTGGTCGATCTTCTGCGCCGCGTCCGGAATTGCGCCGAGCCCGACCAGCGCCTTCACCATCGGCGGGAACCGGACTGTCGCGCCGGCGCCGGCAGCAGCCGGCAGCTGGCGCACGAAGCCGATCAGTGCGGCGAGGTCGGCATCGGTCAGCCGGTTGTAATCCTCGCTCGGCATCACCAGGATCGGCTCGCCGTTCGGCTTGACACCGTGGCGGATCGAGCGGACCCAATCGACCGGCTGGTACGACGCCACCACGCCGCCTTGCGCCGGTGTGATGTTCGGCGCGTGGATCAGCAGGCCGCCGGGCTCGTTGACGACATCCTTGCCGGTGCCGGTCGCGCCGTGGCATTCGCTGCAGCCGCGCGACATGAACAGATAGCGCCCGCGCTCGATGCTCGTCGCGTCGGTCGCGGCTGCGACCGCGGGTGGATTGACGGCGATGCGTCGGTGCATCTTGCGCTCGCCGAGCTGCAGCGCGGTCGCGAATGCGCCGCCGGCCAGCACGGCGACTGCAGTCACCGCGATCGCCGCAATTTTGATCCAGCGCTTCATGGGCCTCCCTCATCTGTGCTGGTTGGGCAGCGCCGATCGATGTTGTCGGCTTGCTTCGATGGAACGCGAAAAGGGGCGATTCTCGGTGAAGAAGACAGCGCAGCGCAAGCGCGCGTCGAGCCGACTCAGCCGAGTCGGGCCAGCTCGGCCTCGGAAAAGCCGGCGGCGCGGCGCGCCTCGACATTGAACGGTCCGCGCGGACGGGGCGCTGCATGGCGCGCCGCGAGCGCTGCATATGTCTCGACCGGATCGAGATCACGCGCGTCGCAGAGCCAGCGAAACCATCGGTTGCCGATTGCGACGTGGCCGATCTCGTCTTGCAGGATGCGATCGATGATCGCGGCGCCGGCCGTGTCGCCCGCGCCGAGCAGCTTGGCCTTGACCGCCGGCGAGGCGTCGAGCCCGCGCGCCTCGAGCGTGCGCGGGACCAGTGCAATGCGCGCCAGCACATCGCCGCGCGTGCGTTCGGCCATCTCCCACAACGCCGCATGCGCGGGGAAGTCGCCGTACGCGAAGCCGAGGCCGCGCAGGTGGTCGCGCAACAGCGTGAAGTGGAGCGCCTCCTCGCGCGCGACGCCGGCCCAGTCGCGGTAGAACGCATCAGGCAGGCCGTCGAAGCGCCAGACCGCATCGAGGGCCAGGTCGATCGCGTTCAGCTCGATGTGTGCGATCGCATGAACCAGCGCGGCGCGGCCTTCGACGGTGCCGACACTGCGCTGGCGGATCTGCGCATGCGGCACGACGAGCGGGCGGTCCGGCCGTCCAGGGATGCCGGGCGGCTCAGTGATCACGCGGGTGGAATCGACCGGCAGGTCGAGGTCGAGCGCAAGCGCGCCGGCGGCCTTGCGATCGGGCGCGCATTCAAGCAGCAGGGCGAGCGCGACGTCGCGCAAGGTGGGGTTCATCGCCACGGATTTTCGCCGAGCGGTGAACCTGTGAGTGTCGTGTTCGCGTGGCAGCAGGCACCACACTCGGTGTGCGAGTCCGCGGTCGCTG
>Ga0070670_100005757_pt1 | contig 10471 bp, 5 predicted proteins | sample KBSS63metaG_FD_64665 | JGI IMG/M metagenome (GOLD analysis project Ga0070670, IMG submission 64665) | Switchgrass rhizosphere microbial communities from Kellogg Biological Station, Michigan, USA - KBS S6-3 metaG | ecosystem: Host-associated > Plants > Roots > Rhizosphere > Soil ... | reverse complement strand
CGGCGTAGTTCTCGGCCGTCCATTGATCCCAGAGTTCCCACTGATCGCAGCAGCACCAGCCGGCCATGATCAACACGCCGGCTTCATCCGCGAGATCGTAGAACTCGTCGGTCTCGAGCTTGCCTTCCTGGCGGATCGTGTTCAGGCCCATCTCACGCACGTAGCGGAGATGCGCCAGAATCTGCTCCGTGGTGAGCGGACGTTCGAACATGTCCTGGCTCGATCCGCCGCCGCGGATCAGGATTGGCTTGCCGTTGATCTTGAACAGGCGGTATCCATCCCTGGTCAGCTCGGAGCTGACATCGCGAACACCAAAGCGCAGCGTCGCACGATCCGACACGGCGCCGTTGATGACGACCTCGAACGTGGCGGAATACAGATGTTGCGCGCCCATGCGATACGGCCACCAGAGCTGAGGCCCGCGCATGCGTAACGCGGCTACCTGGGCCGGCGTAATGCGCACGGTTCGTGCTTCGCGGGCGGCGAGCGACAGCGGCATTGAGAACGGAATGTCCGCCACCCTGCCGCGCAAAACGGCCTGCGCCGGACGGTCGGTGGCGTTCCGGACGTCAGCGATCACCGTCAGATCGACGGCGTCGTAGCGTGGAGCGCTCAGGCGCGTGAGGACATACGGATGGCGCAGCGCCACCGCGCCGCTTGCGGTCAGATACACCGGTCGCCACAGGCCCATGTTCTTGTCGGGCGGCGTGGGGTTCCAGTCGACCCAATTGATCCCCATGTCGTTTTCATGCGGCGCGAACACCTGCACGGCCAGCGCATTCACGCCGTCACGGCGCAGGTGCGCGGTGACATCGAATTCGTAGCGTCGATACGCGCCGGCGACCTCGCGAGTCGAGGCGATCTGCACGCCGTTGAGCCAGATGTTCGCGCGGTAGTTGATGCCATCGAAATGCAACCAGTGCCGCGGGCCGGCTGGCGTGCCGAACTCCGTGCGATACCACCACGCCTCGCGATAGGGACTGTCGAGCGGCATCGGCTGTCGCGCGAACACCGCGCCGATCGGGTACGACATTCCCGGCATCGATCGAAGATTCATCGCGGTATACGGATCTTTGAACTGGCCGGCGGTCACCTGCGCGCCGACGACCGTAGTCGGAACGGTCACCGGCAGCCAGCCTGAGGTGTCAACGCCGGGTTTGGAGAGGGCAGCGCCGTCGGCCTCGAGTTTTGCGGACGACGAGAGACGCCAGCCCTGCTGGAGAGGAGTACGTGCGTCCTCCCCGGCTGCCACGCCGGCGAGACCACACCATAAGGTAAATGCCCAAGCTGCTCGTGTGACTGCTGCAGTCATGGTGGTTCCCTTGTGTGAGCCGGAGCCTACCGTCGGACCCTTTTCGTTGCAACAGTTTGTTAGGGGATCTAACTTAGTGCCATGGCAGACGGGCACCGACATGGTCGCGGGACGTCCGACATCACTCCCAGCCATGCGGCGCAACTGCGCGCCCTCAATATCGACCGCGTGCTTCGGATCGCCGTCGATCGCCCCGGCGCGTTTACCCGCACGGAATTGATCCACGAGACTGGATTGTCTGCGCCCACTGTCGGAAGCGTGACCGGTCACCTCATCCGCGCAGGGGTCCTGCGGGATCTCGGCACGGCCCCCTCCCGCGGAGGTCGCCGCCCGGGGCTGATGGAGTTCAACTCGCACCATGGTTTCGTGGCCGGGATCGATCTCGGTCCGACGCGCACGCGGCTGGGCCTGGCCGACATGCGTGGGGCGCAGCTCGCAATGCGCATCGTCGGCACGCCAGTGCGCGAGCCCGCGGACACGATGGCCACGCTGACGACGGAGCTGCGCGAGATGATGCAAGGCGCGAGTGTGGCCGAGGAGCGGCTGCTCGCGCTCGTGGTCGGCGTGCCGGGCCCCGTCGATCTCGGTACGGGCACGGTCGTCTACGCACCGAATCTCGCCGGCTGGCGCCAGGTCCCGCTTCGCGCGATGCTGCACGCCAGCTTTTCCGGCGCGGTGGTGATCGAGAACGATGTCAACCTCGCGCTCCTGGGCGAGCACTGGCTGGGCGCGGCGCGCGGCCACGGCACGTGCGCCTTCATGTTCGTTGGCACCGGCATCGGCGCCGCGATTCTGATCGACGGCTCGCTGCATCACGGGCACCACTACATGGCAGGGGAAATCGGCGCGATTGTCACCGCACCGGAGCACGTCGGCGCGGACTTCGGGTCCCATGGCTGCCTCGAGACATTGGCTGGAATCGCGGCCTTGCGAAATCGCTGGGATCCCGACGGCGCGCAACCGGCGGACCGCTGGTTCGCGGCGCTGATGGAGGCGCATCAACGCGGCGACCCGGTGGCGGTACGCGCGGTCGAAGAGACGGCCTGCCTGGTCGGGATGGCGACGGCACAGCTCGGCGCGGTGGTCGACCCCTCCGTCATCATTCTTGGCGGATCGATGTTCGCGGAGCACAGTCCGCTCGTCGATGCTGTGCGGCGTGTCGTGCGCCAGATCGCGCGCACGCCGTTCGAGGTTGAACTGTCCGCGCTTGGCAAGGCGGCGCCGCTCGCCGGCTGTCTGCTCGTGGGTGCTCGTGAGGCGCAGCGCGCGCTGCGGCAGCGCCTGCGCGGCTCGAAACAGAGGATGGTGCGATGAAAGAACTCGCGATCGGAGCCATCGCCGTGGCGGTGCTCGCGCCGCCGCTCGGAGTACAGCCAAACGTCCAGCAGCGTCTCGGATACTCGCCGGATGCGCGGCTGCTGATCATCCACGCGGACGACCTCGGGATGTCGCACTCGGTAAATCGCGCCACCTTCGAGGCGCTCGAGCGCGGCTGGGTTACCTCGGCGAGCATTCTCGTGCCGTGTCCCTGGTTCCCCGAAGTCGCCACCTGGGCGCGCACGCATCAGGACGCGGATCTCGGGATCCACCTTGCGGTGAACAGCGAGTGGACGACCCTCCGGTGGGCGCCGATTAGCGGCCGCGCGGCGGTGCCCTCACTCGTCGCGGCGGACGGCTACATGGCTCTCGACGAAGATGCCGTCGTGGCGCACGCCAGGCCGGCCGAGATCGATCGCGAGCTGCGCGCGCAGATCGATTTCGCCACAGCGGCGGGCGTCCATCCTACGCACCTCGACTCGCACATGGCCACCTTGTTCCATACTGCCGAATTCTTCGGCGTCTACCGCACGCTCGGGACCGATTACAGATTGCCGGTACTGCTCGAACGGCTCGGTCCGCGCGGCGGGGCACGCTCCGCGTGGGAGACCGGCGCGGCCGGGAGCGCACTGATCGATCGCGTGGTCTCGATCGACCCCGGCGTCGCCGCCTCAGAGTGGGAAGGCGCCTACGAAAAAATGCTCGCGCCCCTGCCGCCGGGCGTGTATCAGCTGATTGTGCACCTCGGATATGACGATGACGAGATGCGCGGCGCGACCGCCGATCATCCAAACTGGGGCGCGGCGTGGCGGCAGCACGATCTGGACATGGTGAAGAGCGAGAAATTCCAGGCGTTCCTGAAGCAGCAGAAGATCACCCCGATCACCTGGTCCCGGCTGGGGGCGCTGCGCTGAATCGAGGCCTCGAGGGCGTTCACCGCGCCGCTTCGAGCTGATTGAGCGTGACGATCTGGTTGGCCTTCACGGCGGTCCGACGTGTCGTGGTACCGTCGGGCCACTTCACCAGGATCTCCGTCGCGGCGTCCGCGCTTCCGAGGCCGAAGTGCTGCCGCTTGTCGTTCTGCGAGATGTAGCTGGAGCCGCTGCAGACGATCGCGGTCTGTCGCCCAACCGGCGTCGTCACCGTGATCTCGGCGCCGACGGCGCTGGTGTTGGGCGCCTTGCCCTTCAGCGCGACGAGGAGCCAGTTGCCGCGCGCCACGAACTCGTTGTGGAGCACCTGCGGCGCGCCGTCGAGATCGTTGATCACCACGTCGATGCGGCCGTCGTTGTCGAGATCGCCGATGGCCAGTCCGCGGCCCACCCGCTCGTCGGTCAGGACCGCGCCGTACTTCGCGGCCACTTCTTCGAACCGGCCGTCCCCGGTGTTGCGGTAGAGCAGCTTGCGCTGGCGGTAACCCGCTGACGCGCCCAGCCGGACGCGATCCAGCTGCGGATAAACGTGGCCATTGATGACGATGAAATCCGGCCAGGTGTCGTTGTCGTAATCGAGAAAGGCGACGCCCCAGCCGACGAACGGAAGGCTGATCGCCGCCGTCCGCGAGCGGAACGAGACGTCGGTGAAATGATCCGCCTCCGCGTGATACAGCGCGTTGTATTCCTCCGAGAAATTGGTCACCAGCAGGCTGAGGCGTCCGCTGTGGTCGTAATCGCCGAGGGCGACGCCCATGCTCCCCTGTTCGGCACCATCCTCGCTGACCGCGACGCCCCAGGGAAAGGCCGACTCCTTGAAGGTTCCGTCTTTCTGATTCAAATACAGGAAGTTGGGCGTCGAGTCGTTGGCGACGTAAAGGTCGGGCCAGCCGTCGGCGTTGGCGTCGAACCAGACGACGCCCAGCCCGAAGTAGCCGCGCGGATCGCGGACGCCGGCCTTCTCCGAAACATCGGTGAACTTTGCCGATCCTTCGTTGTGGAAGAGAAAGTCGGTCTCGCCGGCAAGCCCGCGCGGGCCGCACTGCACGGCGATGCCGCGATACTCGCAGGTCTTGTCCTTGCCGAACTCGGGCAGGTGGGCGAGATCAATCTTGACGTAGCGGCTGACGAACAGATCGAGCTTGCCGTCCTTGTCGTAGTCGCCGAAGGCGCAGCCGGCGGCCCAGCCCTGCACCCCGGCGCCCGACGCCGAGGTGACATCGGCAAACGTCCCATCGTGATTGTTGCGATACAAACGGCTGCCGCCAAGGGCGGTGACGTAGAGGTCTTCCCAGCCGTCTCCGTCGATGTCCGCGGTGCACACGCCCATCCCCCAGCCGGGATGCCCGACGCCTGCCTTGTCCGTCACGTCCTCGAACCTCCCGCCGCCGAGGTTGCGATACAACGCGCTGCGCGCCGCCCGTGAATCGCTGGCGGTCTCGACGGTCAGCGAATCGACGAAGTAGATATCGGGCAGTCCATCGTTGTCATAGTCGAACAGGGCCACGCCGCCCGACATCGATTCGACGATGTATTTCTTTTCGAGAGCGGCGTGGTGACGGAAGGCGACGCCTGACGAGGCAGTGATGTCGCGGAAGAGCAGCTCCGGCGCCGCCGGCGCCTGCGCCGCGAGCGCGGAAGCCAAAGCCAGCGGGGTGAGGCCGGCGAACGCCCAGCGTCTCTTCACTTGATGACTCCTCCGGATCCGGTGTCGTGCAGCGCCTCGAGAGTGGCCTCCAGGGCGCGCAGCTTCTCGCGGTACTGGTTGAGATGCCGATCGGAGCTTGCCGGGTCCCCCATTCTCGCGTAGACCAGGCTCAGTTGATATTCCGCTTTGGGGGACCGGGGATCCGCCGCCGCGGCAGTGATCAGTGCGTCGCGCGCCTCGGCATAGCGCTGCTGTGACATGCGTACCATGCCCACGACGAAGTTCGCGGTGGCATTCGATGGATCGCGGGTCATCGCGCGGCTGGCGTCGCGCTCGGCGGCGATCATGTCGCCTTCGCCGGCCTCCGCCTCGGAGAGTGCCGCCAGTGTTTCGACGCTGGCCGGATCGAGATCGAGGGCGCGGCGCAGCAATGGACGGCTGTCCGTGAACAGCTTCTGGTTGTTGTAGGCGAGTCCGAGCGCGAGCAAGGTAAGCGGGCGATCCGGTTCGAGCGTGTTCGCCTTGCGCAGCACATCGATCGCGGCCGGGACGTCCCCCGCAGTCATCAGCCCGACGCCGAGCAGGTACGCGTGGCGCGGTTCAGAGGGATACATCCGGGTCAACGACTCGAGCGCGAGGATTGCCGGCACTGGCGCGTGGACCCGCAGGGACAAGCCGGCGAACGCGACGAGGACCTCTTCGGCGTTCGGCGCCAGCGCTCGCGCCGCGGTCAAGGCGCGCATCGCCTCGGCGGTCCGACCATCGGCGGCTTCCAGGCGGGCCAGCTGCAGCAGCGCGCGCACCGATTGGTATCGCTCGGCCGCCTTTCCGAGCAGCTGTTTCGCCTCGGCGCGATTCCCGCGCTGCAGCGCGTCGTTCGCCTGCGCCAGCAGCGTGGCGCGATCCGGCAGCGGCGCCTGGCGTGGTGGTGCCCCCTGCAATGCCAGCACCAGCATCAGCGTTCCAATCACGCGCCACCGCCGCGCTTCTGATCCTTCAACTGCTGGAAGCGTTCGAACGCCTTTTGTGCATCAGAGGTACGGCCAAGCTTCTGGTACGCCTGGCCGAGCTGATAGTGGACATTCGCGTCGCTGGGCGCAAGCCGCGCCGCAATTTCCAGGTGCTCGACGGCCTCCGCGGCCGCGCCGCGGGCCAGCAGGATCTTCCCGGTCAGATACCGCGCGTCCGCATCGTCGGGACGGGCCTGCAGCACGCGAGCGAGCTCCTCGAGCGCCTGCGGCGGCTGGTTGTCGAGGTCGAGCACGGTGGCCAGCGTGTAGCGCGCGCGCAGATCGTCGGGATGGGCTTTCAGTTCGGCGCGCAGCGCCTCCGCGGCCTGCGGCAGCCGGCCCTGCTTCATATAAATGAAGCCGAGGGTGCGGTTGGCGTCGGGGACGTCGGGCTTCAGGGTCAGCGCGCGCGTCAGCAAGGCGATGGCCCCGTCATAGTCGCCCTGTTCCGCATGCGCTTCGCCAAGCAGGACGGTGAGCTGCGGGTTGTCGGTATGCGAGGCCAGCAGCGTCGAGAACAGCCGTTCTGCCTCGGCGGCGTGCCCACTGTGGACGAGCGCCACGCCGTAGGCGTACTGCAGCGAAGGATCGTGCTGCGCCTGCGGATCGTCACGCAGCAGTTCGGCGGCGCGGGCGAATGCGTCGATGTTCATGGACGCGAGGGCGAGCATCCGCCGGGCATCGGCATTTCCGGGATCCGCCACCAGCGCCCGTTCCAGCGCCGCGGCGGCCAGGCGGTACTGCTTGGCATTGAACGCCGCCACTCCGAGTGAGTACTGCACGGTCGGCAAGGTCGGATGCAGCGTCTCGGCGCTCTGCAACAAATCGGCGGAGCGCGCGAACCGCGCGGCCTGCGCCTCGATGATGCCGAGGTTCAGGTAGACGCGCGCGAGTGCGGTGTCGACGTCCCGCTGCAGCCGCTGCAGGTCCTCCCCGCTCGCCTTCGCGAAGGCGCTACGGTCGAGGGAAAACCGCGGCAGCTCCGGTCGCTGTTGTCCGGCGTCAGTCAGGTAGCGCTGCAGGTTGTCGCGGTCGGTCTCGGTGCGTTGCGCCGAGGCTGCCGCGGCGCTCGCGAACTCGGCCTCCGCCTGCTGCGTCTCTCCGGCCTGCCGCAGCGCCTGCCCGAGCTGATAGTGAATCGCGCCAGTGCGCACCTCGGTCGCACTGTCTCTCGCCAGGGCCAGGGCCCGGCGCAGCGAGACGACGGCATCGGTCGCGCGTCCGAGAGCGAGCTGGCATCGGCCGAGATAGTGGAACGTCTGCCAACCCGCGTCGCCGTCACGTGATGCCGCCTGGAGCAGCGGCAGCGCCCCACGCTCGTCGTGCTTCTCGACCAGGGCGATACCCAGCAAGCGGGTCGTCGCGGGGTCGTTGGGTGAGCCGGCCAGCTCGCGGCGAAACGCCGCGATCGCCTCGTCGAGACGATTGACACCTTCCTCCATTACCGCGACGGTTCCGAGGTAGTAATTGGCGTGGCGCACGCGCGGATTCATTGTCAACGCGCGTGTCAGCGTGGTGCGCGCCTGGCCGTACATGCCGGCATCGCGATACGCGCGGCCGATCAAGACGTAAGTCTCCGCCTTCGGCCGTGCCGCTGCCAGCTGCGCGAAGAGGCGCGCTGCGGCGTCGGCCTTCTTCAGCCGAAGATACCCGGTCGCCAGCGCGAAGGTGGTCTCGAGATCGTCGGGCGCTGCGCCATGCGCCTCTTCGAGGATCTGGACGGCTTCGGCGGGTTCTCCGGCGGCGACCAGCGCCTGCGCGAGCAAGCGTTTCAAGCCGGCGTCCCTGGGACGTGCTGCGGTCAGCTTCGTCAGAATCGCCACTGCGGCCGGCGCATCATTCATCTGGAGATCGATGCTGGCGAGCGACTGGAGAGCGTCGCCGCTGTCGACGATCGCAGAGGAGGCGCGCGTGAAGGCCGCGCGCGCGTCCGCGAAACGGCCGTCAGCTCCGGCCAGCGCGCCGTGCAGCATCCAGCCGGCGTAAAGGGCGGTGCGATAGTGGCTCTCCGCGATCTGGCGTTCGTCGTCGTTCAGCGCACGCTCCGCGAGCGCCATCTCGCGTTCCATCGGCGCCAGGGGGCGCGGCGCGCTGTCCTGGCCGCGTGCGGTTGTGGCAACCGCGAGAAGCAGCACGGCCAGAAGGAGCGGACGTGGCGACATGGGGGCGAGTCTATTGTGCTGCAACTCTCAGCGGTAGTGGCTGAGCCAGGCGCGGGCCTGGGCGAGCTGAACCGAGTACTGCGACGGCGCATTAGCGACAAAGAACTGGAGGGCAATCCGGGCGGGTCCGACGCGGCCGCCACGGGCCTGCGCGACACCCAGCGCGAAGATGCGGCTGTATTCAGACGGATCGCGGGCCACCGCCTCGCGCCAATGCGCCGCGGCATCTGTCTCGCGTCCCTCGTCGGCCGCCATCGCCGCGAGGGAGCTGTGCGCCCGCGGCAGATTCGGATCGTGGGACAGGGCCTGCTCGAACGCCAGCCGCGCCGCCGGGCGGCGTTCAGCAAGCAGATCGATCGTGCCTTCGTCGATCCACAATTGCGCTTCGCCCGGGTCGAGCGTTCGGGCGCGGGCGAGCAACGCGAGTGCGGCGTCCGTCGATCCGCGGCGCCCCTGAGCGAGCGCCAGCGTGCGCAGCGTCTCGACGTCTGCGTCGTCGCGCGCGGCTAGCGGTGTCAGGATCTCCACTGCCGCATCGGCCTGTCCGTCCTGCGTCAGGTAGGCGCCAAGGAGGGAAGCGACCTGCACGTTGTTCGCGTCGAGGGCATGCGCCCGCCGCAGCGCATCGATGCCGCCGTTCAGGTTGCCGCTCTCGCGATTGAGATGGGCGAGCTGCAGCCACGCCAGCGGCATGCGGGGATGGCTGGAGGCGAAACGGCGGGCCGCCGCCAGCGCGTCGGCCGGACGCCCGCCGACGTAGTCCGATACGATCTGTTGTAAATCGCGGTCGACGCCGATCTGGCGCTTCGGATCGTCCGCTTCGCCATAGGACACGCGCGCCGCGGATCCCGTCGAGGTGTAACCCAGGGCTCGCAGCCGAGCCGCGACGTCGCCGCTTTCGGTGCCGGCACGCACCGCTGTAGTCGTGGGGAAGGCCTGGAGTCGCGCCTGCAGCGTGCGCACGTCTTCCAGACGTGCGGCTGCCAGGTTGTGTAACTCGCCTGGATCAGCGGCGAGATCGTAGAGCTCCGGGATTGGCAGTGCGATGTATTTGAGACCGTGGCGAATCACCCCGCGCGGTGGCGCCCAGCCACGGTTCAACGCACCCGAGAGCGCTTCGAAATAGCTGCCGTCGTTGTCATCGGAGCTGGCGGCGCGCAGGCTGCGACCATCCAGCCCCTTGGGAAGTGGAATCGACAGCAGGTCAAGGATCGTCGGGGCGATGTCGACGTGACGCGCCGGATCCCGGCGTACCCCGCGTTGCATGGCACCGGGCGCATACACAATGAGCGGCACGCGCAGCGTCGACTCGTAGGTAAAGATCCCATGCGTCGCTTCGCCGTGCTCGCCGCGCGATTCGCCGTGGTCGGCCGTCAACACGACGACCGTGGGGGCGTCGCCACCGTCGAGAACCGGCCGGAGCAGCGGGCCGAGCGCCTCGTCCACCGCCATGACCTCGGCTTCATACGGATCGCCGGGCGCACGTGACGCGAACGGTTCCGGGGCCATATAGGGGTAGTGCGGCTCGAACAAATGCACCCAGCAGAAAGTCGGACGTCCGTCGCCGGCGTCTAGCCAGGCGCGCGCGGCGGCGACGGTCGCGGGGCCGGAGCGCTCCTGTTCGAGAAATGCCGGACGGGGCGTGCCGCCCAGGCGATCGTCGTAGACGTCGAAGCCGCGGGCGAGCCCGAACCGGGCGTCGAGTGGAAACGCGCTGAGGAACGCGCCGGTGCGGTAGCCCTGCGCGCGCAACCAGATGGGCAGGGTGTCGATCGATGCGGGAAAACGGAAACCCGCGTTATCACGCACACCGTGCGCGAACGGATAGCGCGCCGACAGAATCGATGCGTGCGAGGGAAGCGTCAGCGGCGCGTGCGCATGCGCCGTCTCGAACCGGGTCCCGGCCGCCGCGAGCCGGTCGAGCCACGGGGTCACGCTGCCCGGGTGTCCGTAGGCCCCAGTCGCGTCCGCGCGAAGCGTGTCGATGGTGATGAGCAGGATGTGGGGCCGCGCCGGCAACGTCACCGTAGCCGCCCGATTGCGGCACGCGGGGAGACCGACGGCGAGTCCCCCGACCACGGCAACCGCCA
>Ga0070670_100005756_pt1 | contig 10471 bp, 8 predicted proteins | sample KBSS63metaG_FD_64665 | JGI IMG/M metagenome (GOLD analysis project Ga0070670, IMG submission 64665) | Switchgrass rhizosphere microbial communities from Kellogg Biological Station, Michigan, USA - KBS S6-3 metaG | ecosystem: Host-associated > Plants > Roots > Rhizosphere > Soil ... | reverse complement strand
GGGTAGTTCTGAATGCCGCCCATGAAGCCGGCACTCGGCACGCCACGTCCGCCGTACGTCTCGATGTGATACCCGCGCGGAAAGTCGAGCTTCGCGTTGTCGAGCCACCACGGCATGTAGATGTGCATCCCGCCAACGCCGTCCTCGTTATGCGGCGGCATGTCCATCATCTTCGGGATGTACCCGGACACGTCGGTGCCGGTGGTGTCGGTGAGGTACTTGCCGACCGTGCCGCTCGAGTTCGCGAGCCCGTTCGGAAACTGCGACGACTTCGAGTTGAGCAGCAGTCTCGCGGTCTCGCACGCGCTTGCCGCAACCACGACAATCCTGGCCGAGATGCGCTTGTCGGTCCCGGTCTTCTTGTCGATGTAGCTCACCCCGTTGGCCAGGCCATCCTTCCCGACCGTCACCTCGCGCGCCATCGCGTCGGTGATGAGTGTCAGGCGGCCGGTCTTCTGCGCCGGCGGAATGAGCACATTCGTCGACGAGAAGTTCGAGGCTGTCATGCAGCCGCGGTTGCACTGCCCGCAGTAGTGACACGGTGCCCGCCCGTTGTGCGGCTTCGTGATGATCGAGAGCCGCGACGGGATGACGGTGAGCCCGAGCTTTCTGGCCGCCTTCGTCGCGAGCAGCTCGTAGCAGCGGGGCGTCGGCGGCGGATGGAAGATGCCGTTTGGCTCGTTAGGCAGGTTCTCGGCGCTGCCGAAGATGCCGATGAGCTTGTCGGTCTCGTCGTACCACGGCTTCACGTCGTCGTACGTGATCGGCCAGTCGTCGCCGAGCCCGTCTCGGCTCTTGCGATTGAAGTCGTACGGTCCGAAGCGGAGCGAGATGCGCCCCCAATGATTGGTTCGCCCGCCGAGCATGCGCGCGCGCCACCAGTCGAACTTCGTGCCCGGTGCCATGGTGTACGGCTCGCCGTCGATCTGCCAGCCGCCAATGCAGCCGTCGAACTCACCGAACGGGCGCTCGCGCGTGGAGGCGCCGCGCCGCGGCGAGTCGTACGGCCATTTGAGCATCGCACCGTCCTTCACCGGGTCCCACATCTGGCCGGCCTCGAGCAGCGCGACGCGGGCGCCGGCCTTCGTGAGGGTGTAGGCAGCCATGCCGCCGCCGGCACCCGACCCGATTACACAGACATCGTACGTGTCCGAACGAGACTGACTCTGCATTCCCGGTCTCCTTGTCGCACGAACTGAGCGGTGTGGACCGGCTCAATTCTATCGGACGACGCAAGCACGCGCGAACCGGGAAGGGCCCCCTCGACCGACAACCGAAAACCAAGGACGCATGGGTGATAAGTCCTTGGTTTCGGTTATCGGTCTACGCCTACTTCTTCGTCGTGTCCTTGTTCGACGCCTTGTCCTTGGCGTTCTTGAGCGCGTTGTCCTTGATGTCCTGCGCCTTCGTTAGGTGCTCCTGCACCTTGCCGGTCGCTTTCTCGAGCGCCGCGCGGAGGTCCGGATCAGTCGTGTTCTTGGACGCATCCTGCAGCTTGTCCAGAACGTCCTTGTGGTCCTTGATCTGGTTGTCGATGTACGCCTCATCCCAGTCCAGGCCCGCCTTCTTGTCGGTGAGATCCTTGATGTCGTCAGACGCGTGCTTCGTCACGTCCCGGACATCGTCATCGGCCGTGTCGGGAGTCACCTTGAGCTTCGTCGCCAGCGCCTTGCCGTCGCTGAGCAACGTCCGATGATCCGCGACCATCTGACGCGCGAATGCCTTCACCGCGGGCGTCATCGCTTTCCGCTCCGCCAGCTCGCCTTCCCGAACCTCGCCGTTGCTCGCCGCGCGGGCGAACCCGAGGACGGATGCGGCCGTCCATCCACCGCGTTTGGCGAGACTCCCAGCCGCGGAATCCACTCGGCGCGCGGCGGTATCCGTGGCCGCGCCCACGCGCGCCACGGCCGTATCGGTGCGTGCCGCCGTCGTATCGGCTGTGTTACCCTCCCGCGTCTTACATGCGCCCAACGCCAGCAACGCCAGGCCGCAGCTCCCTGCCACCAGGATCCTCATGAAGTCCTCCGAGTTACATGGACCGCGCGAGCTCCACGCGCTCGCCGGCGATCCCCGAAAGAGCAAGAGGCGTTCTTGCGACTCGTGTTGTGGCCGGTAGCTCGCAACAGTCGAGTTGCCGTTGATTATAAACGGCCATTCACTTATGCTGCGAATCCTTCCAGAATCGGAGCGAAGAGTTGGGCAGACTCGAGAATCGAGTCGCGCTGGTCGCGGGCGCGACGCGCGGAGCGGGACGCGGGATAGCCGTCGCGCTGGGTGAAGAAGGCGCGACCGTGTACTGCACGGGTCGGTCGATTCGGGGTCAGCTCGCGAGTGGGGCCGATCGACCGGAGACGATTGACGAGACCGCCGAGCTCGTGACGGCGGCGGGCGGCCAAGGGATTCCCGTGCGCTGCGATCACACCGTCGACGAGGAGGTGCGCGCGCTCGTCGATCGCATGCGGCGCGATCATGGTCGACTCGATGTGCTCGTGAACGACGTCTGGGGCGGCGATGCGCTCACCGAGTTCGGGAAGACGTTCTGGCAGGTGAACCTCGCCAACGGCCGTCGCATGATCGACCAGGCCATCTGGTCGCACATCCTAACGAGTCACCACGCGGTGCCGCTCATGTTCGATCGTGGGAGTCGCGGGACCGGGCTCGTCGTCGAAATCACCGACGGCGATTTCTACGGCTACCGCGGCAACATCTTCTACGACCTCGTGAAGTCCACGGTCATCCGGCTCGCGTTCATCCAGGCGAGGGAGCTGCGCAAGCACGACCTTGCGGCCGTCGCCGTGACACCGGGCTTCCTGCGGTCGGAGTTCATGCTCGAGCACTTCGGCGTCACGGCCGACACGTGGCGCGATGGCGCGAAGAAGGATCCGAACTTCATCGCATCGGAGTCACCGCTCTTCGTTGGACGCGGGATCGCTGCGTTGGCGGCGGACCCCCATGTGAAGGCAAGGTCCGGCAAGGTGTTCGCGTCGTGGACACTCGCGAACGAGTATGGCTTCACCGACGCCGACGGGTCGCGCCCCGATTGGGGCGCGCACTTCGCGCAGGCGTATGGTGCACGGTACCGGACGTTCGACGACGACATGTATGCGGCGTTCAACGGACCGGGCGAGGTGGTGTTCGCAGACTGGCCCTGAAGTCACCCGAGCAGGTTGTCATTCCGAGCGCAGCGAGGAATGACCCGCCTTTTTCTCCGTCGCCCGTCGCCCGTCCCCGGCAGTTACTGTCCCGTCGGCAACACCACCAACATCTTCTCGTCGATCGGCAGGCGAACGGCCAGGCGATCGCCCGGATGCATGGGAATCGGGCCACTCGACGGCCGTGCCGACCGCGCGAGCAGCCGCGCGACGACGTTCACGTTACCACGCGCTGAGATCTCGGGCGGTACGGTCAACGTGTCGGTCCGCCCCGCAGCCACCGTCCCGATGCGAACGGGCTGATCTCCGGGCAACACGGCATAGACGTCGGCCTGGTCCAGCGACTCGTTGGTGAAATAGAGGTACGAGGGCGGCTCGCCTTTGCCCTTGTGGAATGGTCCGCAGGCCGCGGCGCCGATTGCGGCGACGGCGAAAAGGATCAGGCGAACTCGATTCGTGAGTGAGCGATTGCGTGTCATAAGTTCCTCATGAGCCACGGAGGTGTCGAACGAACCAGTCTCTCGAGAGCCGCGCCACCTCCTCCAGCGTCCCCGGCTCCTCGAACAGGTGTGTCGCGCGTCGAACGATCACGAGCTCCACGGGGGCCGTCATGCGCGCCTTCGCGCGCTCGTTCAACTCGATCACCGGCTCATCGCGCGAGCCAACGATCAACAGCGTCGGCGCCGTAACGTTAGGCAGCGCCGAGCCGGCCAGATCGGGCCGACCCCCGCGTGACACTACCCCACTGACGCGCCTGGGTTCGCGCGCCGCCGCGACGAGTGCCGCGCCGGCACCCGTGCTCGCCCCGAAGAGCCCGAGCGGCAGCGCGCGCGTGGCGTTCTCCGTCGACAGCCACCGCATGGCGGCGAGGAGTCGCTCCGCCAGGAACTCGATGTCGAACCGCATCTCGCGCGTTTGGTCGTCGATGGCTTCCTCAGCGGTCGTCAGCAGATCGAGGAGCAGCGTTCCAAACCCGGCGAACCGCAACTCTTCCGCGACGTAGCGATTGCGCGGACTATGCCGGCTACTGCCGCTGCCGTGCGCAAACAGGATGATCCCCGTTGCGCTGTCGGGGACCGCGAGCGTTCCGTCGAGCGTCACCGACCCGGCGGGAACGGTGACGCTCGTCTCGCGAGCGCTCAGTGCTCGTGGCGTCGCCGTGTTGCCCATCCCTTCTTCGCCGCTTGGCTGCGGGTGGCGGAGCTCTCACTGTGGCCACCCTTGCGGCCGCCTCTGCGAGCAGGCTCGTGATTTTCTTGTCGCCCGCGACCGGAGCCTGACTTCTTGCCGCCATGCGACATTGCGTTCACGGTTGCCCAGGCGCGGCGCTCCGCTTCACGGTCCGACACGCCTCGGTCTTCATAGCCTTCCTCGATATGTTCGGCCTGGCGTTTCTGTTTGTCCGTGTAGGCGCTCTTGTCTCCTCGTGGCATCGGCATCCTCCATGATACTGCTCTCTGGCACAGCGATCGCTTCGTGACGTGCGGCCTCTGCGCCGATCGCTCTGATGGTTTGGATCGAATCAATCGAGCAACGCGTGTGCCGGCGGATGCGTGGTGGCCGGCTTTCAACTTCCCGCGCGCCGACTCTTGCGGCGCCATGAACAGCGAGGTCAAGCGATTCCCTTGGGATCTCGCCGGCAACCGACGTCTCGCGTTCGGGCGCCTAACGAGTGACGGCGGCGACGGTGATGCGCCAGCGGACCCGGCCACCGAGTGGATCGCGGGCGAGGGTGTAGGACCCCGCTGCGGGGCGCAGCTCGAGCTGCTGCAGTGCGCCATCCGGCAGCGCGAAGAGGCCGGTGATCGGCTCCGCGCTCGCTCCGGGCACGGCGAACACGCGCAGCTCGACCTCGCTCCAGTTCATCGCCGCCGTGTGCTGCGCGACCGGTATGTGCGGGATCGCGGCGTTCTGCCTGACGAGCAGCACGATCGGTATCGGGCCGGACCGGATGTCATGCCACGCCGCCCCGGAGTACGCGCGTCGTGTCTGGTAGTCTACCCACGTCCCCGGCGGCAGGTACACCCGGCGATGGTCGGCGTCGTCGAACAGCGGCGCGACGAGCAGGTCGGAGCCGAAGAAATACTCATCCTCGACCAGCCACGACGTCGGGTCATCGGGGTACTCGAAGAAGAGCGTCCGCATCATCGGGAATCCCTTTGCTGACGATGCCTTCGCCTGGGCGTAGATATATGGCATGAGCGCGTACTTGAGCTCGATCGCGCGCCGGAAATCGACGACAAAGGCCGAGTCGTATTCCCACGGCTCGCGTGGTGGCGCGCCGTGCGTGCGCGTGTGCGATGACAGGGCTCCGAAAGGCGCCCACCGTCGGTAGAGCTCGCGCGGCGACCGGTTGACGAACCCGCCGATGTCGTGGCTCCAGTACGTGAACCCCGACAGGCCTAACGAGAGACCGCCGCGCAGCGTCGCCGCCATCGCCGAGCTCGTGTTTTCGGCGTCACCGCCCCAGTGTACGGGGTAGCGCTGGCTCCCGGCCCACGCACTCCGCCCCCAGATGATGCCGGACCCCGTCGCACGCTGCGTGATCTCCCAGGCCGTCTTGTTGTAGCGAACGGGATAGAGGTTGTGCTCGTACCAACCGGTGCGCCCGGAGGCGTAAAGACCCGTGAGCGGCGCGCCCTCGCCGAAATCGGCCTTGATGACGCCGACGCCCATGTCGAGGAGCGTCTGAAGCTTGCCCTGGTACCACCGCACGGCGGACGGGTTGCTGAAATCGAGTGTCGCATCCTCTTCACTGATCGCGCCAGCTTCGTTGCGAACGGCAAGTCCGCCGCGAAAGAGCTCGTCCCAGATCTTGTTGCGGCGCGTGAAGTAGGTGTACTGCCAGAGGCTCACGTGAAAGCCGTTCCGCGCGAGGTCCGCGATCATGGCGCGCGGGTTCGTGAAGCGCGTCGTCGAGAACTCGTAGTTACTCTGCCAGTCCGTCTCGAACCAGCCCGTGTCGAGGTGAAGGACGTCGGCCGGAATGCGGTACCGGCGAAGCTTCGCCGCGACGTCGCGCACCTCCGCTTCCGTCTTGTAGGTGATGCGGCTCATCCAGAGCCCGAACGACCAGAGCGGCGGGACTGGACTGCGTCCCGTGAGCGCAGTGTACTCGGTGAGGATGTCCTTGGGCGGGCCGAGAAACACGAACAGATCGAGCACCTCGTCGCCCGAGTAGATGACCGTGTGCTGATCGAAGTCGTGGCCGAAGTCGAACGTGACGGGCGCGCTCGTGTGCACGAACATGCCGTACCCGTTGCTGCTCAGGAAAAACGGGATCGCCTTGTATTGGCGGTAGTTCTGCACGCCCTGAGCGTCGCGCAGGAACATGACCATCTTCTGACCGCGTTTGTCGAGTCGCGTAAATGACTCGCCGGTCCCGAAGATCTTCTCGTCGTGCTGGAGCTCGAACGTGGCGGCGGTGCTCCGGCCGAGGTCCCGTGCTCGACGGACGAACGAGAACGGCGTGTACGGCTGGAACGATGCCGGGTCGCCTAACGTTTGCGTCCGGGTGAGCAGCTTCCCGGCGCTGTCGTACAGCTCGATGTGCCATGGATTCCGGATGAGCCGAAGCTCGCCGAAGTGGCCGCGATAGCGCACGACGCTGTCACCGGCCTCGGCGCGCCACGAGCGGTCGGTTGGCACCGGACCGGCGAGCATGAGCGAGTCGGTGTCGCGACGCGCTTCGGGTGGCACATCGCGCGTAAAAAACCGGAGCCGCACGGTCCGCGGGCTGACGAACGAGATCTCGAAGGGCAGGGTGGGGTCGCGGTCGTACTCGGTGCCGGGGAACTCCGTGGCTTCGGCGCGCGCGTAGCCCACATCCATCTTATTGAAGGAGTAGCTCGGCTGTCGGGTGTAACGCTCCCACTGGAGGAGGCCGGCGCCGGTGGCCGCGTCGAATCGTGTGACGCGGTGCCCGACGAAGTGGAGCTGGTCGGGCTTCTCGAAGTCTTCGCTGATGTCGACGAGGTCGCCGACGATCTGCGGCTGGGCGGCGGCGTGGGGTGCGGTCTGGGCGAGCGAATCGGCGGGCCTAACGAGGGCTCCGATTGCCGAGATGGCGGTGACCGCAAGGCGGAACGTGCGAGCGCTCATCCGTTGCCTTTCCTCAATGAGAACCGGGATGTCGGCGCCAGGAGTCGTGAGAGCCGGCCGGGGGCAGCGGTGTTTCAACCGATCTCACGGTTTTTCCAGATCACGAATCCAGATGTTGCGGTACCGCACCTTCGTCCCGTGATCCTGGAGCGATAAGGGCAACCGGTCCTCATGCTTCTCATACGGTGGCCGGCGTTGATGGGCCGTCGGCCCCGACAGCACGACGTTGTCCTGCACGAGCACCCCGTTGTGCAGCACCGTGAACCGCGCCGGACTCGTAACCTTACCCGCCGCGTCGAACCGCGGACGATGGAAGATGATGTCGTACGTCTGCCACTCACCGGGCGGGCGACTCGCGTTCACGAGCGGAGGAAACTGTCCGTAGATCGCCGATGCCTGGCCGTCCGGATACGTCGTGTTCTCGTACGAGTCGAGCACCTGCACCTCGTATCGCCCCATGAGGAACACGCCGCTGTTCCCGCGCTCCTGACTCTCGCCCACCGCCGGAAGTGGGGCCATCCACTCGACGTGCAGCTGGGCGTCGCCGAACGCGTCGCGTGAGACGATCCCGCCCGCGCCAGGCACGACCTCCACATATCCGTTCTCGACCTTCCAACCGGGCGCGCCGCCGCCCTCCTTCTGCCATCGAGAGAGGTCGGCGCCCATCAGCGCCGTCGCATCCGCGGGCGGCGCGACGGTCCACGTGTTCGACGGCGGCTTGACGACGCGGGGCTGCGGGCGGTCCGTCGAGTGAATGGGCCACCGCGTGGATGGCTGGGCGTTGGCGTCAGACATGGTGACTGTGACGAGCGCCGCACTGGCGATGCCAAGGGAGACGACGCGCCGAATGAGGAAGGTCATAGAATGTCGCTTCGGGAGAATGGGGCGAAGGTCCGACATTGATCGACTGGGCGATCAGAATCAAGTTTGCGGCCACTTGAACCGATAGGGAATCGGGAATGGGGAATCGGGAATCGATGAACCGGCGCGCGTTTCTCGAGCACGGTGCCAAGGTCGGTATTGGGCTCGGCGCGGCATCGTTGGCGGCTCGCGGCCTCCGGGCTTCAGAAGCCAACGCCGTGACCCTCGATGAGGCGTTAGGCATCGGTGATCCGGCGCTCCAGGCCACGGGGTCACAGCGAGCGCAGACGCTCGCGCTGTCCAACGCGGCGATCGCCGCGCAGTGGAACGTGGACGCCGGCCACCTGCATTTCCTCAAGCTGGGCGAGCCGAATGGTGCGGCGCTCCGGGTGCCCGACGACGTCTTCACGATCATGCTCGGCGACGGCGAGCCAATCCGCGCGAGCGAGATGCGCGTCGTCGGCACGCCGCGCGTGGCGGCCATCGCGATGGCTGCCGGCGCCTCCCGGCTCGCCGAGCGGTTGCCTGGTCGCGAGGTTACGGTGCAGCTCGAGGATTTCGCGAAGCGATTGGCCGTGGCCTGGCGCGCCGAGCTGCGCGACGGCGCGCGCTACATCCGGCAGGAGCTGACGATCCGATCGTCAAAGGACATCCGCGTCAGGGAGGTCGTTCTCATCGATCTTCCGGCGCAGGCGGCGACGATCATCGGGAGCGTGAAGGGCAGCCCGATCGTCATCGACCGGTGGTTCGCCTCGGCCGAGCATCCGCTGGCCATGACCGCGGTCGATGGCACGCGCATCCGGTCATCCATCGTCCGGGAGCTCCCACTGCGCGCGTCAACGACATTGCAGCTCTCGTCGGTCATCGGAACGACGCGCGCAGGACAGCTCCGCCGTGATTTTCTGGCGTATGTGGAACGCGAGCGCGCACATCCATACCGGCCGTTCCTGCACTACAACTCGTGGTACGACCTCGCCTACTTCTCGAAGTTCAACGAGCCCGAGGCGCTGGCGGTCATCAAAGCGTTCGGCGAGGAGCTGCAGCGAAAGCGCGGCGTCGAGCTGGACTCGTTCCTGTTCGACGACGGCTGGGACGACCCGAAGACGCTCTGGGGCTTCCACGGTGGATTCCCGCGAGGCTTCTCGGGCGTGCGAGAAGCGGCTGCGCGCTACGGCGCGGCGCCGGGCGTCTGGATGTCGCCGTGGGGTGGCTACGGGAAACCGAAGCAGGATCGCCTAACGAATGGCAAGGCGAAGGGGTTCGAGACGAATGCCGGCGGCTTTGCGCTCTCCGGTCCGGTGTACTACAAGCGCTTCCTCGATACCTGCCTGACGATGATCCGCCGCTACGGCGTGAATCAGTTCAAGTTCGACGGCACGGGCAACGCCGACCGCGCGTTCCCCGGCAGCGCGTTCGGCAGCGATTTCGAGGCGGCAATCGCGCTCATCGAGACGCTTCGCCGCGAGAAGCCGGACCTCTACGTGAATCTCACGACGGGTACGTATCCATCGCCGTTCTGGCTGCGTTGGGCGGACTCGATCTGGCGCGACGGCGAGGACCACGATTTCGCCGGTATCGGCTCGAAGCGCCAGCAGTGGATCACCTACCGCGATGCGCAAACGTACGCGAACGTCGTCAGGCGCGGCCCGCTCTTCCCGATCAACTCGCTCATGCTGCACGGGCTCATCTTCGCGCGATCGGCAAAGAACCTTCAGATCGATCCACAGAACGACTTCCCATCGGAGGTACGCTCGTACTTCGGTACGGGGACGCAGCTTCAGGAGATGTACGTCACGCCGACGCTGCTCAACACGGCCAACTGGGATGTCCTCGCGGAGTCGGCGAAGTGGTCGCGGCGCAATGCGGCCATGCTCGTGGACACCCACTGGATCGGAGGCGATCCGGCTGTGCTGCAACCATACGGGTGGGCGTCGTGGTCGCCGCGCGGCGGTATCATCACGCTCCGGAACCCGGGCGACAAGGTGCAGGCGATGGGCATCGATGTGCAGGAAGCGTTCGAGCTCCCACCGGATGCGCCGCGCGTGTTCAAGGCGCGCAACGCGTTCCCGGTGGGGCGCGGGCGCATGATCCCGAGTCAGTTTATCAAGACCCAGTCGCAGCGTGTTGATCTTCAGCCGTTCGAAGTCCTGACGTTGGAACTGACGCCCTAGGCATCTTCGATTCCCGATTCCCGATTCCCGGCAGATGCGGCTGACATCCCTCGATTGGCTCATCGTCGTCGTATCGATCATCATCTCGTTCGCTCCCGCGCTCGTGCTCGCGCGGCGGGCCGGGTCGAGCACGGCCGAGTTCTTCACGTCGGGGCGCGCGGCGCCGTGGTGGCTGATCGGCGTGTC
>Ga0070670_100005753_pt1 | contig 10472 bp, 8 predicted proteins | sample KBSS63metaG_FD_64665 | JGI IMG/M metagenome (GOLD analysis project Ga0070670, IMG submission 64665) | Switchgrass rhizosphere microbial communities from Kellogg Biological Station, Michigan, USA - KBS S6-3 metaG | ecosystem: Host-associated > Plants > Roots > Rhizosphere > Soil ... | reverse complement strand
CGACCCTCGGCCAAGTCGCCCGGGAAAGTCGCCGATTGTATTGACCGTCGCCAGACTGGATCCGCAGAAGGGACACACACATCTGTTGGAAGCCGCAGCCACATTGCCCGGAGTCGTGTTCCTGCTGGCCGGTTCCGGTTCCGAGCGAGCGGCGCTGGAAGGGCAGGCACGTCGATTGGGTATCGGCGACCGCGTGCGATTTCTCGAGCACCGCACCGATATCCCTGAATTGCTGAAGACGGCCGACGTCTTCGTGCTGCCCTCGCTATATGAGGGACTGCCGCTGACGGTTCTCGAGGCGATGGCTGCAGCCAAACCTGTGGTCGCGACTGCGGTGGGAGGTACCGACGAAGCTGTTGTGGACGGGGTCACCGGCATTCTCGTCCCACCTGCCGATCCTGCGGCACTCAGCGCCGCCATTCGGCGCATCCTCGACGATCCGGATACCGCCGCGCGCCTGGGAGCCGCAGGGCGTACGCGGGTGGTCTCCACGTTCTCAACGCGTCGAATGATCCGTGCCACCGAACAGGTCTACGAAGAGCTGTTTCAGGAGCAGCACACATGATGGACTCCGATCGCCACGAGGCGGCGATCAACCGGCTACTGCGCCGCGCAGACTGGCGTTTCCTGCTGCCGCAGACGCATTTCGCGCGGGCGGCCTGCGCGGCCAACGGCGCTTTGCGTGATGCGCTCTCAGCGATTTCCGATGCGGTCGTGGAACCGACACCGGCTGTCGACGACTGCGATGTGTTCGTGGCGACGGATCCATCGGACGTCACGCTTGACGAGGGACGGCGTCGGCTGCGCGCGGGGGCGTGTTGTTACACGGAATGGTCGCGCAGTCCCGACAACGGGGCTCGAGCTCTTCGCCGGCTCGAGCGCTGCGGGTTTCGCGAGGTCGAATTGTATCGACCGTGGCCATCTGTCGATGACGCGCAAGTCTGGTTCCCGGTTGCGAATCCGAAGATGTCGTCGTGGTATTTCGCGCGCCAGGTACGAACCGCTGACGGCACATTGCGCCGTCTCGTCCGCCTTGGTCGGCGCTTCGCATATCACGCAGGGCACCGCCGCGGCAGCGCCACGATCGCGGCCATCGCACACAACGTCCCAGCATCCCTCCTCACCACGATCCGGCAACGCTGGAGCGAATGGGGGCTCGGGCCGGAGCCAGCTCGACTCTGGACGGTGATGCAGACCGGCGGTCCGCGATCGATCAGCAAGGTCGTCATCTTCGTCTTTGCAGACGCGGATTGCGAACCGCGCCTCGTCATCAAGGCAGCAAGAACGGCGAACGCCGCCATCGGTCTTCGTCGAGAAGCTGAAATGCTGCTGGCGTTGCACGGCGTCTTCGACGCGAGGCGTGGAGCAATTCCGCGCATGCTGATCGAACAGTGCGATTCGCACAGCGCCCTGGTGTGCCAAACGGCATTGCGCGGCGAAAGCGTGACGCCCGGCGCGGTGGCGCGAGAGTACCGGCAATGTGCGGAGACCGCCACCGAGTGGCTGATACAGCTCGGCAGATGCACGCAGCAACCATCCGACACGTCCCGCTGGACTGACATTACCGATGCGGTCTTCAACGCGTTCATTCGAAACTATCGGAATGTGTCGTCGGACGGTCTCCTCGATCGCATCACGCGGATAGTCAAGCAGGCGCAACCACCGCCGAGCGTCTGCGAACATCGCGACTTCTCGCCCTGGAACATTTTGCGTGACGGCCCGCGACGTCTGTCGGTCGTCGATTGGGAGTCATCAGAGCGGTACGGGATTGCCGGGACCGATCTCGTCTACTACCTGACCCATCTGGCGTTCTACTGCCGCGGGTTGCTCGGGAGACGATCCCGTCACTCGAACGCCGCGTTCGTGCGTGCCTATCAACAGGCGTGGTACCCGGGGCACGTTGTCGGACGTGTGAACCACGCCTGCATGAGCGCCTACATGTCAGCGCTCGGGATCGATGGCGCAACATTGACGGCTCTGCGGGTTGTAACCTGGTTGATCCACTCCGCCTCGGAACACGCGCAGCTGACCAGCACCACACCCGCACCGCGTGAAGATGCGCTGCGCGGTGGCCTCTTCCTCAATCTGCTGGAATCGGAGTGCGCGACCGCGCTGACAGGCTCGCGGCGATGAAGTCGATCCTTCGCGCGCTACCCGCACCGCTCCGGCTACGCGTTCGCCAACGAGTCACGCGACTGGTTCGTCCCGTTTGGCTTGAGACGCTCCACCGAACCACGCCGCTCAGCGCACACTGGGGACTGGAGCGCGGCACACCGATAGACCGTTATTACATTGAGCAATTTCTGCATGACCAGCGCGAAGACGTGCGGGGTCGCGTGCTCGAAGTCAAGGACCGTCGATACACCACGGCGTTCGGCTGCGGCGTCACGCACTCGGACGTGCTGGACATCGATCCCGCAAATCCGAACGCAACGATTGTTGCCGACCTCGCCGCCGCCCAGCATGTCGGCGACGATCAATTCGATTGCATCATCGTCACACAGACGCTTCAGTTCGTGTTTGACGTCGGCAGCGCCGTACGGCACCTGCATCGGATGCTACGCGCTGGCGGAGTGTTATTAGTCACGGTTCCTTCAATAACCCGCACCGATCGCCTTCTGCGTTGCAGCGATTACTGGCGGTTTACCCCTGCGACGTGCACGAGGCTCTTCGGTGATGTCTTTGGGGTTGGCAATGTCGATGTGCAATCGCGCGGAAACGTGCGTGCCGCGACGGCGTTCTTGAAGGGGATGGCGCATGAAGAGCTCTCCGCGACCGACCTGAACGCTGAGGACCCCTTGTTCCCCGTCGTCGTGACGACCCGTGCCGTTAAGTCCCACCCGCAGCAGATGCCCCCCGAGGAACGACCCGCCCCATGATCGGCATCGAGCCTGATCGACCGTCGGCGTTGGCGTCGAACCCGTCCACATCGGGGCTGGTCTCGATCGTCACTATTTTTCGGGACGCCGCGGCGTTCCTCGGTGAGGCGATCGAGAGCGTCGTTGCTCAGGACTACCGTCACTGGGAGCTGCTTCTGGTCGACGACGGATCAACCGACGAGGGGTCGGTGATCGCCCGTGAGTACGCCGGCGCGCGTCCGCAGCAGATTCGATATCTGGAGCATTCCGGCCGCGCTAATCTCGGCATGAGCGCCTCGAGACGCGTCGGCATTGACCACGCGCGCGGCGAATACATCGCGTTCATTGACGCCGACGACGTATGGATGCCGGAGAAGCTCGGATGGCAAGTGCACTTGTTGCGGACGGTACCGGACGCGGCGATGACCTACGGGCCTGGGCTGTATTGGTACGAATGGGCAGGCGCAACTGACAGCGCCGCGCGTGACTTCGTGCAACCGCTCGACGTCACGACCGCCACGCTCATCCCTCCGCCGCACCTCATTCCGCGCTGGCTGGGAACGCCGTACAGCACACCTGGGACGTCTGGCAGCCTGGTACGAGCAGAAGCGCTCACGCAGAGCGGAGGACCCATCGCTCAATTCGCTGGCATGTATGAGGACCAGGTCCTCTTCTGCAAGCTCGCGCTTCGTTACCCGATACTCGTCTCCCACCGCTGTTTGTACAAGTACCGGCAGCACGACTCATCGTGCTGCTCAGAGGCGCGGCGCTCCGGAGCCAGGCGCGATGCACGCCTTGCCTTTCTCCGTTGGCTGAGTGCTCACGTGGCCGAGCACCACCTCGGGAACGAAGACGTGACAATCGCTGTGGACCGCGAATTGCGGACGCTGCGCGACATCAATCCGTTCAGTGCCGGAGCGCGTGGCGTCGCGCGGCGAATGGTGCCTCTCTCGATCCGCCAGTGGATACGGCGCCACGGTATTGCGTGCTCCGAATGACTAGTACCCGTCGGCGGCGAACAGTGCGTCCGTGTGTTGTGCGAGGACGGCGAGATAGGCAGCGTACGTGTTCTCTTGACGAGCACTGGCGCGATCCCGGTACGCGGTGAGAAGCCGGCTTTGCCCCAGCGCTCGAAACACAAACATCATCGCCAGCATCGGTGCGACAAATCGGCTGTCGATCCCGAGCGCCCGGTTGTAATTCGCGATCGCTGTTCGGGCGATCGCCGCCGCGCTCGCGACCGGGCTGCCCCGAGCAAGGAACAGATGCGCCATGGCGGCGAGGCGGGTGTCGAGCCGCCTGCAGTTCTCCACTGCGAAGTACCAGTTCAGTACGAAATAGAGGACGTCGAACAAACTCGGACCCGGACTCCCGCCTTCCCAGTCCACAACAGTGATCCCTTCGTCGCCACGGTAGATGTTGCGGCCCGTGAGCCCCCAGTGCAGCCACACCGTTGGAAGGCGCTGCCCGATGAGCGTGCCGGCGTGCGCCTCGACGGCATTGAACAAGCGGCGCTCGCCGTCGATGACGCCCAGCGTTGAGGCGTAACTGGCGATCGGGGAAGACGTCCATTCCCGCATCCGCTCCGCGGTCCATGTCGGAGCTCCAAGTGCCACCTCGGCGTGGAACCGGCTCACCCACGCCAGGACCGCATGCAACTGTTGGATCTTGCGTCGACGCGGAACCTGCCAACCCTCGACCGTCGCCGCAATCAGACGGCCCTCCGCGCAGGTTTCACCGCCAACCACCAGCCGTCCCCACCTGAACGTCCCGAGTGGAGTTGGCACGCTTCGACGGATTGCGGCGCCATGTGCCGCGATGCGACATAACACCTCTTGTTCCCGCTCGATGCGTGTGTTCAACGGTTCAGGACAGCGCCCGACCTTGAAGATGACCGGAGGGCGCGAAGACGTCTTGCCAAAGGGCAGCACCGCGACTCGATTGAGGTCGTTCTCGCCGCCTAACAACACCAGTGGATACACACGCTCCGCCGCGGGCACACCGGGCACATCGCACCTGCCCAACACGGCAGCCGCTCGATCACTGGACTCGTTCTTTCGCGCCGTCACCGCGAGCGTTGGAGCGAGCGCTGCCACCGTGCGCATCCCGATGCGTGACGCGGCTCGAAACAGGACTTCAATCGCGAGCTTCAGCGGCGTTGACGCGACGAAGACGTAGCGCATATACCAGCGGAAGGCGTCACGAGCATCGAGCGGAACGTAGACCTGGGGGCGTCGGAAACTCGGGAACGCCCAGTACACGCCGGTCGGCGTACAGCCGGACCGTCGAAGCTCGCGATCCAGTTGTGTAGCGGTGAGGGTGATACCTCGTCGTGACAACCGATCGACTTCGAGGTACAGAACGCCGCCGGGTGCAAGACATTCCACCGCGTCACGCAGCGGCCAGCGTGCGTTGGCGCGCACGACGACCGCATCCCCTTCGGCGCTCCTGCTTCGTTCGCGTGTGACGCGACGGGCCAAACCGGTCTCGAGGATGGCACCGAACTCGTCGTCGCTGCCGCCGGCGAGAATCAAGTGTTCAAACACGGCGTCCGGCGTCGACGGCAGAACGAACCGCCAGTCAATCGCGCGCAACGTGCGCACGGCGGCGCTGCCGGGGAGCACCGGATCCGCGGCCTCCGCCATCCGACGATCCGGCGCGACGAGGTCAGCGTTCCGCGTACGGCTGGCCACGCAAATAGGCATCGACCCGCCGCATCGAGCCGAGTGCGAAGGTGCGATACGTCTGCTGCTCGCTGGGGCTCGCCCCCATGCTGATGTATGTCACGTAGTAGGTCGCAATGCCCGCCACGGCGATGCCGGCGAGCGGCACGAGCGTCAATGGTGCGAACGATGAGCGCAGCGCATACAGCACCATCACCGCGGGGATGGCCGGCAGCAGCGATGGCCACATCACGTCTTTCACCATCTCGATCGCCGGCACTCCGATTTTGCGCATCGAATACGGCATCACGACGGCAAGCGACGCGAGCGCGGTCGGGATCAGCGTGCCGAGCGCGACGCCAATCAATCCGAAGCGCCGTGCCAGCACGATTGACAAGACAAGATTGGCGATGCCCGTCGCCGCCGCGACAAGGGCCATCGCCCGGACGCGCGCGGTCCCTTGCAGAATGCTGCCTGCCGGCCACTGCGCCATGTCGAGGCCGAGCGCGAACACCAGAACGGCGACCAGCGGCCAGTAGGAACCGTACTCAGGTCCCATCCAGACGGTCAGCGCGTCGGAGCCAAGCATGGCGATCGTGCAGCCGAACGGAACGAAGATCGCCAGCGTCAGGCGTGAGCTCCAGACATACAACGTCCGCAATCGTTGTTCGTCATCTCTCGCGTGCAGCTCGGAGGCAAGCGGCAGCAGAACCTTGACGAATTGATCGGTGAGGATTTTGGGAATGCGGCTTAGTTTCAGACAGACGGCGTACGGGGTGACCGCCGCGATGGGAAGCAGCGCTCCGATCACGACCACATCCGTCTTCATCTGCAGTAAACCGGCGGCATCGTTGACGAACAACCACGAACTGAACGACAGCAGCTTCCTCGCCATCCGGCGATCGGCCGTACGCCAGCCAAGGTGGAGTTCTGGCGCGATCCGCTTCACCAGCCACACACCGGGGAGCTGCGCGATCAGGAGGGCTGCCACTCCGGACACGGCGACCCCAAGCACGCCGCCCCCCAACTGCACGATCGCGATCATGGCTCCCGCGTACAGCAACGATCCAACCACCGATACGGCATTGACCAGGTCGTAGCGCTGCAATGCTCGCAACACCGCGGTGACGATGGCGCACGGCAACGACAGCCCGAGGCCAATGCCGGACACAATCACGAGCCGCGTTGCGGTGAGTCGGTCGGCATCAGCAATGTTGAAGAGTCGAGGAATCGCCGGCGCCAGAGCGACACTCAACACAACCGCCACCAACCCCGTCAACGAATAGACGACCAGAGCGGTACCGATGACGGTGGATGCGTTGTGATGATCGTGTCGCGCGCGATACTCCGCGACGTACTTGATCACCGTGTTCAGCATTCCGAAATCGAGCAGGGATCCATAGGTTGCGACCGACCCGATGACCGTCAGCAGACCGTAATTGGCTGCGCCGAGATGCCACACCAGCACTGGCGTGAGCAGCAGATTGATTCCGAGGGTGATGATCTTGCCGGCGGAGTTGCTGAGAACGTTCCGAATCACCCGTTGGGTGGTCGCCACAGGTCGATGTCCTTCGATCGTCGCCAATAGGAGTCGCCCCGATGGACGCGTCAGTTCACCCGCAGCGAATAGGTGACCAGCTTTTCCATCTCAATGGCCTCGCCGTTGCGCTGGCCTGGCCGATAACGCCACGACTTCACGGCCTCGAGAAGTTGCTTGTCGTAGGCAGGGTCGGTCGCCACTTCGATGTCTGCGCGCGTGACGCGGCCATCCGTCCCGATGCGAACACGCACAGCACCGGTGAAACGACGTTGTGCCGTCACCGCGTCAGTGGGGCGCCATTTCGGCATTGCCTGCTCGATGGCGACTGGTGGTTCCAGGCCGACTCGTCGAGGCGAGGGGGGAATGGGTACGCCGATCGACGTCGCGGGAGGCAACGTGGGTGCCGCCGGCCCACTCGCGGGCGGCTCGGCTGCGGCCGAGGGCTTCTCGTCGACTGGCTTCACGGTCGCGTTCATCAGCTCGAGGAAACCTGAGGCGAGCGTGCGTAGATTGTCCGCCTCGCTCGTCTCGCCCCATGAGCCGACGTCCGTCAAGCGCAGCACCTGTTCGAATTGTTCGCGTGCAGCCATTTGGTTCTTCGCGCGGAATTGCTCGCGAGCGTCATTGAACAGCCGTTTCGTGATATCCGGCAGCAGCCGTCGGCGTGCATCGTTCAGCAGCGCCACAAATCGCGGCGAGATGTCGTCGCCCGTCGGAATAAACATCGGCGCCTTAGCGACGAGCGCATCGACGACCGCCTGCGCCTCGCTCGAGCGGCCGAGCGCGACGAGGCACAGGGCTCGGTATGCGAAGGCGTCCTGTGACGCGCCGGCGTCTGCGTCCAGTTCGCCAAGCACGGTCAGCGCGTTCTCGAACGAAGCCGCTTCATACAGTTTCTTGGCATCGTCGAGCGATACTTCCGCTGCCGACAACGGCGGCGCGAATGCGAAGAGCACCACGATGATGATGACGACGCGACGGCGCGCTGCGCTCATTGCGACCTCCTCATATCTACTGCCACTCGCGCCGGTTCCTTCGTCGTGACGACCGCTGTAAGCCGCCGCTCGCCCAGTTGCGGATGTCGCAACAACACCTCGTGTGAACCGATCGACGTCGTCACATTTCCAATCGGCGTTTCGCCAAGTGGTTGTCCATCGAGCCACGCCTGGGCCCAGGGGATCGCGTTGATGCTGATCAGCGATTGCGGCAACTGAAGGTCCACCTTCTGAGTCTGGCCGGCGACGATATTCACCTTTCTTGCTACCCGGAATCCGAGCGAGACGTCCCCGAACTCGAGTGTGTGTTCCCCTGCGGGCATCAGGATGCGTTCCGACGCGGTACTCCCTACCAACTTGCCGCCTTCCCGAATCTCGAGCGGAATCGCAGAGCTCACAGACACCCAACCGGACCGAGGTCCGGCGGCAGGACCGGTAACGAGCACCAGAGAAGCGACGGCACCCGCGTACACCTGAATCTTTTGTTGGTAACTCGTGCCGTTACGGACCATGACGACGTCGTGGTTCCCGGCGACGAGATTGCTCACCGTCAGAGGGGTCGAGCCGCGCGGCCGGGCGTCGATGGTGACCGACGCCGTATCTCCGTCGGTCATCACCCGAATGCTTCCCGTTGAGATCACCTTCGACGGCTCAACGGACCACGTGAAGTGGTGAACGGCGGATCCGTTCTCGTCGACGGTGACAGGAACCTCCTGCGATCGATCGCCTTGCCGCACCAGAAGTCGGTGGACTCCTGGACGTAGCCGCAGTGAGACCGGTGTAGTGCCGGTGGCGTTTCCATCGATGAACACCGCGGCGGGATCAGGCTCCGACATCACTCTCAGAGACCCAGTGATCGATTCGGCACGCGCGACCGTCGATCGAATCCAGAGGAGCATCAATGCGCCGAGAACTGCGAGACCGAGCAGGATCGCGCCTATCGCTCGCCGATTCTGCAGACCAATCCACGCGATGCTCAACGTAGCGGCGGGTGCAGCGTCCTCGGATGGATATTGGTCGATCGAATGAACTGTTTCGGGAGGCTGCTCGCGTGATCGGAGTGAGGGTTCTCCGGCCATGATTTGCGTCGAATCATGTCAGATCCGCGTACTCGTGCAAGTCCCGTCCTGAATAGGAGCGTGAAGACCGCGACATTAGGATCCTGATCCCATGCTGCGGCCAACGTTCGGTGAGACACCTCTTGTATTATTTAGGTTTGTGACTGGTGATTTTGTGTTCGCGGTCAGCGGAACATCCAATCGTTTGTCATAGTCACTCGTCAGAAATCACAACTCGCCAATCCAATATTGGAGACCAACGATGAACTGCTATGGAGGCAAGGACCTCGCGCGCGCGTTTCGCACAGTGCGCGAGAACACCGTCAAGGTTGCCGAAGAAATTCCCGAATCCGGATACGACTTCACCGCGGCCCCCGGGATCCGCACCGTCCGCCAGTTACTGACGCATATTGCCCTTCTGGATTCTTTTTCGTCATTCCATAAGGAAAAGCGGACGAACTTCGACGGCCTCAACTTCCCCGCGTTTGTCGCGCAGATGCAGGCGGAGGAGGCCAAGCCGCGGACCAAGGCCGAAGTAATTGCTCTGCTCAAGCAGCGCGGCGAGGAGACGGCGAAGTGGCTCGAGTCGCTCAGCGATGATTTCCTCGCCGAGCAGTTCGCGCAGCCGGTGGGGACTCCCGCGACCAAGAGCCGGTTCGAAATGATCATGAGCATGAAAGAGCACGAGATGCACCATCGCGGGCAGCTGATGCTCATCCAACGGATGCTCGGCATCACACCGCACCTCACGCGTCAGATGCAGGAGCGGTTCGCCGCGGCGCAGGCTCGCGCGTAGGTGGCCTCGCCGTTCACCCGGAAGACGCTTGCGTTCCTGCGGGCGTTGAAACGGAACAACGACCGGGAGTGGTTCCGCGCGCGTAAGGTCGACTACGAGCAGCACGTTCGCGCGCCGATGATCGCGCTGCTCCAGCAGCTCGCGCGGGACCTTCCGGCTTTCGCGCCGGATCTGGTGTCCGATCCGCGGGTGTGCCTGTTCCGCATCTACCGCGACACGCGGTTCAGCAGCGATAAGCGGCCGCTCAAGACCAACGTCGCGGCGCAGTTTCCGTCACGAAGGTTCCCGAAGGGCGAGGGTGCGGGCCTGTATGTGGAGGTCGCGCCGCAGTGGGTCTGGATCGGTGGCGGCATCTACATGCCCTCGTCAGGCGAGCTGAACGCGATTCGCGCGGCTATTGCCGACGACCACCGGCGGTTTCGCCGCGTGATCACCGCACCCGCATTTCGCCGTGCGGTCGGTGAGTTGGGCGGTGAGCAGCTGACGCGGGTGCCGAGGGGCTATCCCAAAGATCACCCGGCGGCCAATTACCTACGGCACCGGCAGTTCATCGGCGGACGCG
>Ga0070670_100005751_pt1 | contig 10473 bp, 7 predicted proteins | sample KBSS63metaG_FD_64665 | JGI IMG/M metagenome (GOLD analysis project Ga0070670, IMG submission 64665) | Switchgrass rhizosphere microbial communities from Kellogg Biological Station, Michigan, USA - KBS S6-3 metaG | ecosystem: Host-associated > Plants > Roots > Rhizosphere > Soil ... | reverse complement strand
ATTTGGTTCGGGCGGCCGTCGCGGGAGTACGAACGAGGAGTATCCCGCGCGCGGCGTGCATGCGATCGCGCGCAACCGCAGCAACGACGCGGCCTACCGACTCACGGGGCGCGGCGGCGTGCCGTTTGCGATCGACGTGCGGGTGTTCGACGATGGCGCCGCGTTCAGGTTCCTCGTGGCCGGCGCCGGCACGCGTGTGCCCGATGAGGCGACGACGTTCACGCTGCCGGCGGGCGCCACCACGTGGTCGCACGACCTGCACGGCCACTACGAGGCGACGTATGTGAAGCGGACCATCGAGGACGTGCCCGAAGGCGACTGGGCCGCGCCGCCGATGACGTTCGCCCTTCCCGGCGGCGGCTACGCGTCGATCACGGAGGCCGCGTTGACCGCCTATGCCGGCATGGCGCTGCAGGCGCTTGGCCACAATCGCTACGCGGCGCGGCTCGGCCACGCGCATCCGGTCTCGTATCCCTACGCGCTGCGCTATCCCGCGGAAGACGTGCTGCGTCTGGCGAAGGCCGCCGGCGTCACCGGCGCCATCCAGACGCCGTGGCGCGTCGTGATTGCTGCACCCGATCTGAATGGGCTCGTCAACAGCGATATCCTGCACAATCTCTCGCCGCCGCCGGATCCGTCGCTCTTTCCCGAGGGTCAGAAGACCGCCTGGATCCGGCCGGGGCGCGCGGTGTGGCGGTACCTCGACGGCGGCGACAACACGTACGAGGGGCTGAAGCGCTTCACCGATCTGGCCGCGCAGCTCGGCTTCGAACACCACGTCGTCGAAGGGGTGTGGCGGCAGTGGACGCCCGCGCAGTTGAAGGCGTTCGTCGACTACGCGAACGAGCGGCACGTCGGCATCTGGCTGTGGAAGCACAGCCGGGAGCTGCAGACGGCCGATGCGCGCACCGCGTTTTTCGAACTGTGTCGGCAGAATGGCGTCGTCGGCGCCAAGATCGACTTTTTCGATCACGAGGCGCGCGAGGTGGTCGACCTCTATGCTGCGATCCTGCGCGAAGGCGCGCGCTACCACCTGATGTTCGATTTTCATGGTGCCAACAAGCCGACCGGCCTGGACCGCACCTGGCCCAACGAGCTGACGCGCGAGGCGGTGTACGGGTTCGAACATCGCGGAAGCGCGCCGTGGGGTCCGCACAATACGACGGTGCCGTTCACGCGGTATCTGGCCGGCGCGGCGGATTACACGCCGACGGTGTTCGGCGACCGGCGGCGCGAGACCTCGTGGGCGCATCAGATCGCGACGGCGGTGCTGTTCACGTCGCCGCTGCTGGTGTACGGCGGGCACCCGCAGAGCTTCCTCGACAGTCCGGCGGTGGAGATCATCCGCGCCATCCCGTCCATGTGGGATGAGACGATAGTGCTGCCGCCGAGCGCGATCGGGGAGGTCGCCGTCATGGCGCGACGGAGCGGGCGCGAGTGGTTCGTCGCCGCGGCCAACGCGGGCACCGCGCGGACCGTGCGCGTGCCGCTCGGGTTTCTGGGCCCCGGCCGTTTCGCCGCGCTCGCCGCGCGCGACGACACGTCGAATGCGGCGGCATTGAATATGGAGAGGGCGGCGGTATCGTCCGCCGACACGCTGAGCTTTGACCTCCGCCCCGGCGGCGGCTTCGTCGCGCGCTTGGTGCCTGGGGTCTGACCCCAATCCGGTCGCGGAGAGGGCAAATTGGGGTCTGACCCCAAGATCGCCCTTTGCGGCGGCAAGTAGTGCCAGAGCTGTTTTTGCGTACATGACCCAAAACGTCAGGAATTCGTAATCGTGCAGCGCTACCGAGCCCCCGGGCGTATCAATTTGATTGGCGAACACACCGACTACAACGACGGCTTCGTGCTGCCGGTCGCGATCGACCGCTATACGACCGTTCTGGCCACGCGCCGGAGCGATCGCCGGCTGACGGCGAGGTCGGACGGCTACGCCGACGCCGTGGACATCGACCTCGACGCGCCGGGCAGCGGCCCGACCGGGTCGTGGAGCGACTACGTCCGCGGCGTCGCCGCGATCCTCGAACGGCGCGGTCACCGGCTCGTCGGCGCCGACTTGACCATCGGGAGCGACGTGCCGGCCGGCGCCGGCCTCAGCTCCTCGGCCGCGCTCGAGGTCTCGACGGGATACGCGCTGCTCCACCTCGCCAACCAGCCGATCGATCGCACCGACCTGGCGCTCGCCGCGCAGCAGGCCGAACACGAGTTCGCCGGCACGCGCTGCGGGCTGATGGACCAGTACATCGTCTGCCACGGACGCGAGGGGCACGCGCTGTTGCTCGACACCCGCACGCTGGCGGCGACGTGGCTGCCGCTGCCCACCGACGTCGCGGTCGTCGTCTGCAACACGATGACGAAGCATGCGCTCGCCAGCGACGGCTACAACGAGCGGCGCGCCGACTGCGAAGCCGGCGTGCGCGCCCTGGCCGTGCGGCTGCCGCGCATCCGGGCACTGCGCGACGTCAGCTACGCGGATCTCGAGGCCAACGCGGACGTGCTGCCGGAGCGCGTCTACCGGCGCTGCCGCCACGTGGTGACCGAAAACGCGCGGACGCTGTCGGCGGCCGACGCACTGCGGGACGGCGACCTGGCGCGCTTCGGCGTGCTCATGGCCGCGTCGCATGCGAGCCTGCGCGACGACTACGACGTCAGCACGCGCGAGCTGGACGCGATGGTCGAAGCCGCGATGGCCAGCGACGGCGTGATCGGCGCCCGCATGACCGGCGGCGGCTTCGGCGGCTGCACCGTCAACCTGGTCCACGCCGCATCGGCGCCGCAGTTCGCGCGCGACGTCGCCCGCGGCTACGAAGCGCGCACCGGACGCGCGCCGGAGATCTACACCTGCCGCGCCTCGGCCGGCGTGCGGGCGGTCGAGTGATGAACCGCGCGACGCAGCCGCACGTCCGCTTCAATCCGCTCCGCGGCGAGTGGGTCCTGGTGTCGCCGCAGCGCACCGCGCGCCCGTGGCAGGGACAGATCGAGCGCACGCAGGACGACGACCCGCCGCCCTTCGATCCGTCCTGCTACCTGTGCCCCGGTGTCGCGCGCGCCGGCGGCGCGGCCAATCCGCGATACACCTCGACGTTCGTGTTCGACAACGATTATCCCGCGCTGCTGCCGGACAGCCGCGTCGAGCAGATGGACGTCGACGATCTGCTGGTAGCGCGCAGCGAACCCGGACGCTGCCGCGTGGTGTGCTTCTCGCCGCGGCACGACCTGACGCTGGCGCGAATGGACCGCCCGTCGCTCCGGCGCGTCGTCGATACCTGGATCGAGGAGGCGCAGAGCCTCGGTGCCGACCCGGCGATCGCCTACGTCCAGGTGTTCGAAAACCGCGGCGCGCCGATGGGCGCGAGCAATCCGCATCCGCACGGCCAGATCTGGGCGACGGCCAGCGTCCCGAACGAGCCCGCGCGCGAAGCGGCGCGTTTCCGCGCCTACCGCGCCAGCCATGGCGGCTGCCTGCTCTGCGATTACGCGCGGCTGGAGATCGCACGAGGCGAGCGCCTGGTCTGCGACAACGCGGCCTTCATCGCCGTCGTACCGTTCTGGGCGGTGTGGCCGTTCGAGATTCTGCTGCTGCCGCGCCGGCACGTCCCGGCGCTGCCCGGGCTGCACCCGGACGAGCGCGACGGGCTCGCCGATATCCTCAAGCGCATCACGACGCGCTACGACAACATCTTCGAGACGCCGTTCCCCTACTCGATGGGATTTCATCAGGCGCCGACCGATGGTGCGGCGCACGACGAGTGGCACCTGCACGCGCACTTCTATCCGCCGCTGCTCCGCTCGGCAACGGTGCGCAAGTTCATGGTCGGATTCGAAATGCTGGGATCGCCGCAGCGGGACGTCACCCCGGAGGACGCGGCCGCGACGATTCGCGCGACGAGCGAGGAGCATTACCGTGAGCGACGGGCGATCGCCGCTGAATAGCCTCTCCCGGCGACAACTCCTCAGCGCGGCGATCGCGGCGCCGCTGCTGACGGCATTCAGGCAAGGTGCCGGCGCGCAGCTGCCAACGCTGCCAGACGTGCGCAAGGCGCCCTATCGCGTGGTCGGCGGCACAGGCGCCGAGCGGCTGATCGTCACGCGCGACTGGTCGACCACCAGCGACGGGATGATCTGCGCCTCCCGCATCACCAATCCGACGGACTCGCCGGTGACCGTCAGGGAGGTCGTACTGTTCGAGCTCTCGCTGCGCACCGTGCCCGAGGACGCGCTCGTCTATGGCGAAGGCTTTCAAATGCTGTCGCAGACCGCGGGCACCGTGGGAAGCCCCGTCGATGCCGGGTCCTACACGGACGCCGCGCATTACAAGCTGCCCACCGCGGTCGGGACGCGTAGCTTCTATGGGTTGATGACGATCACCGACCCGCGGCCGCACACCGACAACGTTCGTCGGGCGCCCTGGACGCTGGGATTTACATCCTGCCGCCGCTTCAGCGGATTCTTCCGCCTGCACGGTACCGGGGCGCTCGAGATCGTCGTCGACACCGAGGGTCTGACGCTGGAGCCCGGCCAGTCGTGGCAGCTCGAGGAGTACCTCCATGACATCGAACCGACGGACCGAAAGCGATTCGCCGATCGGATCGCCGCCAACCATCCACCGCTGAAGACCGCCGCGCCACCGACGGGCTGGTGTTCCTGGTACTGCTTCGGTCCGCGCGTCACCGCGCAGAACATCCTCGACAACCTCGACGCGATCGAGAAGAAGATCCCGGGGCTCAAATACATCCAGATCGATGACGGGTATCAACCGGCCATGGGTGACTGGCTCGAGACCGGCCCGGCATTCGGCGGTGACGTCCGCAAGGTGCTGGCCACGATCAAGCGCCGCGGTTTCGAGCCGGCGATCTGGGTGGCGCCGTTCGTCGCCGAGGAGCACTCGCACGTCTTCGAGCAGCATCGGGACTGGTTCGTGAAGGATGCCGACGGTTCCCCGCTGCGCTCCGACAAGGTGACGTTCGGGGGCTGGCGTCGCGGTCCGTGGTACGTGCTCGACGGCACGCATCCGGACGTGCAATCGCATTTCGAAGACGTGTTTCGCACGATGCGGCGCGACTGGGGAGTGACGTATTTCAAGCTCGACGCGAACTTCTGGGGCGCGATCCACGGCGGGCGCTTCCACGACCCCAGGGCGACGCGCATCGAAGCCTACCGCCGCGGGATGCAATCCATCCTGCGCGGCGCCGGAGACAGCTTCATCCTCGGCTGCAATCATCCGATCTGGCCGTCACTCGGCCTGATCCATGGCTCGCGCAGCTCGAACGACATCAAGCGCACCTGGGATCGCATCAAGACGACGGCGCAGCAGAACCTGCTGCGCAACTGGCAGAACGGCCGGCTGTGGTGGAACGACCCGGATGCAATCTGCCTGAGCGGGGACTTGCCTGAGAACGAGTTCCTGTTTCACGCCACGGCCGTCTACGCCACAGGCGGCATGCTGCTTTCCGGCGACGATCTCAGCACGCTTCCCGAAGCACGCCTGGCGATTCTCAAGAAGCTGCTTCCGCCGACCGGTGTGCCCGCGGCGTTCGACGACGACAACCTGCGGATCGGGGCGGTCAGGCTCCCCGGCAAAGACATGGTCTGCTGCTTCAACTGGGCCGACACGCCCGTGACGCTGGTCAAGCGGCTGAGCGCGCCCGTTCGCGTCACCGACTTCTGGACCGGCGCCTCGCTCGGACGCATGGAAGGCACGTTGACGCTCGAGAACGTGCCGCCCCATTCCGCGCGCCTGCTTGAGTGCGTCCATGCGTAGCGGCAGCGCCGGCCGGGCGGCGGTCACATCGTTCGTCGTGCTGTTCTCGATCGTCGGGCTGGCGCTGTACGGCCTGCCGTTCTACTACGACTTCATGGTGCGCGAGTTCGGCTGGTCGCGGGCGCAGGTCACCTCCGGCAACGCGATCAGCAAGCTGCTGATTGGACCCTTGTTCGGATTCTTTGCGGGATGGATCGTCGACCGCTTCGGACCGCGGCGCCTGATGATGGCCGGCATCCTGATGGCGGGCGGCGCGCTGATCGGCCTGGCGCACATGTCGGCGCTGTGGATGTTCTATCTCTTCTACATCTTCAACGCGCTCGGCTACGTCTGCGGCGGACCGCTGCCCAATCAGGTCCTGCTCTCCCGGTGGTTCGACAAGTCGCGCGGCAAGGCGATGGGGTTCGCCTATCTCGGCATCGGCGTCGGCGGCTATCTCGTCCTGAAGCTCTCACCGGCGCTCGTGCATGCGTTCGGATGGCGCGGCGCGCTGCAGTGCCTCGGAATCCTGATCATCGTGCTGGCGCTTCCACTCGCATACCTGGTGCGCGACGACCCCCAGGGCGCGGCGACGCCTGCACCCGCCGCACGACGGGCCGACGCCGTCACGCCGATCCGCGGGTTCCTGCGCAGCCCGGCCTTCTATCTCCTTGCGATCGGCAGCATGTGCTCGATCGGCGCCGTCGGAGGCGCGAACCAGCACTTGAAGCTGTTCCTCAGCCTGGACATGAAATATTCCCAGGAAGCGTCCGCGGCGGTGGCGTCGACCGTGCTCGCGTGCAGCATTGCCGGACGGCTCTTCATGGGGTGGCTCGCCGACCGGTTGCCGCGAAAGCACGTCATGCTGCTGATTTACCTGCTGATCGTCGCCGCCATCCCGCTGCTGTTCGCGGCCGCGTCGCGCGGCGCGATGTACGCCTTCGCGGTGGTCTTCGGCCTCGGGCTCGGCGGCGAATACATGATCATCCCGCTGATGGCCGCCGAGCTGTTCGGCGTCCGCGTCCTCGGACGGCTGCTGGGTGTCATCCTCACCGCCGACGGCGTGGCCGAGGCGACCTCGCCGATGCTGGTCGCCTATCTTCGCGACAGCACGGGCAGCTATCACAGCGGTTTCATCCTGCTGATCGCCATCGCCCTCGCCGGCACGCTGGCGATCGCCTGCCTGCCGCGCGCGGCGGCCACCGTGGAGCCCTCACATGTCTGAGATCAACCGCCGCGAGTTTCTCTCCATCTGCGGTGCCGCGCCGTTGGCACTCCGCCTCCGGGCGACGGACGGGATCCGCCCCGGCTACGCGGCGATCACGTGGGAAGGCCGCGACGACGCCGCCATCCGCGAGATCTCGGAAGTCGGATTCAAAGCACTCCAGCTGCGTGCGACGGCGTTCGATGCCTACGGCGGCCGTCCGGCGGAGCTGCGGCGCCTGCTCGCGGAACGGACGCTGGCGTTCGCGGTCCTCTCGTCGGGCAACCTCAAGATCGATCCCGCGGTCGAGAGCGAGCAGCTGGCGCTGCACCTGTCGCACGCGCGCTTCCTGCGCGACGCGGGAGGACAATTCCTGCAGGTGATTGACGAGAAGCCGAAGGATCGGACGCCTGGACCGGCTGAATACAAGAGGCTCGGCGCGCTGATGTCCGAGCTCGGACGCCGGACCAAAGCGATGGGCGTGCCGCTCGTGTATCACCATCACATGAAGAGCATCGGCGAGCCGCCGGAAGCCATCGACGCGATCCTCGCCGCCAGCGATCCGGATTATGTCGGGCTGCTGTTCGACATCGCGCACTACCAGCAGGGCGGGGGCGATCCGGTCGCCGCGATCCGGCGTTACAAGGATCGAATCAGGGTCGTGCACCTGAAAGACGTCCGCGCCATCGACGCTGCGCCCGGCTATCAATGGGTGGAGCTCGGACGCGGGCGGGTGGACGTGAAAGGCTGCGTCGCCGCGCTGCGCGACATCGGCTTCGCCGGCTGGGCCATCGTCGAGCTCGATCGCGTCGTCGACGAAGGGGAAACCGCGAAAGCGGCGGCGGAGAAGAACCGCGACTACGTCGTGCGCCAGCTCGGGCTCGCGCTCTGATTGGAGAACACATGCGACTGACGGGATTCCAGCAGTTCTGCCTGGTAGCGCTGCGCACGGTCGTCGGGTGGCACTTCGCGTACGAAGGCTTCTACAAACTGATGCTCCCGGGCTGGAGCCGCAGCGGCGAGAAGCTCGCGGCGTGGACGGCGGCGGGATATCTCAAGGGCGCGACGGGACCGCTGGCGCCGCTCTTTCACGGGCTGGCGGGAAATCCAGGGCTGGCGCACGCCATCGACATCGCCGTGCCGCTCGGACTGCTGCTCGTCGGGCTCTCGCTGATGCTCGGTCTGTTGACGGACATCGGCTGCGTCGGCGCCATGCTGTTCCTGGCGATGTTCTATCTCTCGCAGCCGCCGTTCACCGGCATGCCGCAGGCCGGCGCCGAAGGTACCTACCTGATCGTCAACAAGAACCTGATCGAGTTGCTTGCCGTGCTCGCGATCATGGCGTTTCGTACCGGCGCGATCGCCGGGCTCGACCAGCTGCGGCTGGCGCGCCGCCCGGCGCAGCCGGTGGTGGCAAACGGCTAGGGCGCGAGCAGATACAGGTCGCGGCCGGCGTGATCGACGACCAGCGTGTGTGGATCGCGTCTGGCCGCCTCGAGATCGATCGAGCCGCAGTCGGCAAAGCCCAGCCTGACGCGGCGGCACACGTCCTCCGGAATCGCCGACGCCAGTGTGATCCGGTATCTGGGCTCGACGCGCCCGTCGGCGCCGACGCGGCCGGCATAGCTGACGTGCGCGAGGTGGGCGGCGACGCAGAGGTTCGCGCGGAGCTCGTCGGAGCCTTCCACCATCTCGCGGACCACTTCGAGCGGCGCGTAGCCGTACTTCTCGATCATCGCCCCATGCGTCGTCGAGATCCCCTTCAGGTGCGGCGCGTAGACCACGAGCTCGCCGCCGTCCTCGACGATCCCTCCGAGTTTGTAGCTCGCTTTTCCTCCGACCCACATCTCGTCGTAGTGCTCGTCGAGAATGGCGACCACGCGCGGGTAGCGGCGCGGCGCGTAGCGGATGTGCACCTGGGCGCTGACCGCAGCCGCCTGACGAACGGTTTCGCGCAGGCCGCCGGTGAACAAAGCGTGCGTACGGAGCTCCTCGCCGGCTCTGGTCGAGACGGAGGTAAAGGCGATTACCGGCGTGGTGACGCGATCGGCGGCAGCCTCGATGACGTGGCGCGTCGGCGTCTCGACGCGGCCGATCACCCGCTCGATCGTGGCCAGGGCGCCCAGCCAATGGGTCAGGTGGGTGAGCTCCGGACCGGCGACGCCGGGGAAGAAATATTTCGCGCCACCGGCGAAGCCCGCGACTTCGTGCGGGACGACGGCGCCGGCGACGAGAATGCAGTCGTAGGCGCCTGGCGCGAGGCGGCGGTTCAGCGTGATCGGCACCTCCTCCGCCATCAGGCCGCCGGTCAGCGTCGAGACTTCCGCCGCCGAGAGCGCGCCGAGCGTGATCAACTCCGACGGGCGGTCCCAGTGGTGATCGAAGATCTCGCCGAGCAGCGGCATCGCCGCCGTCCCCGCCCCGATCTTGGCGCGCTTCTCGGCCTCCGACATCGGCGGGTGCGTGCCCTGCGCGACGAGCGCATCGAACTGCCGCGCGCCGCGTGCGGCCAGTTCCTGCGACAGGAGCGGAAACAGCAGGTCGGTGTTGTCGTCGCGCGTGCGGTCGGGAATGACCGCCAGAACGCGTGAGCCGCGGGGAATGCCGGCGAGCGCGGCGCGGACGATCCGCTGCAGCGCCGCGGAATCCAGCGACGGGAACGCCGGCGCCGCCGCAAAGCTCGACGCCGTCATCTCATTCCGCCAGCCGCACCGGCTCGAGACGCGGCGCAAGGCCGTGAATCACCGCGAGAGCGACGAGATAGATGGTACCGGCGATGACGAACATCGGCAGGTAGTAGCTCGGATTCGCGTTCAGCACCCGCCCGGCGAACTCGGCGATCAGGATGCCGCCGACGCCGCCGGCAAACCCGCCGAAGCCGACGACCGTGCCGACCGCGCGGCGCGGAAACATGTCGGATGCGAGCGTGAAGATGTTGCAGGACCACCCCTGATGGCAGGCGGTGGCGATGCCGATGAGAATGACTGCGAGCCAGGCGCTGCGCGTCTGGCTGGCGAAGATCACCGACGGGATGATCGCCGCGAACGTCGCCATCGCGGTCTTGCGCGCGGCGTTCACCGACCATCCGCGCTTGATCAACGCCGACGAGAGGTAGCCGCCGAACACCGACCCGACGTCGGCAATGACGTAGACGGTGGTCAGGTACTTGATCAGGGCGACGCCGCGGATGCCGTGCTCGGTGGCGAGAAACTTCGGCAGCCAGAACAGGTAGAACCACCAGATCGGATCGGTCATCAGCTTGCCGAGCGCGAACGCCCAGAGCTGGCGGTAGCCCAGTACCTCGCGCAGCGGCGTCTTGGCGGTGACGGGCTCTTCGAGTCCGTCGAGGATGAAGCGCCGCTCCGCCGGCTTCAGCCGCGGGTGCTTCGCCGCGGTCTGGTACATCGCCCACCACGCCGCAAGCCAGATGAACCCGAGCGCGCCGGTGGCGATGAACGCCGCCTGCCATCCCCAGCGGACCGCGATCAGCGGGACCATGATGGGCGCGACGATCGCGCCGATGTTGGTG
>Ga0070670_100005749_pt1 | contig 10473 bp, 10 predicted proteins | sample KBSS63metaG_FD_64665 | JGI IMG/M metagenome (GOLD analysis project Ga0070670, IMG submission 64665) | Switchgrass rhizosphere microbial communities from Kellogg Biological Station, Michigan, USA - KBS S6-3 metaG | ecosystem: Host-associated > Plants > Roots > Rhizosphere > Soil ... | reverse complement strand
AAGCTTGTCAGCGGCCTGACACCGGCCAACGCGGCGCCTTGACCACCGCCGCGCGAGAAATAGCGCCGGCCAAGCTCAACCTCGCGCTGCACGTCCGCGGCAAGCTGTCGGACGGGCGGCATTCCATCGAAACGATCTTTGCCTTCTGCACGGACGGCGATCGGCTGAGCGCGCAGCCTTCTGACGATTTCTCGCTGGCTGTCACGGGCCCGTTCGCGGGGGAGCTGGGGGAATCGCAGGATAATCTGGTCATGAAGGCTGCTCGTGCGCTGGCCGAGAAGGCAGGCGTTGCACACGGGGCCAGGCTCACGCTCGACAAGCAGCTTCCGGTCGCGTCCGGCGTCGGCGGAGGGTCTGCGGATGCCGCGGCGACCCTGCGTCTGCTGACGTCATTGTGGAATATCGATCCGAGGCATGCCCAGATGGTGGCCCCAGAGCTGGGCAGCGACGTGCCTGCGTGTCTTCTCAGCCTGCCCGCCCGCGGCGAGAGGGCCGGGGATCGGGTTACTCTCATCGATCTCGCCGACCTTGCCGGGACACCGGTGCTCCTGGTCAACCCGCGCGTCGCGCTATCGACCGCGGACGTATTTGCTCGATGGGACGGGCTCGACCGCGGCCTGCTCGGCGACTGGCGTGGCGGTCGCAACGACCTCCAGGCGGCCGCGGTCGCCTTGGCTCCACAGATTGAAGCCGTGATCGCCTGGCTCAGCGTGCAGCCGGGCTCCACCTTCACGCGGATGTCGGGTTCGGGCGCGACCTGCTTCTCCATGTTCGACAGCGAGCAATCAAGGGACGCCGCTGCCGACGCCGTGCCGCGCGAATGGTGGCGCCTCCCGACCTTCCTGCGCTAGGGCCGCGCCATGACGGGCCGCCCGATCCTGACCGCCGAGGCGATGCGCGCTGCCGAGCAGGCTGCGTTCGATGGCGGAATCAGCGTCGAGGAGCTGATGGAGCGGGCGGGCGGGGCACTTGCCGAAGCCGTCTATCGTTTTGCGGGGCGGACGCCGGCGCTGATCCTGTGCGGGCCGGGGAATAATGGCGGCGACGGTTATGTGGCCGCGCGGCATCTCTCGGATCGGGGGGTGGCTGTGCGTGTCGCGGCGCAGGGCGAGCCGGCGAGCGATGCTGCCAAGTCGGCGCGGGCGCGATGGACGGGAAGCGTCGAGGATCTTGGCGACGCGACTACGGCATCTCCGCTATTGATCGATTGCCTATTTGGAACTGGACTTAAACGTGGTCTTGAAGACGCTGTTTGTAAACAGCTTTCAAGATTATGTGACCCGGCAATAGCCAGGGTTGCATGCGATTTGCCGAGCGGAGTTGAGACCGACACCGGCGCGGAGCTGAGCCATGTGCCGGCGTTCCAAATGACGGTAGCGTTCGGGGCGCTGAAGCCGGCGCACCTGCTGCATCCGGCCATGCACAAATGCGGGCGCCTGGTCCTCGCTGACATCGGAATCCGAGCAGATGACCGATGGCATGAGATCGCAGCCCCGGAACTGCCGGCGCTCGATCCCGGCGGACATAAATATGATCGCGGGCTGGTTCATGCGCTGGCAGGCGCGATGCCTGGAGCAATCGCCCTTGCCGCCAAGGCGTCGGCGCTCGCCGGGGCCGGATATGTCCGGGTCAGCACGTCGCGACCTATCGACGGCCTGCCCTCGGCGATCGTGCAAGTCGACACCGCCCAGGTGAACGATGAGCGGATTGGCTGCCTTCTGGTCGGCCCGGGCCTGGGTGACGTGCCTCAGCTGCTCTCACTGGCTTTAACGTCAAAAGCTCCGAAGGTGCTAGATGCCGACGCCCTGACACATGTCGGCGAGCCTGAACGCCTCCACGGTCAGGACGCGATCGTAACCCCGCATGAGGGCGAGTTCCGGAAATTGTTCGGCGATCTGCCCGGCTCGAAGCCCGAACGCGCGCTCGAGGCGGCACGGCGGTCGCAGGCCGTCGTGGTCTACAAAGGTCCCGACACGCTGGTGGCGTCTCCCAATGGACATGTCGCTTTCGCGCCGCGCGCGCATCCCTGGCTGGCGAGCGCGGGGACTGGGGACGTTCTCGCTGGGCTGATTGCCGCGATGCGGGCGAGGGGGATGGCGGCTTTCGAGGCGGCATGCGCGGGGGTTTGGCTGCATGGCCGGGCTGCCGACATCGCCGGTCCCGAGCTGATCGCGGACGACCTTGCCGAAGCGATTCCACGAGCGATCGCGGCGCTGTGAACGAGGTCATCGTCCGAATCGCGGCGCGGGGCGACGGCGTGACGTCAACTGGCAGGCACGTGCCGTTCGGCGTGCCGGGGGATGCTGTGCTCGACGATGGAGCGCTCGCTTTCGGGCCTCATCATCAGGAGCCTCCGTGCCGGCATTTTCCGGAGTGCGGCGGCTGCCAGCTCCAGCATGCCGACGACGAAGCCTATCGCGGCTATCTGGTCTCGCGGGTCGAGTCCGCGCTTGCGCAGCACGGGATCGAGACGGCGATCCGGTCGCCTCATCTGTCGCCGCCGAACAGCCGCCGGCGGGCGGCGCTGAAGGCGTTGCGGGTAGGCGACAGTGTATTGCTCGGCTTCAACGCGGAGATGTCCCACCGCATCATCGACATGCGGGAATGCCATGTCATTCGGCCGGAACTGTTCGATCTGGTCGAGCCGCTGCGGGTGCTGCTGGCTGATATGCTGCAGCCGAAGCGGGTCGCGGAAGTCCAGCTCACGCTCGTCGATTTCGGTCCCGACATCCTGATCAAGGGCATCCCGGCGGGGCGACTCAGCGAGATCGAGCGACTGACGTCATTCGCGCTCGATCAGGGCCTTGCGCGGCTCAGTGTTGACCGGGGGCTGGGACCGGAGGCGCTGTGCGAACCGCAACCAGCGACCGTAACTCTGTCCGGGCTGCGTGTTACCTTTCCTCCGGGCGGCTTTTTGCAGGCCACCGCAGATGGGGAGGCGGCCCTGGTCGAAGCGGTCCAGGAGGGCGTTCAAGGCGCAGCCTCCATCGCTGATCTTTTCGCCGGTCTCGGGACGTTCGCTCTGGCGAGCAGGGCGGTCTATGCGGCTGAGGCCTCCCGGGACGCCGCCGCGGCGCTCAAGCGGGCAGCCCCGGCCATGGCTGTCGAGCACCGCGATCTCTATCGCAACCCGCTCGATCGGGGCGAGCTGAAGAGGTTCGATGCCGTCATGCTTGATCCGCCTCGGGCCGGCGCGGCCGAGCAGGTCGCGGCGCTTTCGGCCTCAAAGGTCGCGCGTGTCGCCTATGTCAGCTGCAATCCGGCGACCTTCGCTCGAGACGCAAAGGTGCTGGAAGACGGCGGCTATTCGCTCGACTGGATCCAACCGGTCGGCCAGTTCCGCTGGTCGACCCATGTGGAGCTCGCCGCGGCGTTCAGCCGATGAGACCGCAATCGTGCAGGATGCGCGCGGCTGCGTGAACGGTCAGGCCGAGCAGGCACAGTGTGGCCAGCGCGAAGATGCTGAACCGGACCGCCACGATATTGATCGTCGACTGCACGATGCTGTGGACGATGCGCAGGCCCACATAAGCCCAGGCGAGGTAGAGGTTGATGCCGCCGCCGAAGTCCATCATCGCGAGAGTCAGCGCGATCGCATAGAAGATCGTCGGCTGCTCCATGAGATGGTTGTAGTTGTGCGATGGCCATTGCGCCGTGTCCGGCGCGCGTCCGTCGAGATTCACGCCGCGTGACCCCGGCGGAATCGCTCCCCAACTGATGCCCAACTCAGCAAAGGCGCGGCGCCGGGCGATGGCAAGCCAGACAAGCATGACGAGCGACCAGGCCACAAGCGCCACGATTGGCGCGAGAATCGGACTGTGATGCATCGATTTCCCCCCGATGAAAGACGCAGACTGCGCCAAGAGGGCTAGGACGTCTAGTTCGCTCCCGATTTTGCTTCTTGGAGCAATGCGTCAAGCGCGGCGCGATCGAGCAGCCGGCCGTGGAGGACGACGGCCCGAATGGCTCGGGTCGCGGCGACTGAACGAAGGGGGTTGGAGTCGAGTATCAGGAGGTCGGCGGCCTTGCCGGACGCTACCGCGCCGTATCGAGCGGAGTAGCCAAGGAAGCGCGGCCCGGTGATGGTTGCGCTTGCAAGAGCCTGCTGGGGCGTGAGGCCGGCCTCCACATAGCGCTCCAGTTCTTCGTGCAGTCCTTCGCCCGGATAGTTGAAACTGTTCAGATATCCTGCATCCGTGCCTGCCAGGATCGGAATGCCGGCCTCGACCAGCATCGGCAGCACGCGGGCGCTCAGCTCATATTGCCTGTGGCGCGCAGCGACCTGTCCCGGCGTTGCCTTGGCGGCCCTTTCGACCCGCCAGTCATAGGTCTTGCGCAAGCCGGGCCCGATATAGGCGAGGCCCTGATCCTTCGAATGGTCCTCGCGGTCGAGATTGGCGAGGATGCGGCCCATGTTCAGCGTCGGCGTAACGAACACGCCCTTGGACGCCAGCAATCGGTATTCTCGGCGCGCAAAAGCGGGATCGAAGCTGTCGACGAATTCATTGGTCGCATCGCCGTAGCTGATCTTGCCGGCGGCATAGGCGGCACCGACCTCTTTCTCGCGCGGCGAGCCGGCCTTGATGAGATAATCGATATGCTCGATCGAGTTCAGCCCGGCGTCGACGGCCTGCTCGATCGTGAGCGCATAAGGGGTATGCGCAGACGTCCGCAGCCCACGCCGCCTGGCTTCCTTCAAGGCGTAGAGAAATATGTCGGGTTTCAACGTGTTATCCGTGATCTTTACGAAATCGACCTTCATCGCCTGGAGCTTGGTCAGCGCGGCGTCTACCTCCGTTGGGGTGCCGACCTCCAACGTGCCTTTCCAGATCGGCTTGTAACCTTCGAGCTTCGGGCCGGAAGTGAAGATGTGAGGACCCAGCTGGCTGCCCTTCGCAACTTCGTCCCGCCATTCGAGGACTGAAGTGCTCAGGTCTGCCGCACAGTCGCGGACGGTCGTCACTCCGTAGGCAACGTAAAGCGGCAGGAGGGCCTTGTTCTCTCCGACAAGCTCGGAGCCGCCGCCGAAGTGGACGTGCATGTCCCACAAGCCGGGCATGACGTACTTGCCGCCTGCATCCACCTGTCGCGCAGCTTCAAAGCGGCGGGCGAGGGCGCCGTCCGGCCCGACGGCCGTGACGGTGTCGCCAACCACGGCGACGGCCTGGTGCGGGCTCAGGCTCCCGCGCGCAACGTCGATGACCGTCGCATTCCGGATTAGAAGGTCGGCCTGCTCGCGCGCTGCAGCAGGAGCCGCGGCGGCGAGCAGGACCGCGAAACCGGTCAGCGACCGGTGCATCAATCGAACAGCTTGGCGAAGTGGCGCTTCTCACGATTACGCCACGCACCGCGGTGCCATGCATCGCTGGCGAGGAGCGGGAGGACGCTGGTCGCTTCCGCGAACACCATCTGCTCCATGGCGGTCGAGACCTTGCCCCAGCTCGCCGCTTCCTGAAGCGTGGATGAGGAGCAGGCGCCGTCGCGGACGTCGGCGACCGTGATCTGGACGGCATATTTATGGACTTCGACGTCGTCGTGACCGAGGATCTCGGCGCAGACGACGGTGTCCTGCGTGAAGTTCTTCGGGACGCCGCCGCCGATCATGAGCAGGCCGGTGGTGCCGGCCTTGATCTTGATGTCGGTCAGCTCGCGGAAGTCCGCGATGGCGTCGAGCACCATGTAATGGCCCCCGCGCTTCATCGCGTCGACCTGATGCTTCACGAGGCCGAAGCCGGCCGACGAGTCCACGAAGGCCGGGCAGAAGATCGGCACGTCGTGCTCATAGGCAAGCTGGACGAGGCTGCCCTGCTTCTTGGCGTTGCCCTCGCTCAGCCACTTGCCCATCTCACGGATGAAGGCGCGGCTGCTGTAGGCGCGCGGCTCCAGGCTGTCGGCGATCTTGCCGATCGTAAAGTCGCAATCCTGCAGCTGCTGCTCGTCGATATAGGTGTCGTAGATGCGGTCGATGTACAGCGAACGCAGCGTATCATCGTCAGGGATTTCATTGGCTTGGTAGTGCTTGTGGCCAAGTGCTTCGAAGAAATCCATATCGACGATCGACGCCCCGGTGGCGACGATCGCATCGACCATGTTCGACTTCACGAGCTCGGCATAGAGATCCATGCAGCCGCCCGCTGAGGTCGAGCCCGCGATCACCAGGATGATCGAGCAATCCTGGTCCTCCAGCATCTGGTTGTAGATGCCCGTGGCGCGCGAGAGGTCGCGGCTGGTGAAGCTCATCTTGCCCATCGAATCGATGATGGGACGGGCGTCGAACTTCGTGATGTCGATATGTTCGATCGGGGTCGACAGCAGCTCTGCCTTGCGGGTGTCGTTGATCCGCTCGGCGTCCTGAACCTTGTTCAGCGTATCCGTTTCCATCTCATGCTCCATTGGTGCCGCCGAAACGGCGTCGCGATTAAAGGGCATGTCATTTGCGCGCGGGGGACAGCCTCACCCCGAAAAACCGCGAGGCGGTTAGACCCCCTTCCGCCGAAGCGGAAGAGGGAAATCGGTTATAGCTTTACGACGTTCGAGCGAGCGGGCGACTGGGCGCCGTACAGGCTCGCCATCGGTTCATCGTCGACGATCGCTGAATCGACGATGCCAAAGCCGTTGAACTGCGTTCGCATCGCGCAGCCATAAGCTCCAAGCATGCCGACTTCGATATAGTCTCCGACGGTTACGTCGCCCGGAAGCTCGAACGGGCCCGCCATCTGATCGAGATCGTCGCATGTCGGGCCGTAAAAGCTGAACGGCATGGTACGAACATGCGATTCTTCGTCGCGGATCAGCCGGACAGGATACCGCCAGCCGATATGTGCCGCGTCGAACAGGGCGCCATAGGCGCCGTCGTTAATGTAGAGCTCGTCCCCGCGGCGCTTTTCGACACGGACGAGGACGCTCGCATATTCGGCGCACAATGCGCGGCCCGGCTCGCACCAGAGCTCGGCCGAATAGCTGATCGGCAGCGCTTCGAAAGCCTGGTGGATGACCGCGAAATAGGTCTCGAGCGGCGGTGGCTCCATCCCCGGATAGGAGGAAGGAAAACCCCCACCGACGTCGACGATATCGACGGTGACGGCCGCCTCGACGATCGCTTCGCGCACGCAAGCCATGGCCTCGGCATAGGCTGCTGGAGTCATTGCCTGACTGCCAACGTGAAAGCAGATGCCGAGCGCGTCCGCTGCCTGGCGAGCGGCCATCAGAATACCACTGATATCGCGCGGATCGGCACCGAACTTCGAGGCGAGGCTGAGCTTCGCATGGTCTGAGCTGACACGGATTCGGACAAGGAGATTGAGATCGCTCGCCGGGACGCCGTCGACCGAGGTCGCGCGAACGATCTTCTCCAGCTCGTCGACGGTATCGAGGCTGAAGGTCCTCACACCATGCTCGAAATAGGCCTCGGCGATGGCCTCCTCGGCCTTCACCGGGTGCATGAAGCAAAGCATCGCGTCCGGCAGAGTCTCATGGACCAGGCGAACTTCGCTGATGGACGCAACGTCATAATGGGTGACGCCGGCTTCCCAAAGGATTCGCAGCAAGTCGGGCGACGGGTTCGCCTTGACCGCATAGAGCGAGCGGCCCGGGAACTTCTCGACGAAGTAACGGGCGGCACGCCGCGCGGCATGCGGGCGCAACAAAGTCACCGGCTGGACCGGGCGCTGCTTGGCGATAGCGGCAGCCCCCCGGCTACCGGACGGGGCGGCGGCTAGCCCCAGCGCGCGATGATGCTTGTGCAACTCAAGGGACCTCCAACTGGGTAGTTTCAGACAAAGCTGCCTTGCGGTTGGAAGTCCCATGGGGCAGCGGGAGCGCGATATATGGTTGGGGGTCCCCCCTGTAAAGTTACTTTGGACCTTCAACGGCAATTTGCCGGAATTTTGTCGTCAAACTGCAACGGTTGAGCGAAAGGACAGGGTTATCAATAGCTTAATTGATGTGGCGAAGGTCACGCACGATGACGTTGTCTCCGCCGCCCGGCGGGTCTCTGGGGAGGTCGAGCGAACGCCGCTGATCGAGAGCGAGATCAATGGCTCCAGAATCTGGCTCAAGTGCGAATGCCTGCAGACAGGCGGAGCGTTCAAGCTCCGGGGCGCGACGAATCGGCTCCTGCAGCTCTCAGAGGAGGAGCGACAGCGCGGCGTCGTCGCTTTCTCCTCCGGCAATCATGCGCGCGGCGTCGCGATCGCAGCGAGACGGATCGGCATTCGCGCGATCATCGTCATGCCGGCCGACGCTCCGCAGGTGAAGGTCGACGGCACGCTCGCCGAGGGAGCGGAAATCATCTTCTATGACCGGCGAACCGAGAGCCGTGAGGAAATTGCGGCGCGGATCTCCACTGAGACCGGTGCGACTGTCGTTCCGAGCTTCGACGATCCGGCGATTGTGGCCGGCCAGGGGACGGCAGGCCTGGAGATCGTCGAGCAGCTCGGCCGCAGCCCCGCTCGTATCGTCATCCCCTGCGGAGGCGGCGGGCTCGCCGCCGGAATCGCGCTGGCGGTTCCTGACGCTGAAATCGTCGTAGTTGAGCCGGCCGGTTGGGACGACATGGCGCGATCGCTCGACAAGGGCGAGATCGTGCCCGTGGACGCGGACGCCCCGAGTACGTTCTGCGACGCGATCATGACGCCGCGCGTGTCGCCGATCACATTCGGCATTCTGCGGGATCGCCACGCGCACGCGCTGTCCGTCACCGACGCCGAGGTGGAGGACGCGATCCGCTTCGCATGGGACAAGCACCAGATCGTAGTCGAGCCGGGGGCATCGGTGGGGCTTGCGGCGTTGCTCGCAGGCAAGCTTGAGCCGATGGAGGATACGGTGGTCGTGCTGTCAGGCGGGAATATCGATCCGGCGCTTCACGCGCGGATCGTGAGTTAAGCGACGCTGCGCGTCTTGTATTCGCCCGGCTCGAGATGGACCGGGCTGGAGCGCTCGACCGCCTTGGTCAATTCTTCGAGCTCGGCGGCGAGGGTCTTGAGCTCGGCCGCGAGAAAGCGGCGCTCGTTCTCGGCGACGGATTCGGAAGCGTCGATCAGCGTGTCGAGCATCATGGCGATGCACGGCAGGATCGTCTCCTCAATGCGCTCGAAAGCCTCGTCGAGGCGCGCCTGCTGGTCGGCCGATGCCATGAGGCCGCATTATGATATTCGGGTTAAGTGTTAGTGAAGCCGGCTTCCGATGGACAAATTTTCTGAAGGCGCTTTGGCGCTTGCGATGATCGCCGGCTTCCTGCTGCTTGCCGGCGGCGTGAAGCTCGCTCTCGTTCGTCAGACGAGGGGCCGCGGGATCCTTATGATCGCCGCCGCCCTGGTGCTCGTCATGAACGTGATGATCTGGACGGTATCGCCGGCTTGATCGGGTCGGTAGCGAGCCGCATGTCGAGATAGTCGTCGACCGACTTCATCAGGAGGTCGAGCTCGTTCGCGAAGAAGTGATTCGCGCCGGGGATCAGGTCGTGGTGGATGGTGATGTGGCGCTGGGTGCGCAGCTTGTCGACGAGCTTCTGGACCGCGCTTGGAGTGACGACCTCGTCGGCCTCGCCCTGGATGATAATGCCCGACGACGGGCATGGGGCAAGAAAGCTGAAGTCGTACATGTTTGCGGGCGGCGCGATCGAGATGAAGCCGCGGATCTCCGGCCGGCGCATCAAGAGCTGCATGCCGATCCACGCGCCGAAGCTGACGCCGGCGACCCAGGTGGTTTCCGCTTCGGGATGTATCGACTGGACCCAGTCGAGCGCGGAGGCCGCGTCGCTCAGCTCGCCGATGCCGTTGTCGAAGATGCCCTGGCTCTTGCCGACGCCGCGGAAGTTGAAACGAAGCGTCGCGAAGCCGCGCTTCACGAAGGTTTGATACAGCAGCTGGACGAGCTTGTTGTTCATCGTCCCGCCCGCCTGAGGGTGGGAATGGAGGATCAACGCGACTGGTGCGCGGGGCCGTGTGCCGGGATGGAAACGTCCTTCGAGGCGTCCCTCGGGGCCTGGGAAAATGACTTCGGGCATGGAAGTTGGCGATGCTCTTGTATCAAGGGGCGCTACGCGGGTGCGAAGCGGCGTCGGGTCATATATAGGGGCGGGCGTTCATGTGGCAATTGGCAGGAAATCGGCGGTTTTGAGTAGTCCCGATCGCCTCTACCTCGACCATGCGGCGACAACGCCGATACTGCCCGAAGCGCGCGCGGCCGTAGCAGCCGCGATGGAGGGCTGGGCAAACCCGAGTTCACCTCACGCGGATGGCCGCCGGGCGCGAGCGGGATTCGAGGAAGCCCGGCGCAAGATCGCTGACATTCTTGAGTGGCGTCATGGCGTCATCCTGACATCCGGCGCCAGCGAGGCCGTGCAGATCGTCGCGGCGCGGGCCAAGGCGGAAGGCCGCATCGTGAATCCCACCGAGCACGATGTGGTGATCGCGGCGATGGGCGAGCACGCGCGCATCTTGCCGGTAAGTGACGATGGGGTGGTCGATCTTG
>Ga0070670_100005748_pt1 | contig 10474 bp, 4 predicted proteins | sample KBSS63metaG_FD_64665 | JGI IMG/M metagenome (GOLD analysis project Ga0070670, IMG submission 64665) | Switchgrass rhizosphere microbial communities from Kellogg Biological Station, Michigan, USA - KBS S6-3 metaG | ecosystem: Host-associated > Plants > Roots > Rhizosphere > Soil ... | reverse complement strand
TCGCCGCATGAACGGCATGAGGTCCATTGGGTGATCGCAACCAACGACCCCCACAAGCGACCCGGCCAATCCGATCAACGGAGCTTTCCTGGCAGCCAGCGTCAGCCAGCAGCCAGCACGTGCAGCCAGCAGCCAGCCTGGCGCACTCACGGGGCTTCTCCCGCCGGACGCACGAGCAAACATGGTTTGTCTCCCCAGCCGTAACGTTCCCGCAACACCGGCGCGACGACGTCCGCGAACACCGAAACACCCGTTAGGCGCTCGGCCGCGCCACGGTCCGACTCGACGTACACGATGCCCACGATCGGACACGCGCGCGGCTTGGCCTTCGCCTCGCGGCCGCCGAACAGGAACAGCGACAGTGGCTCGAAGCGCTGGCTCTCGAGCGTTCCCGTCTTGCCGAAGAAGTCGAAGCCTGGGGCGTTGAACATCGCGCCCGTCGTACGTGCCGCCGTGCCTGATCCGCGGACGACGCCACGCATGCCGGCCAGTACATCGTCGCGGCCGGTCGTGAAGTGCACGCCGGGCTTCTCCGCCGGAGCCAGCACGGTGTCGCCCACGCGCTGAATGAGCCTGAGCTCCGTGCCGCGCGCGTTCATGATGCGAGCGAGCGAGCGCACCAGCGCCGCGTTGCTCCAGTTGTTCTCGTTCTCGCCGATCATGAAGCCGGCGAGGTAGCGCAGATCCGAGAATTGTGGCGCATCCAGCGGCAGCGACGGCACGTCGGGCGACACGAGCTGCCACTGCGGATTCGTGCGCAGCATTCGCTTCGCCTCGAGCGGACGCCAGAGGCTTTCATCGAACTCGCCACTCTGTCGCCCGATCCGCGCATCGAACAGCGTCTCCAGCTGACGTGCGAGCGGCGAGCTCGCGATCATGCGCCGACCCTGTTTCACGTCGAACCGCGGCCGCTGCGCCATGCGCACGCCGTTCAGCGCGTACCACGGCCCCTCGGCAATTCCACCTAACGCCGGCATGCCGTTCGAGCCGCGCTCCGCCGCACCGAGGAAGCCGAGCGTCACGGCATACAGGTTGTTCGAGTTCGGGATGAAGCAGTCCCACGTCACGGGAACGTGCGCGCACCCGTGCAGCTCCGACTTCATCGGCGTCGTGAACCCGAGCGGCCAGCCCGCGGCGCTCGCGAATCGCTCACCCGGGTGCTCGACCGCCAGCGACTTGAGCGACGGATACTCGTTGAGCACGGCGGCAGCAATGAACGGTTTGATCGTCGACGCCGAGCGATGGTTCCGGAAGTTCTGATCGAGCGCCGCAAACTTGCTGATCCGCACATCGGGCTTCGCCCAGTCGGCGAAGGCGAGAATGTCGCCGGTCTCGGCGTCGACCAGCATGGCCGAGCACTGCCTGACGCCACCCGACGCGGCCTCGGCGCAGCGCCGGTCGAGTCCGCGCTGAACGGCATCGATCGCCGTGCGATCGACCGTCAGCGCAACGTCCGACGCCGCCTCACGCGAGCGCAGCCGCAGCCCGTCGGCCAACAGGGAGTCGAGGCGGGCAACCAGCGCCGGCGTCCTCGGCATGATGGCTCGCACCGCCTGCCCGTTTCGCTCGCGCGAGTACGCGAGCGAGCCGCGCGGCGTCGCGTCCACGACCCACGTGGCCGAGCTGTCGATCGCGATGATATCGCCGTATCGGAGCCGTTCGCCTGACGAAACGGGATTGCCGTTCTTCGTGACTCCAGCGCCCGTCGCGATGACGTCGATCACCGCACCCGTTCCGGTGCCGCGCGCGCGGATTCGCGCGTCTCCCATGCAGTCGACGTCGGCACCCACACCGAATGCGATCGTCGTATCGCGACACGATACCCTGACGACGTCGCTTGCCTCTGCGGTCAGCACGACAGCGCTCGGGCCACCGGCGATCACCACGTCGGACTCCAGCTCGACTCTGCTGGAACGCGCCGCGGTATCGGACGACGCGAGCGTCGCGCCAGCCATGAGGCGGCCAGTCCACGGGACACCGTTTCCCACCGGCGGATCGACCTTGCATGCCGCTGCCGAGACCTGGACGCCCGATGCGTCGCCACTGAGCCACGGCGCTCGCTCGACGCAATGGGATCGATACTCCGCCCGGTTCGCCGCGAAGGCGTTCGCTCGCTCGAGAGTCGCTTGGACGAAGTCACCGTCGCGATACCCGAACTTCCCGCGCGCTGCCGGACCGGCGACGATCGAGTCACCAGTCGAGACGATGTCTGCACGGTCGATCGCCGCGCGGAGGCCGTCGGCGAACGTCGCGAGCTGAAATGGCGCGACTTCGCGGTGGGTCGCGCGGTAGAGGGAGCGCAGCACAATCGCGCCGATGAGTACGACCATCGCGGCCGCGGCACCGAGGATGATCGAGAGGCGTCGCATCGCATGACTATTGATCTCCGCGCGCTCCGTGACTCCACGCGCGGCACCGGTGGCTCTCGGCAACGCGATGACGGCGAGCGCGAGCGTCCACGATGCGAACGCGACGTCGGCTCCCGATCGCAACCCAAGCAGCGGCAGGTTTTGCCCGGTAAGCGGCAGCAGTGACACGTTCGCCGCGGCCATGTAGAGTGCCGGCACGGCGACGTACATGGCGAGGCCGCCGAGCAGAATGCCGCGCGGCACCTCGTTGACGGCGCGTCCGGCGATCGTCGCGCTCGCAAGCAGCAGCAGCGCGAGCGCCAGGTAAACGGACAGGAGCGCCGCTCCGCCAGCGAATCCGTGTTCACTCAGTACGAACACGGCGAACGCATTGTCGGTCAGCGCGACGTCCTCCGAGATGGCGCGGCGTGTGTATGCGGTGCCATAGAGACCGTTGCCCCACGTGCCGCCTGACGCGGCATAGGCACGCATCCCCCAATCCTGCTGCAGCGTGCTGACGATCTCGCGCGCGGCGCTGCTCTTCGTAACGAGCATCTGACGCTCGAGGGCGCGCGGATGGCGAACGGCAGCAAAGCGGACCTGTGGCGTCGAGAGCGTCAGGGGGCGCTCTGCCAGCTCGGCGGGCGGTACGCGAAGCCACCCACCCACAACGCCTAACGTGACGACCAGCATGACCACGGACGCCGCGAGCCGCCGTGGTCCCAGCATGGCCGTGGCCATCACCAGCGTCGCCAGTACTGACGTCACGAGCAGCAACATGAGCCCGCGATCCGCGCCGAGGTATCCGGCGTAGACGGTCAGCGCAAGAAGGACGAACAGCGGCGTGCGACGGCGTGTCTCACTTCCTGGCGCCGTCCCGCGCAGGTGTGCGTCGACGCGCTCCTTTGTCTCACGATGCCAGAGCACGGCGAACACGCGCACGACGAGCAGCAGGCCGGCAATCGCCAGCGCGAAACCGAGCGTGATCCCCAGTCGGCGCACGGCCCCCCACTGCGCAACCAGTAGCAGCCCAACGGGTGCGAACGCGAACCAGAGCGGAGGGAGCACCTCTCGCCGGTGGTACGGCCACAGCCGAACTGGTCCAACGAGCGGTGCCAGGACGAATCGCGTAGCCAGAGCCGCCGCTGCTGCTCCTGCAATCGTGCCGATCGTCGCCGACCAGAGCCCTGCGGAAACAAGCGTCAGGCCAGCCAGGAGCCCGGCGATCGCGCCAGCCATCGCTGCAACGCGCACAGCCAGCTTGTAACGTCCCGGAGCCATCCGCGGCCACACCCGTCCTCGGATTTCGGCCGCTGCGTACGCAAACAGGAGTACACCGCTGTACAGCGCCATGCTCAGGTAGGGCGGAACGCCTTGCAGTGACAGGGCAAGCGCGATGTACAGGACCACGAGGACGAGCAGCGTCGCCACCGCTCGCATGAGATGCCGGCTCGAGAACCCCCGCTCGGCGCCGATCTCGAACATCCCGAGCGGCGCGCCGGCCGCAGTCAGTTGCGCTTCACGCGTGACGAGCAGCGACTGCAGCACGAGGAGCCCCGCGGTGCCGGCGACGACGATGAAGACGACGAACAGTGCCCGGTCCTCGCCGCCCGCCAGCGCATACGTCACGACCGCAGCCCCAACGACGACCGCGGCGTCCGCCGCGAGACGAAGGACGGACGCTCTGCCTAACGTCCTCACGGACCGCCGCCAGTCGTGGTGACGCATCTGCTCGAGCAGCCACACCAGCACGGGAAAGGCGATGAGGAAGACGAGCGTCGTCGGCACTGCCTCGGCGTTGAATGGCTCGGACGTAGCGACACGAATGGCGACCGTCGAGCGGACCATCGCCAGCGTGTACGCCAGTCCCAGAACGGCCAGTCGGAGCGCGGGTACCGGGCCCGAGGCCGAGCCGGCCGATGCCGCCAGCAGCAGGGCACCGAGCAGCCAGACGATCGCGAGCCGAGCAAGCGTGCCTTCCGCGGCGATCTCCGCCGAGAGACGAACGAGGTGACCGCGTTCGGCGCGCGCGCTGCCGGTTCCAGGCAGCGGGACGAGTTGCCCTACCGTAATGGCGCGGTCCTGGCCATCGGCGTGCCATCGCCAGCGACCCGGTACCCACTCGAGCGCGCCCGAATAGGGCGACGCTCTCGTGCCTAACGGTACCGTGTTCAGGTCGATGAGCGGCAGGGTTCCGGGTGACGCCGATGCGCCGTACTGCACGCGGTGAACCGCGCGGTCGCCACCGGCGTGGAGCCGCCACCGGTCGCTCAGCAGGCGTCCCGTGAACAGCACGTTCATGCGATTCGCACGCCTGTCGGCCGTCACTCGCAGCCTGGACGACTCGCGGCCGATGCCGATCTCGATCGCGCCGCTGGCGACGCGCGCCTCCGAGAGTGGAGGTGCCCCGTTCACCATCAACGTCGTGCCGGACGCCGCGGCGATGTAGACGTGCCCGTCGCGGCGGAATAGCACAACCGCGGGGATCCGTGCGAATGACGCTCCGAAGGCATCGCTCCAGACGCCGCCGTCTGACGCGCGTACCCGAACGCTGACGCCGCCCGTGGTCAACGTACGTTCGGAGCAGATCTGCTCGATTCGCGTGGTGCAGCCGATCGGCCACCACGGCATGGCGGCGTGAACCGCTACAGCTGCCGTACCTGGGCGTGAGAGAACGATCGTAGCGCCTCGACCCACGCCAGCCGCCGCCAGCACGCGTTGCCCCGCCACGACGGGCGGCGCGCCGGCGGCGGCCCGCACGACGACCGATGTGTCGTTAGGCTCGAAGTGGACCGACACGAGGCCGGTGCCGCTCCGGCCGTTGTTCGGCGCAGGGATGCGCACGTCGGCCCCGGTCCCCGACCCGATACGCAGCGTATCGAGCAGAAATGCGTACTGACCGGCCACCTGGAGCGACTGCGACGACAGGGACACGTTGCGGCCGCTCAGTATTTTCACGAGCAGCGCGAGCGGCACTGCGACCACGACGAGTGTCGCGACGCGCGGGAATCGAGCCGGGGCCCGCCACGCGAAAATCGCGAGCGCCGTGGTTACCGCGATGCTGAGTGCGATTGCGACGGTGAGCGTCATGCGCCAATCCGCTCGAGCAGGCGCACCGCCGTGCGGCGTTGCGCGTCGTCACCGAACACGAGCACCCATGTCAGATCTTCACTCACCGCAGCGCGCGGACATTGCAGCTTACCCAGCACGCATGCCCGCGCGCGGATCAACCGCTCCGGCGTGTACTCCTTGCTTGCCGGCTGCCCACGCTCGATGAGGCGCGTCGCATGCACATACGCGCGGCGGAACCACTCCGAAGCCTTCTGGCGGTTGGCCTGAGCGGCGAGCCCCTGCGCGAACGCCGCACGCATGCTGTCACGCTCGACCTTCGCGTCGAAGATCACCGGGACGGTTTTCGCAACGGGATGTGTTGGCGCGCGGTTCACATCGCCAGCCGACTGGCGAGCTCGCATGGCCGGCTTTGCAGTAACGGCAGACGACGATGTGTTGACGGGTTGTACGACTGGCGCGGGGACGTCCACCTCGGTCGGCGCTTCGGTCGGCTGCAGCAGCTTCCGGGCGGCGAGCACGCCACCGAAGGCAACGCCGGCGCCGAGTGCCAGCAGCATCGTCCCCTTCGCCACGACAGAGGTCCACCGTTTTACGAGATCGAACGCTCTGCCGCGCATCGCGCTCGCGCGCGCCGTCCGAACCCGGCGACCGCGGTGGTCCTCGAGCCAGTCCAGCACTTCGTTCAATCCGATCGGCCGAACCTTGTCGGGCACGACGCCCGCAGATGAGACCGCGAAGCAGCGAAGCGTTGGACACACTGCCTCGAACCAGGTGAGCGACGTAGCACCGAGATGCTCGAGCAGCGCCTCGGTGGGGTTCGTGAGCGCGGCACGACGCTTCGCCTCTGCCAGGCAGTCGATCTTGCTCAGGCAGATCGCTACGGGAAGGTCGAGCTGTGGCGCGCCTCCGGCCTCGAGCAGCGCCACGAGCTGCTCGAGGATCAGGAGGCGATCGAGCGTGGAAGCGGCACCGTCAGGCGTCGCCTCGAAGAGCCACAACACGCCGTGACTCGTTGCGACCTGGCGATACAACTGCTTTCCGGCAGAGCTGAGGCGATGCGCTGGGTCGACGGAGAACTCGCCGGCGGGATCGACGAGCGCGACACGAAGCTCTCCGACCTGGCGGCCGGCTTTCATCTTCCGCAGCGTTAGGCGCAGCGGCCGGTACGGCATGTCGCGTACACCGGTCTTGGTATTTCGCCGCTCGCTCAACTCCTCGTGCGCGCGAAGCACCATCGCCTGCGTGTGCGGGTCGTCGCAGTCCTTCGGGTGGGCCGTCCAGCGCTCGACATCGTCACCGCGCGAGAGCCCGTATAGCGCACCGATGAAGCCGCTCTTCCCCGCTTTCGGCGCGCCCCAGAGAAAGAACCCGTCGTGTGTGTCGCCCGGCGGCAGCGACGGCACCGGCGTTACCGCGGGCGGCGCCACTGGCGACGTAGGCGTGGTCGGAGCCGTCATCTCCCCTCGCTGGCGGCGACTGCGCCGCCGGTCGCCAGGCTTGGCAACTTGCCGAGCAGACGTCCGATGACGGTTCCGTTGTCGACGCCCAGGAACGTGCGCAGCGCGCGCTCCTCATCGGGCGATAGAGCGCGACGCGCGGTGGCACGCTTGAGTGCCGCCCTCGCGTCCGCGAAGCGCTCTTCGTCGCGCACGCGCTCGACCTCGTGCACCGCCTGCGCGAGGCGGCGCATGCGGACGCCATCGCTCACACTTTCGTCCACGACGCCGAGCAACGCGTCCATCAGCCGCTCCGCGGCGTTAGGTGTGGCGATGCCCGACACGACGCCCGACAGCAGGGCGAGCTCGGTCGCGCTGCCACGGGCTCGCACGGCCGACACGAGATGCGACTCGAGCAGCGCAACCGTCGCCGCGTCGATCGTTCCGCCCTCGGCGCCGGAGGCCACACAGGCATCCACCAGCGCACCGATGGTGAACCGCCCACTGGCGTAGCCACGAGCGACCCAGGCGAGCGCTCGCGCGAGCAGCTCGCGGCGTACGATGTCGTCCACGCGGCGTACGAGGTCGAGCCATGCCGGCCGAAAGACAAAGGCCGCGTCGGTCGCGGCGAAGTGCAGCAGTACGCGGCCAACGTGTGTGGCGAGCTCGCTGCGTGGTGCGAGCCGGTGCGCTTCCTCGAGCAGCACCGTCGCGACGCGCACCGCGCCCTCACCGATCGCTCCCGCATGCGCACGGTCCAGCGCCGCAACGATCCACCCGACCAGCTCGACCTCCCCGCCCGGCGCGTCGCCTATGGTCCGCGAAAGCTCGGCTGCCAGACGACGGGGGTCGCCGCCACTCGACAGCGGCTCGCCAACGCCGAAAAGCCGTCGAAGGGCACGCTCTGCATCGTCAGCCAGCAATGCGCTTGCGTCGCTGCTCCCCGCGGACCAGATGCGCATGACGCCATCGACCAGTGGACCGAGCTTGTCGGGTGGCTCGAGCAGCGCACGCTCGCGAAGTGTCCGCCTGACGAGGACGAGGCCGATCGCTGATGCGCGCTCACGCGCACGGCCCGTCGCGGACGTCGCGACCGCGGCGATGGCATTCACGCCATCGGCTGCGTCGGCGAATGACGTTCCCTTCGCCGCGAGCGCGTCGAACAGCCGCGCAACCTGGGATCGTCCTTTCACCCATCGTGCGGTGCCGTTATGCCACGCAGCTTCCCACGGCAGCGTGGGCTCGGCCACATCGAGGAACCGTTCGAGATCGTCGAGCGCCGCCGCGGCACAAGCGAGCGTGACCTGCGCGGCGCGAGCGCCGTCGTCCTCCGCAGGACGCGGAACCGCGTGCAACCCGTCCAGCAGATTCGAGAAGAACTTCGTGAATCGGTCGCGCTGCTGGTCGCGGCTGAGACCGACGGCGACCGCGATTGCCTGCACGGCGGCCCACGCACCGCGCTGCTCACCGCGAGCAACGTCCGCGAGCGCCGCGGCAACACGATCGGCGGCCGCGTGCGCGAAGAGCGCGTCGGCGAGACGAGCACGTTCATCGTCGCTGGTCGCGCGCGCCGCCACCAGCACCGCGCGCCGCAGATCGCCGGACCGCAATCCCTCGTGGAGCAGGTCCATGCGCAGGATGCCCGCGATCTCGGCTCCGAGGTCGATCGGCGTCTGGGCGACCTCCGGCGATAGCGTGGCGCCGACTGCCCAGGCCCGATGGAGTCGGTCACCGGTCTTGCCTAACGCCACGAGCCGGGCGGCGGTGGCGGCCGGCTCGACGAACCGGGGATCCGCAGCGTCCCGCGGGAGCATGGCCGTCCACTCTCGCTCCACGAGCAGCGCGTGCGGCCGCTCGGCCACCGTGAGCCGAGGGGTGTGCTTCGGGACGTCGACGGTGGGGACCTGGAACGTGAGCGCGGGGCGGAGCCATGGCGGCAGCAGCAGCGTCAGGCACTCGACCGTTTCCTCGCGTACGCCGGGCAGGAACGAGAGCACGCGGTCGCCGGCGAGCAGCGCGGCGAGCAGCGTCGTGATCGTCGTCTGGTCTTCGGTCTTGAGCAGCTCCGCGAGCCGAGCCGCGCTGGCGGCTTCGTCGCGCGGCGCAGGCATAGGCATCGGCAGCTCGCCAAGCCGTTCGGGACGATGATCTCGCGCGAGTGGAGGCATCGCGGCGAACGCGTCGTGGCCGATCGCGGCGAACTCATCGTCGGTCAGCGCGACGACGTCGTATACGAGCGACGCACGTCCCGCGGAGTCGCGGTCGGCGTTCGTGAAGTACCGGGCGAAGACGTTGCCCCACTTCGGCGTGCGAAGAAACGCGAGCCCGCAATCCAGATACGCGCTCGGGTCACCGATGTCGGGAACGCGGCAGAGCTCGAATGCCTCATCGTACGAGAGGTTGGCCGTCTTCGCGACGAGCGCGTACCCGTCGTTGACGAGGCCCCAGATGGCGCGCCGAGGGCCGCCGGGAGAGGTGTCAGGTGCGGTCATGCTGCCCCACGATCCACGAGATCGGCAGGTGGACGAACTTGGGCTGCGGCTCGCCGTCCAGCACCTCACGGTCACCGACGCGGCGGAGTGGCCTGCCTAACGCGGTGAGCTTGAAGATGTCGAACCTCGTGAGCCACGAATATAGGACAGGTGCAGTGTCCCCAACCGTTTCCTCGAACAGCGCCTTCGGCTCGGCGTCCATGAACTGCGGCGCCCGATCGATCTGGCTGAGGCATACGGCGACGGGGATGGTCAGCTGGTTCGTTCGGATGTCAAAGGGCACGCGCTCGCCCCGTCGCGCCGCGTCGGCGAGCGCGAACTTGAGTCGCCCGAGCGTGCGGTCGAAGAAGCGCATGTAGTAGCGCTCGCGACCCTCGTCAGGTACGAAGCTGGGATTGATGAGGAGGATCAGCCCGCGCGCGCGGGTCATCTCACGCAGGATGTTGGGCGGGATGTCACCGTCGTACACTTCGCCGGGGACGTCCCAGAAGTTGAGACTGGCTTCGTAGCGCGACTCGGTGTTGAGGAGTCGCGTTATAGGCCCTGCGGTGGTGGGGAGGGTGTAGAGACGAAAATCGAGGCGACGTTCTACAAGTGTCTTGTACTGGGGACCAGGGACTGGGGACTGGGGACTCGGCCAGGAAGCTATTAGTGCCGAGGAGGTCTCCTCGCCGGTAAGAGGCTCCCGGCCGAGTCCCCAGTCCCCAGTCCCTGGTCCCGTTGTTCCCGCCAGGCTCCTAACGCGATCAGCAACCCATTCAGCCGCGGCAGACGTAGCGGGCAGAACGCACACGCGTCGCGCCGCATCCGCGGGCGGGCTCCAGTAGACGAGGGACGCGATGTAGATCGACTTCCCCGACCCTTTGGCTCCCCACATCATGATGCTGTCGGAGGAAGCCGGAGGGACGCCATCGAGCGACCTGCTCGGGGAGCGGGCCGCTGCATTCGACGTGCTTTCCATTGGAATCCCGACCTCGACGCCGGTGATGGAAATCACATACGGCGGCAGTCCAGGATTGGTTCCACGACAGCAGTCGAACTACAGGAACTACACCGGTAATTGGTTCTGGAACTGGTTACTGGAATTGGTTACAGGTAATCGAAACCCTCGGGATGCTCATCTCGC
>Ga0070670_100005747_pt1 | contig 10477 bp, 8 predicted proteins | sample KBSS63metaG_FD_64665 | JGI IMG/M metagenome (GOLD analysis project Ga0070670, IMG submission 64665) | Switchgrass rhizosphere microbial communities from Kellogg Biological Station, Michigan, USA - KBS S6-3 metaG | ecosystem: Host-associated > Plants > Roots > Rhizosphere > Soil ... | reverse complement strand
CGGACGGGTGGGTGGAGGCGTTCGACGTCGAGACCGGCCGCACGCGCGTCTTCTCGCGGCGCGAGCTGTCGAAGCTGGCCACTCGGGTGACCGAGTGGCAGGACCGCGTGGCCAAGCAGGCCAAGGATGCCGGCCTCGACGTGGTGCGGGTGGGGCTCGATCGGTGGGAGATGGAAACTGCGCTCGTGGAGTTCACGGCCGAGCGGCGACTTCGGAAGACGACATGATGAGACGACGAACGCACGAAGGCCTTGGGCCTTGGACCGTGGGCCTGGGCGCCCTGATCGCGGGAGCGTGGCTTGCGTCCGTGCCGGCCGCGTCGGCACAGACACCAGCCGCGGCTCCGGCCGCCACGACGAAACCGGCGGCTCCCGCTGCCACCGCGAAATCGGCGCCCAAGCCGGCCGCGGCGCCGAAGCTGCCGCCGCGCTCGGGGCAGGTGGAGTCCGATCCGATCCGGTGCTGGTGGAAGACGGATCGCACGTCGGTGCGGGTGGGCGAGGCGTTCGGGTTGACGCTGACGTGCGGCGTGATCGAAACCGGACCCATAGCCGTGGTGCCGGCGCTGACGCAGCTCGAAGGCGGAGCCATCCAGCTCACCCCGTTCGAGGTCGTCAGCGCGACGCGGCGTGCCGACGTGGTGGTGCCGCCGTGGCGCTACGTTCAGTTCGAGTACTCCGTGCGGCTGCTCAACGACGGCTTCTTCGGCCAGGACATCACCCTGCCGGCGCTGACCGTCACCTACAACCTGAAGAGCGCCGGCGCCGACAGCACCGGCCGCGAGCAGACCTACGTGCTGCCCGCCTTGCCCATGCGCATCCTGTCGCTGGTGCCGAAGGCGGCGGGCGACATCCGCGACGCCTCGTCGCTGACCTTTGCGGATATCGAGACGCGGCGCTACTACGCCACGGCGGCGCGCGTCGCGGCCGCCATCGCGCTGGTGTTCGCCGCCGTCTTCGCGGTGCTGGCGGTGCTGCGCTTCGCGCAGCGGTTCCGCGTGCGCACGCCGGCCGCGGCGCGTGTGGTGCCGGCGGCGTCGGTGCTGGCCGGCTGCGCCACCACCTTGCGCGACGTCCAGCGCGATGCGCGCTCGGAGGGGTGGTCGCCGGCGCTCGCGCGCAAGGCCCTGCCGGCCATGCGGATTGCCGGCGCGTCGGCGATGGGCCGCCCCATCGCCCAGCAGTACGTAGCCGCCGACGTGACGACCCGCGAGGGGCAGGTCGTCGTGAAGACGGGCACCCTGGGGCTGGGGCGTGCCGTGGTCTCGGCCGCGACCACTCCGGGCGCCCTCGCCACTGCGCTCGACGGCCGGCCGACCAGCGGCGCCCGTGCGCGCGGCGCGATGTCGCAGCTCGGCGACGCCCTCCAGGCGTTTGGCCGCGCGGCCTACGGCCGTCAGAGCAGCGAGCCGGGAAGCCAGACGCTCGACAGCGCCGAGCTCGATCGCGCCCTGGAGAATGCGCTCGCGGCCGTGCAGCGGCTGCGCGTGGGCGCGCTGTGGCCGATGCGCATGGTGCAGACCGTCACCCGCGGGGTGATGGGGGCGTAAGCCGGTATGCCGGACATCCGCCTCCTGCCGTCGGCCGTCCGCGGCACCCTGGACGAATGGGCCAGGACGCGGTGGGAGGATCTGCGCTTCACCGACGCGCGGGGCGCCATCCTGGTGTGCGCGGCGCTGCTGGCGATCGTGCTGATGGTGCTGCTCGTTCGCGCCATTCAGGGGCGGCGGCCAGGGGGAACACACATCGCGCTGCCCGCGCTGCTGCCGCTGATGCGCATCTCGCACCTGTCCGCGGCGCGTCACCTGCCGGTGCTCCTGTTCTGCGCCGGGGTGCCGCTCTTCGCGATGGCCCTCGCGGATCCGCACACGGGCTTCACGCGCGAGGAGGTGTCGTATCCGGGGCGGCGCATCGCGCTGCTCGTCGATGCGTCCACGAGCATGGTGATGAGCTTCAAGTCCACCACGTTCAAGACCCAGGGCGAGTCCACGTTCTTCACCGCCGTCGCCGGTGCCGAGGCGTTCATCCAGCGCCGCATGAAGGGGCCGTATCACGACGTCGTCGCCCTGATCCAGTTCGGCAATCAGGCCTACGTGGTGACGCCGTTCACCACCGACTACGAGAACATCCTGCTCAGCGTGCGTCTCATCAGCGATCCGCGCGAATGGGGCCGCTTCAGCGATTGGGGTACCACGATCATCGAAGGGATCGATCAGGCGACGCAGCTGTTCAAGGCGTTCAACTTCATCAACGCCTCGGGCAACCTGATGGTGGTCTTCACCGACGGCCGCGACTCGGAGCTCAATCGCGCCAACAAGCCGCTCGACAAGCTGGTGAACGAGGCGCGGACCCTGAAGATCCCGGTGCACATGATCCGCACCGCCTACAACTACCGCTTCGGCGAGGTGCCGCAGGACAAGATCTGGAAGACCGTCGTCGAACGCACCGGCGGACGCTTCTACGCCGTCTACGACGACGACTCGCTGTCGCGCGCGCTCTTGGACATCGACCGCCTGTCGCCTGGCCGCATCGAGACGCGCGAGTACAGCGTGCAGCGCCCGCGGTTTTCCGCCTACGCGCTGGCCGCCGTCTCGCTCTGGCTGCTGGCCGCGATGCTGAAGCTTTCGATACCCGTGTTTCGCACGTTTCCGTGACCCTGATGGCGTAGTGGGCAGAGTAGGCAGAGTGAGCGGAGTGGGGAGAACACACCTATGAAGGGAACGATTGTTTGGGGTGTCGCGGCGGCGGTGCTGGCAGTGACCGGCATCGTGTGCCTGCGGGTTGCCACCGTCGAGCGGCTGGTGGCCGACGCGCAGCGGGATCTGGCGACGCTGAACTACGCACGCGCCGAACAGAGCCTGGCCGAGGCCGAGACCTCCATCGGCCTCGCGCGCTACGTGCCGGGCTTCGGCTCCAACGTGCTCGACGAGGTGCGCGCGCGGCGGGGGGCGCTGCAGTACTGGCAGCACAAGTACGACGCGCTGCTGCCCGAGGGCGCCGATCCGGTGGCCGCGATCGAAGAAGGCAGCCTCGATTTGAAGCTGGTGGTGGCCAACGCCGTCTACCGGCAGAACCAGGGGCGCTACAAGGATCGGGACGTCACCAAGCAGGCGCTCGAGGAATCGGCCGCCGCCTACTTCGCCGTGCTGAAGAACAGCGAGTGGCGTGAGGACGCCGCCTACAACTACGAGTACCTGATCCGCCTGCGCGACGAGCAGGCCAAGGGCAAGCAGCCGCCGGAAGGCGGCGACGCTTCGAAGGGCGACATGGGGCAGGGCGGCCAGCCATCCGAGTCCACCAGCCAGAAGGGGTTCCAGATCTACATCCCGCTGGAGAGCCAGGAGAAGCCGCTCGGCGGCGACGCGGGCAAGGCGCCGCCGAAGGATCGCAAGGGCTGAGCCGCGCCGTCATGTGGAAGCTGCCCACGCTCGACACCAGCACGCTGCGCTTCGGCGAGCCGGCCTATCTGTGGCTGCTCGCCGCCAGCGTGGTGCTGCTCGCGGTGTGGGTCGTGCGCGTGATTCGCCGGCGGCGCGACGTGCGGCGCATGCGCCACGGCCGTATCCTGCCGCTGCGCGAGCGCTTCAGCCTGTTCGGCGATTTGGCGTTCTGGCTGAGCGCGCTCATCGCGGCCAGCCTCGTGATCGTCGCCCTCGCGCGGCCGCAGGCGCTCACGTCGCTGGTGCGGCGCGGCAGCGCCGACATCGTCATCCTGCAGGACGCGTCGGCGTCGATGTACGTGAGCGACGTCCGTCCCGACCGCTGGCGCCGTTCGGTGCAGTTCCTGCGGACGTTTGCCGAGTCGCTCAGCTGGCAGGGCGATCGCGTGGCGCTGGCGCTCTTCGCGCAGCTCGCCGCCCCGCAAGTGCGCCTCACGAAGGATCCCAACTCGCTCTTCTTCTTCATCGATCACCTGGGCGAGCACTCGCCGTTCCCGCTCGAGAACGCGCCGACCTGGGACACCAACATCGAGGAAGGGCTGCGCTGGGGACTGCGGCTGGTGGAGAAGGACCAGGAGCTGTTCGGTAAGAGCGGCAACCCGAAAGCCTTCCTGGTCATTTCGGACGGGCAGTCGTGGTCGGGCAAGGTGGCCGAGTCGCTGCGGGCGGCCCGGCAGCGGAAGATTCCGGTCTACGTGGTGGGCATCGGGACGAGCGTTGGCGGCATGATTCCCGAGCCGCTGCAGGCCGACGGCACGCGGCCGCCGCCGGTCGTGCGCTCGTCGCTCGACCGCAACTCGCTGGTGCAGATTGCCGTGGCGGGAGGCGGCGAATACTTCGAGCTGGGCGACGAGCCGGATCGGGTGGTGGCCTTCCGCATCGTCGATCGGCTGCGGCGTCAGGCACCGCCCACGGAGCCCGTGGAAACCATCGAGGAGCTCTACAAGCGCTTCCTGGTGGCCGCCGCCGTCGTGCTGTGCGCGGGCGGTCTGCTCGTGCGCAAACCGATCGAGCTGGCCTGGCACGCCGCCGGCGCCGCCGTGGCGGCCGCGGTTCTATTCCGCCTGATGTCCTAGCGTCGCTTCCACCGGGCTTGCTGCGCCGATGGAACTGAGGGCGCGTCGCGAGGCCCGCACGATTCGCCGCGCGCCCAGGAACGCGCCGATCGCGCTCGACGCCAGGCCGCCGAGCAGCAGCACGATCATCCCGATGTCCCACAGGGGCCGGCGCGAGTACCAGAACTTGAAGTCGAGGCTGTGGAGGCCGTTGTAGAGCCACCGCTCGACACGCGCCAGCTTCGGCACCGAGCCGAGCACGCGGCTCATCTCCGGGTCCACGTAGAGCCACGTCTGCGCCGCGTCGGCGTATTTCACCCGCAGCACCGGCAGCGGTGTCTGCCCGCCGCGCGAGTAGTAGTAGTCGTCGTACTCGGTCAGGAGCGCCTGTTCGACGACCTTTTCGCCGGGCAGCGCCGTCTGCAGTCGCGTCATCAGCGACTCGACGCTGAACGGCTCCTCGCGCACACGCATGGTGTCGGCGGCGACGAGCAGCCGGTCCCGCTCGGCGCGTCCGGTGATGTAGTACGGCTGGTGCAGCCGCTCGGCGCGAAGTTTCCGCGGCGGCGTGTCGAGGTGGACGACGTAGTACGCCTGATCCTGGATGCGCGAGAGCTCCACTTCCTTCACCGGACGGCCGTTGGCGATCGCGGCCCACGTCGCGGCGTTGCCGGGCGTGAACTGCGCCAGCTCGATCGGTCCGCCGGTGAACGCCTCGCCGTCTACTTCGAGCCCGCTGGCGTTCGTCCACTCGAAGGGCTCCATGGACAGGAGGCCGCTGAACGACCACGTGAGCGCGAAGACCCCAAAGACGGCGCCGGTGACGTAGTGCCAGCGCATCCACCCCGCGTAGGGGACGGCGGTTGACAGCCGGAACGGCCGCGTGCGGCGCCACTGCGTGACGCCGAGCACGAGCCCGAGCAGCGCCAGCACGCAGGCGGCTCCCGACGTCCACACGACGGTGCGATACCAGAGCGGCTGGTTGGTGCGCAGCCAGCTGAAATACATCCAGTGCGGGATCACGCCCAGCCAGGCGAGCGTTCGATCGCGCCGCGTCGTGGCGAGCACCACCTCGGCGGTCCGCGGCGAGACGTAGATCTCCGTGTCGGCGTCGTCGTCCACCGTGAACTTCTGCAGCCCGCCGCGGCGCGCGAGCTGGAGCGTCCACTGGTCGGGCATCGTGAGCTGGCCGGCGTCCGCGAGCAGCGATTCGGGCATGCCGAGGAAGCGGCTGGCGATCCGGCGCGTGTCGGCGACCGACACCGGAGCCAAGGTCTCGCCGGTATCGGCGAAGACCGTCACTGGCGCGCGTCCACCGAACCGGTAGGCCGGCCGGCCCTGCACCGACAGCAGCGTGGCGCTGGGCGGCGCGTCCAGACCCGCGCGCGCGGCGGCGTCCGCGGCGCCGAGGGTGACGCGGCTGAAGTCGATCGCCGGCAGGTGCGCGCGGCGCGCTTCCGGGGTCAATGCGGGCATGCCGCCCGCGTAGATCATCACGATGCCCGACCCGAACCACATGACGAGCAGCAGGCAGAGCGCGATGCCGAGATAGCGGTGCGACAGGATGAGCCATTTGCGCACGATTCGCATGCCCGGATCCTACAAGAACCTGGAGGCGGAGAGGGCGACAGGGCGGAGAGAGCAGAGAGGGCAGAGAGGGCAGAGAAGGCGGAGAGGGGACCGCAGGGCGGAGCTTCAGCGCCGCCGCAGGACCGCCACCGTTTCCACATGGGGGGTGTGCGGAAACATGTCCACCGGTTGCAGCGAGTCGATGGCGTAGCCGTGGCTGGCCGCGACGGCCAGGTCCCGCGCCAACGTCTCAGGGTTGCACGAGACGTAGACGGCCAGCGACGGCCTGCGCTGGGCGAACAGCCGGTCACGAACCACGGGGGAGCACCCTTCCCGTGGCGGGTCGAGCACCACCGTATCGCACGCCTCGACGCGGCCGAGGCCCTGCTCGACGGTGGCCGCCACCCAGCGGCAGCGCTCCGGCGGCACGCGGTTGAGCGCGCGGCTGGCCTCACCGTCGGCCACGGCGGCGGCGTTCTCCTCGATGCCCACCACCTGGTGCCCAGCCAGGGCCAGCGGCAGCGCGAACAGCCCCGCGCCGGCGTAGAGGTCGAGCACCGGCACGCCCTCAGGCAGCGCGCGGCGGACCAGATCCACCAGCAGCTCGCCGGCATCGACGTTGGTCTGGAAGAACGCGGTCGGCGAAATCAGGAACGACGCGCCGGCGACCTCGTCGCGCAGCCGCTCCGGACCGCTGATGCGGCGCGTGGCGTCGCCGAAGATGAACGCGTTGGCGCGCGGGTGCAGGTTGACGTGAAGCGCGGTGTCGCCGCCGGCGGCGTCGAGCGCCCGACGCGTGGCCGCGCGCAGGGCGCGGTCGGCGTCGTCGGCCACGACGAGCGTCATCATCCGTTCGCGCGTGCGGCGGGCCACGCGCACCGCCACGCTCTTGAGCACCCCGCCACGCGGCCCGCCGGGCGCGGCAGCCGTCACGCCGCTCTTGACGCACGCGTCGCGCAGCGCGAACGCGCGCGCGTTGCCGTCGGCCGCGTGCACCGGGCATTCACCGACGGCGACCACGCGGCGGGATCCGCGTGCGTAGTGGCCCATGATCAGCCGCGGCTGACGCCGACGCCCGCCCGCCGGCCGGCCAATCAGATGCTGTCCCAGCGAGGTGGATCCAGCATGCTTGTCAGCCCACGGCGCAGCCTCGCTAGCGTTGCCGAACACGAAATGAACCTTGTGGCGGTAGCCCCACGGCGCGTCGAGCGGCGTGGTGGCCAGCATGGGCGCCGCGGCGGGCGCGCCGCGCACCGCAGCACGGACGAGGCGCGTGACGAGCGCCGTCTTCAGCCGCAGCTGTTCGGCGTAGGCGATGTGCTGCCAGGCGCAGCCGCCGCACGGCTCGATGCCTGCCGGTTGCGAGGGCCCGAAGTGCCGGCAGCCCGGCGTTACACGCTGTGGCGACGCCTCGAGGACCTCGACCAGCCGCGCCGGGCAGACGCCGTCAGCGCGCGGCCGCGGGGCCGGCTGCACGCGCACGCGTTCGCCGGGAATCGTGAAGGGGACCGCGTAGGTGCGGTGCCCGGCGCGCGCCGCGCCGTCGCCGGCAGCGTCGAGCGCGTCGATCTCGAGCTCGATGGTTTGTTGATCGCGGCTGGGCGGCGTTTTTGACAAGTCCAGAGGCGAAGGGCCAGAGGCCAAAGGCCGGACGTGCGCGCTAGCGCACGTCCAGCAACTCCACGTCGAACACGAGCGTGGCGTTGGGTGGAATCACGCCGCCAGCCCCACGAGCGCCGTAGCCCATGTCGGGCGGAATGGTCAGCGTGCGCTGTCCGCCCACCTTCATGCCCGCCACGCCCTCGTCCCAGCCACGAATCACTTCGCCGGCGCCGAGACGGAAGTCGAACGGCTCGTTGCGATCGCGCGAGCTGTCGAATTTGCGCCCCTTGTGATCGGGCTTCGCTTCGTCGTACAGCCACCCGGTGTAGTGCACAGAGACCCGCTGGCCGGACGCGGCCTCGTTTCCCGTCCCCAACTTGCCGTCGGTCTTCTCCAGCTGCGTCACGTTCCCACCGTCCTTTCAGGAGCGGGCGTGGATGAGGTGACGCCCATCCGCCGATTATATGCAAGCGCCAGTACACTCTTGTCATCCAGGAGGACATCGTGACTACACGCCGCGGCGTCGGCTTCGTGTTCGCGCTCATCGGTCTGGCCGTTCTCGTCTCGGCGGCCGCGATGGCGGTGCTCTATGTCTCGATCCCCGGCAGGTCCGGCCTCAGCCGCAGCGCCCGCGTGACGTCGTCGGCCGCGCTGGTGCTGCGTCCCGACGGCGAGCTGCAGGAGCTGAGACCGGACGACGTGCTCGACCAGTTCGTCGATCGCGGCACCGACAGCCTGCGCGCGTTCGTGGCCGCGCTGCGCCGCGCCAAGGCCGATCCGCACATCACCAGCGTGGTGCTCATGCCGGGCAGCCTGGACAGCCCCTACTGGGCCAAGGTGCAGGAGCTGCGCGACGCGGTCGTCGACTTCCGCCGCTCGGGCAAACCCGTCACCGCGTTCCTCGAGTACGGCGCCGACCGCGAGTACTACCTGGCGAGCGCGGCCGACAAGGTCTACCTGCTGCCCTCGAGCTCGCTCGACCTCACCGGCATCGCGGCCTACGAGATCTTCCTGCGCGGCGCGTTCGACAAATTCGGCGCCGTACCCGACTTCATTCACATCGGCGACTACAAGACCGCCACCAATCAGCTCACCGAAAAGCGCATGACGGCGGCGCACCGCGAGATGTCGGAGTCGCTCAATCACGACATGTTCGCGCAGCTCGTGCACGCCATCGCCGAGGGGCGCCGCAAGTCCGAAGCCGAGGTGCGCGCGCTCATCGACAACGGCCCGTTCCTGCCGAAGCAGGCAGTGGAGGCCGGCCTGGTGGACGGGATCGCCTACGAGGACGAGCTCGACGATCTCGTGCCGGTGCTGCGGCGCGGCGGCGAGGCCGTGGACTGGATCGAAGCTGACGAATACACGACGGGAACCGACGGCGTGCGCCTGCGGCGCCGGCCGCGCATCGCCGTGCTCTACGCGGTGGGCACGATCGTGTCGGGCCGCAGCGGCTTCGACCCGACCGACGGCGAGATCGTGGGCAGCGACACCCTCATCGAGGACATCCGCCGCATCCGCGACGACCATTCGATTCGCGGCATCATCCTGCGCATCGACAGCCCTGGCGGCTCGTCGGTGGCGTCCGACGTGATCCTGCGCGAGCTGCAGCTCACCAAGAAAGACGATCCCTCGCGGCCGATCGTGGTGTCGATGTCGGATCTGGCGGCGTCCGGCGGCTACTACATCGCGCTCGCGGGCGACGAGATCGTGGCCGAACCGGGCACGCTCACCGGCTCGATCGGCATCTACACGGGGAAAATCGTCTATGGCGGCACGCTCGAAAAGGTGGGCGTCAGCGCCGAGGCCGTGACGTCGGGTGCCAACGCCGACATCTACTCGCCGCTCACCACCTTTACGCCGGCGCAGCGCCAGAAGGTGGAAGCGTTGATGCGCGACTTCTACACCGGCTTCCTCGACAAGACGGCGGCGTCGCGCCACAAGACGCGCAACGAGGTGCACGTGCTCGCGCAGGGGCGCGTGTGGACCGGCGCGCAGGCGAAGGAGAATGGTCTCGTCGACCGGCTGGGCGGGCTCGACGTGGCGATCGCCGCCGTCAAGGAACGGGCCGACATCGACCCCGACACCGCCGTGGAGACGGTGGTCTACCCGCGGCGGCGCACGTTCTATGAGGCACTGTCGGATCAGTTCGGCCGCAGCAGCGGCGCCGCCAGCCTGGTGCGCGCGCTGACCGGCGTGTCCGGCCCCGGCCGCGCGATCGCGTCGGCCACCGCGCCGGGGCGCCTGTTCCGCCGCGGCGAGCCGCTGGCGCTGATGCCGTTTGCGTTCGTGAGATAGAACGGCTTCGGGCTTAAGCTGACTTAAGCCCGAAGTGCTAAGTCTTAAGCCGCTACAGGCGAAGCGCTGAAGTGACCCGCGTCACGACCTCGGCGTTGATCTCCACCTTCATCCGCTCCTTGGCCTTGCCCATGTAAGCGTTGAAGAAGTTGGAGCGGCGCTCGTTGAGCAGCTCGGCTCGGAAGGCCTCGCTGCCCGACTTGAGCTGCGCCGGCGTGACCTCGTCGCGCTGCACCACCCGGATGATCACCGTCCCCTCGGACGTGGAGATCGGGCCGCTCACGCCGCCGACCGGCAGGCTGAACGCCGCCTTGTCCACCTCGGGGTTGGTGCCGACGTCGGGAATCGCCGCGCCGCGGGTGATGAGATCGGTGTCCTTCACTTCGAGCCCCTGCGCCTTGGCCGCGGCGGCGAAGTTGGCCGCGGACTTCAGGCCGCCGGCCAGCTCGGTGGCCCGCTGCTTGCTCAACTCGGCAGCCTTGGCACGCAGGGCGTCCACCCGCACCTTCTCCTTCAC
>Ga0070670_100005740_pt1 | contig 10481 bp, 8 predicted proteins | sample KBSS63metaG_FD_64665 | JGI IMG/M metagenome (GOLD analysis project Ga0070670, IMG submission 64665) | Switchgrass rhizosphere microbial communities from Kellogg Biological Station, Michigan, USA - KBS S6-3 metaG | ecosystem: Host-associated > Plants > Roots > Rhizosphere > Soil ... | reverse complement strand
TCGCGGCGGCCGACATCGTGCTGCCCGGCGCCGCGTTCGTGGAAAAGGACGCGCTCTTCACCAACGATCAGGGGCGCGTACAGGCCGTTTCGCGGGCCATCGCGCCGCCGGGAGAGGCGCGCGAAGACTGGCAGATCCTGGCCAATGTGGGGCGGGCGCTGGGGCTGCCGCTCGGCTACCAGTCGTCGGCCGACGTGCGCCGCGCGATTGCCGCCGCGATGCCGAACAGCCCCTACGCAGCCGCCGAGAGCGTGGCGTTCTCGCGGCCGGTGTCGGCCCGGCACTGGCTGCAGGCGTCCAACCCGTCGGAACGGTGGAAGTGGGATTTCATGTATCAGGACCTGCCGCCGGTGAAGGGGCACAACGTCCAGATGGAAGGCCTGCAGAACCTGATCCCGCTGAAGCCCATCGGCTGACGATGAGTACGGCAGTCGCGGCGCTCGTCCTGCTGCTGCTGTCGGCGTTCCCGGCATCTGCGCAGCTCCGCCCCGTCAAGGCCGAGCTCGCCACCGAGATCGAATCCGACGCGCGCGCCGGCGGGCGTGTTCGCGGCCTGATCGAGGTGAGCGTTCCGGACGGCTTCCACCTCCAGTCGAACGCGCCGCGCGATCCCTCGCTGATCGCGACGACGCTCACCTTCCCGACGGTTCCTGGCATCCGCGCCGAGGAAGTCGTCTACCCCAAGGCAACCGACTTCACCCTCGAGGGGCAGAGCGAACCGCTCGCGGTCTTCGAGCGGCGCTTCCTGGTGGGCGTGGAGTTCTCGGTCGCGGCCGGCGCGGTCCCTGGGCCGGTCGAAGTGCCGGCACGTTTCCGCTACCAGGCCTGCAACGACAAGCTGTGCTTCGCGCCGACCGCGGCCGACGTCCGCTGGACGATCACGGTGGTCGGGGCCAAGGCGCCGCTGACACGCCGGCAGCCGGATCTCTTCAAGCAGATCGCGTTCGGGACCGGCACCCCACCGCCGCAGGAAGACGCGCCCCTCACCCCGCCGCTTCCGCCGGCGCCGTCGAACGCGTCGGCTACGTCCGCGACGCTCGACGACTTCACCGTGGTCTCCACCGCGGGCGGCTACATGAATACCGCCACCTTCCTGAGCTTCGTCAGGAACGCCGAGCAGGGCGTCAAGGAGCGCGGCCTCTTCGAAGGGCGCGGCCCGCTCGCCATTCTGCTGCTCGTCCTCGTCGGCGGCCTGGCGCTCAACCTGACGCCGTGCGTGCTGCCGATGATCCCGATCAACCTGGCGATCATCGGCGCCGGCGCCAAGGCGTCCTCGCGCTCGCGCGGGTTCGTTCTCGGCGGCGTGTACGGCGCCGCGATGGCCGCCGTCTACGGGATCCTTGGCGTGGTGGTCATCCTCACCGCGGGGACCTTCGGCACCATCAACGCGTCGCCGTGGTTCAACGTCGCCATTGGCGTGGTGTTCGCGGCGCTGGCGCTCGCGATGTTCGACGTCTTCGAGATCGACTTCTCGCGTTTCTCGTCGTCGGTGGGCACCGGCGGCGCGGGGCGCGGCTCGCTTGCGCTGGCGTTCGGCATGGGGGCCATTGCCGCGCTCCTGGCCGGGGCTTGCGTGGCGCCGGTCGTCATTCAGGTCGTGCTCTTCTCGAGCAGCCTCTACGCAAAAGGCAGCGTGATCGCGCTCGGCCTGCCGTTCGTGCTCGGCATCGGCATGGCGATCCCTTGGCCGATCGCCGGCGCCGGATTGACCCGGCTGCCAAAACCGGGCGCCTGGATGGTGCGCGTGAAGCAGGTGCTCGGGATCGTCATCCTCGCCACCGCGGCCTACTACGGCTATCTCGCCTATACCCTCTTCGCCGATCGCTGGGTGGACGCCGGCGAAGTGACGTCGAGCGTGGAAGCGCTGGTCAAGGACGGCTGGCACGCGTCGCTCGACGAAGGGCTGGCCGTGGCGAGGCGCGAGAAGAAACCGGTGCTCGTCGACATGTGGGCCACGTGGTGCAAGAACTGCCTGACGATGGACAAGACCACGCTTGCAGACCCATCGGTCAAGACCGCGCTCGAGGGCTACGTGAAGATCAAGTTTCAGGCCGAGCACCTCGACGAATCGCCGGCCCGCGAGGTCATCGAGCGATTCGGGGGGATCGGTCTACCCACCTACGCCATCCTCAGGCCGTCCGAGACACGCGGCGAATAGCCAGCTCATCACGTCGTACGCGGCGGTTCCCTGCTATCCTGTCCATCGTCCGCACGAAGTGCGGGCCAGAGATACTGGCTGCGCCTAGCAAGGCGAAGCACGTGCTTCCCAACTCAGCGCAGCCTTGCTAGGATTCAACTCATCTGATGCACCGGCGCGCGCTTCGCCACGGTCTCGTCGTGCTGCTGTTCGTCACCGCAGCCGCCGCGGCGGCGTTTGCGTGGAGCGTCGATCAGCAGCTCGCGGCCATCGCAGCCGCTGAACACCGGGCTGACTCGGGCTTCGACACGCTCGTGCAGTCGATTGCCCGCTTCGACGCCGCCCAGCAGATCTTCGATCCGGCGCGCGAGCCCCAAACCGACTGGTTCGCTCGTGTGAGACGGCTCCTGACACAGATCGAGTCGGAGGCCAAGGGGCTGCACACGTCCGCCATATCTTCGTCGGCGGCACGCACCTTCGACGACATCACCGCGCGCGTGGTCTCGGCCGTAGCCAGGGCCGAGGAAAACCTGCGAGACGGCCACGACCTCATGGCAACCGACCTGGTGCAGGACGAGGCCAAGCCGGGTGCCGAAGCCATGCGCGCCGCAGTCCTCGAGTGGCGCGCCGCCGAGGGCAACGCCACGGAAACCGCGCGCACCGCGCTGGTGCAGCAGCTGTGGATGGTGCTCGGCGGCACGCTGGGGTTCTGGGCGATCGGTGTGCTACTGCTCGCCCCGCGGCAGCCGGCCGCCGCTCCGGCCGCTGCCGCCAGCTTGTCGATCCTGCCGGAGCCCGCGGGCGAAACGGCGATTGCCGTGCCCGCGCCGAGCACGGGCAATCGAATGCTGTCATCCAGCGAGGCGGAGGCTACGCCGGTCCGAGGCGAAGCCTCGCTGGATCTGGTGCCGGCGGCGGAGCTGTGCGCCGACATCGCCCGCGCCGACAGCGGCGAAACGCTCGCCGCGCTCATGGACCGTGCGGCCGACGTCATCGGCGCTACCGGCATCGTGCTCTGGCTGGCCGGCACCGACGAAGAGCTGGTGCCCGCGCTCGCGCACGGATACGGTCCTCATGCGCTTGGCCTGCTGGGCGCGCTGCCGTTGTCAGAGGAAAACGTCACCACGCGCGCGTGGCACTCGGGTCAGCTGCAGTGGGTGAACGGCGACTCGCGGTCGCGGGCGGCGCTCGCGGCCCCGATGTTCCAGGGGCCGCGCCGTACGGGTGTGCTGGCGGTGGAGTTGATCGACGGCAGCGCCCCGGGCCCCCTCCCGCGAGCGCTCACGAGCATTCTCGCCGCGCAGTTCGCGACGGCGGTCTCGCCACAGGCCGCGCCCGCCGCCACCCAGCCGCTCGAAGCGACGGGATCGTAAGCCGCAGGGCGGTCTCAAGACCGCCCCTCTACAGATCGACCCTAGATCGATCGTCCGGTGCGAACGACCGGGCGTTCGCGTTCGGGCAGCTTCGCCGTCAGCTTGAGTTCCTTGCGGTCGCGCGTCACGGTGAGGGCCAGCGAGCCGCCGGAGTCGGCGCGCCGCACCTCGTCGAGCACGTCCGACACATCGCCCACCGTGCGGCTGTTAATCGAGGTGATCACGTCGCCGGCCTTCAGCCCCGCGCGTCCCGCCGGCGAGTCCATGTCGACCGCGGTCACGAGCACGCCGCCCTTGACGCCGAAGTAGCTGGCGAGCTGGTCGCCCACGCTCGACAACGACACGCCGAACCGCCCGCGTGGACCGCTATTCCAGCTGCCGAACCCGCGGCCGCCGGGACCGTCGTAACGAAACTCGAATTTCTGCGCCAGATCGCGCATCTGCTGATCGAGCCGGCTCAGGTCCGGCATCGTGAACCAGGCCCGATCGTTCGACGGTGTCAGGTCCACGGTGCGGCGGCTGCCGTCGCGGACGATGGCACTGCGCACGCTCCGGTCGTCGGAGCTCTCGCGCACGAGGCGTGAGAGCTGGCGCGCGCTGCGCACGCGCTCGCCGTCGAACTCCACGATGATGTCGCCGGTCATGATTCCGGCCTTCTGGGCCGGACTGCCGTCTTCGACCTGCGTCACAAAAGCGCCCTGCGGCGGCGACAGCTTCGCCCGCTGCGCTTCCTCGGCCGTCACGTCGCGCACGTTCACGCCGATCGACCCGCCGATCCCGTCCAATTGGGCCCGTCGCGGTTCGAGCCGCTGCACGGCGCGGCCCTGGGCCCACACCACGGAGGGCCCGATCAGGCCGGCGATGCTCAGCCCCGCCACCACGAGTCCGGCCCCCGCCAGGGCCAGCAACATCCGTCCCGTCAACGCCTTCATAAAGACCTCCGCTCTGCCTCTCAGCTCTCTGACGGGGTCAGGCCGGCAAAAGTTGGCATAATTCGCCCCTATGCCCAGGGACGACTCGAAGGCCCGCATTCTGGAGCGCGCGGAGCGCGACCAGGTCAGGTTCATGCGACTCCAGTTCACCGACATCCTGGGATCCACCAAGAACGTCGAGGTGCCGGATCGGCAATTCGGCGAGGCGCTCGACGGGCACATCACGTTCGACGGCTCGTCCATCGAGGGGTTCGTGCGGATCGAAGAATCCGACATGTACCTCAAGCCCGACCTCTCCACTTTTGAGGTCCTGCCCTGGACCTACGCCGGATCGGAGCGGGTGGCCCGGGTCATCTGCGACATCGCCAACCCGGACGGGACGCCGTTTGCCGGCTGTCCACGCTCAACCCTGAAGCGCGCCATCGACCTGGCCGCGTCGCGCGGCTTTGCGATGCGGGCGGGCCCCGAGGCCGAGTTCTTCCTGTTTCAGCGCCGGGACGGACGGCCGACCACCGAGACGCACGACTCGGGCGGCTACTTCGATCTCACGCCGGTGGACCTGGGCGAAGACGTCCGCCGCGAGATCGTTCGTTCGCTCGAGCAGATGGGATTCCACGTCGAGGCCGCGCATCATGAAGTGGCGCCGGGCCAGCACGAGGTCGATTTCCGGCACGACGACGCGCTGCTCACCGCCGACAACGTGAGCACGTTCCGCTTCGTGGTGAAGAACGTCGCCAGCCGCCATGGCCTGCACGCCACGTTCATGCCCAAGCCGGTCTTCGGCGTGAACGGCAGCGGCATGCACACGCACCAGTCGCTCTTCTCGCGCGGGCGCAACGTGTTCTACGACGAGAAGGCCGAGCGTCAGCTGAGCGCCTCGTGTCTTCATTATGTCGGCGGGCTGCTGAAGCACTCGAAGGCGTTCTGCGCCGTCACCAACCCGCTCGTCAACTCCTACAAGCGGCTCGTCCCCGGCTACGAGGCGCCGACGGCGATCGCGTGGTCCGAGCGCAATCGCAGTCCGCTCATTCGCGTGCCGGTGGGGCGCGGACCAAAGACGCGCATCGAACTGCGCATGCCCGATCCGTCGTGCAACCCCTATCTCGCCCTCGCGGTGATGCTGCGCGCCGGGCTCGACGGGCTCGAACGCCAGCTCGATCCCGGTCCGCCGGTGAACAAGAACATCTACAAGATGAGCCATCGCGAACGCCGTCACCTGCGCATCGACGAGCTGCCGGGCAACCTGAGCGAGGCGATCGACGAGCTCGAAAAGAGCGCGCTGATGAAGGACACGCTCGGCGAGCACATCTTCGACCACTACATCACCGCCAAGCGCACCGAGTGGGACAGCTACATCCGTCAGGTCTCACCGTGGGAAATCGAGCGCTACTTGAATACGTACTAGTCAGGTGGCACGCGCGTGTCCTCGCGCGCTGACGCCCCTGGGTGACGCGAACGCCGCCGGCGTCGACAAATCAGCGAATTCTGGCGAGTTTCGCCCGCGCGTGCCGGGCACGTTCTTTGATTGTCCCGTGTGCGGTCGCGCCGGACCACCGGGATGCGTAACCTTCAGGCAGGCGCTGGCATCGCCGTGTCCCGGCTTGCACCTTCACGGCTCCGAGCGCGACCATTACCCATCGCCGTCGCACCACCCTTGGCGCGGTGAGGAGTGACATATGACGAGAGCTTCCGCGATCATGCTGACTCTAGCGAGCGCCTTGTGTCTGACGGGATGCGTGTCAGCGGTTCGCATCGCGGAAATCAAGACGAACCCGGGCCGGTTCGATCACAAAACCGTCGCCGTAAAAGGCACGGTCACGTCTACCTTCGGCGTGGCGCTGGTACCGTTCCAGTACTACAACGTGGACGATGGCACCGGCGAGATTGCCATCTTGTCACGCAGCGTGCGGAGCATGCCCGCCAAGGGCGCTCGCGTCGAAGTGAAGGGGCGCGTGGGCGAGGTGGCGTCGTTCGGCGGCCGCAGTCTCGGCCTCCACATCGAAGAGCAGAGCCGGAAAGCTAAATACTAGATTGAGCCTCCAGCTTCCAGCCTTTGGCCTCTAGCCGCGCTAAAGGCTAAAGACGGAAGGCTAAAGGCTTCCGTTATAGCGGACCGCGACGACGGTCATGTCGTCGGTCTGCGCGGCGCCGCCGCGGAACTCCATGACGGCATCGAACATCGCGTCCACGATCGTCTGCACCGAATCCTGCCGGTGCCGGGCCACCACTTCACAGGCGCGCCTGGCACCGAACTCAGATCCCCGCTCGTCCGAGCTCTCGAAGATGCCGTCGGTGCAGAACACGAGCAGGTCGTTCGGCCGCAGCTCGAGCTCCATCTCGTCGTAGGTCACCCCGGCAAACGAGCCGAGCGGAACCCCCGGCAGCTCGATCTGCGAGCAGTGCTCGCCGCTGCAGTAGATCGGGTAGGGAAGGCCCGAGTTGGCAAGCGTGACGACGTGGCGATCGAGGTCGAAGAACGCGTAGCAGAGGGTGCAGTAGTACTCCTCGAGCTGCCGCTCGTGGAGGATGGTGTTCATCGCCTGCAACACCCCACCGACACGGAAGAGATCCGGTGAAAAGCGCCGCCGCATCGTGCGCGACCGCACCAGCTCGGCGACAAAGCCACCGTAGAGCGCCGCCGGCGCGCCTTTGCCCGAGACGTCTCCAACCGCGACGGCCAGCGTGCGCGGATCGGGCATCAGGAAGTCGTAGAGGTCGCCGCCGAGCTCGCGCGCCGGCTCGATGCGCGCGGCCACGTCCACGTCTTCGAGCGGGCGCGGCAGCTCGGTGGGCAAGAGCGCCATCTGCACGCGCTGCGCGAAACGCAGTTCCTTTTCGAAGCGCTCTTCGTTGCGCCGCACCTCTTCATAGAGCCGCGCATTGTCGATCGCCACCGCCGCCTGGCTCGCGAGCAGCGTCAGGAGCTCCTTGTGCTCTTTCGTGAACGCGTCGAGCTCGGGGCTCTCGAGATCGAACACGCCGATGCAGCGATCCTTGATCAGCATCGGAATCACGAGCTCGGACCGCGCGTCGTCCACGAGGTTGATGTAGCGCGGGTCCTTGGACACGTCCGAGACCAGCACCGCCTCGCGGTGCAGCGCCGCCCAGCCGACGAGGCCGTCGCCCAGACGTACGTGCTTCGATTCCGCGCCCTTCCCGTAGCGCACCGCCAGCTTCATTTCCAGCTCCAGACTGGTCTCGTTGAGCAGCAGGATGCCGAAGGTGCGATAGTCCACGAGTCGCTTGGTCAGGCTGGCGATGCGGGTGAGCAGCGCATCCAGGTCGAGGATCGACGACATCTCGCGGCCGATCTCGGCCAGCGTCTCGAGCGTGTCGACGTACTGCCGCTCCGAGCGGAACAGGCGCGCGTTCTCGATCGCCACCGCGACGTGGGCGGCAAACTGCCGCAACAGCGCTTCGTCCTGAAAGGTGAACGCGCCCTCCGACTCGTTGAGCAGGTTGAGCGCGCCGATCACCTTGCCCTTGCGGCGCATCGGCACCGCGAGCTGCGACAGCATGTTGCGCAGCGGACCCATGTAGCGGGGTTCCTGGCGGATGTCGTTCACCAGGATGGGCCGGCCTTCTTCCACCGCGGCGCCCACCACGCCCTGGCCCACGCGCAGGCGCATGTTCGGCAGCGCCGCCTCGGGGTAGCCCACGGCATAGGCGATGCGCAGCTCCTGCCTTTTTTCGTCGAGCAGGTAGACGGAAAAGGCGCTGAACTTCGTGAGCCGCGCGATGAGCTGTGGAATCTTCGCCAGCAGCTCCTCGAGATCGAGAACGGCCGTAACCTCGCGCCCGAGCTCGAACAGCGTGGACAGCAGCTCCGACTCGCTGGCGGGACGAGGCGCGCCGCGCGAGTCGGCCGCACCGGGCACAGGCTCACTCATGGGAAATGGAACGTCTCATCGGCTGTTGGTCGTCTGGGGCTCGCCGGGAATTATACTTTCGGGGTCGATGACGCCGCTGACGCTGCCGCTCGAATACGAGGCGATTGCACGGATTCTTCCGCACCGCTACCCGTTCCTGCTCGTCGACCGCATCACCGAGCTCGAGCCTGACCGTCGCATCGTCGGCATCAAGAACGTGTCCCACGACGAGAGCTATCTCTCCTCTGCGCCGGGCGAACCGCCGGCCGTGCCGCCCACCATCCTCACCGAATGCGTCGCGCAGGTCGGCGCCATCCTGATCCTCTCGAAGCCCGAGAACCACGGAAAGCTGATCCTCTTCCGCGGCATGGAGCGCGTGCGCTTCCGGCGACCCGTCTACGCCGGGGATGTAGTGGAGATCGAAGCGCGGGTGAAACGGCTGCGCAGCCGCATGGGGCAGCTCGAAGGTTTCGCGCGCGTCAACGGCCAAGTAGTGGTCGACGGCGCGATGACGTTCGCGCTCGAGTAGGGCGCGCTCTAGATCGTCGCCGGGGTTTCTTCCGCGACGCAGACACGGTTCCGGCCGGTGCGCTTGGCGCGATAGAGCGCCGCATCCACCCGCGCGATCACGGCCAGCGGATCCACTTCGCCAGCGCTCATCTCGGTGACGCCGAAGCTGGCCGTGAGCACGATCTGTCCCTCGGCCCACGGGATCGGATCCTTCTCGATCGCCTTGCGCAGGTTCTCGCATACCAGCTTGGCGCCGGCTAGCGGCGTCTCCGGCAGCAGCACGATGAACTCGTCGCCGCCGTAGCGGCACTTGAGGTCGCCGGCGCGCGTGGCACCGCGCATCCGATCGCCGACGGCGGCCAGCACGGCGTCGCCGCACAGATGTCCGTGGCGGTCGTTGATCAACTTGAACGAATCGAGGTCGAACATCAGCACCGACAGCGGCCGCTTCGTGCGGCGCGCGCGCTTCAGCTCGATGTCGAGCGAATCGATGGCGTGGGTGCGATTGAAACAGCCGGTCAGCCCGTCCTGGAGCCCGTTCTCGTGCAGCTCCTGGAGCAGCTCGGCGTTTTTGAGCGACGCCGCCAGCAGTGCCACCGCCGTGGTGAGCACACTCCGCTGGTGTGCGGTGAGCGGCGGCTCGGACGCCAGGCCCAGCACGCATACCGGCGTGTCGGCGATCACGACCGGGAAGCATTCGTCGTCGGTGGGCAGGTTCACCTGCAGCCCGCCTTCGCCCATGGCGCGGCGAGCGGCACGTTCGCGATCGGCGGGAGGGGTGTCGCCGACTGTCATCAGCGGCTCCCACACGCCGGCGGCGCGAATCATCACCCACGCGCGCCGGTTGGGCACGAGAAGCGGAATGTGCGTGGCCGCGGCGGCCGCCACCGACTTGAGCTCGGGGATGCGCGTGAGCGCGTGCGCGAAGTTGACCAGGCGCGAGGTTTCCTCGGCGCGCTCCAGGGCTTCCTTCGACGCGATGGCGGCGCCGACGGCGACGCCACTGAGCTGGCGGCGCTGCCGCCACTGATACAGACCAAAGATGGTGGCCGCGATGATCGCCGCCGGCATCAGCCGCAGATCGCGAACTTCCGGCACCGTCGCCATCCATTCGAAGAGGGCGGCCGTCGGCCTCGACAGCAGCACGTAGCCCACGATCGCGACGCCCAACGCGAGAAAAGGATCGCTGCGGTTCGAGTAGTAGATCCCGTTCTTCACGTCATGGTTATCGGCCCTGTTCAGCGCCCGCATCACCGGAGTTCGTCCCACTCTGTCGCCGCGCACGGCAGATCGGTTACGATGGCGCCGATGCCGTCACGACTGCACACATTTACCCTCGCGGCCTCGCTGGCCGCCCTGCCGGCGGCGGCAACTGCCGGACAGCACGAGCACGGCGCCGCGGCGATGGCGTCGCACGCCGTGGTCGCCAAATCCGCACCGGTCCCGCTCAAGGGCGCGATCGGCCCCCTCCCGCCGCTGCCTCGAGTCGGGTATGCGCCGGCGCGCCCGATGGAAGTGGTGCAACAGGTCTTCGAGTTCGCGGCGCGGCACCCCGAGGTGCTCACGTATGTCCCGTGCTACTGCGGCTGCGAGAATCCCCAGCTCGGTCACAAGGGCAATCACGACTGCTTCGTGAAGTCGCGCGCCGCGAACGGCATGG
>Ga0070670_100005736_pt1 | contig 10485 bp, 7 predicted proteins | sample KBSS63metaG_FD_64665 | JGI IMG/M metagenome (GOLD analysis project Ga0070670, IMG submission 64665) | Switchgrass rhizosphere microbial communities from Kellogg Biological Station, Michigan, USA - KBS S6-3 metaG | ecosystem: Host-associated > Plants > Roots > Rhizosphere > Soil ... | reverse complement strand
TAGCTCGCCAGGCCGCCGAAGATCGCGGCGACGAAGCCTTTCAGGCCGATCAGGAAGCCCGAGTCGTAGAAGATCGTCGTCGTCGGGCCGATGAGCAAGCCCGACAACGCACCGATGAAGGCGGCCAGCCCGAAGCTGAGCTTGCCGGCGCCCGAGGTCGAGATGCCCATCAGGCGCGCGCCGAGCCGGTTGACCGCGGTCGCGCGCAACGCCTTGCCGCGCAGCGTCCTCTCGAAGAACAGCCAGAGCCCGACGATCAGGACGATCGAGGCGATGAAGATGAAGATCGTCTGTCCCGAGAGCGAAAGCGGCCCGGCCGCGAAGCGAACGTCCCAGAAGCTCGGGTTGCGAAAGCCCTCGGCGCCGAAGAACACCAGACCCAGCCCGGTGAGCGCGAAGTGGACACCGACCGAGACGATCAGCAGCACCAGCACCGTCGCGTCGGCGAGGCGCTGGTAGGCGATCCGATAGACGAGCGGGCCGAGCAGCGTGACGATCGCCAGCGTCAGCGCGCTCTGGACCAGCAGGTGCAGCTTCAGCGGCGCCGCCCAGACCGTGAGCGCGGTGACGATCGCGGGCGCCGCCAGCGTTCGCACGACGCCACGAACCAGCGCCCTCGCCGGCAGGCCGCGCCGCAGCGCGTCGACGAGATCGAGCACGGCGGCGAGGACGGCCATCGCCAGCAGCAGCCAGATCGTTCCCGGCACCTTGCCGAGCTGCAGCAACGCCAGTGTCAGCGCGCCGTAGGCGACGAACTCGCCCTGCGGGATGAAGATGACGCGCGTGACCGCGAACACCAGCACCGTCGCCAGCGCGAGCAAGCCATAGACCGCGCCATTGGTGACGCCGTCGAGCAGGAGGATGCCGGCGGTCGAGAAGTCCATGCGGTGCGGGAACCCCGGTCAGATCAGAGCCAGGGCCCCCGGACGATAACCGCGCCGGCCTAGTGGGGAACGACCTGCCAGTCGCCGTTCACCACCTTGAGCAGGACACCGGTCTCGGGCGTGTAGCCGAAGTGGTCGGCCGGTGTCCAGTTGAGGACGCCCTGCGACACCGGCGTGCGACCCATGGTCTCGAATGCTTCCTTGAGCGCGGCGCGGAACTCGGGCGTTCCCGGCTTGCCCTTCTTGAGCGCGATCGGCACCGCCTTCTGCAGGACGACGATGACGTCGAAGGCGTGCGCGCCGAACTGGTTCGCGCTGCCCTTGCCGTAGGCCTTCTCGAACTCGGCCTTGTATTGCGTGCCGAGCGCCTTGCTGGCGTTCGAGTCGGGCAGCTTCTCGGCGACGACCGCCGGGCCCGACGAGACGAACGAGCCCTCGACGTCGGCGCCGCCGACACGGATCAGGTCCATCGTCGCAGCACCGTGCGTCTGGTAGATCTTGCCCTTCGCATAGCCACGCTCGACCAGTCCGCGATGCGGCATCGCCGCGCCGCTGCCCGATGCGACGACCAGGATCGCGTCGGGGTTGGCCGCCATCAGCTTCAGCGCCTGGCCGGTGACCGCCGTGTCGCTGCGCGCGAAGCGCTCGACGGCGACCTGCTTGATGCCGGCCTTCTCGGCCAGCGGCGTGATGTCCTGCAGCCAGGCCTCGCCATAGGCGTCGGCATAGCCGAGGAAGCCATAGGTCTTGACGCCGAGCTTCTTCCATTGCTCGACGATCGGGATCGCCATCACCGCGGTCGACTGCGGCATGCGAAACGACCAGGCGCCCTTGCCGGGGGGCAGGTTCACGGGCGAGAGCATGAGCTGCACCGTCTGCCCTTCGGCGGCGACGTCGGCCATCGCCGCCGCGACCGGGGTCGCGACCGAGCCGACGATGACGTCGACCTTGTCCTCGTTGATGAACTTGCGCGTGTTCTTGACCGCGGTCGTGGGGTCGGTTGCGTCGTCGAGCACGATGACGTTGAGCTTTTCGCCGGCGATCGACGTCGGCCAGAGGGCAATGCCGTTCTTGGTCGGGATGCCGAGCGCCGAGGTCGGGCCGGTGAGCGAGAGGCTGACGCCAATCGTCAGGTCGGCGAGCGCCGGCGTCGCCGCCAGCGCCGCAATGCCGGCGCCGACGGCGGCAGCGAGCAATCGAATCTTCTTCATGACAAGTCTCCTGGTGTTGTGATCGAAAGTGGCAAGGTCGTCACTCGCAAAGGGCGCGAATGTCTTCGGGAATCGGCATCGCCCGCAGGCGATCTGGGTTGTCGGCGTCGCGGCGGACGAAGGCACGCATCTCGGTGCCTTCGCAGATCAGCGTCTCGCCGCGCGTCACGCGGTGATGCTGCACGAAGACCTTGGCGCGCCATTCCTCGACATGGGTCGCGATCCGCAGCTCCTCGGCGTAGGTCGCTGCGGTGACGAAGCGGGTCGCGATCTCGAGCAGCGGGGTGCCGACGATGCCGCGCGTCTTGACCAGCTCGCGCCACGGCGGCACGCCGCACTGCATGAAGAACGAGAGCGACGCCGCGTCCATCCAGCGCTGAAAGTTCGGATAGAAGACGATCCCGGCGGGATCGCAGTCGCCGAACTCGATCGTCACCGCGTAGTGGGTGGTCCTGGGCATGCGGGGCTCGGCTAGCGACGGGGCACGATGACGTCGCGGTCGCGGCCGAGGTACATGCGCTCGACGTCGGCGTTGCGATGGGTCAGCACGGCGCGCTGGTTGATCGAGCCCTTGTCGGTGATCTCGCCGCGATCGATCGACGGTGGCTCGGCGAGCACGAGCGCGCGCGCGACCCTGGTCGCGCTGCCGGTGCCGCTGGCATGAAGCGAGTCGACGAGCTGCTGCAGGAAGTCGCGCACCGTGGCGTCGCCGAGGGCGAGGTGGGCCGAAGCGTTGCTCGGCAGCCCGGCCATCTCGCGGCACGCGTCGAGGCGCAGGAACAGCAGGATGCCGATCTCGTCGCGGTTGATGCCGGCGACGACGACGTCCTGCACCAGCGGATCGCCGGCAGAGATGATCTTGGCGCGCAGCGGCCCCACCGAGACGAAGGTGCCGGTCGAGAGCTTGAAGTCCTCGGCGATGCGGCCGTCGAACACGAAGCCGAGCTCCGGGCGCGCCGGGTCCATCGGCTTGGCGGCGTCGCCGCTGCAGTAGAACCCTTCGGCGTCGAAGGCCTCGGCCGTCTGCTCGGAGGCGCGCCAATAGCCCGGAGTGACGCTCGGCCCACGATAGCGAACCTCCTGCTTGTCGCCCATCGGCACGAGCTTCAGCTCCAGGCCCGGCGCGGGCAGGCCGATGTGACCCGACTTGACCTCGTGCGCATTGGCGCAGATCGCGAACGGCGCGGTCTCGGTCATTCCGAGACCGGTGAGCATGCGGATGCGTTCGCCGATCTCGCGCTCGGCAACCGCGTCGAGCTTGTCCCACACCGGCTGCGCCAGGCCGGCGCCCGAGAAGAAGAACATCTTGACCCGGCTGAACAGCGTCTTCCTCAGCACCGGGTCGACCTCGAGCGCGTTGGCGATCTCCTCGAAGCCTTTGGGCACGTTGAAGTAGATCGTCGGCGCGATCTCGCGCAGGTTGCGCAGGGTCTCGCCGATCAGCGCCGCGGTCGGCTTGCCTTCGTCGATGTAGAGCGTGCCGCCGTTGTAGAGGACGATGCCGACGTTGTGGTTGCCGCCGAAGGTGTGGTTCCAGGGCAGCCAGTCGACCAGCACCGGCGGCTCGTCGGCCAGCGCCGGGAAGCACTGGCGGATCATCTGCTGGTTCGCGCACAGCATGCGCTGGGTGTTGATGACGCCCTTGGGCAGCTTGGTCGAGCCCGACGTGAACAGGAACTTGGCGATCGTGTCGGCGTCGATCGCGGCGTGCGCGGCGTCGACCGCTGCCGTCGGCCGCGTCGCCAGCAGTTCGGCGAACGGCCTCGTCGCACGTCCCGGGATCTCTCCTTCGGCCAGCACGACCGGCGTCTCGGCGGGAACCACGGCGGCGATCGCCTTGGCGTAGGCCGGGCCGCTCGCGAACACCAGCCCGGGCGTGAGCAGGCCGACGATGTGGCGCAGCTTGCCGAAGTCCTGCGAGACGAGCGAATACGCAGGCGAGATCGATGCGTACGGCACGCCGGCGAGCATCGCGCCGAGGGCGAGCTGGAGGTGCTCGATGTCGTTGTCGGAAAGGATCACCACCGGCCGCTCGGCCGAGAGACGAAAGTCGAGCAGCGCCTGGGCGATCGAGCGCGCGCCTTGCAGCGCCTCGCCGTAGCTCAGCCGGCGCCAGTCGCCGCCCTTCTCCTCGGGCTCGCGCTTGGCGACGAGCGTGCGCGCCGGATCGCGTTCGGCCCACTCGAGGAAGCGGTCGGTGAGGCGCTTCGGATACGGTGCCAGCGGCTCGCGCGAGACGACCAGCGTCGAGCCGTCGGCGCGCTTGCTGAAGCTCGCCTCGAGCGAGCCGCCGAGCGGCAGCGGCCGATAGCGTGCCGCCGCGGCACTCACGTCTTCTGCACCTTCGCCGCCCTGCCTTCGAGGAAGGCGCGAACGCGCGTCTTGGCCGCTTCGTCACCCGAAGCGATCGCCGCCATCAGCGATTCGACGAAGAGGCCTTCGTCCTGCGCCATGTCGGCGATTCGCGGCAAGGCATGCATCACCGCGAAATTGGAGAGCGGCGCGTTGACGGCGATCCGCTCGGCCAGCGCCATTGCCTTGGCCAGGCCCTCGCCGGCGCCGACGACGTATTGCGAGACGCCGATCGCGAGCCCTTCGGTGGCGTCGTAGACGCGCCCGGTGAGCATCATGTCGGTCATTCGCGCCGCGCCGATCAGTCGCGGAATGCGCGCCGATCCACCGCCGCCGACGAACAGGCCTCGCTGACCCTCGGGCAGGCCATAGAACGCGCTCGTCTCGGCGACGCGGACGTGGCAGGCGGCAGCCAGCTCGAGGCCGCCGCCAACGACCGCGCCGTGCAGCACCGCGACGACCGGGACGCGGCCGAATTGAATTTGCTGGAACGCCGCGTGCCAGGAGCGCGAATGAACGATCCCCTCGGCGACGCTGCGCTCGGAGACCTCCGCCAGGTCGAGACCGGCACAGAAATGATCGCCGGCACCGCTCAGGACGACCGCTCGGGTGGCCTCGGGCAGGTTGACGAAGCAAGTGTGGAGCTGCGCGACCAGCGCGTCGCTGACGGCGTTGCGCTTGGCGGGGCGGTTCAGGCGCACGTGCAGCACCGCACCCTTGGCCTCGATCACGAGCAGATCGAGCCCGGCAAGAAGCGCAGGGACAGGCCCGGCCGGGTCGGCAGAGTGTGACTTCATTGGTTAATGCTATTAAACAAGCTCGGGTCACCGCCTAGGGACTTCCCCCTCCTAGAGAAGCCTAGGGAAAACCTGTAGCGCGGCGTTCAAAATGATTATTACAGTTAACTAAAGCAAAATGAAGCGGATAGTCCCAAAACCGACCGACACGGCACCCAGCGCGCGAGCTCCCTCGCATACAGGAGATATGGACATGAACAATTCATCGGGCTTGAGGATCGCCGCCCTGGCGGCTTGCGTGGTTGCCGGCCTCGCGGCATGCGGTGGCGACGATGACGTTCCGGCGCTGCCGCAACTCGGTGCCGCGACCGGCGCTGGCCTGACATCGTGCACCGATCTCACGACACGGCTCGCGTTTGCCAACACGACCTTCACTGCCGCCAACGCGATCGCCGCCGGCACGCTGACGGTCGGCGGCACGCCGGTGCCGGCGCACTGCCAGGTCACCGGCCGCATGTTCCAGCGCGTCGGCACGGTCGACGGACAGACCTATGCCATCGGCTTTGAAATGCGTCTGCCGAACGCCTGGAACGGCCGCTTTTTCTACCAGGCCAATGGCGGCACCGACGGCGCGGTTTCGACCGCCGTCGGAGCGGTCAGCGCCGCAGGCGGGCTGACCAACGCGCTCAATCTCGGCTTCGCCGTCATCAGTTCCGACGCCGGCCACAACGGCGCGCAGAACCCGACCTTCGGCATCGACCCGCAGGCGCGTCTCGACTACGGGTACCAAGCCGTCGCGAAGCTGACGCCGATGGCCAAGGCGGCGATCCAGACCGCGTACGGAAAGGCCCCCGATCGCTCCTACTTCGGCGGCTGCTCGAACGGCGGCCGCCACGCCCTCGTGGCGGCCTCCCGCTACCCAGACCAGTACGACGGCATCCTGGCCGGCGACCCGGGCTGGCGTCTGCCGCTCGCGGCGACAGCGAACATCGCCGGCTACCAGACCTATCTGGGCCTAGCCTCCACGCCCGGAGACCCGTCGACCGGATTCACGGTCGCCGAGAGAACACTGGTATCGAACGCCGTCCTCGCGAAGTGCGACGCGCTCGACGGCGCGACCGACGGCCTGATCCAGGACACCAAGGCCTGCCAGCCAGCCTTCAACCTCAGCCGCGACGTGCCGACCTGCGCCGGCGCGCGCGACGGCTCCTGCCTCAGCGCAGCACAGAAGACGGAAATCGCCAAGCTCTTCGCCGGCGCGACCACGCCATCCGGCGCCAAGATCTATTCGAGCTGGCCCTACGACACCGGCCTCTATACGTCGAACTGGGGCGCGACCTGGAAGTTCGGCGCGCCGCCCTCCCGCGACGCTGGCGCGATCGCCTTCATCTGGCAGGTGAACCCCGAGGCTGCCGCCGGCTTCAACGGCACGACCTTCGCCGCGACCAGCAACCTCGACACGCTCCTCGCGAAGATCCAGGCAACGAACGCGACCTACACCGAAAACTCGCTCTCGTTCATGCTGCCGCCGCATCCGACCGACCTGTCGGCGCTGAAGAGCCGCGGCGCCAAGCTGATGATCTACCACGGCACTGCCGATCCGATCTTCTCGAGCGACGACAGCGTCGCCTACATCGAGGGCCTGCGCTCAGCCAACGGCGGCAGTTCCGCCGATTTCGCCAGGCTGTTCCTGATTCCCGGGATGAACCACTGCGGCAGCGGCCCCTCGACCGATCAGTTCGACATGCTGACGCCGCTCGTCAACTGGGTCGAGCAGGGGATCGCGCCCAACAGCGTGATCGCCAACGTGCGCGGCGCAGGCAATCTCGGCGGCACGAACGCCGATGTGCCCGCGACCTGGTCGCCGTCGCGCTCGCGGCCGCTTTGCTCGTATCCGGCAGTCGCACGCTACAACGGCACCGGCAACCTCGAGCTCGCGTCGAGCTTCGTCTGCCAGTGACAAGCGCAGCGCTGGGCGAGCCGGCACCGCGCGGGACGCACCGCAGGGTATGCACGGACGTTAAAAGTTAAAAAACGCAACTACATTGATTGCGAAGCAGCACGAAGTCGGCGAGGCCGCCGGCTCGGTCCAAGCTGACCGCACCGGAGACACACATGACAAAAGCCTCGAACCTTCGCCACCTGTTCGCGCTCGCGTTCGCGGCCGGCGCCCTTGCCGGTTGCGGCGGCGATGACGACGCGCCGGCGCCGGCGCCGGCCCCTGCCGCAGCGCTGCTCAACAATCCCGATCCGGCGAGCGGCTGCGCCTCGGTCGTGCCGCTCGCGAGCACGTTCTCCGCGCCCGGCATGACGGTCGCGATCACCTCGGCGACGCTGCGCACCACTGCCACGGCCGATGCCGCCGGCAACTATCAACCCTATTGCGCCATCGTCGGCACGATCAACGGCGGCCGAGCCGGCACCAAGATCGCCGGGCAGACCGACGCGCAAACCACCTATGCGATCGGCTTCCAGGTCAACCTGCCGAGCGCGTGGAACGGCGACATGTTCTTCAGCGGCGGCGGCGGCAGCGACGGATCGATTCCGAACACGACCGGCAACGTGACCAACGGCGAGGCTGTCAATCCGCTGCTCCGGGGGTATGCGAGCGTCTCGAACGACAGCGGCCACAGCAACGCCGTCAACAGCGACCCCAACAACGCTGGAGCCGCCGCGTTCGGCCTCGACCAGCAGGCCCGGGTCGACTTCGGCTACAACTCGATCGGCCTGACCAAGCAGCTGGCGAACGCGCTGATCTCGCGCTACTACGGCCGGGCGCACACGCGCTCGTACTTCGCGGGCTGCTCGGAAGGCGGGCGCGAAGCGATGGTGGTCGCCCAGCGCTTCGGCAGCGAGTTCAACGGCATCATCGCCGGCGATCCCGGATCCGATCTGCCGAAGGCGTGGCTCGCCGAGGCATGGAACACGCAGCAGTTCGCCAACGCGGCGCGCGCCCAAGGCTTCTTCGAGACCACCGGCCCCGGGGCCGGCGTCACGCCGTTGCTCAACGCCGCGATCCAGCCGGCGCAATGGACGGCGTTGCAGACGGCCATCCTGGCCAAGTGCGATGCGGCCGACGGCCTTGCCGACGGCATGGTCAACAAGACCTGCAGCTTCGACGTGACGACGCTCACCTGCGGCACCGCCGGCGCGCCGGCGGCCTGCCTGCTGCCCGCTCAGGCCACCGCACTGAAGAACGTCGTCGCCGGCGCGAAGAACTCGGCAGGGACTTCGCTCTACAGCGACTGGCCGTGGGACCCGGGCATCGGCCAACCCGGCTGGCTCGCGTGGGACACGGGCAACTACAGCACCACCGGCGTCAACACGGCGATCAACGTCACTCTCGGCGGCGGCGCCGGACCGTTGATCTTCACGACCCCGCCGACGACCGGGCTGGCCACGGCCAACTCGCTGGTGCAGTACCAGCTCACCTTCAACTGGGACACCGACGTCGCCAAGCTCACGGCGACCACGCCCACCTATCCGGTGGCACCGCTCGACTTCATGGGCACGCATTCGACCGACCTCTCGGCGTTCAAGGCCAACGGCGGCAAGATGATCCTGTACCACGGGCGCGGCGATCCGGTGTTCTCGTTCAACTACACCGCCGGCTGGATCGACTCGCTCAACCTGACGCCGGGCAACGGCACGGTCAAGGACTTCGTCCGCCTGTTCGGCGTGCCGGGAATGAACCACTGCAGCGGCGGCCCTGCGACCGACAGCATTCCGGTCTTCACCGCGCTCGTGAACTGGGTCGAGAAGGGCGCGGCGCCCGACAGCATCGTCGCCTCGTCGAGCACGACTGCGCCCGCGGCCTACGGCTGGACCTTGCCGGCCGGGGCGACCACGCGGGTGCGTCCGCTGTGCCCGTACCCGCAGTACGCACGCTATATCGGCGCGACCGGCACGAGCGCGGCGGCGCTGGCGGCGCAGAACAATCCGAGCAGCTACGTCTGCACGACGCTCTGATCGCAACGATGGCGCGGCCGGCCACGAGAGTGCGCGCCGGCCGCGCAGTGCCGTGTCGGAGGTGCGCACCGGTTCGCCTTCGCATCTGATGCCGCGACCCGTTCCCGCGACCAAGACCGCTCGCAAGGCCGTCGGCGCGAACCACCCGCACCCCGATATCGCGTTGCCGGGCGGCCTCGTCCACGGCCGGATGCGCAAGCTGCTCGGCTACAACCTGGCGCAAGCGACCATCCCGAGCCTGAAGATTTTCAGCAAGCGCATCGGCGAGCCGTTTCAGCTCCGCCGGCTCGACTTCACGATCCTGATGCTGGTGGCAGCCAACCCGGACGTCACCCAGCGCCAGATGTCGCTGGCGCTCGACGTCTCCGCACCGCGACTGACGCTGGTCTGCGACAAGCTCGAGGAGCGGGCGCTGATCACACGCACGCGCAGCGAGTCCGACCGGCGCAAGCAGTACATCGCGCTCACGCGCAAGGGTGCGGCGCTGGTCAAGAAGGCGGATCACATCGCCGACAGCATGGAGAAGGAGCTGCTCGGGCATCTCACCGAGATCGAGCGCACGATGCTGTTCCAGCTGCTCGAGAAGGTCGCGATCCACCGCCACGTCTAGGAGACACAGGCATGACCCACCCTCGTTCGAGCGCGCTGTCCTTGCTCGTCTGCACGGCAGTGGCCGTTCTGGGCGCCTGTGCCGCAAAATCGCCGGCAGTGCCGTTGTCGCCCGCGCAAGGGGCGACGCTGGCGAGCTGCACCGGGCTCGAACGCAAGCTCGCCTACCCGCTGACGTCGTTCAGCGCCAGGCCTGTCGCCGCCGGCGAGCTCAGCGTCGCCGGCAAGCCGATCGCCGCGCACTGCCTCGTCACCGGCCGGATGAACGAGCGCACCAGTCCGGTCGACGGCAAGCGCTACGCGATCGGCTTCGAGATGCGCCTGCCGGAGGCATGGAACGGGCGCTTCTTCTATCAGGCCAACGGCGGCGTCGATGGCAGCGTCGTCACGGCGACCGGCGCGGTCAGCGCCGGTCCTGGCCTCGACAACGCGCTCGCGCAAGGCTTCGCCGTGATCAGCTCGGACGCCGGTCACAACGCCTCGCAGAACGGCAGCTTCGGCATCGACCCGCAGGCGCGCCTCGACTACGGCTATCGCGCCGTCGCGCAGCTCACGCCGATGGCCAAGCAGGTGATCGGCGCGGCCTACGGCAAGCCGCCCGACCGCTCCTACATCGGCGGCTGCTCGAACGGCGGCAGGCACGCCCTGGTCGCCGCGGCCCGCCTGGCCGACGAGTACGACGGCTTTCTCGTCGGCGATCCCGGCACCGTACTGCCGCGCGCC
>Ga0070670_100005735_pt1 | contig 10486 bp, 9 predicted proteins | sample KBSS63metaG_FD_64665 | JGI IMG/M metagenome (GOLD analysis project Ga0070670, IMG submission 64665) | Switchgrass rhizosphere microbial communities from Kellogg Biological Station, Michigan, USA - KBS S6-3 metaG | ecosystem: Host-associated > Plants > Roots > Rhizosphere > Soil ... | reverse complement strand
GGTCCAGTAAGGCAGCACGTCGTTGCGCACCTTCATCGCCATGACCACCTCTTCGAGCGCGGCGTTGCCGGCGCGCTCGCCTATGCCGTTGATGGTGCATTCGATCTGGCGGATGCCGGCACGCACGCCGGCGAGCGAGTTCGCCACCGCCATCCCGAGATCGTCGTGGCAATGCGCAGAGAACCGCGCCTTGTCGGCGTTGGGTACGCGCTCGCGCAGCATTTTGATGAGCGCGAAATACTCCTCCGGCACGGTGTAGCCGACCGTGTCGGGGATGTTGATCGTGGTGGCGCCGGCATTGATCGCCGCTTCGACGCAGCGGCAGAGGAAGTCATGCTCGGTGCGGGTGCCGTCCTCGCTCGACCACTCCACGTCGTCGGTATAGTTGCGCGCACGCGTGACCTGCGCGATCACGAGTTCGTAGACCTCCTGCGGCTCCTTTTGCAGCTTGTACTTCATGTGCACCGGCGAGGTGGACAGGAAGGTGTGGATGCGGCTGCGCTTGGCAGGCTTGATCGCCTCGGCGCAACGGTCGATGTCCTTGAAGGCGGCGCGCGACAGTCCGCACACGACCGCATTCTTGGTGCGCTTGGCGATTTCATTCACCGCGGCGAAGTCGCCCTCCGAGGCGACCGGAAAACCGGCCTCGATGATGTCGACGCCCATCTGGTCGAGCAGCTCGGCGACTTCAAGCTTCTCCTCGTGGGTCATGGTGGCGCCCGGACACTGTTCGCCGTCGCGCAAGGTGGTGTCGAAGATGACGACGCGGTCCTTCTCGGACTTCGCTGGCGTGCTCATCACGTGATCCTTCTGGTCGTTGGCGCCCGCTGTCGGGCAACGGCGCGCTTCGGGCCTATGAGTTACCGGTCAGCCATCGGAAGCACGCCACTTGAAGAGGTGGAGCGCACTCGCAAACCGGTTCCCACTTTTGCTGAACGCGCTCTGGCTCCGTCCTTCGCTCCCCCTGAGTGCCCAGGCGCAAACGCCCAGCCGGCCCTCAGGGGTGGGTAAGGAGCAGCAGCCCGCCGAGAATCAGGGCAGCGCCGGGCCGGGGCTGAGCCCCCCGGGTCATCGCGCGAAAATCGCGGCGCGTCGGCATCACATTCGCCCTCGGCATGGCCCGCTGAAGCGCGGCACAATCGCAGCCGCGATCATCCTTAAATGGGACCGCGGCCCTTTTAGCGGAAGAGCGGTCCGCTTCGCAAGATCGAAATCCTGTCCGGGCGGGCACCAGATCGCCGTGGGCCGTGTCGCCGACACCGCTTCAAGCCGTTGCCGCGCGGTTGCTCGCGGCCAGCCGCCGGCAGGTTTCGCGTTCCGCGCTCAGGGCAGCAATGCTGACCTTTCCGCCCCTGCCGACAACTCGGCGCCCTCGGTCGCGTAGCGCGCATAATAGAAATCCCGGATGCGCACGACCCGCCCGCCGACCCACTCCAGCAGCACAAAATAAGCCGGCGCCCGCGGCGAGCCATCCGGTCCATGCACGAGCACCGCCGGCCGCCCCTCCACCACGCCGGCAGCAAAATGCCAATCCTTGAGCTTGGCATAGTTATGAAAGTACTTGCCCACTTCGCTGCGGCCATTCATGCGCGTCCGGGCGACGAGCTCGAGGCGCACCTCGTCAGCCAGCATGTCGCGTATGGCGTCGAAATCGCGCGCGTTGAACCGCTCGACATAGGCGGCGAGAAGCGAACGCTGGGGTTCAGCCAGAATGGGCAACGGCCGGTCGTCAGGCTCCTGCGCCAGCACGCGCAGGCGGGCGCGACCGCGATGCAGCGCGGCTTTGACCGCCGGTATGCTGCTGCCGATGACGTCGCCGATCTCCTCGAGGGAATAGCCGAGTACGTCCATGAGGATCACGCTGCTGCGCTGCGCCGCCGGCAGACGCATGAATGTGTGCAGGCTGGCGGCGGCGATCTGTTCATCCCGGGCGGGCGTCGCTGGATCGACGATCATGTCCGGATCCGGATCCTGGTCGCTGTGCGCCGCCTCCTGCCGTGCGCGGCGGCGCAGGAAGTCCAGCGCGGCATTGTGCGCGATGCGAAACACCCACGCTTCCGGATGAGCGATCGACCCCGCTTGAGGAAGGGCCTCGATCGCCTTTATCAGCGCTTCCTGGACCACATCTTCGCCGTCGACCACCGAGCCGGTCATGCGGGCGCAGTAGCGATGCAGCTTCGGCCGCAGGTCACCGAGCAGCCGATCCAAGCCCGCGCGGGCTTCGGCCGTACCGGCGACTGATGCGTTCATGCGTCCCTCTGATTTCGTGACGATCACATCGTCCTATCCCGCCTCTGCGATTTTCGCATGGTCTCCCAGCATTCGATAGTTGCCGACGATCGTCGCCTCGCCCGCCGTCGGCAGCTCGGCGCAACGCTCATTGATTCCGCTGCGGAAGGACCGAAAAGCCTCCAGTCCCGCGATTGCACCATCCTGGGTCACGGCGGCGAAATGGACGAAGGTGCCGTCGGCAAGCCGCAAGGCCAGATAGCGAACGCCCTCCGGCGCTTTGGCGTGCAGTTCCTGGAACACCCCTTCGATCAGCCGCTGGTTCTCCTCAATCCGTTCCGGCTTGGCCTTGTAGCGCACCACGGTCCGTTTCATCGGCCTCATCCTTTGGTCAGCGGATCAACCATCCGCGTCACCTAGACGTTTGGGCCCACCCAAAGGGTGCGGGCGATGAAAAATAATTTCAACGCATCCTTTCTCGGCCGCCATTCGTCTCAGCGCCGTGGGAGCGACGCCGATGCGATCGCCCCGCGCGTTGTGGCGGAGGTCGACGATGAAGGAACCAACTGAAAAGGCGAAGGGCGCGTGGGTTCTGGCACTCACGTCAGTGGCGTCGTTCATGGTGGCGCTCGACGCGCTGGTGGTCACGACCGCCCTGAACACCATGCGTGCGGACCTCGGTGCGTCGATCGAGGCGCTGGAGTGGACGGTGAACGCGTACAATCTGAGTTTTGCGGTGCTGCTGCTGACCGGCGCCGCACTCGGCGACCGCTGGGGACGCCGGCGCATGTTTGCCGCTGGTCTTGGATTGTTCGTCGTGGCGTCGGCCGGGTGTGCGCTCGCGGGCAGCGTCGGCTGGCTGATCGCGGCGCGCGCCGTTCAGGGGGCCGGCGGGGCGCTGGTGATGCCGCTGGCCATGGCGCTGTTGGGCGCGGCATTCCCGCGCGAGACACGGGCAAAGGCACTGGGGATCTTCAGCGGCGTCACCGGCCTCGCCCTCATCGCTGGACCCGTGGCCGGCGGCGCGATCGCCGAGGGCCTCGCCTGGCAGTGGATATTCTGGATCAACGTTCCGCTCGGCGTCATTCTCGTCCCGCTCGTGCTCAGTCGCACCCAGGAGAGCTTCGGCGCGGGCACCGCGCTCGACATTCCGGGCCTCGCGCGGTGACGGGCGCCGGCCTGGGTGTCGTGTGGGGGCTGATGCGCGGGAACAGTGCCGGCTGGACCAGCCGTGAGGTCACCGCGGCGCTGGTGTCCGGTCTCATACTGGCGATCGCCTTCGTCGCCTGGGAATTGCGCGCGCGGGCGCCGATCGTACCCATGCGGTTCTTCCGTTCGTGCGCGTTCGCGTCAGGAATCGCGGCGAGCTTCCTCTTCTACGCCGCGCTCTATGCCGCCCTGTTCTTCCTGCCCCAGTTCCTGCAGGCGGCGCTGGGCTACGGCCCGTTCGACGCCGGGCTGCGGTTGCTGCCATGGACCGCGACGCTGTTCTTGGTCGCCCCGGCCGCCGGCGCCCTGGTCAACCGGCTCGGCGAGCGGCCGCTCATCGTCGGCGGATTGCTCCTGCAGGCCGCGGGCATGGCGTGGATCGGCCTCGTCGCCGCGCCCACCGTCGCCTATGGCGCGCTCGTGGCGCCGCTGATCGTCGCCGGTGCCGGCGTTTCGATGGCAATGCCTGCGGCGCAGAACGCGGTGTTGAGCTCGGTGGCGCCGAACGAGGTCGGCCAGGCCTCGGGCACCTTCAACATGCTCCGTTTTCTCGGGGGCGCATTCGGGATTGCGGTTCTCGGCGCCGTGTTCACCGGGGCCGGCGGCCTCAGGTCTCCCCACGCCTTCAGCGCCGGATTCACTGCGGTGATCGGCGTGGCGGCCGCGTTGTCGGTCCTGGGCGCGGTTGCCGGGATGTGGCAACCCTCCGCCGGCGAAGCCGCCCTCGCCCCGGCCGATGCCAAGGCCTGAGACCGTGGCTCGTCCTGGGGCCGGCCGCTCCGGCGGGACAGAACTTCACCGCCGGTTTGCATTCTTGTCAGCCCGCGGGCTTGGGCCGCCGCTTCGTCGTGCCGCCACGAGCACCGGGTCCTTCGCGCAGCAGCGCCGCGCGCACTTTGTACAGTTCCTTCAGCGCTGCGCCTTGAATCTTCGGATATTGAAGATCAAGGCTCTGCAATCTCTCGATCAGCGCGCGCGCCACGACGAGGCGTGCAAACCCTTTGTTATCGGCCGGCACCACGTACCACGGCGCGAACGCGCGGCTGGTCGCGCGGACCATGTCTTCGTAGGCCACCATGTATTTGGCCCACAGCTTTCGCTCGGCGATGTCGTTCATGGAGAACTTCCACCGTTTGGCGGGCTCGTCTACCCGATCGAGCAGGCGCCGGCGCTGTTCCTCTCTGGAGACGTGGAGGAAGAATTTGACCACCGCCACGCCGTTGCGGGCGAGATGCCGCTCGAATTTGCGGATGTCCTGAAAGCGCTGCTTCCAGATGTTCTTGCCCAGCGCCTCGGGCGGGACGTGCTGCCGGTTCAGCAATTCGGGATGCACGCGCACCACCAGCACCTCTTCGTAGTGCGAGCGGTTGAAGATGCCGATGCGTCGTCGCTCCGGGACGCGCACGGCGGCGCGCCACAGAAAATCGTGTTCGAGCTCCTCCTCGCTGGGCGCCTTGAACGGATGCACGCTGCAACCCTGCGGATTGAGCCCCGTCATGACGTGGCTGATGACGCCGTCCTTGCCCGAGGCATCCATCCCTTGCAGCACGACCAGCAGCGCCCAGCGGCCGTCGGCATAGAGCCGCTGTTGCAGTTCGGCGAGGCATTTGATGTCGTCCGCCAGCATCGCTTTGGCGTCGTCCTTGTCGAGATCGAGGCCGCAGGTATCCGCGCAATCGAACGCAGCGAGGCGGAAGCGGCCGGGCTGGTCGATGCGAAATGGCCTGATCAGTTTCGCGGGTTTCATGGCGTGACCTCCGCAGCCCGGCTCCAGGCGTGAGCGAGAAACGCGGTGACGAACGGCGGCATCATCGGGTCGAAATCGGCCGGGCCGCGCACGATACGGACGTCGGCAAGCTCAGGCTGCGTCTCGCGCGCGAGATGCGCGAGAATGCGGGCACGCAGGACAGCGGCGGTGGCGCGCGCTTGCAGCGTCTTCACCTGCGCGATACGCGACCCCGCCAGCACCGTGATCCAACCCGGCTCGGCTTCGAAGTCGTCGGGCGTCAGTCCGGTCTCCTCGCCGACCTCGCGCATGACATTGCGAACGAGGTCGACACGGCTGCCGTCCACGTCGTTCAAATCCGGTAGCCCGGCGGGAAAGTAGATGCGCCCCGCATTTGAAGTATGCGCGCCCATGACGCCGAGCACGAACCCGCCGTCGCTGCCGCGCAGCGCTCCCATCGCAAAACAGTTCTTCACGCGGGGGTCCGGGGCATCCCACTGGCGCCACGCCAGCATGCTGGCAAAGTCGGTCTCGAAATAGGCGCCATGGAACACCGCCTCCCTGATCTCGTGCTGATGCAGCATCAGCACGCGGCCGTTCCAAAGCGCCGGGTTGGACCGCCGCAGCGCGTCGAAATGCGCGGCGATCTCGGCCCGCCGCTCGTGCTCGAACGGCCACGGTCGCGGTGCCAGTGCCAGTTCGAGCCTCTCGACGGGCACGATGGTGATTTCGGTCATGCGCGGTTCCCGGGCATGTCCCCTACGCGGCGCCGCGACGCGGCGACAGGGACCGGAGTGAACGGGATCATGCCTCGATCGTTCCCTCGGTCACGATGACGGCGTCGCCGCCGATCGAAGCCGAGCGCAGCCGTCCGGCCTCGACCACCGCCGCGAGACGGATGAGGCTCGGCCGCCCCATCTCGTAGCCCTGTTCGATGATGAGGGGGTGCGTCCCGCCGGGCAACCGCGACGCGAGCAAGCCGGCGAAAGCCGCGACCGCCGAGCCGGTGGCCGGATCTTCCGGGACACCCAGGCCGGGTGCGAACATGCGGGCGTGAAAGCTATGGCCGGGCTCGACCGTCTGGCGACAGACAACATAGGCCGCGCCACCCGTGCCGAACGCCCGATCGAAGCCGGCGGGATCGGGATAGCAGCGCTCGACCGCGGAACGAGATTTGATGTGCACGAATGTGAACGGGATCCCCGCCGACCAGCGCGCCGGAGGGGGATCCCCAATCTCGTCCGGCGCAAGACCGAGCGCCGTCGCGATGACCGCAAGGTCAGATGCCGGGCCGACCTCGGCCGGCAATTGCGGAATGGTGAAACGGGCACGGCCTCCCGCATTCACGTTCGCCTCGAACGTGCAGTCTACTGGGCCAATCGCCTCCTCCAGCACGATCTCGCGGCCCGCGCTGCCGCCGTCGCGTAGGCCGAGCAGAACCGCTGTTCCCACGGTGGGATGACCGGCGAAGGGCAATTCCCGACGCGGGGTAAAGATGCGAATGCGCGCGCGGTGCGCAGCCTCGCCGGGGGCAAAGACGAACACCGTCTCGGGGTGATTGAACTCGTGCGCGATGGCCTGCATGCCGGCAGTATCGAGACCGTCGGCATCGAGCACGACCGCGAGCGGATTGCCGGCGAAGCGGCGATCAGTGAACACGTCGAGCGTGACGAAACGCCGGCGCATAGCCCCTCTCATCGTTCCTCGCCAGGACGGCCAGTCGCTTCACAACACGAGCGTGACGAAACATCGCTCTTATGGTCAACCCGACGTTCGTTCTCGGCGCCAGGGCGAATGATATTCCCGAATGGCCGAACTGTCGCGCTCATGTGCTCGCATCATATTCGGTGAGCGACGAATATCTGACTCGGCGTCACCAGTTCGTTCTGGGCCTCGACCAGCAGCATCTCGCTGGCGCCGGCTTCGGCGGTGACGTTGAGAACACCGAAGAGCGAAGACCCGGCGGACGACATCGCTTCCGCCACCGCACCGGTGCTGAGGTGATGCGCAAAGAACAGCGCCGCGATGGCATCGCCGGCGCCGTGCACCACGACGGGGAGCAACGGTGTGCGCAAGCGGCAACGGTCGATTCCGTCGGACACCACCATATCGAGGCAGTCAGCAGGCGTTTCGTTGTTGCGCACCGATGTCACCAGCACCACCCGAGGTCCGCAGGCATGGATCATATCGATGGCCGCGACCAGATCGGCCATGGTCGCGCTCGGTCGTCCCACCAGGTGATCGAGTTCGAACTGATTCGGCGTTACCACATCGGCGATGGGAAGCATGCGCTCCTTGATGAACTCCGGAATGCCGCGGCGGACGAATACGCCTTGGGCGACATCACCGATCACCGGATCGCAGCAATAGCGGGCGGCGGGATTTGCGCCCTTCACCCGGCCTACGGACTCGAGCACGGCTTCGCCGGTATCGGACGAACCGAGATAACCGGAGATCACCCCGTCGCATTCACCGAGCACGCCGCGCTCCTCAATTCCCTGCACCACCAGGCGGATGGTTGCGGCGCTGAGGATGCGACCGCGCCAGGCGCCATAGCCCGGGTGATTGGAGAACTGCACGGTGTGCACAGGCCAGACCTCGACGCCCATGCGCTGCAACGGGAACACGGCTGCCGAGTTGCCGACATGGCCATAGGCAACATGGGATTGGATGGAGAGGATGTTCATGCCGGGCCGGATAAAAGGGAGCGTCGCTCACGCGGACGCCCGGTTGCAGGCGAGTGTGGTGGTCAGGATGGAGCCGAAATGCGCGCGTAAGAGATCATTGCGCATCGGCACGACGCGGGAGATTTTGCCGGCGCGCGAACGCCAAGACAACGCCTGCGGCATCAAAGCCCTTTGATCAAGCCGGCATCGATCAGCAGCCGATTGAAACGCCGCGCTTCCGCCCCGCCTGCACAGGCGTAGAACAGCCCCTTGCAACGTTCGAGAATCTGCTTTTGCTCGGCAAACGATGGATCGAGCGGCAGCCCGGCCGCCTCCTGGATGACCAGCGGAAGATAGGGTCCCTCGAGCGTGTCGAGCGCCGAGGCGAGACTTGCGGGTTTGAAGTTGATCGTGTCGATCGCGTAATAGGTCGTGAAATAGCGCGGGTCGTAGACCATCAATCGGCGGTTGATGGCGGTCTCGTCCAGCGACGGATCGAGAATGAAGGAGGCGAATTCCGGTTGATGGTCGCCGTAGCGCACCAGCAGGAAAGACTCGTCCGGGTAGTCCCGCTTGAGGCGTTCGAGCAGCGCAGCATAGTCGCGGAAACTCATGCTCTGGCGCCGCAAATACTCGTCGACCTCGGGCGCATTTCCCAGGCTCTTCCAGTCCGGCAGCAAATCAGGGCGCCAGCGATCGCTCCAGGGATAATGGTTCGCCGCCAGATAGACGAACAGGAACATCGGCCCCCGCCCGCGCTCCCGTTCGATCATCCGCAGGGCCACATCATAATAGAACCGGTCCGGCTCGCTGCGATGCGTTCCGAGCGCATCCTGGTCGAGAAACTTCTGCATCCCGGTCGTGGTCTGGAAGTTCCTGGCGCTCATGAAGGCGCCGAGCGCCGGATAGATCGAGAACGTACGGTAGCCGCATCGGCGCAGCGCCGTGGGCAGTCCACGTTCGACCCGGCCGGCGGCGATCTGGGTCACGTAATAGGCAAAGCGTCCAAACGAGCGCGCGGACAGTCCGGCGAGCACGTTGTACTCGGTGAACCAGCTCGGCCCGCCGGCGCCTTCGGCGATGAAGTGGCGCCGCTTGCCGTCGGATGACCGGAAGTGGCCGCCGTAGTCCGCCGGGACCTTCACGCCGGGCGCGACCCGGATGTCGAAGCTGGATTCGTCGTGCACCAGAATGATGTGCGGCGGCTTTGCGCTCGGCCTGCAGGTGGCCTCGGGGAGCGTCTTCAGCCGCTCGGTGAGCGTCGCCCCGGCATCAAGGTATCCGTGGGCCATCAGGTCGAAGGTCGCGGCAAAGCCCGAGTGCGAGAACTTGGACACATAGCTGTTGCCTGCGAACGTCTCCCAATCTTCCTGCTCGAACGTCAGCGCGGTGCCGAGAAGCGCGGCGAAGCACGCGAGAAATCCCGTTGCCGCGAGGCGCGGCCGCATCCGAAAACTGTCGATCCGCCAAAGCAACACCAGCGCCGGAATGATCAACACGACCGCGAGCACAGCCTCGCGAAGAAGATCAGGCTTCACCGCCAGCAGGAAGCTGACCGTGTCGGCGTTGATGATCATCAGGTCGAGGAAATTGGCGGTCATCCAGATGATGTCGTATTTGAGCCGCGACGCCAGGATGACGACGACGATCATCGCGAGCGAGAGCGCCGCCGACACGACCGGGCGGCGCAACAACGCAAGCCAGAAAAAGTTGAGCGCGCTCCACGTCAGCCAGAAGATGAGCTTCGGCACGAAGCCCACTTCGCTCCAGAGCATGAGGACGAGCGCCGCCAGGTGGAGCGCTGCGATCAGCGCGAGCGCCAACGTCCCGCGCGGCGCATCCGGCGCCGCTTGGCGGCTGGTCAGAAATGCACGAAACGGCGGCATGGCGGCAGCCCGTGCCCGGCAATGACCAACTAGCGCCCGGCGCACGGACGCTGTCATAAAAGTGCATTAATCCTGTCATTTCAAGGTCAAATAGTGCGATCGTCGAATGACTGTCACTATTTTGTCGATACCGGGAGCGGCCGATTAACGCACGTTCATTGCGGCCTTGGCGCCGATACTTTCAAAGCCCCTGGATCAAGCCGGCATCGATCAGGAGCCGATTGAAGCGCCGCGCTTCCGCCCCGCCGGCGCAGAGATAGAACAGGCCATGGCAGCGGTTGAGGATCCGTTTTTGCTCCACGAAGGTCGCATCGAGCGGCACCCCTGCCCCCTCCATCACCACCAGCGGAAGGTAGGGCGCATCGAGCGTGTCGAGCGCGGATGACAGGTCAAGCGGCCGGAAGTTCACCCCTTCGATGGCGTAATACGTGGTGAAGTAGCGCGGGTCGCGCGCAAGGATGCGCTCGGCCACCGCAGCCTGATCCAGCGTCGGGTCCAGGAACCGTTTGGCGAACAGCGGCTGGTGATCGCCGAAGCGCACGAGCAGGACCTGATCGTCGGGAAGCTCGCGGCCGAGGCGTTGCTTGAATTGCCCGTAGTCGTGCGCGCTCAACTCCTGGCGGCGCAGATACTCGTCGATCTCGAACGGGTTTCCGGGATTCACCCAGCCGGGCAACAGATCGGGACGATACCGATAATTCCAGGGAAAATGGTTGACGGCGAGATAGACGAACACAAAAACCGGGCCGTTGTCGCGCTGCTCGGCGATG
>Ga0070670_100005732_pt1 | contig 10489 bp, 6 predicted proteins | sample KBSS63metaG_FD_64665 | JGI IMG/M metagenome (GOLD analysis project Ga0070670, IMG submission 64665) | Switchgrass rhizosphere microbial communities from Kellogg Biological Station, Michigan, USA - KBS S6-3 metaG | ecosystem: Host-associated > Plants > Roots > Rhizosphere > Soil ... | reverse complement strand
TCAGTGTGCGCGGCCCTCAGGGTACGTCGCTCGCAGCTACACAATCGATCCTCGACCGAATCGCGCGCGATGTCCGTGAGAAACTGCCGGGACTAAGGAACACGATCGTTAACGCGGGCGGCTTTGGCGGCGGCGGCGGCGGAAACAGCGGACAGGTGAGCGTAAGCCTTCTACCCGTAAGTGAAAGGCGACTTGGCCAGACGGAATTGATCGCGATGACCCGAAATCTGGTAAAGCCTTACTCGAATAAGGATTGGCGTATAAATGTTTCGGCGTCATCCTCCATCGCCCAGGGCATCGGTCTTGGCCGCGGCGGTTCGGGTATCGGCTATTACATATCCGGACCCGACATGGACAGCCTTAATAATTATGCCGATCAGCTGGTTGCGAAAATGAAGGAAGATCCGGCTTTTCGCGATCCGGACAGCTCGGTCGACGTCGGAACCCCGGAAGTTCGCTTTGTGATCGATCGCACAAGAGCCGCGGACCTCGGCGTCAACGCAACCGACATCTCCCGAGCACTGAATATCGCAGCCGCTGGTCAACGCGTTTCGACGTTCAACGAAGGTACGAAACAATACGACGTTGTCGTTCTCGCGGATGAAAAATTTAGACGTACGCGGCAAAATCTGCAGAATTTCACTGTTTCATCCACGACGGGCGTGCCTGTTGAGTTAGACCGCGTCGTGACGATGGAGGAAGCGCGCAGCCCGTCGTCGATATCACGCCTGAATCGGCAGCGGGTAGTAACCATCTCGTCCAGCTTGCCGCCCAACAGTTCTGAGGCCGATGCTCTTGCAAAGCTTCAGGGTTATGTTCGCGATCTCAATCTGCCACCGGAATATTCCAGCGGCGTGCAGGGCCAGTCAAAAGAACTTCAACGTGCTTATAATTCGTTCTTACTTGCGTTCCTACTTTCGTTCGTTTTCATGTATTTGATACTTGCGGCACAGTTCGAATCGTTCATACATCCCGTGACGATCCTGTTAACGCTGCCATTGTCCGTGCCCTTTGCTTTGATATCAACGGCGATCGCGGGGCAAACATTAAACATTTTTTCTGCATTGGGAATTTTGCTGCTTTTCGGCATCGTCAAAAAGAACGCGATCCTTCAAATCGACCACACGAATACGCTGCGTTCGCGCGGCATGGGCCGCTACGATGCGATCATCCAGGCAAACCGCGACAGGCTAAGGCCGATCTTGATGACGACAATGGCGCTTGTCGCAGGCATGATCCCACTCGTGATCGGCAGCGGTGCCGGAGCTGCGACCAATCGATCGATCGGGATCCTGGTCGTCGGCGGCCAATCACTTTGTTTGCTTCTCACCCTGCTTGCAGTGCCCGTCTTTTATTCGCTTTTTGACGACGTTGCGGAAACCAAATTGATCAAGAACACTTTCGGCCGGGTTAGTCCGGTATTCGGTAGGATCTTTGCACCTTTTCATAGGATCTTCTCCGGCGGCTTTGGTAATGCAAAGCGGCAGTCGGACGAAGAAACTCAACCCGCGGATGGTTAATATGATGAATTCAGCAATTCGTAATTCAAGTCTTGTAACGATTGCCGCCTTAGCGGCAATGTTTTTTCTCTGCACCTCGGCATTTGCGCAGAGCGGCCAGCCGAGCCCCACGCCGATCCCAGGCCCGACTGTGTCTGTACCGGGCGGCCAGCCGAGTCCGACGCCGATCCCGAGCTCGACCCCGATGCGTGTAACGGTCGTTCCGCCGACGGTGCTGCCGGACGAGCCGCCGCCAGTCGCGCCGAATTTTACAGCGCCGATCAGGCCGCTTCCGGGCCCCGAGCGCGTTGGCGTTGATATCGCGAACCAGCTTCCGCTCACCCTCGAAGAGGCAATCCAGCTTGCGCTCAAAAACAACAACGACATCGACGTTTCGCGCAACGATGTGCAGATCGCCGAATTCAATCTCAAAGGAGCTCGAGGCGTTTACGATCCGCTGATAGATAACCAGACTTATTACGAAAGCCTGACGACGCCGACCGCATCGCTCATTGGAGGTGCCGTGAACGGCGCGGTTACGCTTAAGCGATTATTCAGCTCGAGCGCTATTTCGGGTTATGCGCCGAGGTTCGGCGGCTTTTATTCGGCGCGTCTTGATTCGTCACGAACCGACACAAGCAACACCAACGCGTTCCTGAACCCGCAATATCCGACGGTTCTAAATCTTTCTTTCACGCAGCCGCTGCTTCGCAACTTCGCGATCGACAACAACCGCCGGCAGATCGAGATAGCGAAAAAGAACCTGAGTTTGAGCGATGCTCAGTTTCGGCAAAAGGCGATCGACGTTATCGTCCTTGTCGAACAGGCTTACTGGAACCTCGCCTTCGCCCTTCGAAACCTTTCGGTTCAGATCGATGCGGTCAAACAGGCGCGTTTGCAGCTTGAAAGCAACCAGCGGCAGGTCGATAAAGGCGCGCTTGCGCCGATCGATGTTGTTGCGGCGACAGCTCAGTTAAGTAATTTTGAGCAACTCGTTTACTCCGCCCAGGAAGACGTAACGCGTGCCGAGAATTCGTTAAAAACTTTGATGCTTCCCGACCGAACCGCCAGCGAATGGTCGCGGCCGGTCACGCCTGTCTCGCCGATCGCACTTGATCCGCCAAAAACGGGCCTCGCCACGGCCTTGGCCGACGCTCTCAAATACCGACAGGAAATAACCGAGCTGGAAACACGCTCGGACATCAATAAGATCGATGAGCGTTATTTCAAAAATCAGACCAAACCGCAGATCGACCTCGTCGGCACGTACACTTCGCAAGGACTCGCCGGATCGGAAACCGCGAACGGTCTTGGCCGTGTTCCGCCGAATCTTGTCGGTGGCTTTGGAACGTCATTCGGCAATTTGATAGCTCAGGATTATCCGTCATATCGCGTCGGTGTGACGATCTCCTTGCCTTGGGGAAATAATGTTGCGCAAGCCAATCTCGGCCGGACACTTGTTGAAGGCGAGCGTATCGGCAACCAGCGGGCACAGCAGGAACAAGTGATCGAGGCCGAAGTCAGAAACGCGATCCAAGCATTGAGGTCGGCAGAGGCTCGCCTTGCATCGGCAGCAGCAGCACGCGAATCGGCTGAGCAGCTTGCTGAGAGCGAAGGCCGTCAGTTCCGGGCGGGCACGACGACGTTTTATTTGGTGCAGCAACGGCAAAACGCGCTTCTCATTTCGCGCAGCCTCGAGCTTCGTGCCCAAACCGATCTTAATAAGGCGATCTCGGAATACCAGCGTGCAACCGGAACGACGCTCTCGGCAAACAACGTAACAGTTTCCGGCAACCGAACTTTGAAGCTTTCAGATCGACTGAACAGGCTTGCCGTGAATGCGCCGTTTTATGTTGCTGGTACGAAGTAATGAGATAACTCTAAAAATTGATTTTGTGGTTTCTGCCAGTTATAGCGGAAGGCCGCGATTGTTGCCTGGATCTTAAATAAAGTCTAAAACAGTTCGTCACTCCTCTCTTTCGTTCCAAACAAATTGAAACTTTCCCTGACGATTTTCGAATAAGATATTTCGAGAATCTGAATAGCGAGGAATCTATGACCCGTATATCGAAACTTTGGTTCGCAGCAGTATTGGTGAGCTCGGTATTAGCCGGCATGATCGGAGCGCAGGGTGCCAAGCAGTCCGGGCTGAGCGTGCCCGTCACCTATTACAAGCTGCCGAACGGTTTAAAAGTCGTCCTCTCGCCGGAAACGAGCGCTCCGCTAACGACGGTTGCCGTGTATTACAACATCGGTTTTCGCATTGAGCCTCGCGACCGGACGGGTTTCGCCCACCTTTTCGAACATCTGATGTTCCAGGGTTCGAAGAATCTCGGCAAGATGGAGTTCATCAAATTGGTCGAAAGCAACGGCGGCGTTTTGAACGGCTCGACCCGTTTCGATTTCACGAACTATTTCGCCGTCATGCCGTCGAACAAAACGGAGACGCTTTTGTGGGCGGAGGCTGACCGGATGCGCGGCTTAGACATCAATCAGGATAACTTGAAAAACCAGCAAGGCGTGGTGGGGAACGAGGTAAAGGTCAACGTTCTAAACCAGCCGTACGGTTCGTTTCCGTGGATCGACCTGCCGATGGCGGCATTTTCTAACTGGTACAACTCGCACAATTTCTACGGCGACCTGAAAGACATCGAGTCCGCGACGCTCGATGACGCAAAAACATTTGCAACGAAATACTACCAACCGGGTAATGCCGTTCTGGTCGTCGTCGGCGATTTTTCCGAGACGGACGCCAAACGTTGGGTCGAAAAATATTTTGGCAACATCCCGTCACAAAAGGCTGAGGCTTTGCCCGATCTGACCGAACCGCGTCAGGAAGCCGAAAGGACGGTGACGCGTGTCGACAAGCTTGCGAAAAAGCCGGCGATCGCATTCGGATATCAAATGCCGAAGCGCGGAACTCCTGAATATTACGCGATGGGCCTGATCGATCAGATCATGATCCAGGGCGAAGACAGCCTGCTCTATAAGGAATTTATCAAGAACAAAGGCTACGCCGGCGGCGTCAGCGGCGGCATCAACTCGGGCCTTGGGAACATGTTCAATTACAACGGCCCGATGCTGATGGACGTAAGCATAATTCACGACGAACGCTTCACTCCCGCACAGATCCTTACGAGTGCAGACAGCGTGATCGCGCAGCTGCAGGATAAAGAGGTCGACCAGGCAACCATCGACCGGGCGATAGTGAAACTTCGCTCTGGCCTGTACGACACCCTGACACAGTTTGGCGGCTTTGGCCGTGCCGACCTGCTTGCAAGCTATGCGCTCTTTGACGACCGGCCGGAGAATATCAACCAGATCGAGGCGAATTTCCGCAAAGTCACGCCAGCTCTTATTCAGAAAACGGCGAAGGAATATCTTCGCAAGACGAATCGGACCGTCGTAATCATCAACGTCGAAAAACCCGTGGCTGCCGAATAAGAAACGTGAAAACAGTGAATAGTGAAAGTTAAAAGTGAATAGTATGAAACAGTTAAAAAGCGTCTATCTGTGCCTCTGTGCCTCTGTGGTTAGTTTTCTGCTGCTTTCAACAAATGCTTTTGCGCAAAAGGAGACGCCGCCTGAAGGCGGGCCGCCGAAAGCTTTTGTGTTTCCGAAAGGCGACACGTATGAGCTGCCGAATGGGATGAAGGTCACTCTGGTGCAGTACGGTTCGATCCCGAAAGTCGCGTTTCAGGCGACGATCTATTCGGGAACGAAGGACGATGCGAAAGGTAAAAAAGCCGTCTCGGAAATGACCGGAACGATGTTGAAGGAAGGCACAAAAACACGCTCGGGTGAACAGATCGCGCTTGAAGCCGCGAACATGGGCGGCAGCCTCAACACTGGGACAGGAACAGACAGCACGAACATTACGGGCGAGGTGTTGAGCGAATTTGACGTTCGATTTATCGACCTCTTGGCTGACGTGATCCTGAATCCAAACTTTCAGCAGTCCGATCTCGACCGTCTGAAAGCAAACAAGCTCAGAGCTCTTGCAGTCGCACGGCAGCAGGCGGCAAATCAGGCCTGGGAAAAGTTTCGCGAGATCGTTTTCACCGATCACCCGTACTCGCAGATAAACCCGAAAGACGAAGACGTTGCGGGCTTTACGCTTGCTGACGTCAAGGATTTTTATTCGAAAGGTTATGTCGCTTCGCGCACGCACCTGTACGTTGTAGGTAAATTTGATGCTCCCGCAGTGAAAGCCGCGATCGCGAAGGCGTTCTCGGGTTGGATAAAGGGAACGCCGCCCGCTCGAAACGTTCCGACCGTTCTTGGCAGGCGATCCCTTACATCGATCAACAGAGGCGATGCCCCGCAGTCGACGATCTACCTCGGCATGCCCGCACCTGCACCGAGCGATCCGGATTACGTTAAATTTGTCGTGATGGATTCGATACTCGGCGGCGCTTTCGGCTCACGGATCACTTCAAACATTCGCGAAAACAAAGGCTACACGTATTCGCCGGGTAGCTTTATTTGGGGAAGGTTCAAAACGGGATATTGGGTCGAAGCGGCAGATGTCACCACTGAACACACCGGTAACTCGATCAAGGAGATCCTTTACGAGATACAGAAAATGCGCGACGAACCCGTCGGCAATGCGGAATTGCAGGGAATAAAGAACTACCTTACCGGCCTATACGTTCTGCAGAATTCGACCCGTTTTGGCGTCATCACCCAACTCGAAAATTCGAATTACAACGAGTTAGGTAGTGCGTACATTGACAATTATGTAAAGAGCCTCGTCGCGGTCACGCCCGCCGATATTCAGGCGATGGCGAAGAAATATCTCACCGAAGACAAGATGACGATCGTCGTCGTCGGCGACCTTGCGAAGATATCAACGCAGATCAAGCCGTACGAGGTGCAGTAAAAAGTAGGACAGGCTGTTAGCCTGTCCATCTAATATTTGATCAATGTCGAACGGCAGGCCTAATAGCCTGCCATTCTTTTTAGATCTTAAATCCGCCGCGCGTCAGCATTGTCTCAAAATTCGTTTTGTCGACGGCTTTGATATACGCATCGCGAGGTTCGACGAGTTTCTTTTGGACCAGGTCGAAGAGCGAATCATTGAGCATCTGCATTCCGTGATTTTTTCCGGTCTGCATTGCCGACTGGATCTGGAACGTTTTGCCTTCGCGGATAAGGTTGCTGATCGCGGGCGTAATTATCAAAACTTCGAGCGCCGCTACACGCCCACCGCCGATCTTCGGCAGCAGCGTCTGAGCGATCACGCCTTTTAACGATTCAGAAAGCATGACGCGGATCTGCTGCTGGCGATCGGCAGGGAACTGATCGATGATGCGGTCGACCGTGGACGGTGCCGTGGTCGTATGAAGCGTTCCGAAAACAAGGTGGCCGGTCTCGGCGGTCTCGATCGCGATGGATATCGTTTCGAGGTCGCGCATTTCGCCGACGAGCAAAATGTCCGGGTCTTCACGTAGCGCAGCTCGCAATGCGTCCTTGAACGAGTCGGTATGGTTATGCACCTCGCGTTGATTCACCAAACATCTCTGGTTCTCGTGAACGAACTCGATCGGGTCCTCGATCGTGATGATGTGGTCCTCTCGATTCTTGTTTATCGAATCGACCATCGCGCAAAGCGTCGTCGATTTACCCGAACCGGTCGGTCCGGTGACGACCACCAAGCCTTTCGAGAGCGCACACAGATCCATTATCGCTTTCGATAATCCAAGTTTTTCTGCCGTGAGTATTTCCGAGGGAATAATGCGGAACACGCCGCCCATTCCTTTTCGGTCCATAAAAACATTACAGCGAAAACGCGCGAGGCCTTCGATCTCGTAAGCAAAGTCGGTGTCGTGCCTGCGGTCAAATTCATCCAAATTCTTATCCGGCATTATTGAGACCAACAGCTCGCGCATTACAAGATCGTTCAGCTCGGACTCGCTGCATTCAAGCCGCTGCATCTTGCCATCTTTACGGACCATGGGCGGCATCGACACCGATAGATGCAGGTCGGATGCACCAAAATCAGCCATCAGCTTAAATAGAGCGTCCATCCGCGCCGCTGCCATCAGGTTCTTCTGTCGGCGGTCGGTCGTTCTGCGATCATGCTCGGGCAGTCCGACCACAGACTGAGATTGCGGTGCCGCAGGTATTTCAGGCGCTGCGAACGAATTCGGGTCGAAGCCAAAATCGTCACGCCGGCCCGGAGGCTCATAGTTCGAAGTGTCGGAGAAAACCGTCTGAAATTGCGGGTCAAACGCTGAAACAACGTCGGGTATTTGCGGGCCGGTAACAAACGTTTCAACTACATGCTCGGCTTCGACTTCGATCATCGGCATCTGGCTGTCAGCGGGTGAATACTCCGGAGCAGACTGGCTTGCCAGCGACGAACTTTCAAATTCAAAAGTCGGCATTTCAGGCGAAGGCTGGCCATATTCCGGAGCGGCCTGCATCGCAGGTTCGGGAACGTATTGCGCCGCGGGTTCCGGAACGTACTGCGTTGCCGGTTCAGGCATGTATCGGGGAGCTTCAGATTCCGACACGGCCCGAGTCGCTACTTCCGAAACCGACGCCTCGCCATTCTCATCGCTGACATGTGGCCGAACGGTCACGTTAAAACCCGCGGGCGATTTCTTGACATTAAAGGTGAAATTACCAAGGCGGTGCGGATGCGTAAAATTTATCTCGGGCTGATTCGGCAGATCTGATTTCACATCAGCCGGGATGAGCGGGAATACCAGCATGCTGATCTGTGTGCCTTGGAGCGGAACGGCGGAAACTTCCGAATTACCGTCGGCGTTTACGATATAGGGGTTTTTGTTCGGTTCGAGGCGAAGTTCGTAGCTCGACGTGGAAACGAGCTCCTGTAGAAATTGATTTAGTTGTTCCATGGTGGATCACAAAAGGTTCGAAAAGGCGGGATTGGAAGACCTGAGGCATGCGCGAATGCCCGTACTCGAGTATAACACAGTTTAACAATGGAAAGGTGAAGAAAAGATTCGAAAGCTCAGACCGTTACGGCTTCGCGATATTCACCCCAAATAGTTCTAAGGCAATGACTTATCTCGCCGACCGTGACCTCGGCCTCGACACATTCTAAAATTCGGGGAAGCAAATTTTCGGATCCGTTGGCAGCTTCTCGAAGTAAATTCAGAGCTGCTTCCGCGCGGGCGGGGTTTCGATTTTGGCGGACTGCTTGGACGCGTGCGACCTGGTCGCGCTCGATCTGTTCGTCGATAGAAAGTATTGGAATGGTTCCAAGTTCTTCCTGTTGAAATTTATTCACACCGACAACGATCGCATCTTCGGTTTCAACAGAGCGCTGATATGCGTAAGCCGCATCCTGAATTTCCGTTTGAACGTAACCCGTTTCGATTGCCCTCAGCATCCCGCCCATCGCATCGATCTTTTCTATATATCCAACAGCGCGTTCTTCCAGTTGATTTGTCAGTTCTTCGATCGCATAGCTGCCGGCCAACGGATCTACAGTATCAGCGACGCCAGATTCGTGCGCGATCACCTGCTGCGTTCGTAGCGCGATCCGAGCAGCGTTCTCGGTCGGAAGTCCGAGCGCTTCGTCCATCGAATTTGTATGAAGGCTTTGCGTCCCGCCTAGCACCGCCGCAAGCGCCTGGATCGTCGTGCGCACGACGTTCACTTCGGGCTGCTGCGCGGTAAGAGTTGAGCCGGCCGTTTGAGTATGAAATCGCAGCATTATCGAACGCGGGTCTTTTGCGCCGAACCGATCCTTCATTATCCGCGCCCACAGGCGGCGAGCCGCACGGAATTTTGCGATCTCTTCCAAAAGGTTGTTGTGCGAATTGAAAAAGAAAGAGATACGGGGCGCGAAGTTGTCCACCTGCAGCCCGACATCGATCGCTGATTGCACATAACAAATTGCGTCGGCAAGCGTAAACGCGATCTCCTGGGCAGCTGTCGAACCGGCTTCGCGGATGTGATAGCCTGAGATCGAGATCGTATTCCAATTCGGCACTTCGGCGGCGCAGAAAGCGAAAGTATCCGTTATCAACCTTAGCGACGGCTTCGGCGGATAAATATACGTTCCGCGAGCGATGTATTCCTTGAGGATGTCGTTCTGGATCGTTCCGCCGACCTTGTCGAACGGAACGCCCTGTTTTCTCGCGACCGCAAGATACAAACACAAGAGCGTCGACGCCGTCGCGTTTATCGTCATCGACGTTGTTACCTGGTGGAGCGGAATTCCGTCGAACAGCGTCATCATGTCGTGAATACTGTCGATCGCGACGCCGACCTTTCCAACCTCGCCGGCCGCCAAAGGGTCGTCCGAATCCAGACCGATCTGCGTCGGCAGGTCGAACGCTACGCTTAATCCGCTTGTGCCCTGGGAAAGTAAATATTTGTAGCGCGCATTTGATTCAGCGGCTGTCGCAAATCCGGCATACTGCCGCATCGTCCAAAACTTTCCGCGATACATATTCGTGCGAATTCCGCGCGTGTACGGAAATGAGCCGGGCTCGGCTATATCTTTCTCGTACACGATATGTGTCGTATTTGACGGATGAAAGTCGTTAGGAAGCTCGATGCCGGAAGAAGTTTCAAATTTCTCGCGCCGCAACTTTGCCATAGGTAATCTAGATTACCATGGCGCCACATTTCAGAGATTACGGCACAGGCGTTGCATAAACGCCGGGTACTATGGAAGCCGATGAACAAACAAAAAATGCGGTACAGGTTTTGGTGAACGCGGTGCAGTTGTCGGTAAACACGAGCGACGTCGTTCAGAAAGCGGTCGAGGATCTTCAGTTCATGGGCTACATTCCCAACTTCACCGTGCGAATGGATCTTGAACTTTTGCGGCCTTCGATGGAAGGCCTGACAGACACCAAGGTACGTGTCTGTTAATGAAAAAGATGTCTCCCACCGGTCATTTTAAACGTGTCGGAATGTGGACCGGCACTATTAGGGTGTGTGCTATTTTCTACTTACTCAAAATCGAAGTGATAAGCAGCTTAATCCGCCATCCATCTTTTGAA
>Ga0070670_100005731_pt1 | contig 10490 bp, 8 predicted proteins | sample KBSS63metaG_FD_64665 | JGI IMG/M metagenome (GOLD analysis project Ga0070670, IMG submission 64665) | Switchgrass rhizosphere microbial communities from Kellogg Biological Station, Michigan, USA - KBS S6-3 metaG | ecosystem: Host-associated > Plants > Roots > Rhizosphere > Soil ... | reverse complement strand
GGCCGATCGCCGAGCCGATCCACCTGTTCGACTGCGTCATGCCGTGCGCCGGCGCCGAGGCGTTCCTGGTGATGAGCGAGGAGCGCGCGCGCGACCTTGGCCTCGCCCACGTGCTCGTGCGCGGCGCGATCGAGCGCCACAACGCCTTCGCCGACGATCCGGTCCTGCTGCGTGGCGGCTGGCTCGTCGATCGCGACGATCTCTACGCGCAAGCCGACGCGACGCCCGAGGCGATCGACTTCGTCCAGACCTACGACGACTATCCGGTCGTCGTCATGCTGCAGTTCGAGGACCTCGGCTTCTGCGCCAAGGGAGAAGGCCCCGCGTTCGTTCGCGCGCGCACGCTGACCCACGACGGCGACTTCCCCAACAACACCAGCGGCGGCCAGCTCTCGGCCGGCCAGGCCGGATGCGCCGGCGGCTTCCTGGGCATGACCGAGGCGATCCGCCAGCTCACCGACGACGCCGGCGCGCGCGTAGTGAACGACGCGCAGCTGGGCCTCGTCTCAGGCTTCGGCATGGTCACCTACGACCGCTGCCTGTGCACGGGCGCGGTCATCCTCGCGCGATCATCATGAGACTTCGCGGAGTGCCGTCGTGACGATGCCGCTGATGAAGCCGCGCAAGAAGAACCCGGTGCTGCGCACCCGGCAGATGAACCTGCCGCCGTTCGCGCGCGGGCGCACCGCGTTGGGCATGACGGCAGCCGCCGCCGAAGGCCGCTTCGAGCTGCAGGTCTGCCAGCGCTGCAGCGCCGTCCAGTACCCGCCGCGCGACGCCTGCCACCGCTGCCTCTCGCCGCAGCTGAAGTGGACGCCGCACGGCGGCTCCGGCGAGCTGATCAGCGAGACCGTGATCCATCACAGCAACGACCCGTTCTATCGGGAAAGGCTGCCGTGGCGGCTCGGCCTCGTCCGTCTCGATGCCGGGCCGACGGTGATCGTGCACCTGCACGGCGACGTCGCTTCGCCCGCGCCTTTCATCGCCGGCGCCGCGCCGGCGCCTTCACCCTCCGTGCGCGTCCGTGTCGGCGCGCGCCTCGACCGCGCCGGCGCGGCGGTGCTGATCGGATTCCCGCCCGAGGAGAACGAACATATGGCCGACGACAAGATGCTGCGCGAGATGACCAGCGACCCGAAGTTCCGAAAGATCCTCGTCACCGACGGCAAGACCGAGGTCGGCCAGGCGCTCGTCAAGGCGCTCGTCAAGGCGGGCGCCGAGATCGTCTGGGTCGGCCATGCCGAGCCGTGGAAGAAGCTGCCTGGCCTCGACGACATCACCGCGCTGAAGCCGGTGACGCTGGTGCCACTCGACCTCACCAACGGCCGCTCGGTGAGCGAGCTCGCCGGCGAGATCGGCGGCAAGGTCGACATCGTCGTCAACAACGCCGAGGTGCACCGCGCCTTCGGCATCGCTTCGCGGCGCGGCACCGACGCGGCCAAGGCGGAGATGGACATCAACTACTTCGGCCTGCTGCGCCTGGCGCAGGAGTTCGGCCCGGCGCTGAAGGCGCGCTCGGCCGACGGCGCGACGCATGCCGCCGCGTGGGTCAACCTGCTTTCGGTCTACGCGCTCTCGAACTATCCGCCGCACGGCACGTTCTCGGCGTCGAAGGCGGCGGCCTACTCGCTCGCGCAGTGCCTGCGCGCCGAGATGCGGCCGTCGGGCATCCGCGTCGTCAACATCTTCCCGGGACCGATCGACGACGAGTGGAACCAGAACCTGCCGCCGCCGAAGGTCGCGCCCGGCGCGCTCGCCAGCGCGATCGTCAGGGCGCTGAAGGAAGGGATCGAGGACGTCTATCCCGGCGATGTCGCGCAGGAGTGGGTCGAGCGCTGGCGCGAGAACCCGAAGGTGCTGGAGCGCGAGCTGGCGGCGGGCGGCTGAAAGCGCGCAACCGAGCGCTCCACAAGCGCGTCACGCGCGCGGCAAGGCGATCAGCTCGCGGTTGATCGCGTTGCGATGCAGGAAGCTGTCGCGGAACTCGGCCGGCACGTGCTTGTCGTGGACCTCGCGCACCCAGGCCTGGCCGTCGGCCGCGGCGCGGCGCGCGGCCGGCTCGCGACCGACGGTCGCGAACGCCTGCGCCGACACCAGCCACAGCTCGGGCAGGTAGAAGCTGTCGGGCAGGTAGCGCGTCGCCAGGCGGCGCGCTGCTTCAACGTGCGGCAGCGCCCGCGCCGGCGCGCCGAGCGCGAGCGCGCACGCGGCTGCGCGCACGTGGCCCGAGAGCGCGACGCCGTGGCGCTCGCGCGTCGTCGCCCAGAGCGCCAGGTTGGCTGCGAGGGCCTCGCCTTCGTCGGCGGGAACCAGCCGGGTCGCGAACAGGGTGACGATGCGGTGGAAGATGTCGTCGGCGTTCGGGATGATCTGCAGCGCCTCGCGCATCAGCGCCAGGCCGTCGCGCCCCATCTGCGCCTCGAGCTCGGCACGGTGCGCGAGCCGGATCATGGCCACGCCGCGCGGTACGCCGGGGCGATCGGGCGCGAGCAGGGGCAGCGCCCGTGCTGGCTGGCCGAGGTGCTGGTACAGGACGACCAGGCGCTGCTCGGCGAGGGCGAAGTCGGAGTGCGAGGCGTCGCTGGCGGCATAGCCGGCGAGCGCCTCGTCGAGCAACTCGAGAGCGCGCCCGTAGCGGCCGACGTCGCGCAGACGGTGGGCGAGCGTGACCTGCATCTGCAGCACGCGCATGCTGACGGTTTCGTTCGACGCGCAGGCGATCTGATGCGCTTGCTCGGCGAGCTGCGCCGCCTGCTCGACCAGGCCCATCTTGGCTTGCGTCGACGCGCTGTTGGCCATGGTCTTCCACAGCATGTCGCGCCGATTCGCGCGCTGCGCCACGGCGCGCGCCGACTCCCAGGCCGCCATCGCGTCGCCGAGGCGGTTCGCGTAGTCGAGCGCCAGCGCGTGCGCCGCCCAGTACTCCCATTGCGGCTCGAAGTCGGCGTTGGCGCGAACAAAGGGCTCGAGCGGCTCGAGCAGCAGCACCGCCTCGTCGGCGCGACGCGCGTCGAGCAGCGTGCCTGACACGGTGATCGCGAAGCGCAGCTCGAGGTCGGGCCGGCCGAGCGCACGCGCGGCGGCGATCGCCTGGTCGCCGAGGCGCAGCGACTCGTTCACCTCGCCGCGTGTCACCGTCAGCTCGAGGCGGGCGTCGAGGGCGAGCAGGCGCTGTTCGTCGCTCGTCGCCAGCGCCTCGACTGCCTCGACCGCAGCGCGCGCGTCGGGACCGAGGTCATTCGACGCCAGCGTTCGCGCGCGCCGGAGCAGGGTATCGAAGCGCTCGGTCGGCCGGCCGGCCAGCTCGAAGCAGCGCGCCGCCTCGGCCAGCATCTCGCACTGGGCGGCGAGCGACGACGCCTTGCGCGACCGTTCCGCCGCCGCGTTGAAGGCAGTGCCGGCCTGCGCCGGGTCGCCGGCCTGCAGCCAGTGGTGCGCCAGCCTGGCCGGCTCGCCGTCGCGCTGCTGCAGGAAGGCGGCGACCTCGGCATGGAGCTGGCGCGCGACCGTCGCTGGCACCGAAGCGAGCGCCGCCTCGTAAATCAGGTCGTGCGCGAAGGCACCGTCGCGCAGCACCTGCGCCGCCTCGAGCTCGGCGCACGGGTCGGCGAGGTCGAGCGTTCGCACGCCGAGCACGTGAGAAGCGAGCTCGATCGAGAAGTCGGGCGCCGCGACCGCCGCGCAGCGCGCCAGCCGGACGGCGTCGGTCGACAAGCGCCCGATGCGGCGCTCGATGACCGAGTGCAGGCTGCCCGCGATCGGCAGCCGCACCGGCAGCGAACGATCGCCGGCAGCGCTCACGCCACCATCGCCCGCGCCGGCATCGCCGCGAACGAGCCACGCCTTCAGCGTCTCGAGCAGGTACAGCGGGTTGCCGCCGCAGTGGCGCAGCAGGGTCGCCGCGGTCGTGCCGCCGCGCAACGAGGCGATGCCGAGCGAGTCGACGATCTCCGAGACGTTGGCGAGGGTGAGCGGCTCGAGCGGCACCGCGACCGCTTCGCGGTGCGCGAGCGTCTCGTCGAGGAGCAGGCGCCCTGGCGCCGATACCTCGGCGTCGCGCGCGGTGAGGATCCAGCGCCGCGTTGATGCCCCCATCGCGTACTGCAGCAGCTCGATGCTGCCGGCGTCCGCGAAGTGCAGATCGTCGAAGGCGATGCCCTCGATCGCCAGCGACTCGGCATCGAGCGCCGCGCTCACCGCATTGAAGAAGCGCGCCCGTCCTTCGCTCGTGTCCGGCGACGACGCCGGCTCGCCGAGCTCGGGCAGCAGCCACGCGAGCGTTGCTCGCACCGGCGCGGCGAGTGAGCGCAGGGCGTCGGCGGGCAGCGCGCGCAGCAGGCGCGACAGCGAGGCGTAGACGACGCGCTCGTCGCCGGGACGCGCGCCGACGACGAGGGTTCGGCCGCGGGCCCGCGCGAAGTCGCCGATCAGCCGGCTCTTGCCCATGCCGCCTTCGCCGGTGACAACGGCGCTGTGGCCCGCGTCCCAGGTGTCGTGCAGGGCGCGCCAGGCGGCGTCGCGGCCGACCAGGCGCGGCGGCAGCAGCACGCTCGCGGGCAGGCGGCGGCCCGGGGGAAGCGCGTCGGGGGTGGCGGCGGCGTTGATCGTCGCCAGCAGCGCCAGCGTCTCGGCCGACGGCTTGGCGCCGACCTCGTCCTTCAGCAGCTGCTCGCAGCGGTCGAAGGCGAGCAGCGCCGCCGCGCGGTCGCCATGAAGGTAGAGCAGCCGGATGACGCGCCGGTGCGCGGCCTCGGACAGTCGCTCGCGCTCCAGAAGCTCGCCCGCGTGCGCCAGCGCGGCCGCGTGGTCGCCGGCGCGCTCGGCCACGTCGGCGCGGGCTTCGAGCGCGGCTTGCGCGCGCAGGCTGCGGCGCTCGCGCTGCAGCGCCAGCCAGGCGACCAGCTCCGGGCCGAGCTCGTCGCCGGCGTCGCCGAGCACCTGCTGCGAGTCGCCGAGGTCGTGCGCCAGGCCGTCGGCGAGCGCCAGCGTCGTGTGGCCGCTGACGAGCTCGACGCCGAGCTGGCGCCTGAGCTGGAACAGGCGCTGGCGCAGCGCGTTGCCGGCGACGTCGGGCGCGCTGCGCGGCCAGAGCAGGACGGCGAGACGGGTGCGCGGCGTCGGCCCTTCGAGCGCGAGCCAAGCCAGCAGGGCCGCGTCGCGCAGCGCCAGGTCGGTCTCCCTCGCATCCGCATGCACGAATCGAGGGGAGGTGGCGAGGCGTAGCTGCATGGCGGGCGACCGGTCGCGAGCATGCTAAGCGCCCGCGTCGGCGACGTTGTAGGGCGGAGCGCGTTAGGAACGCGTTACGCCCTCCGGACGGCCACCTCTCGCCGCCCGCACCGCTCGACGGTCAGGCGTCGTGGCGCCTGCCTTCGGCGTCGAGGAACGCTCTGGCCGTGCGCAGCCGCTGCGCCAGCAGCGGATCGCTGGTCTCCCAACGATCGTGCAGGTCGCGCAGCTCGCGCTGCGCCTTGGCGCGGCCATAGGCCTCGAGGCCACGCCAGACGGCCAGGCCGCCACGTCGTGCCAGATCGAACAGGGCGGCGGCGGGATGCGGCGCGCGGCCGGCGTCGACCTCGTGGGCCGACGGCGCGAAAGTGGATGTGTTCATCTGAGCTCCCAGAGAGGTCGGTGGACCTCATGCCGGGGCGAGATTAGGGGTAAACCCGCAGTGTCCGGAAGTTGCGATTCCGAATGCCGGCATCACGCCGACGAATGCCGCGCCGCCGCTCCGGCGTCAGTGCGACGGAATCCTCAGCCGCCGGGCTTCCCGTCGCGCCCGATCCGGCGCACCGACTTGACGCCAATCGGCTGCGCCAGGTACTGGTCGGCCTCGCCGCGGGCGTGCAAAGCGCGGATCACCGCCATCCCTTCGACGACGCGTCCGAACGCGGCGAAGCCGAGGCCGTCGGGGTTGCGGCCGCCGCCGAAGTCGAGCTCGGGCTGGTTGCCGACGCAGACGAAATACTCGGCGGTGGCGGTGCCGGGCTGCGCGCGTGCCATCGAGACGGTGCCGTCGAGATGGCGCAGCCCGGTTTGCTGCGTCGTCTCGTGAACGATCGGCGCCAGCGGCGGCTTCTCCTTGTCGGGCCGGTTCCTCCCCCACTGGACGACTTCGATCTTGTGGCGCGTCTCCGGCCCCTGGTTGGCGAGCGTGACGATCCGGTAGACCGCGCCGCCGTCGAGCAGCTTGCGGTCGACGTGGGCCAGGTAGTTGGCGACCGTGACCGGCGCAACCTCGGGGTCGACCTCGACGACGAAGCTGCCGGCCTCGGTCTCGACGCGGGTCCGCACGGCCTGCGCGGGCGCCGCGCGCGGCGATGTCGACGCGATCGCCAGCGCCGGAAGAAGGAGAACGCTTCGTCGTTGCATCATGAGTTCGCCAAGGATAGGTGCTACCTTCTCGCCATGTCGATTCTTCGCGATGCGGCCCGTGCCTTCATGCCGTACCCCGATGCGCCGGTCGCCCACGCGGGCTCGGGCCCGCTCGTCGGACTGACCTTCGCCGTCAAGGACCTGTACGACGTCGCCGGCTACCCGACCAGCGGCGGCCAGCCGTTCGTTCTGGCGATGTCGGGCATCAAGACGACGACCGCGCCGACCGTGCAGCGCCTGCTCGACGCCGGCGCGCGCTTCGTCGGCAAGACGATCACCGACGAGCTGGCGTTTTCGATGAACGGCCAGAACGCCCACTTCGGCTCGCCCGTCAACGGCGCCGCGCCGGAGCGCATCAGCGGCGGCTCGTCCTCGGGATCGGCATCGGCCGTGTCGAACCAGCTGTGCGACTTCGCCCTCGGCAGCGACACCGGCGGCTCGGTGCGCGCGCCGGCCAACCATTGCGCTCTGGTCGGCCTCCGGCCGACGCATGCGCGCATTTCCCTCGAGGGCGTCCTCGACCTCGCGCCAAGCTTCGACACGTGCGGCTGGTTCACGCGCGACGTGACTACGTTCGCGCGCGTCGCCGAGGTGCTGCTCGGCGCCGATCCGGCACCGCTGCCCGAGCGCATCCGCCTGCTCGCGCCGACCGACCTGTGGGGCCTGCTCACGCCCGAGGTGATCGAGGCGCAGCGCTGGCCGCGCGATCGGGTCGAGGCTGTCCTCGGCCGCGCCGCGCCGTGCGAGGTCGTGCTCGACCACTTCGACACCATGTACTGGAGCTTTCGCTACCTGCAGGGGCGCGAGGCGTGGCGAACCGACGGCGCCTTGATCGAGCGCTTCAAGCCGCCGCTGGGCCCGGGCGTGAAGGATCGCTTCGTCTGGGCGCGCGACGTGAGCGATGCGCAGGTGGCGACGGCAAACGCTTTCCGCGAGCGCTTCCGCGCCCACCTCGCGCACCTGCTCGGCAACGACGGCGTGCTGGTGATACCGACGATGCCCGATATCGCGCCGTTCGCCAGCGCCGACGAGGCCGGCCTAGAGGACTATCGCAACCGGGCGACGCGGCTTCTCTGCAGTGCCGGGCTGGCGGGCTTTCCGCAACTCTCGCTGCCGCTCAGCGCGCGCCTTGGCGCGCCGCTCGGCATCTCGCTGCTCGGCCCCGCCGGCAGCGACCGCAGCCTGGTGCGGCTCGCGGAGCGGATCGTCGCGGGCGGCGAGGACGCGGTTGCGCAGCCTCGCTGAGGCGGTCGCGACCGCGCAGCGACGCTTGCCTCAGCGGCCGTAGAACACGTAGTCGGCCTGGTACGCCACCTGCTGCTTCGCGCCCGTGTTGCTGGCCGCGCATGCCGTCGCCGGGGCGACGCCGCCCTTGGTATTGAGGCGCTGGATGTAGGTCACGCCCTGCATCGACCCCATGCCCATCGCCGGCTCGGCCTTGACGAGCTGCAGCGGGATGTTGCCGGCCGGCTGCGGCGCGACGGCGACCTGTTTGGCGGTCACTTTGGAGCCGTCCATCGATTCCCAGGTCGGGCCGGCGTAGTACTTGCCGACGACCTTGCCGCTGCCGTCCTTGAGCGAGGCGACGGGGCCGACGAAGGCCCACTCGTACTGGCCGGCGGCATCCTTCTTCTCGCGGCACTCGTAGGTGATCTCGCCGGCGCCGACGGTCCACATCTTTTGCGTCTCGCCCGCGGGAACGCGAACGGCATCGGGCAGCGCGGCGTTGTCCACCGGCGCCATCATCGGCGCCGACATGCCGGCGCAGGCGCCGAGGAGAAGGGTGCCGGCGGCAATGGCGAGGCGGGAAGTCGCTCGGTTCATGTCAGAACTCCTTTGCGCCCGACGACCGGGCGCGATGGATACGCAGCCGATGCGCCATCGGATGCACCCGCGAGCCGTCGTTTGCGCGCAGCGCGGCGGTCTTCGTGCCGGAGGACGGCATACCGACCTACGCGAGACGGCCGCGCGGTCCGATGGTCCCGGCGAGCGCGGCGCGCGAGCATCGCGGCAGGAGTACGTAATGACCAATCCGTGGCTGAAGAAGAACCCGTTCATGAGCATGTGGCTGAGCGGTGCCCATTCCGTCGCCAACTCGGCGCGCGGTCGCATCGCCGCCGAAGCCAGGCGTCAATCCACCACCGCGGTCAATCACGCCGCCCAGGATGTGTTCGCTTTCTGGGCCGACGCCATGACCGGTGCCCCGGTGGCGAAGCGAAAGAAGAGACGCTAGGCGGATGGCGAAGCGACGAGCCTCGTCGTCCTGGCCGGCTCTCTTCCATCGCAACCTCGCCACGCTGACTCGCATGAGCGCGAGCGCAGGCTCGCTCTCGATGGCCCGCGCGCTGGCGTCGGTGAGCGCAGCACGCAAGGCACCGGTGGGCGCAGGCGACTGGCTCCCCGGCCTGACCTTCGGACCGATGGGTGCCCAGCGCTATTGGCTCTTCCGGCCCGCCGGCATGAAGTTCGGCGAGCGGCTGCCGCTCATGGTGATGCTGCACGGCTGCGGGCAGGATGCGAAGACCTTCGCCGCGAGCACGCGCATGAACGTCGTGGCTGCGCGGGAGCGCTTCCTCGTCCTCTATCCCGAGCAGGATCGGCTGGCCAACGCGAAAGGATGCTGGAACTGGTTCGATACCCGCTCCGGCCGCGCCGGCGGCGAGGCGGCGCTGATCATGGCCGCGATCGACCAGGTCTGCCTTCTCCACGGCGCCGATCGCGATCGCGTCGCCGTGGCCGGGCTCTCCGCCGGGGCCAGCATGGCGGCGCTGCTGGTCACGCGCCATCCCGAGCGCTTCAAGGCGGTGACGATGCACTCGGGCGTCGCACCCGGCGCCGCGCACTCGACGCTGTCGGCGGTCGGCGCGATGCAGGGCCGGCGCAGTCCTTCGCCGCTGCCCGCGTCTGCACAGGCAGGGCCTGCTTGCTGGCCGCCGCTGATGGTGATCCAGGGCGAAATGGACGTGGTGGTCTCGGTCCGGAACGGCCGGGCCGCCGCGGAGGTCTGGGCGGATGCGTCCGGAGCCCTCGCCGGCGCGGAACGCGGCGTCCAGCGCGGCAAGCGTTATCCGATGACGGTGACCGACTTCAAGACCCGGGGCGTCACCCGCGCGACGCTGGTGCAGGTGGGGCGCCTCGGGCACGCCTGGAGCGGGGGTGCGCACGACGAGCGGTTCAGCGACGGCAACGGGCCGGATGCGTCGCGCATGGCGTGGGTCTTCGCGGCCAAGCACTTCAGTGATCTGGCCTGAGGCGAGCCTTCGCCTCGAACGCCGGAGTCATGCGACCATTTGGTCCATGGCATCTCCTCCTCACGCGCTGGCGGCGAAGAAGGCAAAGGCGATCGCGAGCGCGCCGTCTTCGCTGCTCGGCCAGCTCGCCGCAGCCCTCGCGACCCGCCGCATCCGCGTCGTCGACCTGACGCAGACGCTGAGCCCCGAGTTCCCGCAGATCGCGCTGCCGCCCGAGATGGGCCAGTGCTGGCCGTTCCGGATCGAGGAGGTGTCGGCCTACGACGCGCGCGGGCCCGGCTGGTACTGGAACAACTTCTCGTGCGGCGAGCACACCGGCACGCACTTCGACGCACCGATCCACTGGATCTCCGGCAAGGACCTCGCCAACAGCTCGGTCGACACGATCCCCGCCGAGCACTTCGTCGCGCCGGCGTGCGTGATCGATTGCAGCGAGGCTGTGAAGGCCGACGCCGACTACCTGATGACCGTCGACGACATCGAGCGCTTCGAGTCGGCGCACGGCCGCATCGGCGCAGGGTCGTGGGTGCTGATGCGCACCGACTGGTCGAAGCGCGCCGGCGACGCCGAGGCTTATCAGAACTTCGACGAGGAGGGCCAGCACACGCCGGGCCCTTCCGTCGAGGCGGTGCGCTTCCTCGTCGAGCAGCGCAACGTGCTCGGCTTCGGCTCGGAGGCGATCGGCACCGACGCCGGCCAGGGCGTTCACCTGCGCCCGCCCTACCCGTGCCACTACTACATGCACGGCGCCGGCCGCTACGGCCTGCAGTGCCTCGCCAACCTCGACCTGCTGCCGCCGACCGGCGCGCTCCTGATCTGCCCGCCGCTCAAGATCGAGAAGGGCAGCGGCAGCCCGCTGCGCGT